>VAOX01000847.1_pt1 | contig 36048 bp, 31 predicted proteins | sample 3393891 | NCBI WGS metagenome assembly VAOX01 (sample SAMN08290429, study PRJNA428436) | hydrothermal vent metagenome | isolation source: Deep-sea hydrothermal vent chimney | place: Indian Ocean: Southwest Indian Ridge | depth 2822 m m
AAATAAAAATATTTTCGAGCAGTTTCCTGATATACCAAAATCGTGGTTTGAGCGAAAAATTCAATCAGTGATGTTATTAAAAGGACGCTCGTTTACTACTTGGGAGCAACGTCCTTATTTATTCGAATTTAAAAATTACCGACCTATTACAGGGTCGTCTGAATTTATGTACCAAAATATAACCTTCATTCCATTACTCTCATCGAATGGTGAGATTAATCATATTGGTCTGAATATTTACGATGTCACTGACATTGCGACTAGTCAATTAGAACTTCAGAAAGTAAATCAGGCGCTTGAAGCATTAAGTCGAACCGACAGATTAACTAAATTAAATAATCGCGGTTATTGGGAAGAATGTTTGGCAAATGAATTTGAGCGTGACAGACGCACTAATGAAGTTTGCTCTATGTTAATATTTGACATTGATCACTTTAAGAAAGTTAATGATGTGCACGGCCACATTGCAGGTGATGAGGTTATTAGAGTGACTGCAAAGACACTGTTAGAATCTACTAGAACAACTGACATTTGTGGTCGTTACGGTGGTGAAGAATTTGTTGTGATCTTAATTAACACTAATGCTCAAAATTCACATATTCTTGCGGAACGAATCCGGCAACGAATCGCTTCATTAAAAGTGGAATTTGAAGGCACGGTTATTCCTTTCACTATCAGTCTTGGAATTTCTGAGCTGCATTCAAATATTAGAGATCATACCCATTGGATAGAATGTGCTGATAAAGCGTTGTACGAAGCCAAGGAATCGGGACGTAATAATACTAAAATTTATAGTGAGAAATGATTTTTTGTTGAACGTGCGTATAGTATATTGATGGTATTTATTTTTTTGCGGGGCTTGGAATTGATTGTCGATGTCCTGTTGGTTTCCAAGCCGGGGCGATAACGTTTGGCATACTGGAACGGTTTACTAGCCTGGCTGGGGCGAGTGCAAACTCACCGTATAAGTGATTTACTTTGTCCATCACTTGGTTTACTTGTATCGCAACTTCATCGTGTTGTTCAAATAGTTCCAGTTGTTGTCGTAGCGGTGTTGGATCTAAAGCGGTTATTTGAACTTGCACGATTGCGTCATTATTCCATTTTGTTTCTAGAACATGTAAGCACAGTTTATAAATTGCCTTACCATCATTAGAGGCATGGCTTAGTCGGAGTTTATCACCAAGCCAAAAGCCTGGGCCTAATCGCAATCCAACGAAAAATTTTTTTGCTTGTAAATTGTGTTGTCGTAGTCGAGATGCTAATTTTTCACTCATGTGTAACAAGAACGTTTTAATGGTTTTTATATCATGCGTGTGCGGCGGCATGACTTTACCATGGCCAAGGGTTTTGGGTGGTGCGACGCTTAGGTGGGCTTTATCGGGATCCAAGCCTTGGCACATAAGCCAGATGCGTCGACCGATGTTACCAAAGCGTCTAGCTAAGACGCTCACGGGTAAACGGGTTATTTCACCGCAACGGTAAACGCCGTGGGCAGCAAGAAAATCACCGACGCCATCGGCAATACCACACAGTGATGTTACGGGCACATCCTGTAAGTATTTCTGAGTTTCCCATGGCGGAATTATTGTAATGCCATCGGGTTTATTGAGTTTTGCCGCAAATTTTGCCGTGGTTTTATCACCACTAACACCAATACCACAGCTCAAGCCTGATACTTGTTTTACTTTATCGCGCGTTAGGTATGCCATTTGTACCGCGGTACCGTGTAAACGTTGACAATGGCTTACGTCAATAAAGGCTTCGTCGACAGAGTATACTTCAATATCGGGGCTGATCTCTTGCAATGATTGCATGATGATTGTTGACACAGCGGCATAACGCTCTGGTCGAGCAGGACGTTGAATAAGACGAGGGCAACGTTGTTGCGCCTCTTGTAAACGCATGCCTGTTTTAACGCCGAAGCGGCGGGCTTCGTAAGAACTGGTAATAATACAGGTACCAACTTCACCATTTGTTACTGCGACGGGTTTGCCGCGTAATTCAGGGAAATCGTTTTGTTCAATGGATGCGAAAAAAGCATCCATGTCCATATGAATAAAAGCACGTTTCCAATGAACTGGGCAATAACGATTATTTTTCATTATGACTCAATGCTCGTTAGCGGTAGTTGCGCATTTGTCCGACTAATACGCCTTGTATCGCGATACGGTCAGCATTGTAATGCATGGCTGACATAGCGGTATTGGCAGGAATAAGCAGAATTTCGCCATCTTTATCGTGATGTAAATATTTTAAGGTGGCTTCATCGTTGTCAATTAATGCCACGACGATTTCACCATCGTTAGCGCTGTTACATTGTTCGATAACGACCATATCACCATCCAAAATGCCAGCATCAATCATAGAGTCGCCTTGTACCTTTAATACAAAGCGATCAGGGCCCATGAAGAATTCAGATAAATCCACGGTATCGGCACCGGGTATAGCTTCAATGGGTTTGCCTGCAGCAATGCGCCCTAAAAAGGGTAGGGTCGAGGGCTTGCCGGAGGGTAAATCTGGCTCATCATCTTGTTGCAGGCGAATGCCCCGGTGCCGGCCGGGAAGCAACTCTATTAGTCCTTCAACAGCCAAGGCCTGTACATAACGGTGTACGACCCCCTTAGATTGTATTCCAAGTCCTTGTGCAATTTCAGTTAATAACGGTCCTTGATCGAACTCAGCGATATAGTCACGAATAAACTCAAATGTATCTTTTTGGCGTGTTGATAACATAAAATTCTCCATACGTTCTCATTGAGCACAGTATAGAGAACTCTATAGGAACTTTCAACCAGAATAATCATAATATCAGGAGTTTGAATTGTGTTTTATATTGCGTAGTGACTGGACTGAGAAGAATTAAGGAGGAAATTACGGCGCTAATTGCTCGATTACGATAACCGACTCACGGTGCTGAGTCGGTTATGCTGTATTCGCTAATTACTCTGAAGCGTAACCCTGGTGAGTGGCGCTGCCAAACCCAAGAATAGGGAAAAAGATGAAACTTAAAAATATTAAGCCAAGACCAAAACCGACACCTTTACCAAAACTTTTAGCTAGCTCAATGTAAAAAATAATTATAATGATAAAATTAACTAAAGGGATAAACATGAGTAATAACCACCACCATGGTTTACCTGCTATTTTTAATAATACAATTGTATTATATATTGGAATAAGACAGGCCCAGCCTGGTTCGCCAGCTTTAGTAAATATCTTCCAAAAACTAGCGATTAGTAAAATCATTAGTACGAGCATAATGAGTGGGGCGATTAAGCCTGCAGATTCATCCATTTGGTGCACCTCTAAAGGTTAAGTGAATTATAGGTTTTATTATTCGAGTGACGATAATTCAGAAGTATAGTGTATAAAATTTGGATTATCTAAAAATCGGGTAAAAAAATACAGTATCATTTTTGTTGCGGAAAGTTGGAAACTTAGCCTATTAGTAGGAATATGGTATTATTACAAGTAAGCTTTATAAACAGCATTAAATTAAAATTGCGTTGTCATTATGATTACGTGCACCTTAGTTTTTAGATTTCTGAGGAGCGGTATTCGTTAATTATAAATATAAATTAGATAAGGATTAAAAAATGGCTGAACCTAAATGCCCTGAGTGTTCAATAAGTGGGATGAATCATATTGTTTCAAAAGCAAGCACCGAACAATCCCGTCGCAAGGAAGCCTGGTTTTACGTGATTTATTGTAATGAATGCGGGCATGTATATGATGTGGTAACTAAGCATGTGTTTACGCAAAGCAAGCCGGGTTATTTTGTATTACCTAATAAATAATTTTATTTGTTAAATCACCATAAAATATTACTGTGAAAAAAGACAATAATAACACTATAGACCAACATCATATTTGGCATCCTTATAGCGCGATGAATTCAGATTTACCTGTATATCAGGTTAGCTCAGCAACCGGTGTTCGAATAAAACTAGAAGATGGTCGAGAATTAATTGATGGCATGTCGTCGTGGTGGTCGGCGATTCATGGCTATAACCATCCCGTTATGAATAGTGCTTTGCAGGCGCAACTAAAAAAAATGTCGCACATTATGTTTGGTGGGTTAACACATGAACCTGCTATCAAGCTTACAAAAAAATTAATCGATATAACGCCAGCTAATCTGCAAACTGTTTTTTATTCTGACTCCGGTTCAGTTGCCGTGGAAGTCGCGTTGAAAATGGCGTTGCAATACTGGTCTGCAAAAGGACAGGCGCAACGTAAACAATTTATAGCATTACGTTCTGGATATCATGGTGATACATTTGCCGCAATGTCGGTTAGTGATCCTGAAACTGGAATGCATCATATTTTTGAAAAAAATATAATAAAGCAAATTTATGTTAATCAACCCACCAGTCGATATGGCGAAAAATGTTGTGACGAAGACATAATATCTTTAGAACAGGCATTAATTAACCATGCCGATACAACCGCAGCATTAATAATGGAACCGATAGTGCAGGGGGCGGGCGGCATGTGGTTTTATTCAGCAGAATATTTATTAAAAGCCAGACAGTTATGTGATCAATACGGGGTATTGTTAATACTTGATGAAATAGCGACGGGGTTTGGACGTAGCGGTAAATTGTTCGCCTGTGAACACGCGGATATTTCGCCTGATATAATGTGCATTGGTAAATCGTTGACCGGTGGTTATTTAACTCTTGCTGCAACATTAACATCATACGATGTTGCAACAACAATAGATTCTGGTGATCCCGGTGTGTTTATGCACGGGCCGACTTTTATGGCTAATCCGTTGGCATGTACTGCTGCATTAACAAGTATTAATTTATTAACAGGATCAAATTGGCAAGAAAAAATATTACAGATTGAAAAACAATTAACATCGGGTTTGGACATTTGTTCTGAGTTTAACTCGGTTAAAGATGTACGGGTTCTAGGTGCAATCGGGGTTGTTGAAATGAGGGACGTGGTGGATATGAATAAAATAACGCAGGCTTTTGTCAATGCGGGTGTTTGGGTTCGACCTTTTGGTAAGCTTGTTTATATTATGCCACCCTTTATTATTACAGCTGAAGAATTAGCGCTATTAATTAGTGCGATGGTTGATGTTATTAGGGAACATTAATTGCTAATGACTTGAGGGTGTAAATTTTTCTGCTTGTTCTTAACCGGCTATTATTAGTTTTTTTTATTGTGAACTCATTATTGTTTAATTTTTTCCATTTGTTCCGCTTTTTTCTTAAACTGTTCATTGAGTTGTTCGGCTAAATCTTTTGCTTTTTTAATGGAATCTGTTTTTGACTTCCATATATGATCATTTTTAGGTGTTGTAGTTTCTTCTTTTGAATCTCCATTGCAGGCAGCAAAAGTAAACAAAATGGACAATAGTATTATATTTTTGTTTTTCATAGAATCTAGATTAAGCTTTTAATATGCGTGAGTTAGTATAAATATACTATAGAGTTTATCGAGCCTATTGTATAGTTAATCGACCTTATTTGATAATTTTCAGTCAGAATTACTATTATTTTGGTCGTTTTAATTTGTCGAGTAACTGTATCACAATGCCCCAAAACCATTCTTTTAAACGTTGCCATAGCGTCCTATTACGCCATTGTTCGTAGCGTATTTCATCGCAGTGTTTTAGTTCTTGTTCAAACCAATGGTGTAATTTTTTAGAAAATGTCTCATCTATTACGGCCTGATTGGCTTCTAAATTCCATCTAAAATTCCAACGATCAAAATTACTTGAGCCTGTGGTACACCAGTGATCGCACAGTAAGACTTTAGCATGTGAAAAATGTAAGGCGTATTCAAAAATCTGAACGTCGTGTCGGAGTAGTTGTGCATAGTGTCGCTGTCCCATTATTCGTACTCCGGGATGATCGGTAATATTTCCAGGCAATAATAGTTTGACATTAACGCCTCGTTGAGCTGCTCGAATTAGTGCGCGTCGTAGTTTTCTGGATAATACAAAATAGGGTGTTGTGAGAAATATTGTATTTGTACTTTTGTGTATTTCATGTAGCACTTGTCGTTTAATTTCTTGCTGGTGTGGCGTCGTGAAGGCTAAAATTTTTCCCTGTGTATTAAAATTTTGATTCGTTACCAATAATGTATTTTCAATTGATGGTTTGTGTAATGTAGTTTGAGTTAAGGATGTCCAATTGTTATTAAATAATAATAACCAATCTTGAATAACTTCACCTTTTATTGAAAGCATGATGTCATGCCAAGCATTTTTTTGAGAAGAATCAAATTCATCACTTAGTCCGGCACCGCCGATAAATGCTTGCTTTTGATCGATAATGTAGATCTTTCGATGATCTCGAAATAAATTTTTTAAGTATTTGTGATAATTCAGTCTATTATAGAATCGTACATGTATATTAGGTATTGCAAGTAGTGATAGGTCCGTTTTTGATATTCCTTTTGAGCCATAGCTATCGAATAAACAGTAAACTTTAACATTCCGATTTGCTGCGAGGCACAGCGCCGTGATAAATTTTGTTAATACTTTTCCTGAATTTGTTAAATAATTTTCAATTATAATTTCAGATTGAGCATTATTAATGGCCGAGATAATTGCAGGATAAAATTGTTCACCATTGACAAGTAATTCAAAATAATTTTTTTGTCTAATCGGAAAATAGTTGAGGTATTTTTTATCAGACACTGTGTTACAAGTAATCCTTCTCGAGGTGTTAAATTGGAGTTATTATTTTAGTATTGTTAACTTACCATTAATTGCTGTTAGTTTTAAATTACCATCTAAGAAAGCCAATAAACTATCTCCTGCAACTTGTTTTCGCCAGCCTTGTGTAATACCAAGCTCGGGGTTTTCTTGTTCTAATAATAGTTTTTCTAAATCCTTACGATTCGCTATCATAGCTGGACTGATATTTTCTTCAAATGCGCGAAGTCTCAGTACTGACATTAAACTGTCGACGAGAGCATCTTGATCTTGAGACAGTTTACCTGGAATATTAGGTCGATCAGGTGATGAATGTTCAGTGTCATTTATTAAACTCAAAATTTGAGCGCCGTCTCGAGAAATACTATCGCTATTCATGCCTCGAATTTTGGCTAACTGGGCTTTATTTTTTGGACGTTTCATGGCTAAACCAATTAATATATCGTCTTTCATTACCCACTTTTTAGGTAGATTTTTTTGTTGTGCGGTTTTTTCACGCCATGCCGTTAACGTTTGTAAAACACCAAGGGCATTACCTTTGATTTTCTGTTTGCCACTAACTTTCATCCAGGCATGTTGAAAATCGATATCATACAATTGCTTATCGGATAGTTGATCAAAATCATTTTGAAGCCAATCAATACGATTTTGTTGTGTTAACTGTTTGATAATTTGTGGGTAGCATTGTATTAAATAACGTACATCATTAGCAGCATACGCGATTTGTTCATCATCAAGTGGGCGTTGATTCCAGTCGGTACGAGTTTGGCTTTTATCCAAATCACGATTCAATATTGCTTTAACCAGGGTTGCGTATCCGATTTGATCGCCTAGTCCAAGCAAGGTTGCTGCAATTTGTGTATCAAAGATTGGCTTTGGAATTGCTTTTGTAATATTGTAAATTAATTCAAGATCTTGACGTGCTGCGTGGAATATTTTGACTATATTTTCATCAAATAAAATGTCCCATAACGGTTTTAAATCGTTAATCCCGAGAGGGTCAATACAGGCAATATCATCATTGTCACTTGCTATTTGAATTAAACACAATTGTGGGTAATAGGTTTTTTCGCGCATAAATTCGGTATCAACAGCAAGGCTAGAAGCATTTTTAATCTGCTCACAAAATTCAATGAGTTGTTGATCTGTTTTTATGTAGATTTCATCTGTCATAATATTTAATTTTTGCCTAGTTTCTATAAGCTTTATAGTATCACGAAGTTTTGTATTGATGTAGAACCTGACTATTCCGTTTGGATTTGTTTAGCGTTAACGGCTATATTTATTGGCGCAATAAATGGTGTTATTTTGTTTTATTTCAGATAACCTGCATTTATAATGATGTTTAAAATAATATTGGTAGTTGTAATAACATGAAACATATCCATATTCTTGGAATTTGTGGAACTTTTATGGGTGGCCTAGCAATTTTGGCGCGAGAAAGTGGCATTAGAGTTACTGGCTCGGATGAAAATGTGTATCCACCGATGAGTACACAATTGCAAGAAATCGGGATCGAGCTACATTCTGGCTATGATCCAAAAATAATTGAAGATTTAAAGCCCGACTGTGTCGTTATTGGCAATGCTTTATCCCGTGGTAATGCGATTGTTGAATACGTACTATCAAATAATATCGCTTTTACCTCGGGTCCCGAGTGGTTGGAGCAACATATACTTCAAAACCGCTGGGTCCTTGCTGTTGCTGGTACCCATGGAAAAACCACAACGGCAAGTATGTTGGCTTGGATTTTGGAGTACGCCAAAATGGAGCCTGGTTTTTTAATTGGCGGCATTCCAAAAAATTTTGGAATTTCAGCAAAACTGGGTAAAACACCCTTTTTTGTGATTGAGGCAGACGAGTACGATACGGCTTTTTTTGATAAACGTTCTAAGTTTTTACACTATAAGCCTCGAACCCTGGTTTTAAATAATTTGGAATTTGATCATGCTGATATTTTTGATGATTTAGCGGCGATTAAAACACAGTTTCATCATTTAATTCGTATTATCCCTGAAAATGGTTTAATTATTTCCAAGAAACAAGATGACAATTTAAACAGTGTTTTGCAGCAAGGCTGTTGGACTCCGATTGAATACCAGTACCATGATACAAATAATACTGAGTGGTCGTTTAAGTTATTAGCCGCAGATGGTTCGCATTTTGACGTTTTGTATAACTCGACAAGTTTTGGTGAGGTGGTTTGGAATTTACAGGGCTTGCATAATGTCAGTAATGCCATGTCAGCCATTGCGGCTGCACGACACGTCGGAGTACCGGTTAAACATGCAATTGATGCCTTACGAGAATTTGAGAATGTAAAACGACGTATGGAGCTACGTGGTGTGGTCAATGATATTTCTGTTTATGACGATTTTGCTCATCATCCTACTGCTATAATGACTACCCTAGAAGGACTTCGTGCAAAGGTCGATAATAAAAAAATAACCGTAATTTTAGAAGCTCGTTCTAATACCATGAAATCCGGGATTCACGATGCTAAATTGCCTGAGTCGTTAAAAGCTGCCGATAATGTCATATTATATCAATCAGAAAATAGTGACTCCAAACTATCTGATGTTGTTAATATAATAAACCAACAAGATAATAAGGCGGTATTGTTTAGTGACATAAATGAGCTCATTCAATACTGTTGTCACAACGTTGAACAAGGACAGTATATTTTAATAATGAGTAATGGTGGTTTTGAAAATATTCACGAACGTCTGTTAAGTTCTTTAAATGAAAAATTTTCATCTTGATAATAACATTACGAAGGATAATCTGAACTAAGATTAACACAGAGGTATTTTATCGTGAGTAAGAATAAACAACAAACTATAACTCTTGCTTTTACTGGGGCATCAGGTGCGCCGTATGGCTTGCGTTTATTAGACGTTCTTTTAAAGTCTAATTGCCGAGTTGATTTAGTGGTATCAAAAGCAGGGCAAATGGTACTTTCGATGGAATCTGATTTATCCATACCATCTCGTGCCAGTGATGCTCAAAAATTTTTAACTGAACACTTCCAATCTGAACCAGGATTTTTAAAAGTTTATGGTCGCGATGATTGGATGGCCCCGATGGCCAGTGGCACAGGTTGTTCTGATGCAATGGTGATATGTCCTTGTACTGCCGGTGCTTTATCTGCGGTAGCCCAAGGTGCTAGTGATAATCTTATCGAGCGTGCAGCTGATGTAATGATTAAGGAACAGAAGAAATTAATTTTAGTGGTTAGAGAAACACCGCTATCGGCGATACATTTAGAAAATATGTTAAAATTAGCGCGTCTTGGCGTCACTATTATGCCCGCGAATCCAGGCTTTTATCAGAAACCAACAACAGTCGATGATATTGTCGATTTTATGGTGGCACGTATTTTGGATCATTTGCATATTGAACATGACTTGCTTCCCAAATGGGGTGCTTGAACTTGATGTATGTCAAAAACTATAAATTTAATACAGTAAGTTAATAAATAATTGCTATTTTATCGAAAATTAATTGCAAAGTGCGTTATCCCCGTCTAAATTTTATTTATAGAGTCTAAAATAAAGTAATAATATCCTTGATATGGGACTGTATTTTTATTCAATTAACACTAGAAATATCATGACATTAATAATGTGATATTAGAAAAGAGTCAATGACACAACGAATTCCATTATTTCCACTACAAACGGTTTTGTTTCCTGGCGGTCCGTTGCCACTGCGTATATTTGAGCCTCGATATCTTGATATGATTAGTGACTGTCTGAAAAAAGACATCGGTATTGGTGTGGTTTTAATTAGAGATGGGCAAGAAGTGGGTAAAGCTGCAGACACTCATAATGTCGGTACGATGAGTAAAATAACGTATTGGAACAAGCGAAATGATGGTGTATTAGGGGTAACTGTTAGAGGTGAACAGCGTTTTAATATTGTGTCGCATCAAGTCGAACATAGTCAATTAGTTACGGCCGATGTTGAATTGATACCGAATGAACCTGACACACCAATACCAAACCAATATAAACCGATGATAAGTTTATTGCACCAAATTATTGATCAACTTGAACCACCTTATACTACCATGCCGACGAAATATGATGATGCGGGTTGGGTTGGTTCTCGTTTAGTTGAATTACTTCCTATGGAACTACAACTAAAACAACGGTATTTGAAACTTGATGATCCACTTGAGCGATTAGAAAGTCTTAGCGTTAGTCTTGAAAAAATGGAAGTATGGTAATAATTCCATTTTTATTAGTGTGATAATAACAGTACCTGAATATTTTCTTTTTTGTTATATTTTAGTCGTGTTTCAATTATAAACGACTTTAAAAATACTACTTCTTTCATGAATTCTACTTTATTTAATAATCTAGTTCGTAACACTTTTACACCTGCACGATTTTCAATAATTAGTTTTGTGATTGTTCCTTGCCATAATTTCTTTTCAATTTTTTCTGGATCAAATTGTTTTATATTAAAACGAGTCTGCCACAATCGAAGAACGATTATTTCATTTGATAAATTTTCTGTATTGTTATAACGAATAAATCGTAGCTGTTCATACACACCATTGTGAAGATGAGGATAAATTGCTAGAGAGCTAATATTTGCCTGTGGATTTAAAATTTGTAAAATATTTGAAAATTTTGGTGGGCTGGATATAATCCATTTTGGATACTCACTACTTGAAATTGTATCCATAGTGGATATTATATCATGCTTTGAACCGATCCATTGAATGTTAAAAGGATGTTTTGTTTTGTTTATAAAACCCAATCGGTGGTCAGGTAAGTTTTTCCAAAGGTGTTTTTCCCATGTGAAATATTCTACCGTTAAATTGTTATTTTGTTTTATTGGTACTGGGGCAGAACTTGGCGTAACGATGATATTAATTATCATGAACAATAAAAGCATTATCCCCATTTTATTTTGAAACTGAACAGTTAACAAACCTCCGTTAACATGAAGATGGTATGTGCTAGCGATAATAATAATCCAAATGAATGAAAACGAGCTAGTTAATGCTAGTGAAAAAAGAGATGTGTTATTATTGTATAAATGAGCAATTATAGTTGCCATAAGTAAGGTGTAGCAAAAGCTATAAATTAATAATTTTCTTTTCGGGGAAGAATTGCTTGTTAATAGAAAAGTTAAAAATAGATAAAGGCTGGTTTTAGATAAGTTATTATTAGAATCTATACCGAAACTATATAAAATTAATTGTAATAATAAAATTATTGCAGCAGTAAATAAAAAATAACGTAATAAAGTTATTTGTTTTTTCCAAACGATTACAACTAAAGTGAAAAAAGATAAAAATAATAGCCATTTTAACTCAGTGAAATTTAATATCGTTGCCATAAACTGATTGCTGGCGGGGCTATTTAATGTTGAAAATAGATTTCTCAATAAAATGTCGACATTGGATTTATTTTCAATAGTATAAAATAATTCAGGTGTTACAAAAAATAGGGAACTTAATAGGACAGATAGGAAAAGTAATACACCAAACACTTTTTTATCAGAGTATTTTTTGTCGAGTAAAATATTTGATGCTTTTCCGGGTAACGGGTGCTTTAAGCTCCATTTTAATAAGTAAACAACGCCATCATCAAATCGAGGTAATAAATATAAATAGATAAACCTTAGAAAAATAAAAATAACCCATAATACAATACTGATAAATAAAATAAGTAAAATTAATCGACCTGCAATATCACCAGCAAATTCTAAAGATAAGCCAATGGCATAACCGGGCAGTAATACTGCAGGAGCCCAAATTAATGCAGATAAAATATTACTAAAAAAAAATTGTTTCTGAGGCATTTGAAACATACCTGCAATTGCGGGTATTAGCGCCCTAAGTGGGCCAATGAAACGCCCTAAGACTATACTTTTACTGCCGTGGCGTTTAAAAAATACAATGCCTTTTTGAAATGTTTCAGGGTAATGTGAAATTGGCCATATGGAACTTAGTTTATCTTTAAAGCGACCGCCTATATAGAAACTAATACTGTCACCGACAACTGCACCGAGAAAGGTTAAGAGTACTGCAGTAAAAAATGAAAATTGACCGGTTGCAAGATAGGCTCCAATGACTAACATTAAAGCAATCCCCGGAACGAATATGCCAACTACGGCTAATGATTCGACAAGTGCAACAAAAAAAATAAAAAAACCAGCAAGAATGGGATGTTCCCCTAGCCATGCGAAAATTGACATTGCTAGAGAGTCATTCATTGAATCGTTGTACCTGAATTAAGAACTAGAAAGATATTATATAATAAGATATTTACCTCTCTTTGTTTATGTTTGAATAAATAAAGAGAGGTATAGAACATTGAAGTGAAATTATTTTAAATTTTTGAAAACTCTGGCTGCTGCATCAATGGTATTTTGGATATCTTCATCCGAATGTGCGCTTGAAACAAAGCCTGCTTCATAAGCTGAGGGAGCCATATAAATACCTTCCTCTAACATGCCATGGTAAAATGCTTTAAAGCGATCCACGTTGCATTCACTCACTTGTGCAAAGTTGGTAATTTTTTTCTCTTCAGAGAAAAATAATCCAAACATTGCACCAACAACATTTGCACACATTGAAATTCCGTTTTCTTTTGCTGCGGCAATAATACCATCGGTTAGTGTTATTATTTTGGCATTAATCGCATCATAAAAGCCATCCACTGATATTAAATTAAGATTCGCTAAGCCTGCTGCCATCGCGATTGGATTTCCGGAGAGTGTACCTGCTTGGTAAACGGGCCCCAGTGGTGCAATATGTTCCATGATTTTACGTAAACCACCAAAAGCACCGACGGGCATACCACCACCGATTACTTTACCGAGAGTTGTTAAATCTGGTTTTATACCATAGTATGCTTGCGCGCCACCGAGTGCGACTCTAAATCCAGTCATGACTTCATCAAATATCAATACCGATTTATACTCATCACAAACTTCGCGTAAGCCTTCTAGGAATCCAGGAACAGGTGGAATACAATTCATATTACCGGCTACAGGTTCAACAATAATGCAGGCTATTTGATCACCTATTTCTTTAAAGGCATCTCGTACTGTGTTTATGTCATTATAATCTAATGTAATTGTGTGCTCAGCCAAGGAGGCTGGAACACCGGGTGATGTTGGCACTCCCATCGTCAGGGCACCAGAACCTGCTTTAATTAATAATGAATCTGCATGTCCGTGGTAACAACCTTCAAATTTTACAATTTTGTCACGTCCAGTATATCCTCGAGCAAGACGAATGGCACTCATGGTTGCTTCAGTACCAGAACTAACCATTCGGATAAGTTCCAATGAAGGCATGGTGTCGCAGACTTTTTTGGCCATCTCGGTTTCTAATATAGTGGGTGCGCCAAAACTTAAGCCTTGTTCTGCGGTTCGTTGTACCGCGGTGATAACGTCTGGATGAGCGTGCCCAAGTATCATCGGTCCCCAAGAAGCGACATAGTCGATATAACGTTTATTGTTTTCATCTGTTAAATAAGCGCCGCTGCCTTTTTTGAAAAACACGGGATCACCACCAACGCCATTAAAGGCACGTACCGGTGAATTAACACCACCTGGGATGTATTGCTTTGCGAGAGTAAATGGGTTGTTTTGAGTTTCTGGTTCAGATTTGGTTTGCGGTGTTGCATTATACATATCTACGAATCCTTTAGTCGTGGCGGTAATATCATTTTCAACGTTAAATATACCACGAGTGATAGCTAACATGTCGGCACCTGCGTCAAATAATTGCTGGGCATTTTCTGAGGTGATACCACCAATTGCTACAATTGGAATTGAAATCGCTTTGCTGGCTTTTCTTAATAATTCGATGTCAGCATGAGGCGCGTCGGGTTTACTCTTTGATGGAAAAAAAGCACCAAATGCAACGTAAGTTGCTCCAGCGTTGACAGCTGCATAGGCATTTTCAATTCTGTTATTGCAGGTAACACCGATGATATAACTGGAGCCGAGAAATTCGCGTGCAATTTTACACGGGATATCGTGTTGACCAAGGTGCACACCATCGGCACCAATCGCGCGCGCGAGTGCTAGGTCATCGTTGACTATTAGCGGAACATTATGTTCTCGGCATAGTTCTAAAATTCCGCGTGCTTCTGTCTCGCGATCATAAGTATGGCTGGTTTTATTTCGGTATTGAATTAGGCTTGCGCCACCATCAATTGCACGTTGTGCTAGCTCCAAAATTTCACCTTTGTCGATGTTCTCAATATCGAGAATGGCGTACACGCCATTAAGAGCTGGGCGTATCATGAATCTTACTCCTTACTTTTGTTACTTATTAAAATTACTTTTTAGCGAAAAATCGATTCGGAATTAATTGCCCTCGACCAACTTTAGTAGCATCTAGCAACGTATTATAGGTGTATTGTTGTGCATTATACACAGCAGATTCGAGGTCTTGTCCGAGTGCGATATAAGCGGCAATACTGGCGCTTAAGGTGCATCCAGAACCATGATATTGTCCGGCTAATCTGGGCCAATTACTGTTGATAACGCTATTATCAATGTATAACGTATTACAGACATCCGTGTCATTTTCGTGTCCTCCGGTAATTAAGACGGATTGACAGCCACTTTTGAGTAAATATTCAGCACACTCTGCTAAATTATCGGTGCCATTGACAAGCCTTCTCGCTTCGACTGAATTGGGGGTGATAATAGTTGCTCTGGGAATTAAATCGTTAAGTAAACGCGTGTAACTACCGGAATTTGTTAGTGTTCCACCACCACCTGCGGTTAATATAGGGTCAATAACCAATGGAATTCTGGGGTTATCTTCAACAATCAATGCAATCACTTTTATGATGTTTTCATCCGCAATCATCCCCAGTTTAATACACTGGATTGAAATGTCATTGAGAATGCAACGTGCTTGTTGTGCAATGAATTGACTATTTACGTTACAATAATCGTGAACTGAAGTTGTGTCTTGAACAGTAAGAGCCGTTATAATGGAGCAGGGTTTTGCTCCTAAACTGGTTATTGTTTCAATGTCGGCTTGAATACCTGCACCACCCGTTGGGTCCAAGCCAGAAAAGACTAATACATTTGCTTCACTATTTTTGGGCATTGCTCAAATTTGTTGGTGGGTTTTAGAGAAAATCTGGCTTAATTATATCATTAGTAAAATCACCCGTGTAAAATTACCCGCGTTATATTGCTAGATCAAAAATTGTAGTTCTGTAAGGAGATTATGTTGAAATCGTATTTATGTGTTGTTTGTGGTTATGTTTATGATGAAGAAAAAGGTGCGCCGGATGAAGGCTTAGCAGCTGGCACCAAGTGGGATGATGTTCCAGATTCTTGGATTTGCCCTGAGTGTGGTGTGTCAAAGGATGATTTTGAAATGGTACAAATTTAAGACAAGCTTGACCCCAAATCTAGTTTCTCGAGTTAATCCTTCGATTTAAATCCTCGTATTTAAAGTATTTTGTGCTGCAGTATCCAATCTGAACCTAAGCTGAAGAAAGTTTAGCTCTAAATTTTTTTTACAATTTAGGTTCAGCTTGGATTCATGCGCAATGTACTTTAATAACCTTAAGATAAACGACTTAAGGTATGGGGTTATGAAAAGTATTGAATTAGCGTTACAAGACAATAAATTAAACTATAAAAATATTTTTTTGTTCATTACGGTTTTATTGTTAGTGACAAGCTTTGTTGTTAGCAATGAAGTGCATGCTGAGGAGCGAATTAGTTATTCAATTGATAGCGCTAAAAATGCTAAGTCAACTACTGAGACCACTTCAAAGTTCACTCAAAGTATTAAAACGGCAGCTGCACTGATAATAGATGATGAGAAATTATTAACATCGGATATATCGTCAGGTAGTCGTGCTTCTATTGCAGATGGTAATACTTCCAATACAATATTACTTAATTCAAATTCGTCACCATTTTATATTGCGGATGCTTATGTAAATTACATTCACGATACTGACGGTGATGGTTATTATCATCATTTTAGTGTGACGTTTGATCCGGATATTAGTAATGGCTCGGCTACTGTATACGCACAAATGTACATTAGTTATCAGGGTGGTCCGTGGAGATATTATTACACCACTAAAACTCACGATATTTTTGGCCTTAGTAGTGCCGATGAAATTACAGTAGAAACTATCTTTTCGAGCGGTTATTTACCGGGAGAATATGATATTCGTATTGACTTATTTGAAGTAGGTGTGGATCTTCCTGTGGCGAGTTATGGGCCGTTTGATGATGCGGATTTAAATTACGTACTTTTAGAGGATGAAACGCATGATATCTATTTCGACTCTAATTATAATGGCGCTTACTCTGACTCATATGCGGTGGCGGGTTGTAGTCTTAACTCTAAAGCAACGTTTGATCCACTATTTCCATTTTTATTGTTGATTAGTTTAATTTACTTTTATCGAAAATATAAATTAAAGAGCAGTAATTAAACTTAATTTGAGCTAACACGATCTTTCTCGGGCAGGGTTATATTCGTCATAATTTACAGTTTTATTGAGCGGACTATATCAGAAAATTCCCTAATAAAATCGTGGAAGCAAAATTTTAGCTAGAAACTCATCATCGGTCTACTATAATAGTATGAATATTTCATTTGGGAAATTATAGTGTCAGTATCAATTAACGAAATTGTAAAAGACGTGAGTGAGTTAACCAGTTTACCCGAAGTCTCGATTAAGGTGAATCAAATGGTTGATGATCCCAATTCTGGTGTTAACGAGATTGGTAAAGTGATTAGCCAAGATCCCGCTTTGTCAGCACAGCTACTGCGTATAGCAAATAGTCCTTTTTATGGGTTTAGTGCCACGATAGACTCTATATCGCGTGCCGTAACTGTACTTGGTACCCAGCAAATACGCGATTTGGTATTTTCTACAACAGCAACTAAAGCTTTTGAAGGTATACCCAATGAGATAATTTCGGTTGATGATTTCTGGCACCATAGCTTGTACTGCGGACTACTGGCGCGGGAGCTGGCTAATCAAAATCACAAAGCCCAGGGTGAAATGTTATTTACCGCAGGGTTATTGCACGATATTGGCCATTTGGTGATGTTTAATCGTATTCCAGAGTTAGCCAACCAAGCGATAATGCACACTGTCGAACCGGATGTGAATATTGAGTTATTTGAGTCTGAGCGTATGATAATAGGCTTTGATCATGCTGAAGTGGGTGGCAAACTCGCGGAGCAATGGAAGTTACCGCAAAATCTGGTTGAGTGCGTTATGTTTCATCATGAGCCGGAACGAGCCGTTAATTTTCCGAATGAGGTGTTATTAATCTATGTCGCCAACAAAATAGCCAGTCAGGCTTACGATTCTGAGGATATAGATTTAAAAGAGCTTATAAGCCTTATTCCTGCTGATAAATTAAAGAAGTGTGCACTAACTAACGACAATATTGTAACTGCCGTTAATGATGCTCATTCTCAAATTAGTGATGTTCAATCGCTTTTATTTTCTAAATAATTCAAACGCAGTTATTCGTATTTTATACAGTTGTTTTGATTATTTATTAATCTAAATGAGAATCATTTGCGTTTGCGATATTAGTACGTCATAATCCAGCCTATTACTACATGAAATGAAGGGTTTAATATGGGTATTATGCGTCAGTATCAGATTAATAAAATTCTGGTAACAACCGCAGTTGCGGGTTATTTGATTATTGGTTCTTCCAGTGTTTTTGCAAAAGTTATTGGCGATATGAGAGTTGGCTATTTCGCGTCGGCACGTGAAAGCCGCTCCGAACAAAAGACCGAATCCAAACAATCTCGATTACGTCTAAGGCTAGGTTATTCTAAGGCATTAAATTCTAATTGGTCTGCTAAAGTTCGATTTGCGGGTCGATACAGCGACGATCAAAAAAGCAATGAGCATAAGTTTTTTCAAGAAATACCAGGGGGCGATGGCTTAAATCTTGGTGAAGGTACATTGGATACTGTGTATTTTCGTTATCTAAATAAAGCGGGTTACACGTTAACTATTGGTCGACAACAAACAAAAAAAGAATTAGCCGGTGTAGCCAAAAAATCATTGGATAGAAATACCAGTCCAAATACGGATGTAAGTTGGACTGATGGCGTCGTTTTCTCAACAACAGATAAATCAAAATGGCAGCATCAAGCGATAGCACAGATAAATTATGCGAAGGGTGCAACTGAAGTTCGTCGCGGTTCGCTTGACTTCAGTAACAGTGCTACTCGAGTGAGTTATTTTTATGCGCTTGAAAATAAAAATAAAGTGGGCGCGATTGTTCAGCGTGGTTTTGATATTAGTTATTTACCCAAAGCTCTTTGTGTTGATGGTTCTAATTGTTTAAATAGAACGGATTACCTTGGTTTAGTAGCACGTGGGGCTGCAAAGTGGCCGCTATCAAATGGCAATCGAGGGTTTATGCTTGCAGCCTCATTTGGTTATGCACCGAATACCCAGTTAAAATCTACCGCTAAAATTGGGAATTCGGGTAAGGTATCTGGTACGGCTGTTCAAATAACGGCTAATTTAATCAATTTTCTTCATTTGCATAGCATCGGACTGGTTGTTGGACGAGTTGATGCTGGCTGGTTATTGTCACCCGATTTTAGAAATAACAACAGCTTAATAGAACTGCGCTATAAATGGGTGATCGATAAAAAACAGAAAGTTGAAGCTCGAATAAGACAGCGTGAAGAATTAGAAAAACAATTATCAGCTCAACAAAAACAAGTTGATACGGATTTTTACCTGCGTTATACAGTTAAATTTTAAGTTTTAAAAAGACTAGTAACGGTTCAGGTTACTAGTCTATATTTATTTTTTTTAAACCATCCAGGGTTTAACTACTACCATAATAATAATTATAAATAAAAGTAATACTGGAAATTCATTAAACCAACGGTAAAACACATGACTGTGTTTATTCTCGTCACGTTTAAATGCTATTAGCAACTTACCGCAGTAAATATGGTAAACAACGATAACGGCAACACACGTTAATTTGACATGTAGCCACGTGGCATTACTGAATTGCAACCAAGCATGATCAATTAAAATCCAAATGCCCAATCCAATCGTAATAATAGCTCCTGGCGTCATGATGCCATAAAATAACTTCCGTTCCATTACTTTAAATCTTTCGTTGCTAATCTGGTCATCACTCATCGCATGATAAACAAATAATCGAGGCAAATAAAATAAACCGGCAAACCACGTCACCATAAAAATAATGTGGAAGGCTTCCACCAGTTTCATTGTTTGACTCCAGTCCATATTTTTTTTCTCCTTACTGTTATTTAAATCTTACAATTTTTAATTAATATTTTTAAATGAATTCTTTAATAATCTATCCACATGTTGTTTAAGATAATTTATATCGCTTGCTCCAATCGTGTGTAATGCAATATTTCCAGATGAGTCAAATAAGAAAGACGTTGGTGTATTTCGTACATTACCAAATGCCGTAGTTGCATGTGCGCTAGAATCAAGAACGAGGGGGTAGGGTACAGAATAATGTTGACGGACTTCAACTACGGAGCGTGGTAAGTCATAGGGCATGGCAATACCGATCATCTTGAGCCCTCGTGTAGAATACTCATTGTAAAAATGCACTAGCTCAGGAAATTCTGCCATGCAAGTTCCACAACTACTGGCCCAAAAGGTGATAAATACGGGATGTCCTTGTAATGATTTGAGCGAAATGGATTCTCCGTTTAGGTCGATCACGGTAATATCGGGAAGTTTTTTTATTCCTGTGCCAATTGATGCCAGTAGGCTGATGACTAGAATTAGTGTAAAAATACTAATTCCAATGACGATGGTTTTAGGTCTGATTGATTGAAATAATTTCATTATAGGATGGTAACGTGGTGATTCTTATAGTTGGTTAGTTTTGCAAATTAATGAATAAGAAACAATTATTACATTTGTAGGTAAATTTGAATAATGAAATTGTTGATTTGTGTTACTTTTATGACTTTTAGTTGTTTGTTTTTTAAACACATAAACTGTTTTGGCTTGAACTGTGGTTTGGTGAGCTAAAGTGGCTAGTTTATTCCATTTATCGACAATAATAGAACTTAAATGAATGATAAATACCAATGGAAAAAGATAGATATTCACTAATTCATGAAATCGTGAAATACTAATGCAGATAACTAGAGTCGATCGTTAAAAAGGTTATATAGTTATATAATAGTGAAATCACGTAAGTTAAATGCTAAAGCAAATATTGAAAGAAGACATTGTATGATTAAAGTGGGAATTGTGGGTGCAACAGGTTACACCGGAGTTGAGCTATTACGTTTACTCGCGAAACATCCTAATGTTAAAGTTGAATTGATCACTTCACGTGCAGAGCAAGGTAGAGCTGTGGATAGCTTATTCCCAAATTTACGTGGCAGTATTGATCTTGAATTTAGTGCTCCCGATGTCATGCAGTTAAAAAAGTGTGATGTTGTCTTCTTTGCAACACCAAATGGTACGGCCATGAAAATGGTTCCCGAGCTTATTGAGGCTGGGGTACGTGTAATTGACTTAGCTGCCGATTTTCGTTTAAAGGATCCTGTTGAATGGCACAAATGGTATGGCATGGATCACAGTTGCCCAGATGTTCTGGAACAAGCCGTTTATGGTTTGCCAGAGGTCAATCGTGACGCGATTAAAACTGCACGCTTAGTTGCTAATCCCGGCTGTTATCCTACCGCGGTACAACTTGGTTTTTTGCCGTTAATAGAAAATAAACTAGCGGATTTAACACATTTGGTGGCTGATGCAAAATCAGGTGTGAGTGGTGCAGGACGAGGTGCTAATGTTGGTACTTTAATGGCCGAAATGGGTGAAAGTTTTAAAGCGTATTCTGTTTCGGGTCATCGTCATTTGCCTGAAATTACTCAAGGATTACAACGTGCCGCAAATAAGCCAGTATCATTGACTTTTGTACCGCATTTATTACCAATGGTACGTGGCATCCATGCAACATTGTATGCGACAGTTCTTGATACGAGTGTCGATTTACAGCAATTATATGAAAAGCGATATGAGGATGAATTATTTGTTGATGTCTTACCTGCTGGTGAGCATCCTGAAACACGCTATGTCCGAGGCAGTAACATGTGCCGAATTAGCGTCTTTCGACCACAAGATGATAAAATGGTTGTGGTACTTTCCGTAATCGATAATCTTGTAAAAGGTGCCTCTGGACAGGCTATTCAAAATATGAATTTAATGTTTGATCTGCCTGAAAATAGTGGCTTAGATCAAATTGCAGTTATGCCGTAGTTGTTGGAAACGTAAATACCTTGGGAAACTTATTGGATAGACAATGATATGAGTGGAATGATAGTAACATTACATCGTCCTTGGGTGTCCAGAGTGATGATTATTGCGATATTCGTGACCCTGGTACTAGCCGCATGGGTATTATTCGAATATGGTCGATATCGGGCAGGTTTTGATAGTATAAATTCACAAAAGGAATTCTTACAACTCGAAACAACCATTACTAAACTTGAAGACCAAATAGAAGCACTGCGAGAAGAAAATGCGGTTATGGAGCGTGCAGCTCAAGTTGAAAGAAAAGCCTACGATGAAGTCAATAATTCATTAAAAGCGTTACAAGCCGAAATTTTAGAGTTGAATGGTGAACTGGCATTTTATCGTGGTATTATATCGCCGCGTAGTGCATCGCAAGGACTTCACTTACAAAGTTATAAGTTAATTCCAAATGGCGAACTACGCGGTTATCGATATGAAATATCATTAACACAGGTGTTAAAACATAGCCGTCTTGCTCAAGGTAAGGTACGCTTAAATATTGAAGGCATTAAAAATGGGCATCAGATATCACTGCATTTAAATCAGTTAACTGATAACCGTATAAAAGAATTAAAATTTAAATTTAAATACTTTCAAAATTTTAAAGGCAACATTACATTGCCTGAAACATTTCAAGCTAAACGTGTCAGTTTGCAAGTGCTTCCGCGAGGAAGAGAAAAGGACATGATAGAAAAAGTATTTGATTGGCCATTTAAGGAGAAATAAAAACCATGTTTGGAAAGACCAAAAAACCGAAACAATCAGCCAAAATTGACTCATTAATTGGGCAAAATACCGAAATTCGCGGCGACATTATATTTAATGGTGGACTGCATGTTGATGGTTTAATTAAAGGTAACGTGATTTCTGAAGGAGGTACCGGTTCTGTGTTAACTTTGAGTGAGCGTGGTGTTGTTGAAGGTGAAGTAAAAGTCGCTAATATCGTGCTAAATGGTACTATTATCGGTGATGTTCATGCTTTAGAGCATATTGAGCTTGCTTCGGATGCGCGTGTTAATGGCAATGTTTATTATAGTTTAATTGAAATGGCGATGGGTGCCGAAGTTAATGGTAATTTGGTCCATCGAGCAGAATCCTCAGAAAATCAATCAGTTGTGTCAATTAAAGAAAAGGTAGCTAATACCAAGAATGCAGATGAATCTTGATTAAATTACTCAAGTAATATACTCTTATTTAAGAGAATACTGATATACGATATTATTAGTATAATTATTAAGTTTTTACACCCAGCTTTTATAATACCGGAGTAACGTACATGTCAGCTAATCAATCTATAGAAACCGATAACCAGGAAATTACCTTAACCGATAATGCTGCGGCTAAAATTAAGACATTAATTGAGGACGAAGGCAACTCGGCACTTAAATTACGTGTCTTTGTTTCGGGTGGTGGTTGTTCAGGGTTTCAATATGGTTTCAACTTTGATGAAAATGTACAAGAAGGCGATACTGTTGTAGAGCATGCTGGAGTTGCGATTGTGATCGATCCAATGAGTTTTCAGTATTTAGTGGGTTCTGAGGTAGATTTTAAAGTGAGTCTTGAAGGCTCAATTTTTGTGATAAATAACCCAAATGCGACAACAACCTGTGGTTGTGGCTCATCGTTTTCAATTTAATTACCCTCATTTCACTATTTCCAGGTAATCAATAGCATAATTGATTACCTGAAATTATTGTTTAAATAAGCTAATTGCTCTGGTGTCGCATGGTTTAATATCCACTGTTTTCTGCGTATTAGTAATTGATTAATTACTATACATATCTAATAATATTCAAACACTTATCGAGTTGTTTTCTGTAATAAAAATTGTATAGACTATATAGACATAGTGTAGACTGAGCTATTGTTTATAATGAAATTACTTCTATATAGTCGGCTTGATGAGTTTCTATATAGCGTTTTAACAATCGTATAATTCCCTTACTTTCTTTCAGTCAATATGTAAGGAATTAGTGACAAATTTAAGTTAATGGAGTCTTCGATGACAGAATATTTACCGGGTCTTGCCGGTGTTCCCGCCACCAAATCAAACATATCCGATATCGATGGCGAAAAAGGTATATTAGCTTATCGAGGCTACCCTATTGAAGAACTGGCTGAACACAGTAGCTTTGAAGAAACCGCATTACTGTTATTGGACGGTTATTTACCAACAGCCTACGAGCTAGCAGAGTTTGATGATAGTTTACGAGAAAATCGTCGAGTTAAATATCAAATTAGAGATTTAATGAAAACATTGCCATCGAGTGGACACCCCATGGAAATGTTGCAAACATCGATTGCAAGTCTTGGTATGTTTTATCCTGGTAATGATTGTTTAATTGGTGGCTCACAATGCACTGATTTAAATTACATCAATAATATGTCAATTAAGATTATTGCTAGAATGGCAACCATGGTTGCTATGTGGGAGCATATTCGAAATGGCTATGATCCTATCCCGCCTCGAAGAGATTTAAATTATGCCGAAAATTTCTTGTACATGTTTACCGGAAAAGAACCCGATCCGTTGCTTGCTCGAATTATGGATGTTTGTCTAATATTACACGCCGAACATACCATCAATGCGTCGACATTTGCAGTGTTGGTTAATGGTTCAACCTTGGCTAGTCCAAATTGTGTGATGGCCTCAGCAATTGGTACCTTATCCGGTCCGCTACATGGTGGCGCAAACGAACGTGTACTTGATATGTTGGATGACATTGGCTCACTTGATAAAGTTGAGGAGTTTGTTGATACCAAATTAGCCAATAAAGAAGTTATTTGGGGAATGGGTCATCGTGAATACAAAACTAAAGATCCTCGTGCGCCAATTTTGCAGAAATTGGTGGATCAATTTATCAAATCTCGAGGGGGTAATATAAACCCACGTTTTGAATTAGCGAAAATGGTTGAAAAAGTATGTGAAGATCGTCTTGCTAAAAAAGGCGTTTATGCAAATGTTGACTTTTATTCCGGTATTTTATATGAAGAAATGGGAATTCCGCGTGACCAGTTTACTGCTATATTTGCAATTTCTCGTACTGCCGGTTGGCTTGCGCACTGGAGAGAACAACTAGGGGATAATCGAATTTTCAGACCAACTCAAGTGTATATTGGTGAACCCATTCGAAAATATGCAAAACTTGATGAACGATAAGCCAATAAAATACGAATGATAATGAGAGTATTGTCAGAAGTCTGACAGAGTCTTGCTATACTTTATAGTAGCAATAATTATTTAGAGTCTCAAATTGAATTAAATGTTACAAAATAATCAGCATGAAGAGTCCATTTTAATAATCGATCATGATATTAATGATGCAGTACAACTGGATAAAATTCTTCAAGTTTATGGTTATAAAGTTAATATATATACAAACTTTAGTGATTTAAACGAAATACTGAAAACAGTTAAACCTACAATTGTTTTATTAGATTACCAAACATGCTTCAGCACAAACTCTGCAATATTAGAAGACATCAATAATATCCAGAAAAATTTATTATCAATGGTTATTATTGATAATAAAGACATTGATTCCGCAACAGATTTATTCAGTAACGGTATATACGACTTTATAACTAAACCCTATATTGCTGAAAATATAAAAATCAGAGTGAAACATTGTATTGATCAAACTAATTTGTGTCTTGAAAAAATTGAAGTAGAAAAAGCGTTAGAGACCAGTGAACAACGGTATATTCGTGCTATACACGGTACCAATGATGGAATTTGGGACTGGAACATAAAAACCGGGCATATATTTTTTTCTACACGGTGGAAGGAAATGCTGGGTTATTCGGATTCTGAATTCCCTAAAAATTACGTTGAATGGCGGGCTTTAATTCATCCGGATGATTCTGGAAAGTCACTTATCTTATGTTTAAATTTACTGGATGGCTCTAGTCGCTCAATGGATTTTGAGTATCGATTATTAACGAAACAGAATAAATACAAGTGGATTCTTATCCGAGCAACGGCATCATATGATAGTTCTGGTGAGATAGTTTTTATATCGGGTTCCCACTGCGATATTTCTGAAAACAAACAAACCTTATTTGACCGCCAACGTTTAGAAACACAATTGCGCTTATCTCATAAGATGAAAGCCCTCGGCCAGTTAACCGGTGGAATTGCTCATGATTTTAATAATATACTCGCTTCAATAATGGGTTATGCCGAGCTGTCTAAAGAATTTTTATTAAATAATAGTGAAAAGAGGTTAGCAGCCTATCAGGATGAAATTCTTGATGCTGGAGCTCGAGCTAGAGATTTAATTTCACAGTTATTAACTTACAGCCGTGATAGTGGTGGAGTTTCATCGAATGTATCATTACAACCATTAGTAAAAGAAGTTGTAAAACTATTAAAATCTTCTTTTCCAGCAACGATTGATATTACCTTAAAAATAGAAAATGACTTACCGAATATCGTGATAGACCCTATGCAAATAGAACAAATGATTATGAATCATTGTTTAAATTCAAAGGAAGCGATGAATGGTAAAGGTCAAATTTCAATTTCCCTTAGTTATGAAAAGATAGATTCTAATCACGAGCATATTTGCGTATCGTGTCACGAAACATTCAATGGTGACTATGTCGTTTTTAGCATTGATGATACTGGTAAAGGAATTGATTCAGATTCATTAAATAAAATTTTTGATCCCTATGTTACCACTAAAGAGTTTGGTGATGGTCCTGGAATGGGATTGTCCGTTATACACGGTATCGTTCATCAGCACAAAGGACATATTTGCGTGAACTCGATAGTCGGAAAAGGAGCATCATTTGAATTATATTTTCCTGCTTTGAAAAAAAATAAAGGAACAGTAGCTAAAATTAAAAAATTTCCAACGAGCGATAATTCAAAAACTGCAAATATATTAGTAGTGGATGATGAAAAACCTGTTGCAGATTATTTAGGCGAATATTTAAAAATTCACGGCTATGAGACAACCGTATTTACGAATAGTTTAGCAGCCTTAGACGTAGTAAAAAGTAATCCAGATAAATTTGATCTGTTAATAACTGATCTTACAATGCCGAATTTAACGGGCATTGAATTGGCAATAGAATGTAGTAAACTGTCAAAGGAAATGTTGGTTATAGTTTGCTCTGGTAATAATGAACAGATACAAAAATCGAATTATAATTTACCATCAATCAAAGATGTCATCTCAAAACCGTTTGTCGGAAGTCAGTTATTATCCACCGTTGCTACCGTTCTTAAATAACTAGCACGAGATTTGAAGCCGCTATTTTAACGAGCCGATAACCTGCATGAATTATAAAGCGCCCCCAAAACACAGTGATGACGAGCGCCAGTGACAGTAGGGCAGTTGCCGGGTAAATTATCAATACGTTGTCTTGCTAACCACGCAAAAGCACATGCTTCCACCCAATCTGGATGCAAGCCTAGTTTTTCTGTAGATTGACACAAAATAGATTTTGATGATAATAACTCATTTAACATAGTGATTAATATTGTGTTGTGTATTCCACCACCACAAATATAAACCTCGTTAACAATTGCAAGAGAATCTATTGCATTAACGATACTGTGAGCAGTTAGCGCACATAAAGTAAGTTGAACATCTTCATGTTTAATATTATTTGAAGGTTGGTAGTGCTTCAGTATTGATTCTATCCAGGATAAGTTAAAAATATCTCGTCCGGTAGATTTTGGTTTGGCTTCTTGAAAGTATGAATGTTCAAGAAAAAGATCTAATAAGTATTTATCAATAGTACCCTGTTTAGCCCAATCACCATTTCTATCAAATGCCAAATTTTTATGTTTTTGGATCCACTCATCCATTAGTCCATTACCGGGACCGGTATCAAAACCACTAATAGAATTTGTTTGATTTGCAGGCAAGTAGCTTATGTTTGCAATGCCGCCAATATTGACAATGACACGATGAAGTGTCGAGTGTTGATATTGATGCTGATGAAACGCGGGGACTAATGGCGCGCCTTGACCTCCGGCTGCAATATCCGCACGACGAAAATCAGATACAGTAGTAATACCCGTTTCCTCTACAATTATATTAGCATCACCTATTTGAAGCGTCGCTGGATAATTGGAATTAGGATAATGACGTATTGTTTGACCATGGGAGCCAATTGCAACAATTGAATGGCTATCAATAGAAGCATTTTTTAATACATTTTTGGCGGCAGTTGAAAACAAATGTCCAAGTTGCTGATCGAGTTCAAGCATGATCTTTAACTCATCATGACATGACTGATTTAAGCTCCAAATTTTTTGCTGTATTTCTTTAGGTATAGGGTGAGAATAACTTGCCAATAATGTGAGATTAGTTGCTGCAATATCAGCAATAACAGCATCAATACTGTCTGCACTTGTACCCGACATTAAGCCTATGTAGTGTCCATCCATATTAATCATTTACACAATTTAAGTTACTATTCGCGATAAATAGTGGTTGTAAAAATACTTAAAGCAGTTGCTTGTATTAAATAATTAAGGATTAAGTGCAACTGTAATTTGGTTATAATTATCTAGTTGAGCCATCATTCTACTCGCGTATGTTAAATATTCAGCTTTAAATTTTTTATTAATTGGTCTGGCATTTGGTAACTTAACCGTTAATGGGTTTCTGTGTACACCATTAACCCTAAACTCATAATGCAAATGAGGTCCAGTAGAACGACCTGAGCTACCAACATAGCCAATTGTTTGTCCTTGTTTTATCTTTTGACCTACTTTTAAACCTCTTTTATAGCCATTTAAGTGGGCATAAAGAGTACTGTATTTACCACCATGTTTGATTATGATAGCTCGTCCGTATCCACCTTTACGTTTTTTGTGGACAATCTTACCGTCGCCAGATGCTCGAACCGGAGTACCTCGGCGTGCAACGTAATCAACACCTTTGTGAAGTCGCATGTAATTTAAAATTGGATGTTTACGTTTCCCAAAACGAGAGCTTATTCGTCTAAAGTCAACCGGGGTTCTTAAAAATGCTTTACGCATTGATAGACCGGAGGGCGTGTAGTAATCCGTTCGATTTTGTTTGTCGGTGAATCGAATTGCCTGAAAAGATCTTTTTTGGTTAATAAATTCGGCGGCGAGAATTGCACCATCACGTATTTTATTACCTTCAAGAAAGTGCTCTTCGTAGACAATACTAAATTGATCGCCAGAGCGGATATCCAATGCAAAGTCTATATCCCAACCAAAAATACTCGCTAAATCCATTATTACTGAATTTGATAAACCGGCAGCCATTCCTGCTTCAAAAAGGGAATTATGAATAACGACCTTGGCATGGGTAATTCGTTTTTCAATTTGTTTTACAACCATAACGGCTTGATAGCCGTCGTTAAATTTCATGACATGTAATGAATGTAACGAATCCTGAATATAGATGAGTTCTTGTAGAGCGCCTTTATCCGATATTCGAAATTTAATTTTTTGTTCTGGTTTAATGGATTTTAAAATTTTGGTTGCTTTTCCAAGACTAATTATATCGTGTAATACGCGAGGTTTTAACTTCGCTTTTTTAAAGATTAACGCCAAGGACTCTCCAGATTTCACTTTATGTGAAGTCCATTTTAGACTTTGAAACTCGGGTTTATTTTCCTGGAGTAAAGTCGATGTTATAGTGGCGTTTTTAGTACTGGGTGGATTTGTTAACGTCTTAAGCGCTTCAAAATTACTATCATTAAGGCTGGCTTTTAGGTTTGGCATTTCGATATCAGGTTTGTTGATATAAGCCACAGTGTCGCTAAAACTCAAAGGCAGCTCAACAGTGATTTTATTACTGGCTACATTGAGATTTGAGCTATCAACGGTGTTTCGTGTAGCTTCAGCTTGGTTTGTAACCAAAATTAATGCGAGACTAATTCCGAGCAATAAACAGACGATTAAAAACAGATGCAGACGTTTAAATTGTCGACGAGGCTCTTGCCATTCTTGGTATTTTCCCTTGTTATTGCTAAGAGAAATATTCTTATAGTCTTTTTTTAAGAAAGAGTTGTAATTCACGGATTTTCCTAAATTATTTCTTATTACAACCATAGCCTGAATACACCTGATCGGTCAATAACACAGCAAGCAAAACATTAATTATTTTAATGAATTAAGTTCGAATTAGGAATATCGCTGATTACAGTTATTATGGTAACCTTACGTGCTTTTAAACTGCCAATTAACTTTCGTGGACGTACGGTATGCAAACTACAGATAATTCTGATATCCAATCAACTCTTGACCTTATTAAACGAGGCTGTGATGAAATATTGGTAGAAGATGAGTTGATAGCAAAATTAAAAAAAGGTACGCCGTTGCGAGTCAAATGTGGTTTTGATCCAACTGCTCCTGATTTGCATCTAGGTCATACCGTATTAATCAATAAACTTCGTTTGTTCCAGGAACTTGGGCATGAAGTTTTATTCTTGATTGGTGATTTTACCGGGCTTATTGGTGATCCAACCGGTAAATCAGCAACACGACCACCATTAACTGAACAACAAGTTAAAGAAAACGCAGAAACCTACAAAGAACAAATCTTTAAAATTCTGGATCCGAGTAAAACAACAATAATGTTTAATTCTACTTGGATTAAAAAGTTAGGTGCAACGGGGATTATTGAATTAGCAGCACAACATACTGTTGCCCGAATGCTAGAACGTGATGATTTTAGTAAGCGTTATAAATCGGGTAAGCCAATTGCCATTCATGAATTTTTATACCCTTTGATACAAGGTTACGATTCAGTCGCGATGAAAGCCGATATTGAACTCGGTGGCACAGATCAAAAATTTAATTTACTCGTTGGTCGTGATTTACAAAAATCACATGGGATGGAGCCCCAAGTAGTTTTAACCATGCCGTTATTAGAAGGTTTGGATGGTGTTCAGAAAATGTCAAAATCCTTAGGTAATTACATCGGGATTGATGAACCGCCAAAAGAAATGTTTGGTAAGTTAATGTCAGTATCGGATGACTTAATGTGGCGTTATTTTGAGCTATTGAGTTTTAAAAGCGTAGCTGAAATTGCTGGTTTTAAAGCAGAAATAGAACAGGGCAAGAATCCTCGTGATATCAAATTTAAATTAGCTGAAGAAATTGTCGAGCGTTTTCACGGCGAGGGTAGTGGCGGTTTAGCACAGCAACAATTTATCAAACAGTTTCAAGCTGGAGCCATTCCAGATGATATTGATGAAATAACTTTAACATCGGACTCTGGATCAATACCAATCGCTAACGTATTAAAAGAGGCTAAATTAACAAGTAGTACCTCGGAGTCAATACGGATGTTGAAGCAGGGTGCGGTTAAAATTGAAGGCACTAAAGTTGTTGATTTAAAGTTAACAATGGAATCCGGTAGCAGTCAGGTTTATCAAGTCGGTAAGCGACGCTTTGCGAAAATTACAATTCAATAATTAATGTAATGTAATATTGTGTTTTAACCAAGTTTGATTGGTTAAAGCAAGGGTAATTACCTATTACTTTTTCAGTCTGTTTTCGTGTAATCTCATTCATTGATAGCAAAACGGAAACGTCAATTATCTTTAAACATTTTGATATTTGATAATCATTAAATATCATGGAAGATTTCATATTGCCATATAAGTAAATGGTAATGATCTATTAATAAATTTAACAAAATTTAATAATTAGTTAATTTGAAATCCGAAATGAGTAAACTACAGCCAAAGCAGGTCGTCGCTTCAAACACTGGTAATAACGCCAATGAGTTTGAGTCATTTAGTACCGAACAATCTCTTAAAGAAGAAAACTACAAATTAAAGAAGTTTGTTGAAGCCCAAAAAATACAACTGGATTGGTATCGTAGTTTTTCAAATTCTGACTCAAATGAACTCACTTTTTCTGAGCATGCTAAACGACTCACACAGTTTATAGCAAAATTTTATTCACCTGCGATAATCATTGTCAATCGGTTTAATTCAAATTGGGAGTTGGTTCCAATTCATGTCGATAACCCCTATGACGAAATTCCGTTATCTGCAATTAAGTCTAGATTAGATAATTTAGAGAACTACTTACTAAAGCTCAGAAACAAAGAGACGATTAAATACAATTCAGAAAATTTATCCAATAATTATTTTATTTCAATCCTGGAAGTTCCTTTAATTACCGATGATGCTGTAGTGGGATCCATTGCGGTATTGTCAAAATGTCAACGAGAATGGTCGAAATTAGATTGCGATACAATATCAAATGTGGCGCGAACCTTGGCAAAGTCGGTTACTCCGGATGCGACAAGTTTAGATAATATCGTTAATACTTTTGAGTTGAATAAAAAGCAGTCTTTGTTGTCATTAAACAATGAATTATTTTTTGAATTACCCATCTGTATAATTGAAATTGACACTCAGGGACTTATAAAGAAAGTTAATGCTGAACTTGTTAACGTCTTATCGATACATAATGAATTATTGATTATAAAACAACCGTTAGAAGATTTATTTGCTCAAAGCGAAATGACTGAATTTAGAAAATATTTTCAATTTGCTTTAAATGGAAATATAGTCAAGACAGAGTTAGTCACAAAAACGAAATACGGTAATGATAATTTGGTCGTCAATTTTATTCCACAAATTGACGAGAGTGATAATGTTCAATTAATTTATTGTTCATTGCAAAATTTTGATAAAAACCTGCAAAATGAATTAAGCCCTGATTCCCATGCGTGGATGCAAGCTGTCGTTGCTGATTTTGGTTTAAATGCTCTATCGTCTAGTAATTTAACCGAGTTACTATCTGAAGCGATAACCATTAGTACCGCTACATTAGGATTAGAGTTCGCAGGTTATTTAGAGCTATCTAGCGATACGCGATATTTAAATGGCCGTTCAGGTATTGGTTGGCAGAGTGTTGATTTTTCTAGTATTCAAATCCCATCATTATCACTTGCGGCTACTGATTTATTCAATACCAGAAAGTGCATTGTGTCGAGTCGGATTGACCAAGACACTCGTTTTGCACCAATGACGTTTTTACGTGAGCATGGCGTCGTGAGCGGAATTAGTGTTGGGGTTTCGGCGAATAACCAAATTCATGGTTTGTTAGGTGTTTTTACTAAAGAAAAGCGACTATTTAAATCTGAAGAGATTAGTTTTTTACGTTCAGTATCGAATGTACTCGCTGAAGCAATTTCTAGAGTAGAGGTAGATGCCGCTTTAAGAGAATCAGAAGAACGCTTTCGCGCTGTTTTTGAACAAGCAGTGGATTCAATTGTATTAGTTGACGCTGTTACTGGTAATATACTTGAGTTCAATGATAGTGCCCACATCAATTTACACTATACCCGTAAAGAATTTCATAAATTAAATATAAATCAAGTTGATGCGAACGTTGATTTTACCGCATTTCAAAAACATCTGCTGCACGTAAAAGATAATGGATTTGATAATTACGAATCTCGCCATAAAACTAAAAATGGTAATTTTCGCGATGTGTTAGTCAGCACCAGAGAAATTTACTTGCGGGATAAAACCTTACACTTAAGTATTTGGCGAGATGTTACTGAACGGCGAGCGGGAGAAATAGAGCGAGAAGAATTGCAGAACCAGCTTGTTCAATCCCAAAAAATGGAAGCTTTAGGTCAATTAACCGGCGGAATAGCGCACGACTTTAATAATATTTTAGCAAGTATCTTGGGCTATACTGAATTAGCCATTTTAAAATCTGCTAATTTTTCAGATGAGAAATTGGATGAATATCTATTACAAGTGCAACAATCAGGAGAACGAGCAAGAGATTTGATTAGCCAAATGTTAGCATTCGGACGAACTAGCAATGCTAAGCCCCAGGCTACAAAAATTGATGTTATAGTAATGGAAGTTACAAAATTACTCGACTCGATTTTACCGTCTACAATAGAAATTAAGTTATCATTTGATGATAATATCCCCCCTGTTATGATGGACCCCGTTCAGCTTCACCAAATTGTTATGAATCTTTGTATTAATGCTCGTGATGCAATGGATGGTGTTGGTGTAATCGCAATTAAAGTCTTCAATGTTGTTACACAAGAAACACTCTGTACATCGTGCCAACATAAAATTCAGGGTTCCTATTTAGAATTGTGCGTGGAAGATATGGGCTGTGGCATCGATTCTTTAACTCTGGCGAGAATTTTTGAACCATTTTATTCCAGTAAACCAGTGGATAAAGGCACAGGCATGGGTTTATCTGTTGTTCATGGTATTGTGCACCAGGTAAATGGGCATATTTTAGTCGATTCAATTCAAGATTCCGGTACGCGATTTTCAATTCTTTTTCCGATCACGGATGAATTAGAGCATTCCAGTAAACCTCAATTATTACCCCCCAGATTGATCAATGAAGGACATATCCTTGTGGTTGATGATGAGGAGAGTTTAACTAGGTTTATTACCGAGTTATTGGATATTCATGGTTTTCAAGTAACGGTTGCTAATTCAGGCTCTAAGGGACTTGAGGTTTACAAAAATAATCCGGCTATTTTTGATTTAGTGATTACTGATCAAACTATGCCAGGAATGACGGGGATTGAATTCAGTAAAAATTTGAGACAACTAAATCCAAACCTACCGATAATTTTATGTACAGGATACAGTGAGCAAGTTTCTAGTGAAAATGCACATTTACATGGCATCTCTGAATTTCTGACAAAACCGATAAGCAGAGAAGTATTACTTGGAACTATTAGTCAATTATTAATAAAGTCTAAAGTTAACGATAATTAAGTATTTTTGCTGCAGTTTTGATAGCAGTTTAGCCCTAAAATTTAGTACTTCTAAAATCATTTTGTCTAGTACCTCAATACACACATATTTCGAATATTTTAGTCTAGCTTGATTCCTTTGATAATCACCCTTAATCGAGATTTTTATGTTAAGTCATTCATCGTAACGTATATGAATGTAAAATATGATATCTAAAAAGTGCATAAATTATCATTAGTTGTAAGCTTGCAATTAACGTAGTTTTTATGCGTGAAACCTTTGACCTTAAATACAAATACGACTATACATTAATCACACATAATAAATATTAAGGTATTTTAGTGATTAAACAGGTGAGTTATTGCGTTGATACCAATCTAAGATATGCTGAATTAGTTGACAAATATTGTACAGTTTGGGGTGTTAGTAAGACATTGGCGTTCGCACAAGGTACAGAACAATACAAAGCACCGATAGGGTGGCAGATGCTATGACTATTCCATTGCAATTATTAATAGTCGATGATTCAGAAAATGATGCATTACTACTAGTTCGTGAATTGGAAAAGGGTGGCTATGATGTTACCTATGATAGAGTTGATAATAGCGAAGACATGCGACATGCAATTGCGGGTGGTTCTTGGGATATTATAATCACTGATCATAATATGCCTGGCTTTGACTCTACCCAGGCATTAAAGATTGCCACTGACAGCAATAATGATACTCCCGTGATTATTGTCTCTGGTAATATGGGGGAAGACATTGCAGTGGATGCCATGAAATCTGGAGCGATGGATTATATCATGAAAGATAATTTATCGCGTTTGGTTCCTGCTGTTCAGCGTGAAGTTCGTGAATCGGAATCACGCAAAGCACGACGTCAAGCCGAACAAACGATTATTCACATGGCATATCATGATGCACTAACAGGTCTGGCCAATCGAAACGAGTTTGAGCACCGCCTAAAAGACGCAATTACAGTCTCAAAACTTCGCCATATTCAACACGGATTAATGTATCTGGATCTGGATCAATTTAAAATAATTAATGATACTTGTGGTCATGTGGCAGGCGATGAACTGTTGAGACAATTGTCTGTTGTTTTAAATGGGCAAATTAGAGAAACGGATACTCTTGCGAGGTTAGGTGGTGATGAGTTTGGAATTTTGTTGGATAATTGTCCAATTGAAACAGCAACAACTATTGCCGAAAATATTATCACTAAAATAAATAGTTTTGTATTTCAATGGCAAAGTAAAACAATGGACATATCAGCTAGCATCGGATTAGTTGGAATAAATAACAAGAGTCGAAATGTGTCACAAGTATTGAGTTC
>VAOX01013195.1_pt1 | contig 35971 bp, 31 predicted proteins | sample 3393891 | NCBI WGS metagenome assembly VAOX01 (sample SAMN08290429, study PRJNA428436) | hydrothermal vent metagenome | isolation source: Deep-sea hydrothermal vent chimney | place: Indian Ocean: Southwest Indian Ridge | depth 2822 m m
GTAATGATGAACGACTTTTAACCAATTTCAGGGCTTTCAGGCTCATTTTATGCTGGAAACACGCACAGCGTTCAGGCTCATTTCATATTGGACAAGGCTGGCGGTAGATTTATGGGGGAAGGGTGTTTATACTTCCTATACGCAATGGGGTCAGAATGAAAATGCAAATGGTTTGTTTATTGAAGCAATATTTCCCAACATCAATGGAACTGATTAACGTAACAACAAAGAAGTTTTTTGATGCTGTACATAAACTTAATAGCAAACCTAGAAAATGTCTTGCTTATAAAACACCCTGTGAAGTATTTTAAAAGTTAACTGGCATCAATAAAAAAACATTAACCGGTTATGCACTTATCCCTTGAATTTAGAACCTGATATTTTTGTTTATCTCGCCATTAGTCTGACCGCCGCCACTTTCGGCGCGTTGGCTGCCTGGTTGTTCCTGCAAACCCGCATCAGCAGCCTGCGCGAACGCAATACCCAGCTTACTACTACCCTCGAACTACAGAAAAAAAACGCCGAAGAAAAAATGGTGGCCATGGATCTGGCTCATCAACAGGCGCAACAACAGATCCGCGAACAACTCTCTGACACCTTCAGCAATCTGTCCCGTCAGGCGCTAAAACATAACAGCGATGAATTTCTGAAACTAGCACAGGAAAATCTCAAGCAGTTCCAGTCACAGGCGCAAGCCGATCTGGGCCAGAAAGAAAAAGCCATCGAGCATCTGATTAAACCGATTCAGGAAGCCCTGCAAAAAACCGAGCAACAAATTCAGGGCATGGAGAAGGAACGCCGCGAGGCCTATGGCGCTCTGCATACCCATCTTCAAAACATGACTCAGGCACAGGCCAGTCTCAGCAAAGAAACACGCAACCTGGTCAATGCCCTGCGCCGCCCTGAAGTGCGCGGCCAGTGGGGTGAGATGACCTTGAAGCGTCTAGCCGAACTGGCCGGGATGGTGGAACACTGTGACTTCTATGAACAGGAAAGCATACGCACCGATGAGGGGCAACAACGCCCGGACATGATTGTTCGTATGCCCGATGGCCGCGAGATCGTGGTCGATGTAAAAACCCCGCTGGACGCCTATCTCAATGCGATTGAAAAAGAAGACGACGAAAGCCGCGATCAGGAACTCGTCCGTCATGCCCGTAACGTGCGCAACCGTGTTAACGAACTGGCCGCCAAAGCATATTGGGCGCAGTTTAAAAATAGTCCCGACTTTATTGTCCTGTTCATTCCCGGCGATCAGTTTTTAGGTGCGGCACTGGACAAGGATCCGGACCTGCTGGAAGATGCCTTGCGGCAACAGGTTATCCTGGCCACGCCCACCAGCTTTGTCGCCCTGCTGCGCGCAGTCGGCTATGGCTGGCGTCAGGAACAACTGGCCGAAAACGCCGATAAAATCAAACAGGTGGGTGAAGAACTCTACAATCGCCTGGGCACCTTTGCTAACCACCTTCAGAAACTCGGCCGCAGCCTGGAAAGCAGTGCTAAACATTACAATAGCGCCGTGGGTTCTTTTGACAGCCGAATCCTGCCCAGCGCCCAGAAGTTTACTGACATGGGTATCAGTGCCGCAAAGAAACTACAAAGCAGCGATCAAATTGAAACCAGCGTGCGGACAATGGTAGTGGACGAAACGGAAAAAGAAGACTAATTATTTACAGGGTAAAAATCGTACTGTAGTTTCAATTTCAAGCAGAACATTCTTTAATTCGGCCAAGGTGACATCAATATCTTTTTGCCTTATGCCCGCATCCAGAGAAAAACGAACGGCGCAATGCGCCTCTTCTTCGGTGCACCCCATTGCCATTAATACATGGGTGGGGTTGGGGGAGCCGGACTTGCAGGCGGAGCCGGATGAAAACGATATACCGTGTTGATCCAGCGCCACCACCAGTGATTCCCCCCGTAAACCCGGCAGGGTCATATTCAGGGTATTCGGCAAGCGTTGTTCAGGATGCCCGTTTAAATGAGATTGCGGCACCAGTGCCTGGATTCCATCCTGAAGCCGGTCACGTAAGCGGGCCATAGCCGGGCTTTTTGGCAAATCATGCAAGGCCAATTCAGCCGCCTTCCCCATGCCGACGATGGCAGCTACATTTTCCGTACCTGCACGCCGCCCCGATTCCTGCTGCCCGCCGTGAATTAACGATTCCAGTTCAATGTCCTTGCGCACATAGAGCGCACCCACGCCTTTGGGCGCATGAAATTTATGACCGGACAGGCTCAATAAATCGACCTCCAGTTCTTCTATGTCGATAGGAATTTTTCCAGCTGCCTGCACCGCATCAGTGTGAAATAATACCTCCTGTGCATGCGCTATCTGAACCAGTTGTCTGATGGGTTGAATGCTGCCGACTTCATTGTTAGCCAACATGATCGACACCAGAATAGTGTCATCGGTCAAGGCATCTTCCAGTTGCTGTGGTTGCACCAGACCCTGCCTGTCTACATCCAGACAGGTGATCCGAAATCCCTGGCGTTCAAGGAAATCGGTGGTTTGTGAAATGGCCGGGTGCTCGATTCGGCTGGTAATGATATGCCGCCCGCTTGAGCGCCGGGCAAAGGCTATCCCCTTTAAGGCCAGGTTGTTGGCTTCACTGCCGCCCCCGGTAAAGATGATACGTTTAGGACGGGAGGCAATCAGTTGCGCTATTTGCCGCCGGGCTTTGTCGACCGCATCACGGGCATCTCGTCCCGTACTGTGTATGCTGGAAGGATTACCAAAAAGTGAATCTAAATAGGGCAGCATGGCTTCTTTCACACTTTCAGCGATAGCAGTAGTCGCGTTATTATCCAGATAAATTCGCCGTTTGTTTTTTTTGTCGCCATGAACATTAAATGTAATGTCTGCTTGATTCTTTTTCTCTGACTGGATTAAACGTGATTTTATTTTTGCATCAGCTGACTTAATCTTGACGACTTCACAAAGCAGGGCTTTATAGACTGGGAACCCGGAAATCTCATCATAGTTATATAAATCGGTTAGTTCGTTAACATTCCATTCCTGCCAGGCTCTGGGGCCCACCGGCGTGCCACCCCCCATATTGGCTTCGATAGCACCGCGAACAATATCCCGGCTGACTCTGGCACGAAAAGGCACCGCACCTCTGGGCGTGTGTAGCTCAACTAAATCACCCTGTTCAATCCCTCGCTCTCGGGCATCGTCACTATTGATTTCTACCGTGGGTTCGGGGTTATCTTTGCTCAGACCTTTAATCCCGTGATGCTGCGAACGGAAGTCGGTTTGCGGCCGCGCCCCGGAGTTGAAGACCAGGGGAAAATGCTGGCTCAACTCTGGCGTGGCCTGTGGACCTTCAACAGGTTCGACATATTTAGGTAATGGTTCATAACCGTACTCTTCCAGTTTACTGGACCAGATTTCGAACTTGCCGCTGGGGGTTTCAAAACCGGGCTTGCCATCTGCACGCAAAGTGCCTTTTTCGTATTTTTTATATTCCATCATGGGCGTAGGCGATTTAACCCAGCCGCCATTGCGTTGAATATCTTCCAGACTATAAGAGGAATCTTGTAATGCAAAACGGATCATATCTTCTTCCGTTTGCGGATAAAGATGGCCATAACCAAGATGCTTGGCCAATTGCGCCATGATCAAATAATCATTGCGTGCCTCGCCGATGGGTTCTACCAGTTTTTCACGTAACCGGAAAATGGGACCATAAACCATATATGAATCGATCTCGAACATGGTGGTTGCCGGTAACACGATGTCGGCATAGGCGGCATCTGCTGTAAGCTGCCGATCGATACTGACTACAAAATCCAGTTTGGCCAATGTTTCACGCCAGACTGATGTTTGTGGCCAGGAGGTCAGCAAAGAAGCACCGTGAATGATCAAACCACGAATAGGGTATGGCTCGCCATGGAGTACCGCATCGACCAGACCGGAAGCATGCGATTCACCGCGATAGTCACTATAAAGCGGAAATTTATCGCGTGCGACAGCGCGTGGCAGATCCGGGTTTTGCTGATTGCAGGATCGGTTAATGGGGAAGTGCTGATCCCGCATGGCCAGGCCTGTTCCACCCGGCGTATCGAGATGGCCACTGATAGCGAACAGGCTTAATACCGCACGAATCGCCTGAATGCCGCTGTTGGAATATTCCAAACCTGTATACATAATCGGTGCCGCACCTGTCGCTCTGGCGATACGCCGGGCGAGATCCCGGATTTTATCTGCCGCGACACCGGTGATTTTTTCGGCCACCTCCGGACTAAAATGCTGAACATAGTTTGCCAACTCATTAAAGCCCAGCGTCCATTGGTCTACAAATTTTTCATCATACAACTCTTCATCGATCAACACGGCCATCATGGACAAAGCCAGCGCGCCATCCGTTCCCGGACGAATGGAAATCCACTCAGCACCGGTACGTTTGGCTGTCTCCGTATAACGTGGATCGATAACTACGATGTCACAACCACGTTTAGCGCCCGCTTCAAGACGAGCCATATCCAGTGGCGGGGAGTCGGTGGCCGGATTCGCCCCCCAGACAAGCAGCAATTCTGCATTTTCCATGTCGGTATACATGTTGATCAACATGCTGCCGAGAGTCACATCGGGCGCGATCATGGCAAAAGAGACATAACATAACGCGCCAACGCCCATAGTATTCGGTGAACCAAAAGGAAATAGAATATTCGAGGCTGAAGAAACAGCAACTCCTTTCGGCTGGTACATGTCACAGAGCGAAAGTTCGAAGGCCCCCCGCCCCGTATAAATGGAGACAGCTTCGGGACCTGATTCTGTTTTTATAGCATTGAGATGTTTAACTATGCTGGCATACGCCTCACCCCAACTAATTCGTTCGAATGTATGGCGACCTTTTGGCCCTACTCGTTTCAGGGGAAATTTTAAACGTTGTTCGGAATAAATGATTTCCGGAGCATGCTGTCCCCGGCGGCAAATCATCCCCAGTTGATGGCTTGGGTCAGCACGAATGTCCACCATTTTACCATTCTGCATTCCCGCTTCAATCCAGCAACCAGCGGGACAAATACCACAGATCCCTTTTTTCCATTCAAGCTTGCGTTTATCCATATTATCGTCCTTCCCAGGCAGGCGCGCGGAATGAAAAAAATTCCGGTCATCCAGTATAATCTGAGTCGACAGTCATTATAATCGTTTTTAATGTATACTTATAAAAATCCCGGTTAAGATAATCCTGCCTCCAGAAATATTTATGGGTTAACAAAACAAATTAGAATGTAAACCATGAATACACCTACCCGCTTGCCAAAAGACCAGCAACCCACTATTCGTGTGCTACCGATGCCAGCCGATACTAATGCGGCAGGGGATGTTTTTGGTGGCTGGCTGATGTCGCAGGTGGACATTGCCGGCAGTATCGAGGCACATCGCTATACCAATACGCGTGTTGTTACTATCGCGGTACAGGAATTTCTGTTTCTCAATCCAGTTTTTATCGGCGATCTAATCAGCTTATATACTGAAATCATGCATGTGGGTAACACTTCGATTCGGATAAAAATAGATGGCTATACCCAGCGGCAGCGGGGATCGGAAGAAACCCACAAGGTGGCTGAAGCACAGATAACCTATGTGGCGATTGATGAGAATCGTCATCCCTGTCCGATTGTGCGATCAACCCCATCAGATTAAAATGTATCTTTTGCGCTTTATGCCGTTACTGCCAGCGGGAACAATCTGAAAAAATTTTGGCGAGTGAGTTCAGCAATATTTTCCACGCTGTCATTGCGTAATTCAGCGATATGTTCGGCAACCTGTCGCACATAGGCAGGTTGATTGCTCTTGCCGCGATAAGGCACCGGTGCCAGATAAGGGGAGTCGGTTTCCACCAACATGCGATCAGCAGGGACTTCCCGAGCAACATTTTTTAATTCTTTGGCGCTGTTAAAGGTCACAATACCGGAAAAGGAAATATAAAAACCCAGATCCAGTGCGCGTTTGGCTATTTCCCGATCCTCGACAAAACAGTGCATTACTCCGCCGACGTCACCCGCATGCTCTTGCTCAAGAATTCGCAGGGTATCTTCACTGGCTTCACGCATGTGAATAATCAGGGGCTTGTTGGTTATTCTGGCCGCCTGGATATGGTTTCGGAAACGTGCCTGTTGCCAGTCAATGTCGCTTTTTTTAGTCCGAAAATAATCCAGCCCGGTTTCACCGATCGCCACAATCTGTTCATCGTCAGCCAGTCTGACCAGCTCATCGACATCAGGATCACGCCCGTCCTGTTCATTGGGATGCACGCCCACCGAGGCCGAAATAAAATCATACTTACGTGCCGGTTGCAGTACATCTTCAAAATGTTCCAGATCGATACAAACACAGAGCATGTGACCCACCCCCTGTTCGCGGGCATACTCAAGCGCGCCGTCAAGTCGGTTGTCGAAGGGGTTGAGATCAAGTCGATCGAGGTGGCAGTGGGAGTCAACAAGGAACATCAGCGTGTATTTCTAGTTTATGAAAAAATTTGTATACCACGGTATACCTGTGCAGGGTGCCCGAGCCAGTAGAGTTACATTGTGTGCGTTTGCCGATCAGATTTCAATGCACCCGCGAGGTAGGTTTCAATCTTGTTACGCGCAGTGCCGCCATCCTGTTCACTGAACTGCACACCGATACCGGCGGCACGATTACCCTGGGCACCTTTGGGAGTAATCCAGATTATTTTACCTGCGACCGGTAACTTTTCCTTGTCATTCATCAGGGTCAGAAGCATGAATACTTCGTCACCGAGGTTATAGGTTTTATTGGTTGGGATAAACAGGCCGCCGTTTTTCACGAACGGCATGTAAGCTGCGTACAAGGCGCTTTTATCCTTGATAGTCAGTGACAATATGCCCTGGCGTCCACCCGAATGCGGCCCGTTCATTGATGGCTCACCTTTGCATACCGGCTTTTTGTTTTGGAATATTTGCCCATTGAATAAGTAATGACTCGATAATCGGAAGCGGCTTAAGCTGCGCCATCAGTGATAGCGATTCTGCAATTCGATCCAGATAAATGTAAAGTTTCTGCACGTCCAGATCCCCGGATAGAGAGTGTAACACTTTTTTATACTCCGCTCTTTCCTCAAAATAATCTGGAGCCTGCCGTAAACGGATCATGTCGCTGACCCAGCCATGCAGGTATTTTATCGGCATGGGTTGTTCGACCTTTAACCATTCTTCTGCTGTTTTTACGGGATCAAGCCTCCCTTCAACCAGCCCAGGCAGCGTCTCAAACAGAGACTGGCGTAACGCCAGCTGGCCTTTTCCGGCAGCAGCCAATGCGCTTAGCGGTGCGCCGTGCGTCATGGCCAGCAAACGCGCAGCATCATCCGGATTAGCCCCCTGCTCTGTCAACTTCTCTGTCAGCCAATGCTGGGCGGTAGCAGTGTCCGGTAAATTAAAGTGCAGCAACTGGCAGCGGCTGCGAACCGTAGCGGGCAATCGGGTAAGTTGTTCGGCCAGCAGTATGATCAGAGTCCTTGTCGGCGGTTCCTCCAGAGTTTTCAGTAAACTATTTGCAGCAGCCGTAGTCATTGCCTCTGCCGGACGGAGGATCACCACTTTGTAGCCCCCCGAGTGACTGCTCAGACCTATATCTGCAATCAATGCGCGAATCTGATCAATTTTGATCGTCCCCTTCTCTTTGTCCGGTTCAATTAAATGATAGTCAGGATGATTGTTTGCCGCATAGAGCAGACAGGAGGTGCAGTCCCCGCAGGGCAACCCGCCTGCCCGATTCTGCCGGCACAGCAACGAGTGAGCAAACTGATCAGCAAACTCGGCCTTGCCGGTTCCATCCGGCCCCTGAAACAGCAGGGCATGGGGTAAGGTGTCATGCAGCCGACGCTCAGTCAAATTACGCCATTGGCTGTCCTGCCAGGGGTAGTATGCCGTCATGATTCAAGTATGCTATTTAGAATGTCACGAATCTGCGTTTCGACCTGTGCCAGTGCGGGTTCAGCATTGACCACCCTGAAACGTGCAGCATGTTTTTTAGCCCGCGCCAGATAGGTTCCCCGTACACGCTCGAAAAAAACCAGTTTTTCCTGTTCAAAACGATCCGGGGCACTGCGCTTGCTGGCGCGTTCCAGCCCGGCAGCCACCGGCATATCCAGCAGCAGCGTCAGATCCGGTTGTAGTTCATGTTGTACCCATTGCTCCAGGATAGCGATACGTGATGCAGGAATCCCGCGCCCTCCCCCCTGATAAGCATAGGTGGCATCGGTAAAACGATCACAGATAACCCACTTGCCAGCGGCCAGTGCCGGACAAATCACTTCATCCAAATGTTGGGCACGGGCGGCAAACATCAGCAGCAGTTCTGTATCGCTGCTCATAGCGCGGTTATTGGTATCCAGCAGCAAAGCGCGGATGGCTTCTCCCAGTCCGGTACCGCCAGGTTCTCGGGTTAGCAATACATCCTTACCAGCATCCCGTAAATAATTTTCAATGAAGGCAATATTACTACTTTTACCCACGCCCTCACTGCCTTCAATGGTAATAAATTTTCCTGTCATTTGTGTCTTTTGTCAGCCCTGAAGGAGGAAAAGGAACGCTTGCGCCCTTTGAGCTGATATTTAACCACGGCTCGGTTATGTTCTTCCAGTGTGGCAGAAAAATAATGGCTGCCATTCCCTTTGGCAACAAAATACAGTGCTCTACCCGATGCAGGGTGCAGAGCGGCGTGAATCGCCGCCCGTCCTGGCAAGGCAATAGGCGTGGGCGGAAGACCATAATGCCGATAGGTATTATAGGGGGTATCACGTTTTAGATCCTGAAGACGAATATTGCCCTTATAGCGTTTACCCATGCCGTAGATCACCGTAGGATCGGTTTGCAGGCGAATATGTTTTTGCAGGCGGCGGATAAATACCCCCGCAATCGTCGCCCGCTCACTGGGCAGGGCCGTTTCCTTTTCGACGATGGAAGCTAGAATCAGAGCATCATAGGGGCTTTTCAGTGGCAGGCCAGTTGCTCGTTTTTGCCATTCCTGCGCCAGATAGCGGTGCATCGCCGCGTAGGCACGGCGCAGAAAGTCCACGTCACTCATATCGCGCGGAAAAAGCCAGGTATCAGGCAAAAAACGACCTTCCGGATATTGCCCGGGATGACCAATAGCCGCCATGATTTCGGCATCACTGGCATCCAGCAAGGTATGTTTTATCTGCGGATCAGCATCGAGCACCGTCATCATCTGCCGGAAGGTCCAGCCATCAACGATGGTCAGCGGGTGCTGCACTACCTTGCTCTCGACAAGCTGCTGGTAAAATTCCCTCGGCGTAGTGCCTGCATTGATTCGGTATTCACCCGCACCAATACGATCGGCATTGCCTTGCAAACGTGCATACATCAGTAAGTAACGGGGTTTGTCGAGTATCCCCCGTTGCGCCAGATCGCGTGCGACGTAGGTCAGGTTTACTCCAGGCTCCAGGTTGTAATCCAGCGCGGTATGCGTCATCGGCGTTTGCAAAAAAAGCCGGTAATCATTCCATAACCAGCCACCGCCAATAGTTATTATGAGAATAAGCAAGGCAAGAAATCGGTAAATCAGTTTAGACATGAATATGTGGATAGTCCTTGTTTATGAGCGTTTGCAATCTGTGACTGATTTCGCCCACGGTAAATACCTGTCCTTCCAGCCTGTTTACCGGCCACAGGCCAATGAGGCTGTTACTGAGAAAAATCTCATCGGCCTCGCCCAGTTGTTGTTTGCTTATGTCACCGATGTGGCTGGTAATACCTGCGTTATGAGCAAGTTCAAGTATATACCCTCGCATAATACCGGCCACCCCGCAGTTGGACAAATTCGCAGTGTACAGGTGCTTATTCTGCACCATAAATACATTACTCATGGTGCCTTCGATCACATTTTCGTTTTCATCCAGCATCAGGCCCTCGATAATCGCTGCATCCTGCCATTCATTACGCGCCAGTATCTGTTCCAGCCGATTGAGGTGCTTGAGTCCAGCCAGGGCGGGTTGCCGGGCCAGTGTGGTGGTACAAAAACGTACCTGCACCCCAATCTGCCCGTTCTGTTCCGGATAATCCGGCCAGGGATGGCGCATAAATATGCGGCTGGCTTGCACGGTCGCAGGATAACGATAACCCCGCCCACCTTCACCACGGCTAAGAATCAACTTCAATACCGCACGCTTTTCATGCTGGATAAGTACACGCGCTTCAGCCTGTAATAATGCTATATCGGGAAGGGGAAATTGCAGTCGCCGGCAACCATACTGTAACCGCTGCATGTGCCGTTCCCAAAATGGACAGGCGCCGTTTATTACCGCCATGGTTTCAAACAGACCATCGCCATACTGAAAACCACGATCCCCTACGCTAATACTATCAACCGCTTGTCCATTAATCAGAATATTCATATCTGTTCGCCAATAGCCAGCAACATGCCGCGAGCCTTGTGTGCTGTTTCCTGCAATTCTTTTTGCGCATCCGAATCGGCCACCAGCCCGGCACCAGCACGCAAGCCAAGCTCATCGGTATCGACAGTAATCGTACGAATCAGGATATTCAGATCCAGATCGCCGTTAAGATTGAGATAGCCCATCGATCCGGTATAGGCACCGCGGGCTTCCTGTTCCAGTTCAGCAATGATCGCCATGCAGCGTTCCTTGGGACAACCGGTGATTGTGCCACCGGGGAACATCGCCCGAATGACCTTGGCCGGGGTGATATCTTCACGCAACTGCCCGCGCACATTGGAAACAATATGATGCACATGCGCGTAAGATTCCATCACCATAAGTTCATCAACCTTGATGCTGCCGGGCTTACAAATACGTCCCAGATCGTTGCGCTCCAGATCGATTAGCATAATATGCTCGGCTCGTTCTTTCGGGTGGGCAATCAATTCAGATTTCAAGGCCTGATCATATTCCCGGTTGGCATGACGCGGCCGGGTTCCGGCGATAGGACGGGTTTCCACCCGGCCCGCGCTCACCCTGACCAGTCGCTCGGGTGAAGAGCTGATAACGGTTAGGCCAGAAAGGTATGCGAGACCGGAAAAAGGTGCGGGATTCTGTTCGCATAAATCGTGATAGAGATCGGCCGTATCAAGATTCGCAGGCCGTTGCACCTGCCATTTGCGTGACAGGTTGACCTGAAATACATCGCCGTCATAAATATAGCGCTTGATCCTTTGAGTCTGGTGTAAATAGTGAGAGGCCGGATCAGGCTGCATGTCAAACCCTGGACGCTTTGTTTTTCGCTTCATGATCGAGCGACCAGAGGCATTGTCCAGATCAACCTGCAGTTTTTCCATTAGCCTGGCACAATCAGCCTCAACGACCAACACGGTTTCATTTTGCAGGCGATCATTAATCATGGCAGCGGGAATGCGAACCGCCTCCGCCACAGGCTGATCAGCCGGTACCGGGGGCAACTGCAGACGTTTTTCAATCTGCCCTGCCAGTTCGTAAGCCAGATATAAAAACCAGCCCCCCTGAAACGGCAGCAGCGTATCATCGGCCGCCGTGTCAACCGATTCCTGCTGCCACCAGTTATCCAATGCGGTAAGAAAATCATTTTGCTGTCCCGCATACTGGCCTTCAAGACTACCTTCCGGGTTCAGCCGCAGATGTTCGCCGGGAAAGGCGAACAGTATGTCGTAACGGGCATTCGCCGCTTCGCCGCCACTGGCTGTACTTTGCAATAAAAAAGGATACCGTTCGGGATTGGATTGCTGGATAGCGGCCAGATCAGAAGGACCCTCCCATCGTTGGGTGAAGATTTTAGATTGTGCGTTCAACCGGGGAAACTCTACTTTATTCCGTTCGCCCTGAGCTTGTCGAAGGGCTTCCTTCGACAGCTCAGGATGAACGGTCATTTAGCTTGTTGGGCACCCAACTGACCTGTTTCTCAACAAACCAGCATTACCCCAGTTTACTGAATACCAGCGTACCATTAGTGCCACCGAAGCCAAAAGAATTGGACAGGGCAACGTCAATTTTCATCTCCCGTGCGATATCCGGTACAAAATCCAGATCGCATTCTGGATCAGGAGTAATGATATTGATGGTGGGGGATGCAACCTGATCGCGAATGCAGAGAACAGTGAATATGGCTTCCAGCCCCCCCGCAGCACCCAGCGCATGACCGGTCATAGACTTGGTGGAGCTCATGGCCAGTTTATATGCATGATCACCAAATGTCCCCTTGACCGCATCGACTTCGGCTCTGTCACCGGCAGGCGTTGACGTGCCATGCGCATTGATATAATTGACCGCATCCGAATTGATACCTGCATTTTTCAATGCAACCTGCATGCAGCGTTTAGCCCCTTCACCGCCTTTGGAGGGCATGGTCATGTGATAGGCATCACCGCTCATACCATAACCACTGATCTCTGCATACATTTTAGCACCGCGTTTTTTGGCGTGTTCATACTCTTCCAGCACCACCACGCCTGCGCCATCACTAAGCACAAACCCGTCACGCTCAGCATCCCAGGGACGGCTGGCAGTTTGCGGATCATCATTGCGACTGGACAAGGCGCGTGCGGCGGCAAAACCACCCAGTGCCATGGGACCCGTGGCTTTTTCGGCTCCCCCGGCAATCATCACATCCGCATCACCGTATTCAATAATTCTTGCAGCATCACCAATGCTATGCGTCGCGGTCGCACAAGCGGTAACCAGCGCAATGTTCGGCCCTTTCATACCATACATAATCGACAGGTTACCCGAGATCATATTGATAATATTGCTGGGAATAAAGAAAGGCGAAATTCTGCGTGCCCCACCCTTGAGAAAGGCATTGTGACCTTTCTCGATGCCGGGAAGTCCGCCAATACCCGAACCCACGGCTACGCCGATACGCTCAGCATTGGCATCCGTAACTTCCAGTCCCGAATCCTCGATAGCTTCTTTCGCCGCAGCTAGGCCGTAATGGATGAAAGGATCCATTTTTTTAGCTTCCTTGGCCGAAAGCACAGTGCTGACATCAAAGCCTTTAACGGTGCCACCAAAGCGGGTGGAAAACTGCTCCGTATCAAATTCAGTAATCGTTCTGATCCCACTTTTACCAGCAAGAATATTCTTCCAGGATGTTTCCACATCCAGCCCCAGCGGCGAGACCATACCCATGCCAGTCACTACAACGCGACGCTTTGCCATCTTCCTTCGTCCGTATTAATTAAAACAAACAAGGCCGTACCACAAACAACTGTGGCACGGCCTGATAATGAATTACAGTCGCGAAATCAGCTATGTGAATTGATGTAGTTGATAGCTTCCTGGACGGTCGTAATTTTTTCTGCATCCTCATCCGGGATTTCAGTTTCAAATTCTTCTTCCAGAGCCATTACCAGCTCTACCGTATCCAGCGAGTCTGCGCCCAGATCGTCAACAAAAGATGCTTCCTTGGTGACCTCATCGGCCTTTACGCCCAATTGCTCAACAACGATCTTTTCTACGCGTTCTTCAACACTGCTCATTCGATTTATCCTCTGTTATTTAAAAAAGTTCATATCACCAGAACTCTGCGGTGGCCTATTGTATTGAAAAGCTCTCCCCGTTTCCACAATCTGAAAGCGATAATCAGTAGCAGAACCCCACAAAATCGTCTATTTTTTAACCAAAACGATAGCTATTTACGACTTATAGACTCAGCTCATGTACATACCACCATTTACATGAATAGTCTCACCACTAATATACGCGGCTCCTGGTGAAGCCAGAAAGGCCACCGCTTTGGCAATATCCGCCGGATCACCGAGGCGCCCCAGGGGAATCTGGGCTTTCAACGTATCACGTTGGGCTTCCGGCAGGCCGCGCGTCATGTCGGTGTCAATAAAACCCGGTGCGACAACATTGACGGTAATACTACGGGAACCCACTTCACGCGCAAGGGACTTGGAAAAACCAATTACACCGGCCTTGGCTGCGGCATAATTGGATTGCCCGGCATTACCCATCACGCCCACCACCGATGCAATACTGATAATGCGACCCCGGCGGGCTTTCATCATGCCCCGCAAGACAGACTTGCTTAAACGGAAAATAGATGAGAGATTCGTATCCATAATGGCCTGCCATTCTTCATCCTTCATGCGCATCAGCAGGTTGTCCCGGGTAATCCCGGCATTATTGATCAGGATCGAGACTGTACCAAACTCATCCGTCACCTGCTTGAGCGCCGCATCGATGCTGGCCTGATCGGTTACATTCATAACCATACCAGAACCTTTAATATCGTTCTCTTGCATATAATCAGAGATGCTATCCGCACCTTTTTCTGAAGTTGCAGTACCGACGACAACAGCTCCGTTACGGCCTAGTTCCAGGGCGATTTCCTTGCCAATTCCCCGGCTGGCACCAGAAACAAAGACAATTTCATTCTCAAGCATCATGTTTTTCCTCTCCATCTAATTCCTGTTCTTGCAGCCCGCTGCCAAGGGTATCCGGATCATAGACAGCCTGTGCCGTCATACCTCGTTCAATGCGCTTGTTCAGCCCTACCAGTACTTTACCCGGGCCGCATTCAATCAAGCGATTCACTCCTTCGTCAGCCATTCTGCGAATAGTTTCCACCCAGCGCACCGGGCTGTGCAACTGCTTGACCAGCGCGGCTCGAATATCATCGGTGCGGATCCCAGCGTGTACATCCACATTATTAATCACCGGGATCGCCGGTTCACGCAGCTCCACCTGCGCCAGAAGTAACGCCAGTTTCCCGGCCGCCGGTTTCATCAGCGCACAATGAGAGGGTACGCTGACCGGCAACATCAATGCCCGTTTCGCACCCTTATCCTTCGCTACCTTCAGCGCACGTTCCACGGCGGTCTTTTGACCCGCCACGACGACCTGCCCCGGTGAATTAAAATTTACCGCCGACAGCACCTCGCTCTCAGCAGCCTCCTCACAAACCTGACGCACCGCAGCATCTTCCAGCCCCAATATAGCCGCCATTACGCCTTCACCGGCGGGTACCGCTTCCTGCATCAAGCGGCCACGTTCAGCCACCAGCTTCACGGCATCGGCAAAATCCAGGACTCCGGCACAAACCAAGGCCGTATATTCACCCAGGCTGTGCCCCGCCATCATGACAGGCTTTGCACCCCCCTTTGTCTGCCAGATGCGCCAGACTGCCACACCGGCACTAAGCATGGCCGGTTGGGTTACATCGGTTTGATTCAGTTTTTCTACCGGGCCGTTCTGGACAATATCCCAGAGATCGTAAGCCAGCGCATCAGAAGCCTCCCTGAAAGTAGCTTCCACTTCGGGATACTGATCGGCCAGATCTTTGAGCATACCTACCGACTGGGAACCCTGACCGGGAAAAACAAACGCTAATGACATGATCTACCTCTGTATATATTTTATTAGCGTAGGTTGGTGCTAAGCAACACGAAGCCCAACAATTAAATGACTTATGAAGTTACATCTGTTGGGCTTCGTCATAAAGATCATGGCTCAGCAGCAACCTACATTATCTATTTTTTGTATTAGATTTGTAGCCTAACCTGGATAAACCACAAGATAAGTACCTTCACTAAATAATTTTCTACAAAATGCGCAGAAAATTATTTCTAAGGTACTAATACTTCAGCAACGCCGAGCCCCAGGTGAAGCCGCCGCCGAAGGCTTCCAGCAAAACCGTCTCCCCGCGTTTAATGCGGCCGTCACGCACGGCGATATCCAACGCCAGAGGAACGGATGCGGCTGAGGTATTGCCATGTTCATCGACAGTAACCACGACATTATCCATCGACATTCCCAATTTTTTCGCGGTGGCGTTGATAATGCGGATATTGGCCTGATGCGGCACCAGCCAGTCAATCATGGATTTATCCATATTGTTGGCCGCCAGGGTTTCATCGACGATGCGACCCAGCGTATTCACCGCTATCTTGAAGACTTCGTTGCCGCGCATTTCCACCAGCGCTTCTCCCGCCTTGAATTTGTCAGGGTTTTCAGAGATCCCGCCATGCACGGTCAGAAGATCCTTGTACTTGCCATCGGCATGCAAATGAGTGGATAAAATTCCTGCTTCCTCGCTGGCCGAAAGCACAACAGCGCCCGCACCATCGCCAAACAATATGCAAGTGCCGCGATCCGTCCAGTCAATAATATTGGACAGGGTTTCTGCACCCACCACCAACGCATGTTTCGCCTTGCCGCTGGTGATAAACATATCGGCCATACCCAAGGCATAAACAAAGCCGGTACATACCGCCTGTATATCGAAAGCCGGGCAGCCATGAATGTCCAGACGCTCCTGCAATAAACAGGCTGTGCTAGGAAAAACGCGATCGGGCGTTGTGGTGGCGACAATAATTAAGTCAATGTCATGCTTATTAATAGCCGCAGCGTCAATGGCATTGAGTGCAGCTTGCTCAGCCAGATCACAGGTCGTCTGACCTTCACTGATATGACGCTTTTTAATTCCGGTTCGTTCCATGATCCATTGATCCGATGTCTCGACCATTCTTTCCAGATCGGCATTGGTCAATATTTTTTCCGGTAGATAACTGCCGGTTCCTGCTATGCGTGAATAGGTCAAATCACTGCCCCTTGACTAACTGATTTTCCAGTTCTCTTGTGATAAGTGCGGGTACATTCTTTCTGACTTCGATAATGGCTTCAGAAATTGCGGTTGCAAATGAATACGCATCAGCACTGCCATGGCTCTTGATGACAATACCCTGTATGCCCAGGAAGCTGGCACCGTTATACTCGCGTGGATCAATCCGTTTACGAAACGCCTTCAATACCGGCAGCGCCATAAGCCCGCTGAGCATAGTCAACGGATTGCGTTTAAATTCCTGCTGAATGTAGTAGCGAATCATTTTAGCCACACCTTCAGTTGTTTTAAGCATAACATTGCCGACAAAACCATCGCAGACAACCACATCGGCATCCCCCTTGTAAATACCATCGCCTTCGACATAACCGATGTAATTCAAACTGCTGTTCGACAACAGGGCTGCGGCCTGCTTGACCTGTTCATTACCTTTTATTTCTTCTTCGCCAATATTCAGCAATCCCACGCTTGGCCGTTCATTGTTATCAACCGCCGTTGCCAATGCGGCCCCCATTACGGCAAATTCAAACAGGGCTTCTGCACTGCTGTCGACATTAGCCCCCAGATCCAGCACATGCGCATGTCCGTTTTTCATGTTCGGCAACATGGTACAAATAGCCGGACGATCCACGCCTGGCAGCATTTTCAGGACAAAGCGGGCGGTGGCCATCAGGGCGCCGGTATTGCCCGCACTGACACAGGCCTGCGCGCGTCCATCCTTGACCATATTAATGGCGACGCGCATGGAAGAATCCTTTTTGCCGCGCAAAGCCTGTGAAGGTGGTTCATCTGAATGCACCACTTCAGAAGCATGCTGGATTTTCAGCCGTGCAGACACTGAATGATCGTGCCCCTTGATAACTTTCGTCAGTTGTTCTTCATGACCAACAAGAATGAGTGTCAGAAAGGGATGCTCTTCGAGTGCCTTGATAGCTGCCGGTACAACTACACTCGGGCCAAAGTCACCGCCCATGGCATCAAGCGAAATAGTAATGCTGTTATTCGTCATCCAGGATGATTTTGCGTATTGAATTTCTCGTGAATAAAATAACGGGACATGATTTCCACCATGTCCCGTCTGTTCGTCTGACCGGATAGTCAGACAAAGCGCATAGTCTCTAAGCCAATAAGCTTTAGCAACAAAAACTATTCTTCGACTTCTATGACTTTGCGACCGCGATAAAAACCATCCGCACTTACGTGATGACGCAGATGACTTTCACCTGTAGTAGGTTCAATCGACACAGCACGGCCTGTCAGCGCATCGTGTGAACGACGCATTCCACGCCTGGATGGAGTTTTACGATTCTTTTGTACCGCCATGATAATTCCTCATTTACTTTAAATATTTACCGAGTCCCGGAAAGCTTCCGGCGCTCAGTCAGATTTTTTCAGCCCGGCCAAAATGCTGAAGGGATTTTTCCGTTCCTGTAACCGGGAATTTTCGCTGTTTACCGACTCCGGTTCCAACAAAAGCTGACACTCATTTTTTGCATGCCGGGGGATCTGCGGCAAAGCCAGCATAATTTCATCCTCCAGCAGCATCAGCAAATTCACCTGCCCGTCTTCAACTCGAATCGGCTCCAGCTCAGCTGGAATCTGTTCCAAGCCCGCGACACTGCGGGAAAAACCCAATCCCAGCGGCGTATCCACCGCAACCCGCATGGGTTTTAAACAGCGCTGGCAAACCAGATCCAGACTAGCCTGTACGCTACCCAGTAAACTGGAAACGCCCAGTACATCAACGGCAAATGCCAGCTTAACCGTTATCATGCCCTCGGGCCGGTACAGCATGGCCGACAGACGTTTCATCTGTGTCAGCGGCAATTGTGATTGCAGCTCAATCGCATCATGTGCAAAACGAAAAGGATCAACTCGAAACGGGAGCCGCTGATACTCTTTTGCACTCCCTTTTGCCATAACCTGCGGATTTTATAGTGGTGCAGGTGCAGTGTCAAAAATTCCTTGAAAATCTGCCTGTTCCAGTGCCATATTACATTTTGGACGGATTCAGCTTGACAGTCTGCTACATTTGCTTAAACCTGAAAATATTATACAACGGGATGATTTTACAGGAAAAGGCTGCTTCGGGACACGGAACTCTATAATGATTAAAAAGATTCTCATTGCCAATCGGGGTGAAATTGCCGTACGTATTGTCCGCGCCTGTGCCGAAATGGGCATTAAATCTGTGGCGGTGTATGCCGAGGCCGATCGCTATGCTCTGCATGTAAAAAAGGCCGATGAGGCATACAGCCTGGGACCAGACACCGTAGCCGGTTACCTTAATGCCCACCGGCTGGTCAATCTTGCCGTGGCTGCCGGTTGCGATGCCCTTCATCCTGGCTACGGTTTTCTCTCGGAAAACCCGGAACTGGCCGAAATCTGCGCCCGCCGCAAGATTCGCTACATTGGTCCATCGGCCGAGGTGATTCGCCACATGGGCGATAAAACCAGGGCACGCCAGGCCATGCGTCAGGCCGGGGTGCCCGTTACTCCCGGCAGTAGCGACAATCTGGCCAATCTGGACGAGGCCCTGCAGCTGGCCGAGAAAATTGGCTATCCTGTGATGCTCAAAGCCACCTGTGGTGGTGGTGGGCGCGGCATTCGCTGCTGCCAGAATCACGATGAACTCAGTCGTGCCTTTGACCGGGTTATATCCGAAGCTGAAAAGGCATTCGGCCGGGCCGAGGTGTTTCTGGAGAAATACATCGCCAATCCACGACACATCGAGGTACAAATCCTGGCCGATAGTCACGGCAATGTCATCCACCTGTTCGAGCGGGATTGCTCTATCCAGCGCCGCCACCAGAAACTGCTGGAAATTGCACCCTCCCCCCAGCTCAGCGATACACAACGCGAATATATCGGCGATCTTGCCGTACGCACCGCCAAAGCGGTGAACTATACCAATGCCGGTACCGTTGAGTTTCTGCTTGATGCCGAGGACAATTTCTATTTCATGGAAATGAACACCCGCCTGCAGGTTGAACATCCCGTCACGGAAGCCATTACCGGCATCGACATCGTCCGGGAACAAATCCGCATCGCGGCCGGACTACAATTAAACTATCTGCAAAATGATGTACAACGCCGGGGTTACGCCATAGAATTTCGCATCAATGCCGAAGACCCACAAAATGATTTTCTGCCCAGCTTTGGCCGCATCACCCGTTATTTTGCCTCCGGTGGGCCGGGTGTGCGTACCGATGGTGCTATATATACCGGCTATGAGATACCGCCCTACTACGACTCCATGTGCGCCAAGCTGATCGTCTGGGCGCTGGACTGGGATTTACTTATCGATCGCGCCATTCGCGCTCTGCGGGACATCGGTGTCTACGGCATCAAAACCACCATTCCCTTTCATCTGGAAATTTTGAAATCCGCAGATTTTGAAACGGGAAAATTTGACACCAGCTTTATCGACAACCACCCGGAACTGCTGAACTATTCACTCAAACGTTCCAGCCGTCAGGTTGCTGCCGCAATCGCAGCAGCAATTGCGGCAAACATGGGACTTTGATCAGGCTATATTTTAACCCGGAGAACGCAGAGATGAAAAAATTCACTCAGGCTCATGGAAGATTTTCAGAATGGTTAAAAATAATATCTTCGCGTCTCTGCGTTAAATAATAATTTTCAAATAAAGGGAACGACACCCATGCCACAGATCAACATTACCGAAACGGTTCTGCGTGATGCCCACCAATCGCTCATTGCTACACGCATGCGCATCGCAGACATGCTGCCCATCTGTGAGAAACTGGACAAGGCAGGTTTCTGGTCATTGGAAATGTGGGGGGGGGCTACCTTTGATGCCTGCATTCGTTTTCTAAAAGAAGATCCCTGGGAACGCTTGCGCAAACTGCGACAGGCTCTGCCTAATACAAAATTGCAAATGCTCCTGCGCGGACAGAACCTGCTTGGTTACCGGCATTATTCCGATGATGTGGTACGCGCCTTTATCGAGCGCACGGCCGATAACGGCATGGATATATTCCGTATTTTCGATGCTATGAATGACGTACGCAATCTACGCGTTTCCATTGAGGCGGTTAAAAAAGCAGGCAAACATGCTCAGGGTGCCATCTGTTACACCACCTCCCCGGTTCACACGATTGAACATTTCGTGGCACAGGGAAAAGAGATGGAAGCGTTGGGCTGCGATAGTATCGTTGTTAAAGATATGGCCGGTTTGCTCACCCCCCAGGTCACTGCCAACCTGATCCGTTTACTGGTGGATAACCTGAACATACCCGTACATCTGCACTGCCACGCCACCGCCGGACTGGCCAGCATGTGTCAATACAAGGCCGTTGAAAACGGTGCCAGCGGTATTGATACCGCCATCTCGGCTTTTTCAGGCGGCACATCACATCCACCTACCGAGAGCATGGTCGCAGCATTCAGGGATACCGAATACGATAGTGGTTTAAACTTGCCGTTATTGCAGGAGATTGGATTTTATTTTCACGAAGTGCGAAAAAAATATCATCAGTTTGAAAGTGAGTACACCGGGCTAGATACGCGGGTACAAGTCAACCAGGTTCCCGGCGGTATGATTTCCAACCTTTCTATCCAGCTCAGGGAACAGGGTGCCCTGCCGAGAATGAATGAGGTATTGAAAGAAATTCCACAGGTACGCAAGGAGCTGGGCTACCCGCCACTGGTTACTCCGACCTCACAAATAGTTGGTACTCAGGCAGTATTGAATGTGCTTACCGATGAGCGTTATAAAACCATTACGAATGAAGTCAAACTTTATTTGCAAGGCCGGTATGGCAAGGCACCGGGGGAAATAAGTCCACAGGTTCAGTTTATGGCTATTGGCCATGAAGCGCTTATCAACTGCCGCCCGGCAGATCTGCTCAAACCTGAAATGAACAAGCTGAAAAAAGAAATCGCCTCAGTTGCACATTCCGATGAAGATATTTTAACCTATGCCATGTTCCCCGATATTGGCCGGGATTTTCTTGAACAACGCAATAATAACAGTTTGATTCCCGAAGCCCTGGAACCCATCGATAGCGAAGGTTCAAAATGCAATGCCGCAACCGAATTCAACATTACTATGCACGGTGAGAGTTACCATATCAAAATAACCGGTACTGGCTATTCAAAACAGGACCAGCGCCCCTATTATATTAGTGTAGACGGGGTGCCTGAAGAACTTATGCTGGAAGCGCTGGATGATATCACCCCAGGTGATAATGGCGCGCAAACGCATCATGCAACGGACAAACGTCCACGCGCATCAGAACCCGGTCATGTAACAACAGCCATGCCCGGCATCATTGTTGACATACTGATTAATGTCGGTGATCAGGTGAACGCGGGCGATCCAGTACTGATTACCGAAGCTATGAAAATGGAAACCGAAGTACAAGCTCCAATCAGCGGCGAAATAAAAATGATCCATGTCAGTAAGGGTGACAGCGTTACCCCGGATGAGGCACTGATTGAGATCAAATAGTGCCGGGGTTATTATTTCTCTGTCGCCCAGGGGTGTGCGCTACTATTAATCCTTGCATAAGTATTTACATCATAGCCCCCCTCACTCGGGGAGAGGGTTGGGCTGAGGGTATAAAATACATGCAAATACTTATACACCGATTAATACATATCTGTCGCTATAGCAACAAAGCTACCGGCGCGATGTTAACAATGTTTAATGTTATCTCCATGCTCTCTTCAGCTAGCAACCGGTATGCTGATAATCCTGTTATCATTTCTGTTCATTAAAGGGGCAATATGCCTCAAAACTCCGAGATAAACAGCATGCGCATCCTTGTCATTGAAGACGACATCGAAACAGCCAACTACATCACCAAGGGCCTGAAAGAACACGGAGATACGGTCGATCAGGCTCTTGATGGCAAAGATGGCCTGTTTATGGCCTTGGAAAATGACTACGACATCCTTGTTCTCGATCGTATGTTGCCTGCCTTGGACGGCATTTCAATCCTGAAAACACTACGCAGCTCAGGTCGAAAGATGCCAGTTATCATACTCAGCGCCCTGGGTGAGGTGGATGACCGGGTGCAGGGGCTGAAGGCGGGAGGTGACGACTATCTGGTCAAGCCCTTTGCTTTTTCTGAACTACTGGCGCGTATCGAAGCGCTGCTGCGGCGCGGAGAAATGAAGTCCGATACCCGCCTTCTTAAGGTAGCCGATCTGGAACTCGATCGCCTGACACACAAGGTTAAACGAGCTGGCAAAACTATCAACCTGCAACCGCGCGAATATGTTATTCTCGAATTTTTATTACAGTATGCGGGTCAGATAGTCACTCGTACGATGTTGCTGGAAAGTGTCTGGGATTATCATTTCGATCCACAGACCAATATCATCGATGTACACATCAGTCGACTGCGCAATAAAATCGACCGGGATTTTGAGCCTGCTTTATTGCATACCGTACGTGGTGCCGGCTATTGTTTACACGAACCCAGCCCTGAATCCTGATAATCCATGCAAGCCCGCCTGCTGCGCAGCTTCAGTTTCCGCCTAGCCTTTACCTATATGGCTCTGTTCGGCGCTTCGGTGCTGCTGTTGCTATGGTTTATTTACTGGTCAACAGCGGCCTACATGTCGAAACAGGTTGATGCCACCATTGCCGCCGAAATTACCGGTCTGGCCGAACGTTACGATATGGATGGCCTCGCCGGGCTCATCAATGTCATCAACAAAAGACTCTCACGCAAACCTACCGGATCATCCATCTACCTGCTGACGACGGCCATCAACACGCCAATTGCCGGTAATCTTAATCACTGGCCTGCGATGAAGGCCGATAAACAGGGCTGGCTAAACTTCCGACTCGAAAATGCCAGTCTTGGCGGGAATAAAATTCATCTTGCCCGGGCGCGCAGTTTCACCCTGTCGGGTGACTTTCATCTGCTGGTCGGACGCGACATCTACGAGCTGGAAGAAACCCAGCAGCGCATCATTCGTGCTCTTATCCTCGGTTTTATTATCACCCTGCTACTGGGAGGTGGTGGCGGGTTCATCCTCAGTCGCCGGGTTATTAAACGTCTCGAATCCATTAACACCACCAGCCGTGAGATTATCAATGGCGATCTTTCGCGGCGCATTCTCCTTCATCATAGTGGTGATGAGTTTGATACACTGGCAGGCAACCTCAATGTTATGCTCGACCGAATCGAGGAACTAATGGACGATGTGCGACGCGTCTCCGACAATATCGCGCATGATTTACGCACGCCATTGGCCCGGCTTCGCAACCGGCTTGAGTTGCTGCGTATAGAACAGGAAAAAGCCGGTCAGGATCCAACCCTGGCGGAACAGGCTATTAGCGAAGCTGATGGCCTGTTGAAAACGTTTACCGCCCTGCTGCGCATTGCCCGGATCGAAACCCGGCAACGTAAAGAGGCCTTCAATGATATCGATATGCGCGCTCTATTGCATGATGTAGTTGAACTCTACGAACCTCTGGCCGAAGAAAAAAACCTGTCTCTAACACTGCAAATAGACTCTGATGTCCATCTACAGGGGGATCGTGATCTGCTGTTCCAGGCCATGGCCAACCTGCTGGACAATGCGATTAAATATACCCCCAAACAGGGACAGATCCGGATCAGCCTCGATAGCCACCGAATCAGCATTGCCGACAGTGGCCCCGGCATCCCGGAAAACGAGCACCAGCAGGTATTTCAACGTTTCTATCGGCTGGAAAAAAGCCGCACCACACCAGGTAGCGGGCTGGGTCTGAGCCTGGTCGAAGCGGTAGCAAAAATTCACGCGATGACATTGAAACTGAAAGATAACCAGCCAGGCCTGCGCGTCGATTGTGAGTTCCCTGATGAGTCCTCATTGGCTCTGATACCGACATCAAATCACACTTGAATAATGAATTACCGTTTATCCTAAACCACCGTTCGTCCTGAGCTTGTCGAAGGAAGCCCTTCGTTCTTGCTCAGGAGAGGCTTGCAGGGAAACCCTACAGTGTCACCTGTAAACCAAGTTCCAGTACGCGATCCTCGGGTAGATGATAGTAAGTCGTCGCGTGAGCAGCATTGCGCGCCAACCAGACAAAGACCAGTTCCTGCCAGTATGGCAATCCCGGTACGTCACGTCTGGCAATCAACGCTTCATGGCCAAGAATATAAATTGCCGCATCGGTATCGATTGGAATATCCATACGCTCGCCCAGTTTCAATGCTACCGGGACATTGGGGGGTTGTGAGAAACCATACCGTACGCGCATACGTATTACTCCCTGGCCCAGATTTTCAACATCCAGGCGCTCGTTAGCGGGCACATGCGGCTGATCGGCAGTGACCACGGTGAGAAATATAACCCGCTCATGCAACACATGTGTGCAGGTTATATGTTGCATCAGCGCGGCAGGCACACACTGGCCATAATGCCCGGTCATCACCACCGCCGTGCCGGGCACGCGGTACAGCGAATCAGCTTCGATCCTTTTCAGAAACGTCTCCATCTGGACGGCACGTCTCGATAGTCGGCTTGCCAACAGGGCGCGACCGGCTCGCCAGCTCCACATCAGGGCAAAAATCAGTCCTGCAATTAACAAGGCATACCAGCCACCGTCCGGTATTTTAGCCAGGTTGGCACCTAAAAATGCATTATCGATAATAATAAACAGTCCACCGAGCCAAAGCGCCAGTACCGGACGCCAACGATAACGTCGTGCCACGGCTATGGCTAACAGCGTGGTTACAACCATATCCAGCGATACAGCAACGCCGTAAGCCGAGGCCAAAGCGTCAGAACTACCAAAGCCTATCACCAGCGCGATGCAGGCCGCCAGCAACAACCAGTTGACCAACGGCAGGTATATCTGACCGGATTTATCGGGATGAGTATATATAACCCGCATGCGTGGCAGCTGACCAAGCTGAATAGCCTGACGGGTAAGCGAGAAGGTGCCACTAATCACCGCTTGTGATGCGATTACAGCAGCGACGGTAGCCAGAATCACCAGAGGCAGGGTTAGCCAGTCCGGTGCAAGATAAAAGAAGGGTGCATTGATAGCTTCCGGATGATCCATCAAGATTGCACCCTGACCAAGATAGTTCAGAAACAGCGCCGGAAATACGATCAGGAACCAGGCACGGCGGATGGGTGAGATACCAAAATGTCCAAGATCAGCATACAGAGCCTCGCCTCCGGTCACTACCAGAAATACCGAACCCAAGGTGAGGAAACCGGCCAGCCCATTGTGGACAAAGAACTGCACCGCGTACAGAGGATTGAATGCCACCAGTACCGATGGGTGCGAAATAATCCCGCGTATTCCCAACAAAGTCAGTACCAGAAACCAGAGCAACATGATCGGTCCAAAAAAACGACCAATCTGTCCGCTGCCACGCCGCTGCACCAGAAACAGGAGTACCAGGATAATAACGGTAAGTGGCACAATGAACGGGGCAAGTCGCGGCGCAGCCACACGTAATCCTTCAACCGCGCTGAGTACGGAAATGGCAGGAGTGATCGTGCCATCCCCATACAGCAGACAGGCGCCGAACAAGCCCATGAGCATCAGAATGTAGCGTGCTTGACCGGATTCGGTTTTCCAGGGGTTTAACAATGCAACCAGGGCGATAATGCCGCCCTCACCCTGGTTGTCCGCACGTAGCACAAAAACCAGGTATTTAATCGAGATCACCAGTATTAGTGACCACAGGATCAGCGATAGCACCCCCAGCAAATCAGGCAAATCGAGTGCCGGCGCGCCAGCGCCGCTAAAACTCTCGCGTAGTGCATACAAGGGGCTGGTACCGATATCACCGAATACCACACCCAATGCGGACAAAACCACGACACGCTGCTTGATTGGCGAAGGTGTCGCTATTTCTGTCATTTAGTCAAAACCACGTGCCAGATAGACAAAAAGCACAGCCCCTATAATGGCGATCGCCAGATTTATGACGGTTCCGCACCATAACATGTAGCCTTCGGGAATCTCAGCCTCCGACAAGCGTTTAACCAGGCGTCTAAACTGTATCACCGAAAGTACACTCATGACGGAAGCAAGACCGATCAGTGCAAGACCGATAATAAAAGACATTTCCCGTTGTCCGGCAACGTCAGGAGCATTTAGAACCTTGATAAACATACCAAAGCGTTCAATTACAAACCCAAGTGCAATTAATGCAACGGCGGTACGGTTCCAGGCAAGTAGCGTTCGTTCTGCAGCAAACAGAACCCGTGGATCGTCGAGGTATGACATAGCTATCCTTATGATGACAGCGGACGTACTGTCTAGTGTAATCAGCAAAAAAAGACCGTCCCCGCCCCGTCGGACCGCCGCTCTATAATAAACCCCGCATGATATATTATTTCAACCCGCCGAACCATGCTCGGCACTCCATCAACACAATGAGTTATCGGGAAACAGCGACTAAACCTGAGTTTTATATAAAAAACGGGAGTGCTAGGCCGTGATTCACCGGGGCTAAAGCCCCGGCTCCGGCTCTACAATTTCGGAGGTGAGGCTTTAGCCTCACGACATAGCGATCCTTATACGCAGTAGCAATTACACCTCGTCATCAACCGTGATGAAATCCTTCGCTGGGTGCCTTAGGCCGCAAGGGGGGGGCTACGTTAAGTTCGTCCATGATCTTGCTGATATCAGCAATCAGCATATCGGCCATATCACGCGAAAAACCCTCGCGCACCACGATGCGCAGGACAGCAACTGCACTGGCATCAGGGGGCATGGTATAGGCAGGAACCTGCCAACCACGGGTACGCAGGCGTTCGGAGACATCATATACCGAGTAACGCGAGCTATCTTTAAGGCGAAAGGCAAATACAGGGATAGCACTGCCATCGCTCAGTAGTTCGAAAAGACCGAGATCGGCAATACGAGCAGAGAGATTAGTCGCGGTGTCGCGCAAGGTCGCGATAATGCGGGTATAACCATCCCGTCCAAGACGTAAAAAATTGTAATACTGTCCGATAATCTGATTTCCGGGGCGGGAAAAGTTAAGGGTAAACGTAGGCATGTCGCCACCCAGATAATTGACGTGAAATATCAGTTCATCAGGCAAGTGTTGTCGATCACGCCACACCGCCCAGCCGACACCAGGGTAAACCAGACCGTATTTATGACCTGACACGTTGATAGAAACCACATTGGGTAAACGGAAATCCCAACGCAGTTGCGGGTGAATGAAGGGCGCGACAAAACCTCCACTCGCAGCATCGACGTGCAGAGGTACCGCCAGGCCGTGGGCGGCATTGTGCTTGACCACGGCATCATGGATGGCTTCGACGGGTTCAAACTCACCCGTAAACGTAGTCCCCAGAATGGCGACTACGCCGATAGTATTTTCATCGATGCGTGCAATAACCTCATCAGGTTCAATCACGTAACACCCCTCACGCATCGGTATGTAGCGCGCTTCAATCTCCCAGTAGCGGCAAAATTTTTCCCAGACCACCTGTACATTGGCACCCAGAATCAAATTGGGTCGACTGGCAGACTGGCCAGCGGCTTCCCTGCGCTTGCGCCAGTTCCGCTTCAATGCCATACCGGCAAGCATCACCGCCTCACTGGAACCCAGCGTGGATACGCCTACCGCCTCAGCATCTTCGGGCGCATTGAACAGGCGTGCCACCATATTCACGCAGCGTGTTTCGATCTCTGCCGTTTGCGGATATTCATCCTTGTCGATCATGTTTTTGTCGAAAGTCTCGGCCATAAGCCGTTCGGCTTCGGGTTCCATCCAGGTCGTTACGAAAGTGGCCAGATTAAGCCGTGCGTTACCATCGAGCATCAGCTCATCGTGAATCAGGCGATAGGCCATCTCCGGCGGCATTTCACTCTTGGGCAGCGTATACCGGGGAACAGGCTCGGTCATGGCACGCGAACCATAGGCAGGACTGAGGAGAAGATCAGGAAGCAGTTTTTTAAGCATCGTATTACTCCGTGTCAATGACGACCCATTCGGGGCGACGCCAGTGATATAGTAGCTGCGGTACGGTCAACATTACCGCAAGGATGACAAGCATGGCCAGTACATAGGGCAGACTGGCCATATCAGTACCCGGTGGCAGAAAACCAATCAGAAAACAGGCAAGGGTAGTGACAAACCCGGTGCCAGCAACCAGCCACAGCCCCCAACTGCGCCCGCCGGGAATCCGATAAGGTCGTAGCCTGTCGGCGTGGGTGTAACGCAAGCGTATCGCACTGGCAAATAACATAAGATACATAACAGCATAAAGAATAACGGCCGCCGAGGTCAGTAACAAAAAAGCACTGTCCACCGAGGGTACGATAAGAAATATCAACGCCACAGCGCTCATCAGACCGGCCTGTACCAGTAACAGATTACGCGCTACACCATGGGCATTCGTTGCCTGCAAGACAGGTGGCAGATTACCCGCACGTCCGGCCGCCCACAACCCTTTGATTGGCCCTACTACCCAGGTACTCACCTGCCCTGCCGCACCCAACGCAACCAGCAGCGCGATAAGCGGCAGTAGCCCATTCCAGTGCCAGAGGTCAAGCAACTTCTGCAACGCCTGGACACTGCCGGAAACCAGATCAAGCTGACCTGCTGGCACTACGACTGCCACCGCCAGTCCGCCAAGCAAGGTCAGTATGAAACCGAGTATGGCGGCAGAGAATACTGCCAGAGGATAGTTACGTTGTACATTATGCACCTCGCGCGCATGACTGGCCGAGACCTCGATGCCTACCACACCAAAAATAAAACTCAAAAACAGAACCAGGCTTTGCCGGGTATCATTCAGTGGCAACCAGTTATCTGTAGTCATCGTCAGATTCAAATGCAGGGGGTGTCCCTGCAACACATAGAACAGAGCCAGACCGACCAGTAATGCTGTAGGCAGGAGCACACCAGCACCAAGGCAGACACTGGAGATCAAACTGGAGGCACGCATACCGCGCAAATTTAATAACGTGGCACTCCAGTACACCACAAGAATCAACGTAACGATAAATGTACGTGAACCCGCCAGGGCAGGATCGATTGCATACGCCAGGCTTGCGGCTACATACGAAAGAATCGAGGTAATACCGAACAGGCTTTGTACCCACTGCAACCATACTGCGGTGAGCCCCCAGCGTGTACCAAAAGCTTCTTCAACCCAGTGATAAACGCCATTCCTGGGCCAGGTGGTTGCGAGTTCCGCTGACACCAGTGCGACAGGAACAAGAAAAGCAAACACGGTAATGATATTAAAAAATACCATCCTCATGCCCGTCTCAGCCATCATCGGCATGTTGCGCAAAGTCAGAAACAGCGCCGTAGTCATCAACGTCAACGCCAATACGCCAATATGGGCCGTCTGCCGGGTGTTATGTAATTCTGGTTCACTCATAAATCAACGGCCCTTGTGCTGTTCGTGAAAATATAGAGCAACCAGGCCAATGATGTCCACCGTCATAACATTAACGAATCTTAATTTCTGATCCACCTCCCGTTAAACCTGGATAAGGTACCGTACCTGTGAGGCTGACAATGAAGCATGCGTCCATTGTTCAGTCCCGGAAGCGTTCTAATTGATGCGGGGTCAGATCCATGTACAGCAGTGCAAAAAATTCAACGGCCATCCTGCTTATGCTTGCAGGCATAATGCTCGGCGCTACAAGCAGCATGGCAATGGCACCAGCCTCAGCAACGGATACCCGGGAAGCACAGATCCGGCAGGCCAGTGTATTTGAAAGAGATGGCCGCAAGGCGATGTCATACATCGTCGCCGCAGATCAGTTGCTTTCCAAACGGCATGGCGAAGAAGCCCATCACTATCTTGAGAAAGCCAGGGAACTATTGTTAACGCTGAAAGCCAGCGTTATTGCCGATAAGACCAATGTCACCGGATTACTTTCCATCTATTCACAACTAGGCGTTAAAAAGAAGGTTGGGCTCACGAACCAACTCAGGCAAAAACTGGAAAACATCCATCTGGAGGTTATTCGCGGGAAACACAAAAAAGTTATCAAAGCACTCAAAGCGATGGGTGTTGAACTACAATACAGCTTTGTAGATCTGCCGGTTGCAGCAACACTTGCAAAAGTTGAATCCGCCCTCAAATCGCTTTCCGGAAAAAATATCCAGAAGGCCCGTGACATACTGGCCAGTGCTGAAGCCGACCTGATTCGTAAACACTTTATCATCAATGCATCAGCAAAAAACCTGGCACATACCTCTACCGCTCAGCACACTGAATACAGCCAAGGAGTCATTTAACATGAACGTAAACATCGCCCCGGCAGCAACAGAAACCACCAACAGTGCCAACTACCTGGCCTTCCACCAGGTTCGCGAACATCTGCAACAGCGCATCATCGGCCAACAAGCTCTCATCGAGCGTTTGCTCATCGCGCTACTGGCAGATGGCCATCTGCTGGTGGAAGGCGCACCGGGACTGGCCAAAACCACTGCCATCAAGGAGTTGGCCTCGGTTCTGGAAGGTGACTTTCATCGCCTCCAGTTTACCCCTGATTTACTGCCTAGTGATCTGACCGGCACTGATATTTACCGGCCGGAAACCGGCGACTTTCATTTCCAGCAGGGCCCGCTGTTTCACAATTTGATTCTGGCCGACGAAATCAACCGCGCACCGGCCAAGGTGCAGTCAGCGCTGCTCGAAGCTATGGGTGAAAAACAGATCACTGTTGGTCGTCATACCTATCCCCTGCCGCGCCCGTTTCTGGTCATGGCCACGCAGAACCCCATTGAACAGGAAGGCACCTACGCCCTGCCCGAGGCCCAGCTGGATCGTTTTCTTATGCACGTTCGCATCGACTACCCCGATGCCAAATCAGAACATGCTATTCTGCAACTGGCTCGCCAGCAGGCCGAACGCGAAGATACCAATCCGGCAACCACCGAACTGGAACTCGGCAAACAACAGATTTATGCAGCTCGTCATGAGGTACTGAACATCCACATGGCCGAACCGGTAGAGGAATACCTGGTACAACTGGTTCTGGCCAGCCGTGATCCGGCACCCTACAGCCAGGAACTGGCCCGTTGGGTAAATTTTGGTGCCAGTCCGCGCGCCACTATTGCCCTCGATCGCTGCTCCCGCGCCCGTGCCTGGCTGGACGGCCGCGACTATGTTTCACCTGCTGATGTACAGGCCGTGGCCTTCGACATCTTGCGCCACCGGGTGCTGGTTTCGTTTGAAGCTGAAGCCGAAGGCATCAATTCCAACGATGTGATCCGTGAATTGCTGAAGCTGATCCCGGTTGCCTGATATGAAGCTTGCCGTTCTATTTGCCGGTCTGAAGAAATTGCGCCACAGATTCGATGTCAACGAGCCTGATCCGATCAGCACGACCGGCACGGGTGCAAACCCGGCTCTCAATCCCGCCACCCGAGTGAGTATCGATGAGCTTATCAGCCTGCGCCAGCAAGCTCGTAATCTCAATCTCAATCGCAAACAAACAGCCCGCGCACAACTGGCAGGCGGCCATGCTTCACGCTTTCGCGGCCGTGGCATGGACTATCAGGAATCCCGAATCTATCAACCCGGTGATGATATCCGCAGCATGGACTGGCGAGTCACCGCCCGCACCGGCCGACCTCATACCAAGCTCTACCAGGAAGAACGGGAACGTCCGATAGTGGTCTGTGTGGATCTGAACCCGGGTATGTTCTTCGCTAGCCAGGGCGCGCTTAAATCAGTTATCGCCACCCGCGCTGCAAGCCTGATCGGCTGGGCCGCCGCCGCGCATGGCGACCGCATCGGTGCTCTTCTATTTAATGGTGAGCACCATGAACTAGCGCCGCGGGGCGGCAAACATGGCGTGTTACGTTTGATCAGTCAGCTGGTGAAACAGAGTGATCCGCTGGAAAACCTCAAACGCCCAGCCCATCCGGCAGGACTTAATATCGCCCTGGCCAGACTACGCCGGGTCAGCCGACCCGGTAGCCTGATCTTTCTGCTCAGTGACTTCTATGGCATTGATGATGAAACGGACAAACACCTGATGCGATTACGCCAGCACAATGATGTGGTCGCCATCCAGTTGCTGGATACGCTGGAACTCAACCCGCCGCCCCCGGCACGTTATGCTGTCAGCAATGGCCGAGACGAGGGCCTTCTCGACACTCGTTCTGCCAGTGTACGCAAGGCCTATTCTGATTTTTTCGGTCGGCATCACCAGACTGTACGAGATCTCATGCGCAGCCTGGCTATTCCTATGCTGCAATTATCCACTGAAGATGATGTTGCCAGCGTCCTGCGGCAACACTTTAGATCAACGTCAACCAACAGGTCACGGGAGGCGGCAGCATGAACCCTGCCAGCCACATAACATTACAATTACGCGACATCCATCTGCCGGCCGAACCCGGCTTCTGGCCACCCGCACCCGGCTGGTGGATTCTGGCTGTGTTGCTACTTGCGCTGTTGCTCTGGCTGGCACGAATTACCCTGCACCGTTATCGCCTGCGACGCCAACGCCAACGTATTCTTGCCATGCTCGATGATCTGGAACAGGACAGCAACACAGTCACACCACAGAGGATTGCCCATATTTCCAGTTTGCTTCGACGTCTGGCATTGATGCGTCACCCCCGCCGGCGGGTCGCAGCCCTGACCGGCACAGACTGGCTCCACTTTCTTGATGAATCCGGCGGCGATGGCCGTTTCAGCCACGGCCCAGGAGAAGTGTTGGCCAGCGGTCCTTATCAACCCACCCTACCTTCTGATCTGGACATCGGGGCGCTGGGCGTTCTGCTGCGTGACTGGATAAAAAAGAACACTCAACGCTGATATGAATATTGAATTTGCCTGGCCCTGGTTTTTCGCCGCCCTGCCCCTGCCACTGCTGGCTTTGTTACTGCCGCGTGCGGCCAATGCAACGCCTGCGGCATTACACTTTCCTTTTTATAATGCCTTGCAGATCCACCTGCAAAGCCACAGCGGACAACCTTCACGCTTACGACTGGTGCTAGCGATACTGGCCTGGTTACTACTGGTGCTGGCGGCCGCCCGGCCGCAACTGATTGGTAAAACGGTGCACCTGCCCGTCAGCGGCCGCAGCCTGATGCTGGCGGTGGATCTTTCCGGCTCCATGCAGACCCGGGACATGCAAATGAACGGCCATCAGATCAGCCGCCTGGCTGCCGTCAAACTGGTAGCCGGTAAGTTTATTAAAAAGCGCAAGGGCGACCGTATCGGCCTGATTCTGTTTGGTGATGAAGCCTACCTGCAGGTGCCATTAACCTTCGATCGCAAGACTGTGCTGACCCTGCTCGACGAGGCTCAGATTGGCCTGGCGGGTAAACAGACGGCCATCGGTGATGCCATCGGCCTGGCTATCAAACGCCTGCGCAAGGAACCGGCCCGTAACCGAATACTGATTTTGCTCACTGACGGCACCAATAACGCCGGTAACGTTGAACCGTTAAAGGCGGCCGATCTGGCCGCCGAGGAAGGTGTGCGTATTTACACTATTGGTATTGGCAGCGGCGAAATGGTAGTGCAAACGCTCTTTGGTCCACGCCGGGTGGCCACCAGCGGCCTCGATGAAGCCAGCCTCAAGGCTATTGCCAGCAAAACGGGAGGGCGTTATTTCCGCGCCCGCGATGCTGCCCAATTGTCAAAAATCTATGCTCTGCTGGATCGCATTGAACCCGTTTCCAAAGATGAGCAAACCTGGCGGCCAGTCGATGAACTCTACTTCTGGCCACTGGCTGCCGCCTTTTTACTCACCGTGCTGATTGCCCTGTCAAGCGCATTCGGACAACGGGCAACATCACGCTCTGCGGAGGTACGCCATGCTTGAGAATTTTCATTTTCTCCAGCCCCGGTGGTTGCTAAGCCTGATCCCTCTGGCTCTGTTGATATGGCGTCTGCGACATATCAGTGCAGGCAACAACCCCTGGATCCGGATCATTGACACCCGTTTGCGCCCTCTGCTGCTGGCGGGTCAGATCCACGGGCTTAACCGCAGCACCCTGCTATGGCTGCTCGGTCTGGGCTGGCTGCTCACCACGCTGGCACTGGCCAACCCGGTATGGGAAAAACAGCCCCGACCGCTTTACCAAACCAGCAATGCGCGGGTGATTGTGCTGGATCTGTCGCTTTCCATGCTCGACCAGGATCTCAAGCCCTCGCGGATGGCGCGTGCACGTTTCAAGGTTGAGGATATCCTCGCCCGTAATCAAGAGGGGCAAACCGGGCTAGTGGTTTTTGCTGGTGACGCCTTTACCGTAACCCCGCTGACGCGTGATGTAGAGACTATTCGCGCCTTGCTCAATTCGCTCGATCCCGGCCTTATGCCGGTACAGGGCAGCCGCCCCGACCTGGGTCTGCTAAAGGCCGGAAAACTGTTACGTCAAGCGGGACTGAGCAACGGCCAGATTCTGTTAATCGCCGATGGCGTAACCGGCGACAAGGCTCGCGTGGCCGCCGCACAGTTGCATGAAAAGGGCTATCAGGTATCGGTACTCGGTGTCGGCACTCAACACGCCAACCCATTGACCAACAGTCAGGGTCGTTTGCTCGAAACCCGCAATGGTACGCTTATCCGGCCACAACTTGAAAGCATCGCACTCAGAGCCGTGGCTGCGGCAGGGGGTGGCGAGTATCAAAATTTCAGCAATAGCAATGCCGATATTAGCGCCCTGCTAAAGAGCGCCAGATCATTGAAGGCTGAAAATACAGTCAGAGAAAGTATACAGGGGCAGGGCTGGAAACAGCGCGGACCCTGGCTGGTCATCCTGTTGCTACCCTTGGCGGCACTGGCTTTTCGCCGCGGCTGGCTGTTAAGCATGGTGTTACTGGTGGGCCTGTTATCACCGCCACAACCCGCCATGGCCAGCAGCTGGGACAATCTCTGGCAGCGCCCCGATCAACAGGCCGCCAAGGCGCTGGCAGAGAAAAATTATACGCGTGCCACCCAGGTGGCGAAAGATCCCCTGCAGCACGGCAGCGCCGAATATAAACGCAACAATTATGCTCAGGCACTGAAGGACTTTTCCCGCGCCCACGGCATCACGGCAAATTATGATCGAGGCAATGCACTGGCAAAACTTGGTCGCTATAAAGAGGCCATCGCTGCCTATGATGCTGCATTGAAATCCGCACCCGGGATGAAGGATGCACTAGCCAATAAGGCGGCCATCGAAGCCTTGTTGCGCAAACAAAAGAAACAAAACAAGCCACAAAATAAACAAGGCAAGCAAGGCAAACGGGATCAACAAGGCAAACAGAATCAACAGGGCAAGCAGCATCAACAGGGCAAGCAGAATCAACAGGGCAAGCAGAATCAACAGGGCAAGCAGAATCAACAGGGCAAACAGAATCAGCAGGGCAAGCAGAATCAGCAGGGCAAGCAGAATCAGCAGGGCAAGCAGAATCAGCAGGGCAAACAGAATCAGCAGGGCAAGCAGAATCAGCAGGGCAAGCAGAATCAGCAGGGCAAGCAGAATCAGCAGGGCAA
>VAOX01053425.1_pt1 | contig 35766 bp, 34 predicted proteins | sample 3393891 | NCBI WGS metagenome assembly VAOX01 (sample SAMN08290429, study PRJNA428436) | hydrothermal vent metagenome | isolation source: Deep-sea hydrothermal vent chimney | place: Indian Ocean: Southwest Indian Ridge | depth 2822 m m
ACTTTCTTCTTCGCGACTTTCTTCTTCGCGACTTTCTTCTTCGCGACTTTCTTCTTCGCAACCTTCTTCTTCGCAACCTTCTTCTTCGCGACCTTCTTCTTCGCGACCTTCTTCTTCGCGACCTTCTTCTTCGCGACTTTCTTCTTCGCGACCTTCTTCTTCGCGACTTTCTTCTTCGCGACTTTCTTCTTCGCGACTTTCTTCGTTGCTGTTTCCTTGTCCGATTTCTCTTTCATGGATACGGCTGTTTCGGCGCTGGCTTTCCCGCTTTCATTACTGGGCAAGCTGGCCAATATACGTTCGACATTAACAAAAATGTCTTCAATTTCTCCTGTCCCCTGTACAGTGCGGAGTTTCCCCTGACGGCGATAATATTCCACCAGCGGCGCGGTCTGCGCTTCATAGACTTTCAGACGGTTGGCGATGGTTTCTTCATTATCATCGGCACGGTGCAGCAATTCACCGCCACACTTGTCGCAACAGCCATCAATGCGTGGCGGCGAGGTGTAAATATTGAACATCTGACCACAGTCACGGCAGGTACGGCGTCCGGTCAGGCGCTGCAGGAGCACATTGAATTCCACATCGATTAACAGCGCCAGCTGCATCGGGCTACCCACTTCATCCAGCAGCCGATCCAGCGCATCGGCCTGGCTGATATTTCGAGGGAACCCATCGAGAATAAAACCCTTACTCGTATCCGGCTTGCCCAGGCGTTCGCGAATCATACCCAGCACGATGTCATCGGAGACCAGTTGCCCTGCATCCATAGCCGTTTTTGCCTGGATGCCAAGCGCACTCCCCTCGGCTACCGCCTGCCGCAGAAGATCGCCGGTTGAAATTTGTGGAATAGCATATTTTTCGACCAGTAATTTGGCCTGCGTGCCTTTACCGCCGCCCGGTGCCCCAATTAATACGATTCTCATTTTATGCTTCGCTCCATTCGCTGTTCTGGTATTTTGCCAAGGTTTACATCCAGCAGTCAGGCCACTGTGTCCCGCTCTGCCACCAAAAATCAGGAAATAATCTCAAAAAAACACAAATTTCCATCGATTTAGCCTGATACATGATATCGGTTTTCTTTTCCCGGACTTTAAGAAACTCAACTTACTGGTGACTATTTAATAATTTTCTGTCCGAGATCCGGTTAAGCTGAAACTAATCCCTGCCTACCTATAAGTCAATCTCCACAAGCTGAATTTTGCTATACAGATTCCTTACATAGGCCAGTCTCCGGCTGCTTTTCATTTTTTTGCTTAATGGGCCTATCAATATTTTTATTTTTCGCTGATCGCTGCTAGAATAGCCGACTTTTTATGACAGGCAAAAAGGGCGCACGCTATGAATCTGGATCGAGTAACATCAGGCAGCAATGTCCCCAATGACATCAACGTCATTATTGAAATCCCATCGCATAGCGATCCGGTCAAGTATGAGGTCGACAAGAAAACCGGCGCCATGTTTGTCGACCGCTTCATGAATACGGCCATGCACTACCCCTGCAACTACGGCTACATTCCCCATACCCTGTCCAATGATGGTGATCCGGTAGACGTGCTGGTGGTCACACCTATTCCCCTTATCAGCGGCTCAGTCATCCGCTGCCGCACCATTGGCATGCTGAAAATGACGGATGAGGCCGGTGAAGATGCCAAACTACTGGCCGTACCGCATGAAAAATTATGCAAACTCTATAAGGACGCGGAAAAACCTGAAGATATGTCATCGCTACTGCTGGATCAAATCGCCCATTTTTTTGCTCATTACAAGGATCTGGAAGAAGGCAAATGGGTCAAGATAGAAGGCTGGGCAGATGCAGACGACGCGCGGCAGGAAATCATGGACTCCATATCGCGTTATAAGAACACCACACAAAAACCCTGCTTTTAGGCTCAATGAAGATCTGTATTGTTTCAGACAGCCATGACAACCGTTATCTGCTCTCGGCCGCAATCAAGGACGCCTGCGAACGTGGTGCCGAAGCCGTGCTGCACTGCGGTGATGTCGTCGCGCCTACCACTCTGCGCATCTTCAAACCTTTTGGCCTGCCTGTACATGTGATCCACGGCAACAACACCGGCGATCTCTATAGTATGGCGCAACTGGCGCAGGATACGGAACAGTCGATCCACTATCATGGTCAGGATGCCGGTATTGAACTGCACGGACGGCGAATTTTTATGGTTCATTATCCTCATTACGCTCGCGCCATGGGGATGACCGGCGACTGGGATATAGTTTGCTGTGGCCACGACCACCGGACGCTTATTAAGCGCATCGACAATATGAAACAGGGTCAAACCCTGTTCATCAATCCCGGTACTGTTGGCGGTGTAGGAGCCGATCCGACCTATATTATGGGGGATCTGGAAACGATGACCTTCGAAATCAGGGATGTGCCGATTGATGAAAAACTGCTGATCAACCGCAAGCCGGTTACCCCGCACCATGATTAGTAAAGAAAATGGGTAACACCTGACAGCCCCAGAGACCCGTCATTTTTCAGCTTCCCACGGTCACCGTGGGAATCCATACCTTACCTAAATCAAAGGCGCACACCGCAGCCATTCCTACGCAGGAGCGTGGGAACGAGGCGGCCTCTCCCTCACCCTGGGGTATTCTTCGCCACCCAGCGCTCACCCTTTGACAGCGTTTCTTTTTTCCAGAACGGTGCGCGGGACTTGAGTTCTTCCATTAACCAGCGACTGGCTTCGAATGCCGCCGCTCGATGGGCAGACCAGACCGCCACCAGTACGATCGCATCATCCGGGCAAATATGACCGACACGGTGAAGAATCAGGCTGTCGAGCAAATCCCAGCGGGCGATGGCTTCATCACTTATCTTCTCCAGATATTTTTCTGTCATGCCGGGATAGTGTTCCAGCCACATCTGCGTCACCGTATCAGCTTCAGTAAAATCCCGCATACTACCGACAAATACCGCCGCCGCGCCAAACTTGCCCGCCACCTGCATGGCGCACTGATAGCGGCTGACTTCAGCAAAAGGCTCAAAATCAGTTTCGAGAATTTCGACTTTCATTAGCCCCCCGTAACCGGTGGAAAAAAAGCAACTTCATCGCCATCAGATACCTGCGTATCAGCATCCACGTATTCCATATTCAGTGCCATCAGGGTATTGCCCGGCATAACTGCATCATCCGTGGCCCGCACCCAGGCTTCGGCCACGGTCTTAACCGATCCCGCGTCCAGTTCACAGTCCTCACGTCCCAGTTGCTCACGCAGACTGGCAAAAAATTTAATCGCTATACCCATAAATCCTCGATTCAGATTCGCTTACACGAGATCTGCAAGCCTATCATGATTCATATAACAGGCCTATCCGCTCATCAGCGTCTGATGTTCAATACTCTACCGGCTAAAGCCGATGGATTAGAGTGCGGGTTTCAAGCGTTTTCGTCTCATGTTGGCTTTACTCGGCGTGTCGGGCGATGCTAAAGCCTCACCTCCGGGGTTCTCTGAGCAGGAGCCAGGGCTTTAGCCCCGGATACAACACTGCGGTCACAGTCCCAAAACATCTTAAAGCCGACTTCAAGTCGCAATCCAGCTAATCTAACAGAATAGAGTAATAAATTAATGAAACAGGGTCGTGGGTCGATATATAAACTGGTTAGCTGATTAACGTTTATCTGCGAAATATTTAAGAAACCGTGAGGATTTATTCGTTTATTCTATGGCTGAGCGGTCAAGCTTCTCTATTGCAGTTAACCCGACTTAATACTTTACCCGGTATTAATCCTTGCATAAGGTAAAGCGATGCGAATCAACAAGACTGGAATAATTTTATGCGGCGCTATCTTCCTGTTTTTTTGACTGTCCTAACATTAAGTTACTCGACTCATCTTTTCGCAAAAGATTATCGCATTAGTGTCGCTCGACTTCCCATATATAGCGAAAGCGACAACAAAGGAATATTGATCGATGTTTTGAAAGCAATGGGTAAAGAATATAAATGGGGTAAGTTTATTATTCATGTTTACCCCTTTCAACGATCAATTGAGAACGTCATCAATGGTCGGGCTGACTTCCATTTTCCTACAATCGGCTCACATATATGGTCAAGAGAGCATGATAAATATGAAAGGAAATTAAATAAACTGGGTATCCGCCGGTCATCAGTAAGTTTAACAAAAACCCATTTCGCCCTATACAGTAATACCGACAAACCTCCTCTGGATATTCATCACCTTGAGCGATACAGAATTGAAACCGATAGTGCCCACACCATATTTTTTAATTCGAAGGTAGAGGGGACAACCTGCTTGCCCTGTAGTGTAAGAAAATTATCCGCCGGCAGAATTGATGGCTTGATTTTTGCCGCCCGTGAAATTGACGGGATGATTAAAGAAGCCCATATAAAAAACATCCGCCGACAAAACTATAAAATATTCGGCTCGAAATTTATTTTACCCTTAGGCCCAAAAGGAGACAAAATAGATAAACTACTGGCCAGGTTGATAACAAAAATGATACAAGATGGTACATTAAAAAAAGTGGCAAAACCTTATAGCGATTATTTTGAAAAGAACTTTTCCGCGCCTTATTTGCCTACTCTCCAGGATATAAAAGACAAGTAGTGTGATGTTCAAATTCAGGCAAGTCTCCCCCTTATCGCGTCGTTTATTAATTACCATCCTGCTTTCCAGTTCGTTAGTGACGCTTATTATTACTGCAATACAGCTTACGCTGGATTATAGAGATGACATTGGTTTAATTGACAGTCGACTTGAACAGGTGAGAGAAAGTGTTATCAAACCAATAGCCAATAGCATCTGGAATTTCAATAAGAAGCAGTATGATATTCAATTACAAGGGATTTTAAACCTGGATGATATTGTCTATATAGAAATAAAAAATCAGGGCGGAAAGTTGATCATTAAACGAGGAAAAGACCAGGCAAGCGAAACTATCAGAAAAACTTTTCCATTAATTGCTAATGACTTTGGTAAACAAAACCATGTAGGGGAATTAACTGTCGTAGCCAGTTTATCTGGCGTATACCAGCACTTGATGAGAAAAACATTGATTATTCTTGCCTCCCAGGCTATTAAAACCATTTTAATCTCAGCAGTCATTATTTTTGCTTTTTATTACCTCGTAACCCGGCACTTGCGGGATATTTCTCGCTACACCCGTAGTTTTAATTTCGACAATAAAAGAGATTGCCGCCTAAACCGAACATCACCAAATGAACCTGATGAACTGGATTATATCGTTAATGCCCTGAACGATTTAAAAAGTTCCTTAAAAGAAAAACATGAGAACATCATTACCCTGAATGAAAATCTAGAAAAGACTGTTCAAAAAAGGACGCAAGCGCTTACAGAAAAACAAAAATTATTAGAGGATCTTGCCACTCATGATCCTTTAACAAACCTGTACAACCGGCGCAAATTTGATGATTTATTTGATCGGCTATGGAACTATACCGGACGGAATAATTCCAACTTTTGTTTGGCTATTATTGATATCGATTATTTTAAAAATTATAACGATAACTACGGACATAAAAAAGGCGACGAAGTGTTGCAACAGGTTGCCGATACATTGGTTAATTCAGTAAAGCGCCCGCAAGACAGCGTTTCAAGATTTGGCGGAGAAGAATTTGTATTATTACTACCCGATATTAACATGGAAGGTTTTTGCCATGTATTACAGAATGTAAAGGATAATATTCAACAGCTCAATATTATTCATGAAAAATCAACCGTCCACAATAAAGTAACCGTTACTATAGGCGGAGTGATCGGCATCCCCTCTCAAGAAAATAGCCAGAAACGTTTTTTCTCTGAGGCCGATAAAAATTTGTACCAGGGCAAAGAAGAAGGGAGAAATCAAATAGTCGTAACACAATTAACGCCTGGTTAAACTGCGGGGATTCACCCCACAAATTTCAGCACAGTAGTCATAAATGGTTCAATCCTGCTGGGTGTCGAAGCAGAGGAACCGGGGCTTTAGCCCAGGACGCGCCATCTGATTATACGGTTAAAAAATCTGAATGATCACAAAGAGGTGCTAAAATGGGGTCAATCTCGATTTGCCCTAACAGCGCCTGCCGGCCTATCATGATTATCTCCAATGACTCAAACCATAAAGACAAAATGATGACTGACTTTACCCATTTCAATCAGGACGGCAAGGCGCACATGGTCGATGTCAGCAGTAAAGAAGCCACTCAACGGGTAGCCACCACAACTGGCTGGATCAGCATGCAGTCTGCTACGCTCGAAAAAGTGCGCAACGGCGACCACAAAAAAGGTGATGTACTCGGCATCGCCCGCATTGCCGGCATCATGGCAGCCAAGCGCACCGCTGATCTCGTTCCCCTGTGTCACCCCCTGATGCTTACCCATGTGGATCTCGAATTCCGCATTGATGAGGCCGAAAACCGTGTCCACTGTCAATGCACCGTCGAAACCCTGGGCCAGACCGGCGTGGAAATGGAAGCACTGACCGCCACCCAGATCGCCCTCTTAACCATCTATGATATGTGCAAAGCCATGGATCGCGGTATGCTGATGGGCGGCGTTTGCCTGCTGGAAAAAAAGGGCGGCAAGTCAGGGTACTGGAGACGAGACGATAAATAGACAATCGCTTCAGCATGCCAAATTCTATTGCCTTCCCCGCCCCGCCGCCACAAAGTGAAGACGAATTGCTTGCGCGCGCACAACGCCTGGCTGGCTTGACACTGGCGCAACTGGCCGCCATCTCCGGTCGGCCCCTGCCCGCCTCGGTGCAATCCGGCAAGGGCTGGTGCGGGCAACTACTGGAGAAGTTTCTCGGAGCCAGCGCCGGGTCACTGCCGCAACCGGATTTCACACATATAGGTGTGGAACTCAAGACCCTGCCATTGAATGCCGCCGGTCTGCCGAAAGAATCCACCTATGTCTGTAGCGTACCGCTGAAAAACAACCGCCATCTGCGCTGGGAAACGTCCTGGGTACGCCTGAAACTGCAACGGGTACTCTGGCTGCCGTTAGAAGCTGATACCCGGATCCCTTTCGCCAGACGACGTATCGGCAGTGCTCTGCTCTGGAGTCCGTCTCCCAAACAGGAGACAATGCTGAAACAGGATTGGGAAGAACATATAGACCGGATCTGTCTGGGGCAGCTGGAGACTATCTCTGCCCGCGACGGGGAAGTGCTGCAAATCCGCCCCAAAGCTGCGCATTCAAAAGTGCTCAGCCCAACCTGTGGCAGTGACGGCGCACCAACCCGGACTTTGCCACGAGGATTCTATTTGCGTACGCAGTTTACCCGCGTCATCTTGCAACAACATTACGCCGTCTATACTTGATTCATAACACACACGAAGGACTTGCAAGCATGACGAAAGATCTAAAATACTGGATCAAACATATCAGTGAACATGAAATCCCTATTTTCAAATATACCGCGCTGGCAATTGCCGACGGTGTCAGGGATGATGAAACCTCCAGCGCTCAATTAGCACAGATTATTCTTCGTGACACCAGCCTGACAGCACGTATTCTGCGCATATCCAACAGTGTAATCTATAACCCATCACGCACATCCATCAACACCGTCAGTCGCGCCATTGTTTATATCGGTTTTAATCTGATTCGTGATCTCAGCCTCTCCCTGGCGGTGATTGATGCCATTCTAAAAAGTCGTTCACGCAAGCATGTTCTGAAACTTATGGCCCGTTCTTTCCACGGCGCTACCCTGGCGCGTATGCTGGCGGAAAAGCGCGGTGACGATGCACCGGAAGAAGTTTTTATTGCCGCCCTGCTCTACCATCTCGGGGCAATGGCTTTCTGGTGTGTTGATGAAGATCGTGGGTTGCAAATTCAAACCTTGATCGACAAGCATGGTTTCAAACCGGCCATGGCCGAGAAAGAAATACTGGGTTTTACCTTTGATCAACTCACTGTCGGCCTGACCCACGACTGGCACCTCTGCGATTTACTCCACAGCGCCATTAATAATCCCGGACTGGGAACACCTCGCATCCAGGATATAGCGCTAAGCAAGGATCTGGCTGACAATATTAACCCGCAGTGGAATAACCCGAAAGGCATTCGAGCCATCAAACAAATCGCCCAACACCTGAAACAGGACGAGAGCAAAACAATTAATCTGCTACGAAACAATGTACTGGAAGCCGCCGAGTTTGCCCAGCAATACGGCGCAGTGGAAATTATTCCCTACCTGCCCCTGCCTGACGGCAATATCACAACCGTGAGCAGCGAGTCCCAAAGCATCGAACAATACCCTTTACCCGATCCCGTTCGACAACTGAATATTCTACAGGATCTCACCAGCACGCTGGAAAGCAAGCCTTCTGCCAACACAATTCTGGAACTTGTACTCGAAGGCCTGTACCGGGGTGTAGGACTGGATCGCGTGTTGTTTGCGCTGCTGAGTCCGGATAAAACCATACTCAATGGAAAATTTGCCATTGGCGAATCTAATGATGCGTTTATTCAGCGTTTCCATTTTTCACTGAAACAAAAAACCCTGTTCAGTGAGGCCTTCCGCACAACGCAAGCGCAGTGGATCCGCAACAGCCAGAGCAGTGAACAGGCCACTCAGATCAGCGATGAGATACGCACCGCCCTGGCCAGCGAAACTTTTTTTATCTTTCCCATCATTATTAGACAAACTCCCATCGGCCTGTTCTATGCAGATCGTCAACCCAGCCAACGCCCGCTTGGCGCTGATACCTTTGCCAGCTTCCGCCACTTTGGCCAGCAAGCCTGCCTTGCCATTGAACACATCAGCCAAAAAAAATAGCAATCTAGACAGGTTGCCGCTGTCAACCTGCCAGTGGCGGCTTTGTTTCCGGATATACTTTATCCATCGGTACCGATAAGCCCTCATGGCTAATAATCCGCGCATGATGACGGCGTAGTTCACGCGGTTCACTGACACCACAGGAGTGCGCAATCAGACCCACTTCATGCACCATGTTGTGTACATAATTTTTTACCCGTTGAGCCTTATCTTCAGGATTCAAGCCTTTTTGCAAACGCTGATTATGAGTCGTGATACCGGTTGGGCAGGTATTACGATTACACTGCATAGCCTGAATACACCCTAGCGCAAACAGGAAACCTCGAGCGCTGGTAACAAAATCCGCCCCCACGCACAGGGCCCAGGCGACACTGCCTGGTGCCACCAGCTTGCCGGAAGCAATCACCCTGATGCGTTTACGCAGACCATATTCATTAAGCTTATCCACCAGCATAGGCAGACTTTCGTGCAGGGGCAGGCCGACATTGTCCATCAATGGCATGGGCGCGGCACCACTTCCCCCCTCGGCACCATCTACGGTGATAAAATCTGGTGCATTCTTGATGCCCTGTTTAACAATCAACTGAAGCAACGCATCAAGATGACCACAGCCCCCCAGCACCAGCTTGAAGCCTACCGGTTTGCCGGTTATCCGGCGCACGCGCTGAACCATTGCGGTAAGATCCTCCACTGAATTAATATCAGGATGACGGTTGGGGCTAATGGAGTCCTTAAACGGTGGAATACCACGAATCTGCGCGATTTCTTCTGTGACCTTGACGGCAGGCAAAATGCCGCCTTTGCCCGGTTTGGCACCTTGGCTGAGCTTGATTTCAAACATACGCACCTGTGGATGCGCCGCTATCTTGCGCAACTTCTCGTCATCCAGTTGCCCGGCTTGATCCCGTACCCCGTATTTTGCAGTACCAATCTGGAACACCAGATCCGCACCGCCTTCCAGATGCCAGGGTGACAATCCGCCTTCCCCGGTATTCATCCAGCAACCGGCTCTGTATGCGCCCCGCGACAGCGACAGTACCGCCGGACGCGACAGCGCGCCATAACTCATACCTGAAACATTCACCAGCGAGTCTGTTTCATAAGGCTGTTCACAATCAGGGCCGATTACAAGAGGCTGCGGCAAGACCGTATCCTGTTCCAGTTTGGGGAAAGCACAGTTGACGAAAATCACACTGCCCGGTTCGCGCAGATCCCGGGTAGAACCAAAGGCACGGGTATTGCTCAGATCTTTTGCAGCCCGGTAAACCCAGGTACGCAACGCCCGATTGAAGGGCAACTCTTCCCTGTCCATGGCGAAAAAATATTGACGGAAAAATTCTCCCAGATGTTCAAACAGGTAACGAAACCGGCCGATAACAGGATAATTACGCCGGATGGCATGTTTCGTCTGGCTGACATCAATCACGAAGACAACCACGATCGCCAGTATTATAATCCCAACAAGCAAAATGAAAAACAGCGACATAATATTCATAGCCGTCATCAGTATTCCCGACATCATCATATCGTGCATCGTTTATTTCTCCGAATTTCTATTGACATAAAGCCCTTATCCCCTAGCAAATAAAAGGCAAGAAACTGCTTATCCGGGAAGCCGCCAGGGCGTAGTTCCCGCGCCTCGCGACGATTCCCGAATCTGACAGGCTTCCGGATAGATAATTCAGTATAATCCGATTGTATGAATAAAACTGAACAACAAATTTCTGAAACCATCCAGGTTTTTGAGCAGGTTGCGGCGGGCTATGACACCCCCTCGCTACGTTTTTTCCCCTTCTGTGGTGACCACATCAGTATGCACCTGCAACTAACGCGGGGTCAAAAGGTGCTGGACGTTGCCACCGGCACCGGTGCGGCGCTGATCGCAGCAGCACAGATGGTTGGCCCACAAGGACGCGTACAAGCGATTGATCTGGCCGAGAACATGCTGGATCGCGCCGAACATAACCTGCACATGAACGGTTTGAATAACGCTGACTTTCATCTCATGGACGCAGCTAAACTAGACTTTAAAAGCGCCTACTTTGATGCCGTGATCTGTTCCTTTGGTCTGTTTTTTCTGCCCGATATGCTGGCGGCTCTGAAAGAATGGTATCGCGTGCTTAAACCGGGTGGTCGTTTGATTTTTACCAGTTTTAGCGCACGGGCATTCCAGCCGCAGGCAAAAATGTTTATCGATGATATCGAAGCTACTGGTATTATTATTGATGATCCGGGATGGCAACGGTTGAATAACCAAGATGCCTGCCACACTATCCTGCAACAGGCAGGCTTCGACAACATCCAGCTGTTACAGGAACAGCTGGGCTACCACTTAAATGATGAACAGGGCTGGCGAGACATCATCCTTAACAGCGGCCTGCGCGCTATTTTTAACAAACTGCCCGCAGAAAAGCAGGATGCTTTTCTGCACCAGCATCTTGAAAAAATTGCTACGCTGAAAATAGACAAGGGCATCTGGCTGGATGTGGAAGTCCTGTTTTCTTCTGGCCAGCGTCCCATCGATAACAAGTGAATACGCCGCTCCCACACTCTCCTGTTGAGGGACGAAGGGCTGCCGTCAGCCCCGATGCCGGGGGGCGCTACAGCCATCAGGCAATAATGGCGCGTTAACGTCCGGCATATCGCCCCAGACGTAGATCTCGGTCGCGGCCGGATCACACTGATGGCAACTACTGCCACAGGATGCGCTGGCCGTCTGGCGGTAAACCTTGCCCTTGCGTATCCAGATCTCCAGCATGCCACGGACAGCATCAGCATCAGCATCGGAGTGCAGGGCGATCTCGGCCAGCGTGGCCTGGCCTCGTTGTTCAAGATAACGACTGATTTCCGATAGAATCATGTTTTGATGCCGACTCTTGCTGCCGCCTCCGGTTCCCGGTTGTGCTGCCCCCAACGACGCAGAACAATAATGAGCAGTGCGAACAGGCTCCACAACCCGGCCAGCCACAGACCGGAAGCTGCCGGGTGAGCGTTCCAGCTGGCAATTTGATAGAAACTGACAGCCGTAATATAGGCCACAGTCGTAGTCCATGCGGCAACGAACATGGCCCAGCTGCGCCCGGCTTCACGCTTGATGGCACCGATGGTAGCGACACAGGGAAAATACAGGAGAACGAATAGTAGATAGGCAAAGGCACCAATCCGGCCGTCAAAACGGTGTTGCATGGCACCAAATACCCCCTGCCTGACACCCTGTTTTCTGGCGATTGCCTGGCTATCAGAAAGATTCCCCAGATTCAGGCCAAGCGGATCCAGCAGAGCCTTGCCCAGCACCGCCAGATGAGCAGGGATGGTAGCTGCCGCCGCAGACAGATGTTGCCATAAATCGAACGGAGCAGGTTTCTTGCTGGATTCATTTTCAGCAAGGCTGGTGTACAGGTTGTCCAATGTGCCTACCACTACCTCCTTTGCCAGTACACCGGAGATGACACCAACCACGGCCGGCCAGTTGTCCGGCTGAATCCCCATCGGTGCAAAAACCGGAACCAGAGCCCGGCTGGCAGCACTGAGAACCGAGTGTTTACTGCCTTCATGACCAAACGAGCCATCGGTGCCGATGGAGTTAAGCAGATTCAAAGCCAGTACCACGATGATAATGATCTGCCCGGCTTCTTTTACGAACAATCGTACCCTGTCCCAGGCACGCAGCATAATGCCTTTCAGGGTTGGTAGATGGTAGGGTGGCAACTCCATCATGAAACCGCTGCTATTACCCGGCAGCAATGTGTTTTTCATTAACAGGCCGGTGAGTATGGCAACCGCGATACCAATAAGGTACAGCGCGAAGACAATATTCTGCCCCGACACCGGAAAGAAAGCCGCAGCAAACAACGCGTATACCGGCAGGCGTGCGCCGCAGGACATAAAGGGGTTCATTAAAATAGTGAGCTTGCGTTCGCGTTCGTTCTCCAGCGTACGCGTAGCCATGATGGCGGGTACGTTGCAACCGAAGCCAACGATCAGCGGCACAAAAGCCTTGCCTGGCAGACCGATGGCGCGCATGGAGCGATCCATAACGAAGGCGGCACGCGCCATATAACCGGAATCTTCCAGTACCGACAGAAACAGATACAGCGCGCCAATGATGGGGATAAAGGTCGCCACGATCTCGACGCCGCCGCCAATACCGTTAGCCAGGAAAACACGCACCCACTCCGGTGCGCCGAGGCTGCTGAGCAATTCACCAAAGCCACTGACAAACAGCGTGTTAGCGACACCATCGAAGAAATCAATGAAGGCACCACCGATGTTCATGGTGAACAGGAACATCAGGTACATAATTACAAGGAATACCGGAATACCCGTCAATTTCCCCAACACAATTTGATCGATGCGGTCGCTCAGTGTGCGAGTAATTTGTCCCCGGTTTTTCGATACGCTCTGAGCCAGGCTATGCGCATGACCGAAACGTGTATCAGCAATCAAAACATCGGCATCCTCACCCGCGCGTTCAGCTATATGATGACGCCAGTAATGCAGTTTGTCCTGTACCGCAATTTCCAGTTCATTGCCGCTGTCGTTGTTTTCGATCAGTTTCAGTGTCAACCAGCGTCGGTTCGTGGCGGGTAAATCCTCAAGCGCAGGTTCCAGATCGCTGATAGCCTGTTCCACCACTTCATCCAGCGCCAGCGGAAAACCACCCTGCTCCAGACCATCCGCCACCGCCAGCATGCGCGCCTTCAGTTCAGTGGTGCCTTCTCCTGTCACTGCCACCACCGGGATCACCGGGCAGCCTAGTTCCTGCGACAACCGTTCGGTATCAATTTGAACACCGCGCTTACGCGCCACATCCATCATGTTCAACGCCAACACCAGGGGCACGCCCATTTCCAGCAGTTGCACGGTAAAATACAGGTTGCGTTCCAGGTTGGCCGCATCAAGCACGTTGACCACCAGGTCGGCATCGCGTGACAGCAGATAGTCACGACTGACCTCTTCATCCAGCGAACTGGCATCGAAGGAATAAATGCCGGGCAGGTCGATGGCGGCGACTTCGCGGCCATCAAGTTCAAAGCGACCTTCCTTGCGATCAACCGTAACGCCAGGCCAGTTACCAGTCTTTTGGCGAATACCGGTAAAGGCGTTAAACAGCGCTGACTTACCACAGTTGGGGTTACCCGCCAGAACAATAGTCAACGCTGCCCTGTTTTTCGGAGAACGCCCACCCTTGTCACAGCAGCCCCCCATCAGTCGAGCTTGATGGCGTGCATTTTTTCGGCAATGCCTTTGCCCAGCGCAACCCGGTTGCCCTGTTTCGCCACCACCACGCCACGACCGCGATGATGCAGCACTTCAAGCTCTGAACCCACGGTCAACCCCAGCGCCAACAGCCGACGGGTAAGCTGCTTGCCACCGTCAATCGCCACCAAACGCACCTTCTGGCCAACCGGGGTATCGCTGAGGGAATGACTGGACATTCGTTTACTCACCTATAAACAAGAATAGTTCTCATTATAGCAAGGGCCGGGTGTATTAGTAAATCCTTAACCACAGAGTCTGAAAAAGAGGCCACGATAGTCTTGCATCACCAACATCTGCCTAATAAACTACCCCGCTGCAAGCAAACAGGGGAATAAATTGCCCCCAACGAGTGAGTTTATGAATAACGAGATCGATAAAACCCTGAACCAGGCGACTTCCCCGGAAACACTGACAGAACGCTTAAAACTGCTTCAGCAGCATCTGGATGAACTGCCTGCCAACGCCAGTGAACTGGATAAAAACCGAATCATTATGGACATTGCCGAAACCGAACTGGCGCTGGAACATAAAGATGAGGCCTGGAAACTGGCTCGTGAAGCATTCAGGATTTTTCTGCAGCAGGATGCCTGGCAGGAGGCGGTGGAAGCCTGCAACGTGCTCTATCAGGCCAATCAACCCGCATCCATTTCCGCCCTCGCTCAGGGTGTCTGGCTAGCCGTTAGTTTTCCAGTACTGGCCGACACCAGTATTGCCATACTCACTCACATAGTCGATGAAACCCCTGACGATTCCGATGGCGCAGCGGTAGCTGCCATGACCGCCTGCTATATTACCGATCTGCGTGCGGATGATGAAAAACATGAAAGCCTCAGTTTCCTCGCCCACAACCTGCTTGGACAGGTTGCCCTGCGACATAGCAAGGTCAATACCCAGGAACAACTGGACATCTGGATCGAAAAACTGGAACTGCGCGATCCGCAGGTATTCCTGCCCCGCCTGTCGATGATCATCAACATCATGGTCGGTAAGGAATGGTGGTTCGATCGTGAAGAATTGCGCCAGAAAATGCCGAATGGCTAAACAACCCCGTCCCCACAAATAGCGAAATTAATCTGTTGCCGGTCGGGCAGAATCAAATGAAGCACAACAAGCTGATATGACATTCCGTTGGGCTTCATAAACACCATCCAGCCCAACCTACCTACTTTTGCTCAGCATCCCGCTCCTTGCTAACACCGGGATGACTCAACAAGACCTCCAACTGTTGCAAACGCGTGGGCGTACCGATATCGAACCACGTCCCCGCATAGTACTCTCCGCTGATCTTGCCTGCATCCATCGCTGTGCGCAAAAGAGGCGCAAGCGGCTGCCGCCCTTGTGGCAGATCAGCGAATAATATCGGAGAATAAATCCCAATACCGCTGAACGTCAGGCGCGGCGTTCCTTCGATACCCAGCCATCCATCACTCAAGACAAAGTCGCCATCGGGATGCTGGAGAGGGTTGTCAACCATTAGCAAATGCGCCTGGCTGTTAGCAACCAACGGCTGGGCAATAAAATCGATAACCGGATAGTCACACCAGATGTCGCCATTGATGACCAGAAAAGGGGCATCACCCAGCAGGGGCAAGGCCTGAATAATGCCGCCTGCCGTTTCCAGGGCCTCGGGCTTCTCTGGAGAATAGTGAATACTCACACTATAGCGGCTGCCATCGCCCAGCACCGCTTCAATCTGCTGCCCCAGCCAGGCATGGTTAATCACCACATCCTCGATACCCGCCCGCGCCAGGGCTTCAAGATGCCAGACAATCAGCGGCTTGCCCGCCACTTCAAGCAGGGGTTTTGGAGTGGTGTCGGTCAACGGCCGCATGCGCTCACCGCGACCGGCAGCCAGAATCATCGCTTTCATATGTTCGCCCGTATTTTTTTACTCGACAGAATACCGTAGAACAACAGCAAAAATCTTTTTTACCTTTTTTCCTAGCCATGAAAGTACATCTATTTCTTTAGTTTCATTGAGTTATCTGAAAAATTCGTGGGGATAACTCAGCGCTAAATATTGACATATACATATAATATGCATATATTATAGTTATGAGCGTTAATTGGGATCCTAGCAAGGCTAGGTCGAATTTTAAGAAGCATGGAGTGCATTTTTCTGGTGCAGAATCAGTGCTTTATGATCCATGTGCATTAACAATCGAGGATGAAGATAGTGAAGGAGAGCATCGATTGGGTTGGATACTATTAGCCGAATCCTAGTAATAGTTTATGCACAAATTGGCGATGGTATTAGGTTAATTTCTGCTAGAAAAGCAGAAAAGAATGAGAGACGCGATTATGAAGAAGGAATATGATTTTAGTAAAGGTAAGCGAGGCGCTGTAATAAAACAGACGGGCAAGTCTCGTATTACAATCTACATAGATGATGATATTCTTGAAGAATTCCGTCGTTCTGGTGATGACGCAGGAAAGGGGTATCAAACACTGATCAATGATGCTTTGAAAGAATATCTTGAGAAATCTGATGAAGCAATTAATGAAAAGACTTTGCGCCGTGTTATCCGAGAAGAATTGAAGAAGGCAGGGTAGCTTGTAAACTTAGGGATTTGATCAAATCCCTAAGATGACTTTACGCCAATAGTGCAACAAAATTTTCTAAACCGTTTTGATTATTGGAGGCAAGTTGTTCACCAATATCCTGCAATGCCTGTATATTCTCTGCGCTGGCATTATCCATCTCTGATGAGCCCCAACCAGGTATGCTGGTTTGTATGCGTAAATAATGATCCGTGCGGTCAGAAGAGCTGAATATCTGTTGTAGTTCGAAATCTGTTGTTTCAGAAACCGCAGTGGACATTATATCGAGCACGGGTTTAATCCAGCTTGCGGCTCCCCAGTCTTTTGCGGCAGTATAGGGATAAGATTTTTTTGATTCGCCTGTTCCTAGTGATAGAATCGTCATTTCTTCCGAACCGCTAATCTGGTGAACGTTTCTTGCTTCAGCATAGGCGCACATGGTTGGATTATTTGCAAACAATCCACCATCAATCAGGGGGTATATGATATTCGCGCTTGATTTTATTCGGGCGGGTTGAAAGAAAGTGGGGGCTGCTGAGGTTGCTCTGGCTACATCCCGAACCAGAAAATTATGTCGTTTATCTTTGCTTGCGGCGGATGATCTAAAAAAATGTGTTTTGCGTCTTTTGATATCGTATGCGGTGATCAGGCAATGTTTAAGCAGGTGGCTAAGCATCACATCATTAAAGTAATCGTTTAGCGCGTCTTCCAATTCATGCGCATCATATTTTTCATCGTTTAATCCACCGACCGAGGTGATGGATTTCCAGATGGAGGTGTCAAAAATATCATCGCCACGATCAACATAAATATCTAGCAAATCCTGAGCATTGTATTTCGGCAGATTATTTTTATCAGGTATACACAAGCCAAGCGCCAGAATTCCACCGGTACTCGTGCCGGTTATCAAATCAAAATAATCTGAAATATTTTTATCAGTTCCATATTGGTTTCGAATTTCATTTTCCAGTTGAATTAATACTTTGCCAGGAATAATTCCCCTGATGCCACCACCATCAATAGATAGAATTCTAAAGCTCATTTTTATTCTCCTTGAAATATTCGGATAAAAATCAGGCCTGAATGAGCGATCCTTATATTAATGTGACGGGATAATCAGGAATAATTTCTTCCGACATAGTCTTCCACGATAGTTTGAAATTCTTTGGCGATATGATCGCCTTTGAGTGTCACGGTCTTGATGCCATCCACATAGACTGGCGCTACCGGTTTTTCGCCTGTACCGGGCAGGCTGATGCCTATGTTTGCGTGTTTGCTTTCACCGGGGCCATTTACAACACAGCCCATCACGGCCACGTTCATATTCTCGACGCCGGTGAAACGTGAGCGCCATTGCGGCATTTGTTCGCGCAGATAGCGCTGGATATCCTCGGCCAGTTGCTGAAAATAAGTGCTGGAAGTGCGGCCGCAGCCGGGGCAAGAAACCACGACCGGGGTAAAGGCGCGTAGTTCCAGGGCTTGCAGGATCTCCCGGGCAACCACGACCTCCTGAGTGCGGTCACCACCGGGTTCCGGGGTGAGGGATATACGAATGGTGTCGCCAATGCCCTGTTGCAGCAAAATACCGAGTGCCGCAGTGGAGGCGACAATACCGCGAGCACCCATGCCGGCTTCGGTCAAACCCAGGTGTAGCGCGTAGTCACAGCGTGTTGCCAGAGCTTGATAGACCTTGATCAGATCTTGCACCCCGCTCATTTTGCAGGAAAGAACAATCCTGTCATGCGACAGGCCGATTTGCTCTGCTTGTTGAGCACTTTCCAGGGCGGATGCAAGCATAGCTTCAAGCATGATCTCCGCAGGGTCTTTTGGTCGGTTGCGTTGATTGTTTTCATCCATGAGTCGAGCCATGAGCTGTTGATCCATACTGCCCCAGTTCACCCCAATGCGTACGGCTTTGTTATATTCACAGGCGCGTTCGATCATGCTGGCAAATTGTTCATCACGGCGTTTACCCTTGCCGACATTGCCAGGGTTGATACGGTATTTGGCCAGAGCCTGGGCGCAGTCAGGATAATCCTGAAGTAATTTATGCCCGTTAAAATGAAAATCACCAATTAGCGGAACGGCACAGTGTTGTGTATCGAGCTTTTCCTTAATATGGGGGACGGCGGCGGCGGCCTCGGCACTGTTGACGGTGATGCGCACCAGTTCTGAACCCGCATGAGCCAGTTCGATAACCTGCTGCACGGTGGCATCAATATCAGCTGTATCGGTGTTGGTCATGGATTGTATGACCACGGGTGCGTGGCCACCTATTGAGATTGAATCAATGGTAACGCCAGTGGTTTTGCCTGAAGGGGGGGGATGACTTGATGACATATTCAATGTGTTCCGATACAGGTGACATGCGGCATTAAATTATAGCACAGGCATGTTGGCTATATTTATCGAAAATTATAAGTTTCGGGGGTAAAAAAAGCCTATAATAAGCGCCAGTATCAGTTCTTCCTTCCGCGCGACAAAGAGTGTAATCATGAGTCCAGAATCCAGTAAAAAACCTACCCGGGCGGCGCAAGCCGATCGTCATGTGCTGTATCAAAAATCGGTGCAGTGTCCGGAAGCCGAAGTCGAATTCTTTGAAAAAACATTTAATGAATTACGCGGCCGTGATGCGCTGAGCATAAAGGAAGATTTTTGCGGTACGGCCTATCTGGCGACAGAATGGTGTAAGGGTGATCCGGCGCGTACGGCTATCGGTGTGGACTATGATGAGGAAACGCTGGCCTGGGGCCAGAAGAACAACGTCGATGTGGCCGGTACCGATGTAGCTGATCGTATTACCCTGATACAGGATGATGTACGTAATATCACTGAGCCAGCAGTGGATATTGTCTGTGCCTTTAACTTTAGTTACTGCCTGTTCGAGAAACGTAATGAGCTGATTGATTATTTTCGTCAGTCACGTGCCAGCTTGAATGATGATGGTCTGTTGATCCTGGATCTGTTCGGTGGCACTGAATGTGCCGATGTGCTGGAGGAGGAAACGGACATCGAAGATGAAGGGGCAACCTATATCTGGGAGCACGTTTCCTTTAATCCGATTAATAACCATATGGCCTGCGCGATTCATTTTGATTTTGATGATGGCTCACGTCTGGACAATGCTTTTACCTATGAGTGGCGTTTGTGGGCGATTCCGGAAGTGCGGGAAATGCTGGAGGAAGCAGGTTATAAAAACATACGGATTTATTGGGAACGGTTTGAAGATAGTGAGGATGACGAAGATGAAATGGAAGGCACGGGTGAGTATTACCAAACCGCCGAGGCCGAAAATCAGGAGTCATGGATGATCTATATTGTGGCTGAACCAGCGTAGGCGGGGGCTTCGTTTCACTCAACCCAACAGGCGCTTGCTTGTGAGCGCCTGACATCATGTCTATTGTTGTGTCCGGGGTTCGGCGTGATAGGGTTGTTCCCGTATCCTGTCATGCAGATGCATACGATATTCGACGAAGTCTTGTTTGTTGCCGAAGTGCATAAAAGGATTGCCTTCGACCTGTTCACTCATGGTTGAGCTAGCTTGGTCAGCATAATTGTGTCCCGGCAGAATTACCGTCCCGGCAGGCATTTCCCCTAATTTTTTCAGTGAGTCATACATGATTTCCGGATCCCCTCCGGAGAGATCGCAGCGTCCACAGCCCCAGACAAACAGGGTGTCACCGGTGATCAGATGATTTTGAATCTGATAGCAGGCTGAACCGGGCGTGTGGCCTGGAGTGTGTAAGATACTGATTTCAGTTTTGCCGAGCTGAATTTTGTTACCGCCGTGGTGAAGGCAGGGTTTGGCCGGTTGCTGACCCCAGAATTCCGCTTCCGGTTTAAGCAGATGAAGCTGGGCATCGTGTCGGGTGAGAATGGTTTCGATACCATTGATATGATCATGATGGCTATGGGTAAGCAGAATATCACTAATGATCAGACCCTGATCTTTTACCTGTTGCAGGATGGCGGGGGCGTCCCATGCCGGATCAACCACGGCGGTGCGACCGGTTTCCCGATCAGTGATGAGGTAGATAAAATTTTCCATTGGCCCCAGCTCCAGCGCGTCAATGTAATAATCGTCGGTAGTGGCAACGCGGGTCATGGGGTTCTCCTGAAATCAAGATTGTCGGTAGCGAAAAACTGTTTCACAATACTAGCACGATCAAGTTGGGGATATTATGGATACTGAATTCTGGAAACAACGCTGGCAAAACAATGAAACCGGATTTCACCTGGATGATGTGAATCCGTTATTACCACGCTTCTGGCCGCGCCTAAATATACCTGAAAATAGTCAGGTCTTTGTGCCTCTGTGTGGTAAGAGTCTGGATCTGTGCTGGCTGCGTGAGCAGGGGCATGAAGTATGGGGTGTGGAAATTAGTTCGTTGGCTCTGGAGCAGTTTTTTTCCGAGCACGGACTGGTGCCTGATATTCACCATTCGGGGGCATTTGAAATATGGGAAACTGAAGGTATCCGATTGTTCTGTGGCGATTTTTTTGATCTTACAACGGAACTGCTCGGGCAGCCTTCAGTGGTTTATGATCGGGCTTCAATGATTGCCCTGCCGCCGACTATGCGCACGGACTATGCCCGTCAGCTGCAATCTTTGGCATCTACCGCCGTGTCCCGGCTGCTGGTGACGCTGGATTATGAGCAGGCGCAAATGGAGGGCCCGCCTTTTGCCGTGAGTGAGGCCGAGGTACAGACTTTGTATGGCCCTATTTTCCAGATAGAAAAAATCTTTGCTAAAGATATTCTGTCTGAAAACGAGCGTTTCAGGCTGAAAGGCCTGACCCGGCTGGAAGAATCGGTGTATTTGCTTCACCTTGCAGGCTAAACTCTTATTCAAGCTGACCGATTGAGTATAGTGAGCGAGTAATTAGAGAAGCCATGTTGTGATAATCCGGCAAAAAACGAGTTTGTTGCTCCTGCTGATAGTCGGGGGTCTTATGTCAAGCGTGGCCCAGGCTACCCGCTATTATCTTTACCAGTTGCCGGATGGCAGTCGGCTCATGTCAGGTCGTCCCCTGTATGAGAAAGGTTATCAGCTGATTCGCAAGAGCAGGCAGATCCGGGGCATGGGTCACCTTGTAGCGGGCGCGTATCAGGCTCGGGGTGGCACGGGGGCGGCGCAGATTAAACACTTTGAGCCGTTGATTGTTGCTCTGTCAAAACAACACCAGGTGGCTTTGGCACTGGTCAAGGCGGTGATTCGCACTGAATCGGATTTTAACCCTAACGCCACCTCACGCAGGGGCGCTCTGGGTTTGATGCAACTCATGCCACAGACTGCGGCGCATTATGGGGTTAGCGATCTCTACAGTCCGCAGCAGAATCTGGATGCCGGAATTCGCTATTTGCGTGATTTAATGAAGCGTTACAATAACCGTATATATCTGGTTCTGGCCGCCTACAATGCGGGTGAGTCCGCAGTGGATAAATACAGGGGTGTTCCACCTTATCGGGAAACACAGCGTTATGTGAAAAAGGTGATGCAGTATAAAATCTACTATAGCCGTCATTGAATTGAAACTGGAAACTCTGAAATCTGAGGTATCCCATAAAATAATGTCTAAAATTAAACCGATAAAAGAAATATCCGCGAATAAACGCCAATAAACGCCAATAAACGCCAATAAACGCCAATATTTTATGTTGATGTGCCTCAGACATAGCACACAACCACAAATGCTTTTGCCTTTATTGGCGTATATTCGCCTTCATTGGCGGACAGATAAGCGTTTGGCATTTTAAAAAATATTCGTGGAGATAACCCTGGCTTGAAATACTAAATTTTAATATGAACCCCTGTGTCCTCCGAAGTTAAAAATTTTGTTTGGCGAATTTCGCCCCCCCTGTTCATTTTTTCTATACGGTTGCCAGATTACCAATGATCATTCACGTTGATATGGATGCTTTTTATGCCTCGGTTGAAATGCGTGAGCAACCGGGGCTAGCGGGTTTGCCGGTAATCGTGGGGGGATCAGCGCAGGCGCGGGGCGTAGTGGCCGCAGCTAATTATGCTGCCCGCAAATATGGTATTCATAGTGCGATGCCCGTGGTGCAGGCTCAACATCTGTGTCCGAAGGTGGTGCTTTTGCCCGTGCGCATGGCGCTTTATGTTGAGGTATCACGACAGATCCGCGATATTTTTCAGCATTATACACCGGAAATGGAACCCCTATCACTAGATGAAGCTTTTCTGGATGTCAGTGCCAGTGAGCGCCTGTTCGGCGATGCTGTCAAGATTGGGCGCAAGGTCAAAAACGAGATTGCCAGGGAGCTGTCGCTGATTGCATCCGTGGGTATTGCGCCCACCAAGTTTGTTGCCAAGATTGCCTCCGATATCGATAAACCCAACGGCTTTATGGTGATCCAGGCACATGAAGTACAAGCCTTTCTGGATCCTTTACCGGTGGGGCGTTTATGGGGGGTAGGCAAGGTGACCGGCTCTGAATTTGAACGGCTGGGCATTTATACCATCAAACAATTACGTCAGCAGCCGCAGGAAGCATTGCAATATCGTTTTGGCAAGTTCGGTAAAGCGCTCTGGAATCTGGCCCAGGGAATCGATCCGCGTAAGGTCGTGCCGGATAGTCAGGCAAAGTCCATCTCTAATGAAACAACTTTTGCGGTGGATATCAGTGATCGAAAACTACTGCGTAATCGATTACTGGAACTGACTGAACAGGTTGCCTTTCGACTGCGTCAGCAGGAGGTGTATGCCGGTACGGTGCAGATAAAATTGCGCTTTGCTGACTTTAAAACGATTACCCGCAGCATGAGTCTTACGATACATACGCAAACGACAAAGGAACTCTGGAATGTTGCGCAAGACCTGCTAACAACCGCATTAGTCGGCCGACCTCGCGCAATTCGTTTGCTGGGGATGGGTGCCAGTGGCTTGAACTACCAGGCTTCGATAGCACGGCAGGCGGATCTGTTCGGTGATCCCGAACAGGAAAAACAACGTGAAATAGACCGTCTGGCAGATGATATAAAGGGGCGTTTCGGTGCCGCCAGCATTCGCCGGGGTGTGGGATATCATCATAAAATTTGAAATAAACATTTTTGCTTAGCCATTGCAGGCTAATTCATACGTTACATGGAGCAAGGTTTTAATCAATGACAACGTTAGAAAAAACAGAAGCTGAATCATTACAGGCAGTATCTCCCCGTGTGGTTTATCTGAACGAATATAAAAAGCCGGACTATCAGCTTGATAGTGTCGAGCTACGTTTTGAGCTGGATGAAACCTGCACGCGGGTTTATTCACGGCTGATATTCAGACGTGCGCCGGAAGCCGATGCGCAGGCACCGTTGAAGCTGGATGGTAGCCATCTTGAACTCCGGTCATTGAAACTCAATGGTGAAACATTGAAGCCGGATAGCTATATGCTTGATGATGAGCAACTGCTCATTCAAAATCTACCCAAAAATTTTGAGCTTGAAGTGGGGACGCACATCAATCCGCAGGCCAATACTGCGCTGGAAGGATTGTATCTTTCCAGCGGTATGTTCTGTACTCAGTGTGAGGCGGAAGGTTTTCGCCGGATCACATATTTTCCCGATCGTCCGGATGTGATGTCGCGTTACAGTGTGACCGTGGTGGCCGATAAACAAAAATATCCTGTTCTGCTTTCCAATGGTAACAAGCAGGATGCCGGGGAGCTGGATGATGGGCGTCACTGGGTCAGATGGCAGGATCCCAGCCTCAAACCCAGTTATCTGTTTGCTCTGGTGGCAGGCGATCTAGCTTCTCGGGAAGACAGTTTTACAACTATGAGTGGACGTAAGGTGAGCTTGCAACTGTTTACGGAAGCAGAGAATATCCACAAGTGCGAGCATGCCCTGATGTCGCTAAAACAGGCGATGAAGTGGGATGAGGATACCTATGGCCGGGAATATGATCTGGATGTCTACATGATCGTAGCAGTAAATGATTTCAATATGGGAGCCATGGAAAACAAGGGGCTGAATGTTTTTAATGCTTCCTGTGTCCTGGCCAGTTCGGAAACGGCGACCGATCAGGATTATTATCGTATCCAGAGTATTATTGCACACGAGTATTTTCACAACTGGTCAGGCAATCGGGTAACTTGCCGTGACTGGTTTCAGCTCAGTCTTAAAGAAGGTTTTACGGTGTTTCGGGATCAGACGTTTTCAGCTGATCTTAATTCCCCTGCGGTACAGCGTATTGATGATGTCAATGTTCTGCGGGCACATCAGTTTTCCGAAGATGCCGGCCCCATGGCACATCCTGTCCGACCCGATCATTATATCGAGATTAGTAATTTTTATACCGTGACAGTTTATAACAAGGGCGCTGAAGTTGTGCGTATGTTGTGCAATATTCTTGGTCGGGAAGGCTTTCGCAAGGGTACCGATCTTTATTTTTCACGTCATGATGGTCAGGCGGTAACTACCGATGATTTTGTTAAAGCCATGGAAGATGCGAATACTGTTGATTTGAATCAATTTAGAAACTGGTATTCACAGGCTGGCACGCCTGAACTGGTAATAAATGAAAACTATAATGCCGATGCCAGGCTTTACTCACTGACAATTCGTCAGCATTGCCCGCCAACGCCGGGACAGGTAGAGAAAAAACCTTACCATATCCCTCTGGCCATGGGCTTAATCGGCATCAACGGTAAGGCGCTGTCATCAATATTGGAAAACACCAAGGCCAACACAGCGAAGCCTGAGCACATGCTGGCGCTGACAAAGCCTGAGCAGCATTGGACCTTTAGCGGGGTGGATGAGAAACCGGTACTGTCATTGGGGCGCGGTTTTACTGCGCCAGTAAAAATTTTATTACCTTATGATAATGAGGCGCTGGCTTTTCTGTTTGCCCATGATCCGGATGAGTTCAATCGCTGGGATGCAGGGCAGAAACTGGCCATCAATATCATGTTAAAACTGATAGACGATTATCATACCGGTAAGGATTTGCGACTGGAAGCGAGCTTCATCGAAGCCTATCGATTAACCCTTAACAACAAGGATCTGGATAAGGCGCTGGTGGCCCAGGCACTTAGTCTACCGTCTGAATCCTATCTGGCGGATCAGTGTGAAATAGTGGATGTGGATGCGATTCATAAAGTACGTGAATTTATTCGCCAACAACTGGCCGAATCGCTGGCGGATGACTGGCTGCGGGTGTACGAAGAAAATGATGTGAATGCCACCTATCACTTTAGTGCACAGGACATGGCGCAACGCAGTCTGAAAAATCTTTGTTTATCGTATTTACTGGAACAGGACAATGGCAAACATCGTCAACGATGCCTGTCCCAGTTTCAAAATAGCGATAACATGACTGACGTACTGGCGGCGCTGTCGATTTTTAACCAACATGATATGGCTGAGCGTCAGCAGGCGCTGGATGCGTTTTATGATAAATGGCAACATGATCGACAGGTAGTTGAAAAATGGTTTTCGATTCAGGCCGGCTCATCGCTTGCCGGGGCATTAAAACGGGTGCAGACGCTGATGCGGCATCCCGTCTTTTCGATTAAAAACCCCAACTTGGTACGCAGCCTTATTGGCCGTTTCTGTGCCGCTAATCCGGTCAATTTTCATCTCTCTGATGGCAGCGGTTACCGATACCTGGCGGATCAGGTGCTGGCACTGGATGGACTCAACCCACAGATTGCAGCGCGTCTGCTACAGAGCCTGAGCCGTTGGCGGCGTTTTGATACAATGCGTCAGATACTGATGCGGGAGCAACTTGAGCGTATCGCCGGGCATCCGGGATTGTCGAAAGACGTATATGAAATTGCCAGCCGCAGCCTGGAAGGCTGAGGCGGCTTTTTATGATGGTTTAGCCGAATGCCTGAAGGCCCTGAAATAAAACGTGCGGCAGATGAACTGGCGTCAGCCATCAAAGGGCATACACTGGAGCACATTTATTTTGCCTTTCCCTCTTTGCAGGGTTTTAGTAAAGCATTGGTGGGTGCCAACGTGCTGGATGTCAGATCGCGCAGCAAGGCGATATTAACGCAGCTTGATAATGGCATGACAATTTACAGTCATAATCAGCTTTACGGGCGGTGGCGTATTTTGCCCGCCGGGGCGTATCCGGATAGTTCCCGTTCTTTACGTCTGGCACTGCATACCCAAGACACAATGGCACTGCTTTATAGCGCCTCGGAAATTGAGCTTATAAAAACATCCGGACTCAATCAACACCCGTACCTGAGCAAGCTGGGGCTCGAATTACTGGATCAGGATACCCGACTTGAGGAGGTCGTTTCACGTTTTGGGGATAAGAGGTTTCAGCGACGAAATCTGATGGGCCTGTTGCAGGATCAGCATTTCATTTCGGGGATGGGAAATTACCTATGCTGTGAAGCGTTGCATGTCAGCGGCATCCACCCCAGTATGCGGCTGCTTGATCTTAATCCGCGAAAACGTGATCGGCTGGCAGGAGAGTGTTTTAAATTAACCCGGCAGGCATATATTACCGGCGGCATCACAAATTTGATCACACGCGCAGAAAAATTACGTAAAACGGGTTTAACATTTGAAGATTATCGTTTTCATGTCTACCGGCGTGAGGGCCTGCCTTGCTATAAATGTGGTAGCCGGATTGTGAAAGGAAAATTCAGTGGCAAGATGGGATATCTGTGTTCCGGCTGTCAAATTTCTGGTGAATGAACTAACAGAAGGGAAAACCGAGCGATTAGAAAATAAAAACAGGCCTGGTTTTTATTTATTTCTCCAGAGTGGTCTATTCTGTTTCAATAGTGCGGGAACTAATAGTGTCTTCTGATGCCCGATAGTGAAGAGAATCCAGCGGTATTTTCAAAATCCTGACACGCCCATTGGCGTAAGTGAATAAATTATGAAAAATAACACCCAAAATCCTCATCAAAAAGCGTTAGCCATCAATCTCGATACGAACAAATACGGCTCGATTGCCGAGATTGGTGCGGGCCAGGAAACGGCGCGCTGGTTTTTTCGTGCGGGTGGTGCCGCAGGAACCATTGCAAAGACAATGTCTGCGTATGATATGAAATTTTCAGATGCCATCTACGGAAAAAGCCCTCGTTATGTCAGTCGCGAGCGTATTTCAGCGATGCTCAAGCATGAGTTTCAGTTGTTATTGGAAAGACTGGATGAGTCACGAAGTGACGCCCGCTGTTTCTTTTCTTTTGCTAATACGGTTGCCGCGCGCAGTTTTACCCATAAGACAGATGGTCATGGCTGGTTGGGCGTACGCTTTGAAACACAGGCCCATGAGCCTCCCTCAACCATTATCCTGCATGTAAATTTACACGGCAAAAACAACATTCAGGATCAGGAAACGCTTGGCATTCTGGGTATTAATCTTGTCTACGCGGCACTTTACCTGGCTCAGGATCTTGATGCCTTCCTTCCTTCACTGGTCGATCAATTATTTTCTGAATCGGTAGAGATTGATTTGATTGATTTTTCCGGCCCCGCATTTGCACAGGTTGACAATAGAGTAATGGCCCTGCGGTTGGTTCAACATGGTCTGTCAAACGCTGCGCTCTTTTCTGCCGACGGACAAATTATTCAGATAGCAGATGCATTATGGAGAAAATCAGTCCTGGTTGAACGAAGCCGGTTCCGGCCGCCCACCAAACTGACACTCGATCTGCTGGATTGTGCTCAACATCGGTTTACTGAAGAACAAAATATCAGCAGTGATGATGTATTGGTATTGTCTGAAATGACCCTTTGTGATTTGGAAAGTGGCAAGCAAAGTGACATTGATACGGACGATTTTTTATACCGGGTGAATATTCTCTGCGCCCTGGGTAAACACGTATTAATTTCAAATTACGGGGAATTTTTCAGGCTGGCACAATATTTATTCAACTATACAAAAAACCCGGTTGCGATTGCGATGGGGCTGCCTTCTTTGCGTGATTTATTTAATGAAAAATATTATGAGACATTGCCAGGCGGCATTCTTGAATCATTCGGCCGACTGTTCAAGCATGATTTACGGCTTTATGTTTGTCCTGAAATAGATAAAGATACACACAAATCAGTCGGTATTAATGAATTACAGGTTGAATCTCATTTGCGCCATTTGTATGACTATTTGCTTGAAAATAATTTTGTCCGCAACTTGGATAACGTCAATACTGATTATCTGAAAATTCATTCAGATGAAATTTTACACATGATCCGTCATAACCTTCCCGGCTGGGAGGATGCGGTGCCTGAACAGGTCGCGGGGATGATCAAGAAATATGCCTATTTCAACGACTCTAAGGCAAAAATAGAAAAGCGTTAGCCGGATTGTGGCCGGGTAGAAAAGCTTTGTTTCGCTTGTCCCCGTTATGCTGGTGAAGCAATATTGGCTTCGCCAGTTGCCGAAGCTTTAAGGCTTTCAGCAAAATCAAGCATCCGTTTGACAGAGACCATAGCCTGCCTGCCAATTTCGGCATCAATCTGGATTTCATTATTGCCGCTTTCCAGTGTCTGGGCCAGATTTTCCAGATTGTTTATGCCCATCCAGGGGCAGTGTGCGCAACTGCCGCAACTGGCGCTGATACCGCCGGTGGGCGCGACGATGAAATTTTTGTCCGGAGCGGCCTGTTTCATTTTGTAAAAAATGCCGCGATCAGTGGCAACGATGAACGTGTTATTTTTCATTTCCCTTGCGGCTCGGATAATCTCGGTGGTGGAGCCGACCAAATCCGCCTGATTGATAATTTCCAGCGGTGATTCAGGATGTACCAGTACGGCAGCATCGGGATATTTGCTATGTAGTTTGACCAGTTCCCTGGCCTTGAATTCATCATGCACAATACAGGAGCCTTGCCACAGCAACATATCGACACCGGTGATTTTCTGAATGTAGCTGCCGAGGTAACGATCGGGTGCCCAAAGGATTTTTTCGCCTTTTTCATGCAAATGACGAATAATTTTTGTGGCAATGCTGGAGGTGACAACCCAGTCAGCGCGTGCTTTAACCTCGGCGCTGGTGTTGGCATAGACCACCACCGTGCGTTCGGGGTATTTATTGCAGAAGGCATCGAAACTCTCGGCCGGGCAGCTGAGATCCAGAGAACACTCGGCCTCCAGAGTGGGCATCAATATCTGTTTTTCGGGGTTGAGGATCTTGGCCGTCTCCCCCATAAAGCGCACGCCAGCGACGACAATGGTCGAGGCGGTATGAGCATGTCCAAAGCGTGCCATCTCCAGTGAATCAGAGACACAGCCGCCGGTTTCATCGGCCAGCATCTGCAAATCATCTTCGGTATAATAATGAGCGACCAGAACGGCATTTTTTTTCCGCAGCAATTGTTTGATGCGCGCTATCAGCCTTTGCCGCTCTTCTTCGGCAAGAACGTGCGGAGCGGGAATAGCCAGCGCCTGCTGGCGAATTTCATTGTCATCGACAATGATGGCGGGATGAGCTGTATTCATAAATTATGCGCCTTTATCAGGCCGATACCCGTCAAAGAGACTGTTTTGTTATGCTGGGCTCGTACTTATACATATGAATTAGACTAGTTTAAAACATGCTTTATTCTTTGGCTAGCTACTCTTTTTAGATAGACGGGTCAATTCTCCAATTTGCTCTTAATCTAATGTTAATTATTATGAATATGTTGTAACTTTATGTTTTTGTAGTATTATAAATTCAGGCATCTTAATACCTGTGAGCGACATGGATCGGCAAAAAGTTCTCGATAAAATCAGTAAGTGTCTGCGCCTGTCGGCGTCCTGTAACCCTAACGAAGCCGCATCAGCCTTGCGGCAGGCGCATCGTCTGATGAAAAAATACCATGTCAGCGACGATCAGATCCAGGCGCGTCTGGTAGAAGAAGAGTCTGCGCACTATGGCCATCAGTTTAATCCGCCATTCTGGGCTCTGGCACTGTCGGATATTGTCTCCCGTGCTTTTGACTGCCGGGTACTCATCGCCCGGCGGTTCGGGCAGCAACCGGAGTATCGCTTTATCGGTATGGATTGTTCCCCTTCTATCGCGACTTATACTTTTACCGTGCTTTACCGTAAGCTGGAACAGGCTCGCACAGATTTTATACAGGATCATGGGGATAAGAATGATGAGGCGGAGAGTTCTCGTCGAGGTGACGTTTTTGCTCAGGCATGGCTGTTCCGGGTGGCCGCCAAGATTGCCGCATTTGTGGTCAATCCGGCTACTCGCACCTTGCTCAACCGTTACGTAAAAGATCAATATGGCGATACGCTCGAATTTATTCAGGAGCCGGTTACGACAGACACAGCGGATTATGATGATATACTTTGTGGAATGAAGGCCGCAGGGGAGGTGGCGCTCTATCGTTCCATGTCGGAGCAGAACTGTCCCGCTCTAGCGACCAAGGCTGCAATTTAATAATATTCTAATGGAAGGCATTCCCCTGATCGCTGTTTTTCGCCCTTTTCTGTAGAGCGCTGGAATGGTTTTGCCTGCCTGTATAAAAACCAATGATTAAAATGGATGTCCAAATCGAGTATTATTAAGGTTAAGTAAAGGGTTTAGTACCCCTTCTTTTAACAAGGACAATATTTTTGGTGCTATGACTGCGGTAATCACATTAAAGTACAGCGGAACTATCAAGAAAGTGCCTTGCGAAATGGCGCTGACGTTTGGTCGTGACAAGAATAATGATGTGGTGCTCAGTGATCCGCATGTTTCTCGCAATCATGCCATTATTCGTTGCGTCGGTCAGGGGGACTATTATTTTATTGACAGTGGTAGTTCCAATGGCAGTTACATCAACAAAAAGCGCATAGCTGCGCCCAGGTTGTTGCGTAATGGCGACTGTATCAGTATTGGTCATGCGCAGATCCTGTTTACCCAGGATATGAAAGTGGCCAAGCACGTTGATACGCTTTCCTTGCAGGATACGCTGATCTCGGATACGCCAACGATCAAGCAAATCACCATTCTGGTGGCGGACATTCGCGGTTTTACCTCACTCTCGGAACAGGTCAATATCCGTACCCTGACTAAATTAATGAACAGCTGGTTTCATCAGGTCAGTAATGCTATTTTCAACAATGGTGGCGTGGTAGACAAGTTTATTGGCGATTGCGTGTTTGCCTGCTGGGAGTCGGAGGTGGATCAGAAGAAAACAGTAATTCAGGCACTTACGGCAGCTTATCATATCAACCGCATTACCCAGGAATTGAACCAAACCTACGCAGAGATATCTGAACAAGTACGGATTGGTGTCGGTATCAATACGGGAGCGGCCTCTCTGGGTATTGGTCAGGATAATACCGCGCTGGGGGATGCCGTAAATCTGGCATTTCGGCTGGAGAGCGCGACCAAGACGCTGGGGACCGATGTGGTGATGAGTGAAACGGCATACCGGCATTTACCCGGTGAATTTATACGGGACAGGAAACAGCATGTTAAAGTAAAAGGCAAACGTGATGCGGTGCGTATCGTTTGTCTTGATTTTGGCGAAGTCGAGGAAATTTTGAAAAGTATACACACGCAAGAACAGGTTTCATCGGTAGCGAGTGTTTTCAGCCTGAAAACATCATGAAATACGAGATTAAAATCCTGAAGTAATATTCTGAATTGATCCTGGATAGAAAATTTATTCTGTTCTCTGTAGGGATTAGTCGTATTCAATTTTCGACAAACTGCGCTTTTGCAAAAGCAGGACTGCTACTGATTTATTTATGAGTCAGGCTCAGCAGGTTTATTTTATCCGGTTTCGGCCCGAGTTTATGTAAGCAATAGTCTAGACAGCAAGAAATAATATGGTATTTAGTGAAACGATTAGCTATGGATTGTTAGGTTTGTTATTGCTGGCAGCGATCATCAGCATACTTTTTTTCAATAAAATAAAACGCGCCTATACGGACTGGTATTTATTCCACAGCGTTAAAAAACTCGGCCACACTATCAGGCGGAATATTATTCTGCCTGATGGCATGGATGGCACGATCTGTATTGATAATCTTGTGCTAATGCCGGACAGGATTCTGGTTGTTTCAGTGGGGCGTTATCAGGGTTCCATCTTTGCTTCAGAAAACATTGATGTCTGGACCCAGGTAGTAGGCAAACGCAGTTACAAGTTTAACAACCCATTACTTAAGCTTGAACAGGATATTGCGACAGTGCGGGCGCATGTTCCTAAAATAAAGGTCAGTGGTATTCTTATTTTTTCTGATGATGTTGATTTTCCAAAAGGGAAGCCGGATAACGTTATTTCTGTAGCGGAAGCAAAACGGTGTTTTGGGATCATAGGTGCTGAAAAAATAAATGATGAATATTTGAATGCCTGGAATAAAATTGAAAGTGAAATTCTGCGTGAGGTCTGATTATGTTAAATAAGGTTAAATCATTTATTGATAAAATTCTGGATGAATCTGAAACGATTTGTGATCTGAGCAAGGATGTTCAGCTCGCTGCCGCACTATTGCTTATTGAAGTGATGAATGCAGATGATAACGTAGATGATAGGGAAAAAAACGCGGTTCAGGTGGGATTAAAGAATTTTTTTGAGATAACGGACGAAAAAGTCAAAGAAGTATTCGAAATTGCGAAGAACCGTGCAAAAGATGTGATTCCATTGCAAAAATATACATCTATACTTAACAAGGCGCTAAAGCCGGAAGCAAAGCTGAAATTGCTGGAACAGATGTGGCGAGTCGTGTTCTCTGATGATGAACTGGATAAATATGAAGAGAGTCTGGTCAGGCAGATAGCTGAATTGCTTTATATCCGGCATTCTGATTTTATTCTTGCCCGGCAACGGGCAAAAGGTGAAATTTAAAGTCTTTAAACAGGGGATTTAAAATCCCATGCCTTTAGGCTCATGATTGTTTTTGCGTCTTCTCCCCTTGAAAGGAGAAGGCTGGGATGAGGGTGAGTTGCACCGAGGTTGATTCTTGACCCTCTCCCCAACCCTCTCCCGGTTTTGGGAGAGGGAGCCATCGGCCGAAGGGCCGATTAATCCGGTTTTTAGCCGTAACCCGGAGCCACAGGCTTTGGCCGGTGGAGCATTCAACCCCGCAGTTTCAGAAAAAACGTGTGCGGGACTTCGGTAATTTAATGGGTAAGTTAAGGCCATGTACAGGGTGTATAGTAATAATATTATTTATCTCCTATCTGGATACGAAGGTTCATAGATAAAAACAATGTATAACTTTTTAGTTCGGGCTTTAAGGGATAAAATATGTTTGTTGCTGATTGCAGTATTCTCTATTACACCCGTTTATGCAGAAAATAACGGCAGTATCGCACGCTCACAATTTACTACCCGAATTGAAGATCGGGAACCTGTAGATCAGGTTTTGGTGCTAAACAACAATATTACTACAGTGTATTTCTTTACCGACGTACGGCATATGGAAGGACGAACGGTGACGCATGTCTGGGAATACAATGGGCACGTTATAGCCAAGAAGCGGTTCAGCATCAAGGGCCCACGTTGGCGGGTATTTTCACAAAAAGAACTCGACCCGTCCATGACGGGAATATGGACGGTAATTGTCAAAAATGATCGGGGCTGGCCGCTGGCAGTTTCTATCTTTCGTTATGTTGACAGTAAGTCGGGTGAAAAAACCAAGATTTTGCCATTACCAAAATGATAAAAGCGGTCATCACCCAATTTATAGGCCCCTGACGCTCAAGCTCACCTGCTGCTATGAAGCGCAGCGGAATAGCGGTCAGGTACAGCTGATTTTTTCTACCGAGCAGATGATTTCAAACTGCGTGATTTCATCAACGGCATTGACATGATAGGCACCGTTGACTTTATCAAGATCGCTTTGATGTACCGTATCAATGCAAATGTAGCCCGGTTTCCCTTCAGGAAAGGGTTTTCTTCTTTCGCCAATAGCAACCTGACGAGACTATGTTTTTGTAAAGGTTCGTCGCTGTTTTTTATAGCGTTCAGAGTCTCTCAGATTATACAGGTGGGAAATGGATAACCCGGATAACGTTCATATCTGTCGTCATCAAAGACATCAAAGGCCCGCTCACAAATCTTCTTTACTGCCTGGCCGCATGACGTATCATGCAGCTCATCCGTTTTGGCCAGCAGATCCTAGTTGCTATACTTTTTTTCAAAGCCATTACTGCGACAGAGCCCCCTCTGTCAGGATAGTTGTCCACCCGGTAGTATGGTACTTCAATAATCACTGAGAGTGGGCAGAGAGAGAGTCATAAATGGGTTATCCAAAAGAGCGGGGAGAAGCGGTGCTAAAAAAGATGCTGCCGCCGAACAACAAAACAATACTGGAGATTTCGAAAGAGGAAGGGATCTACGAAGGCACGTTGTACAACTGGAGAAAAGGAGCTCGTGCAGAAGGTCGCCTGATGCCAGATGGAGACAGCACTCCCGGCGGCTGGTGCGCCGCAGACAAAGTTGTAGCGGTTGTAGAGACAACCTCAATGAATGAGGCGAGCTTTCCGTTTACTGTCGTGCGCGCGGTCTCTATGTTGAACAAATCGGTGCATGGCGAGAAGCCTGTGAACAAGCGTAAGCGCAAAATCAAACAGTGGGATAGGGTGTGGTTAATTTGGTGCTTACAAAAAAATATACGTGCTTAAATCGGCTGACAGATCCTTAAAATCGCTTTAAAAATCCCATGGTAAACTGCTTGTGTTGAAAGCAACGACAGGGTTTGGGATACAAGGTGAAATTAGACGGGATTGACATTGATGCGACATTATCCGAAGTGGAGTCAACGCTGATGAATGATAAGTCGTTGTCCCCTTCTTTGATTTCCATGATCAAAGTACTGATAGTCGTCGTTAAGTTGTTAACCCATCGAGCGGGGTTGAATAGTCGTAACAGCTCTAAACCGCCATCGAGTGATCCCAACCGCTTTAAAGCGAGCCGAAAAAAAACCGGCAAAAAGCCCGGCGGCCAGAAAGGGCATACGGGTGCCACGTTGATACAAATTGACGATCCCGATGAAGTTGAACGCATAGACGTCGATCGAAGAACCTTACCCAAAGGGCACCATTACAAGGACATCGGTGTAGAGCGGCGCCAGATGGTGGATATTGATATCAGCCGAATCGTGACCGAATATCAGGCCCGGATTTTAGAGGATGAAAACGGCACCTGCTTTGTTGCCGATTTTCCAGAGGGCGTGACGAAAGCCGTTCAGTATGGAAACACGGTAAAAGCGCATGCCGTTTATATGTCACAGTATCAACTGTTGCCCTATAAACGGATAGAGGAATATTTTACCGAACA
>VAOX01007374.1_pt1 | contig 35755 bp, 32 predicted proteins | sample 3393891 | NCBI WGS metagenome assembly VAOX01 (sample SAMN08290429, study PRJNA428436) | hydrothermal vent metagenome | isolation source: Deep-sea hydrothermal vent chimney | place: Indian Ocean: Southwest Indian Ridge | depth 2822 m m
CCTGCCATAATTAATTCGAATACAGCCAATGCGTCATCCATCGCTCTTTCAATTGAAATGCGATCATCTTGCGATGGCTTTTTTAATACGTAATCTGCGACCATACTTTTATGGCCAGGATGTCCAACACCCAGTCGTATTCGCTTGTAAGCTTTTCCGAGTTTCTCTGACACATCGCGCAGGCCATTATGCCCACCGTGACCGCCTCCAGATTTTAATCTGGCCACGCCAGGATCTAAATCCAATTCGTCATGAATGACTAAAACTTGTTCTGGTTGGATTTTATAAAATCGCGCGAGTGCAGAAACTGATTGTCCACTGAGGTTCATAAAAGTCTCGGGCTTGAGTAACCAAATATCATGTCCAGCGACATATATTTTAGCGACATCACCTTTAAACCTGGATTCACGCTTGAACTGCGCGTTATATTTTCTAATTAACTCATCAACAAACCAGTACCCGACATTATGCCGGGTACTTTCGTATTGCGAACCAGGGTTACCCAATCCGGCAACGAGTTTAATCGACTCGTCAGAGGACACTACGGCGCAACTTATTCTTCAGGTGCATCAGCTTCTGGTGCTGCTGCCGCATCCGCGTCATCTTCTTCAATAACTTCACCACGAGGCTTAATCACATTAGCAATTGCCAAGTCATGACCATGATCGAGTTCGACCAAAGAAATACCTTCCGGTAAAGTCACTTCTGACAAATGTACTGATCCACCTAGCTCAATGTCAGCCATGTCCACAGTAATGAACTCAGGAATATCTTTTGGCAAACAGGAAATGTCAAGCTGAACCAAATGATGAGTAATGGCACCACCACCCGTTTTAACGCCCACACAATTCTCTTCATTAATAAAATGTACTGGCACGCTTATGCGTAGTTTCTCAGTATCACTAACGCGAAGGAAATCGACGTGCAAAATAACAGGCTTGCTCGGATGACGTTGCAAATCTCGCAAAATAGCTTTTTGCGGCTTACCGTCAACTGTCACACTCAGTATGTGTGAGTAAAATGCTTCATGTTCCAGGTGTAGTTGTAAAGTATTATGAGTCAGAGTGATCGACTGAGTGTCCTGACCACCGCCATAAATAACGCCTGGAACTTTATTCGTACGACGTAGGCGGCGGCTCGCACCTTTCCCCAGGTCCGTACGAGTTTCTGCTTCTAGCTCGAAATTCTCTTGCATTTGAATACTCCATAAATCTAATAAGAGTTAATAGAAAACCCGGCGCGACCATCGGGTTCATTTAATATAAGCGGCGAATTATCGCACAAAAGACCCGTTATACGCTAGCCAATTCAACTAATGAGAGCAGACTTCGTTATTAGCTTCGATGGGTCAGACTCGACTACCCGAATCTGACCCCAAATCATACAATTAACAAAATATGGCCCTGAATTATGCAATTACCAAAATCTGACCCTGAATCATGCAATTACCAAAATCTGACCCCATAATTAGACTGCTACTGAACCTTTTGCCCGAAAGCAACCGAATCGGATTCACTTGCTGGAAGCAATGGGGTCAGATTCGCTTGCTGGAAGCAATAGAGTCTGATCCCGGTAAATAGCCTTATACAAAATACCGTTACTAGTGATTTTTTAGCCTTCCAACCCAAACCTTTCAGGCTAATGGAGCATAACTGGATAAACTCTGATGCCAACGACTTAATTGACTACCTTAAAATCTGTTAGTGGGTAAACATCTCCATTGAGCAATAATTCAACATTATGCATCCCTGGATAGTGCTTGCGTGTCGACATTGGCTTGAACGAAATTTTTTTGCTAACGTCAACCATCTCACCCGCACCAAGCTCCAACGTTTTGAGCTTAAATACTTTCGGTTTGGTTTCACCATTAGCTTTTACATAGTGCACTCGCAAATCGATCAACAGCTTTTGTTTTTTTCTCGCATTATTTTGCAACTCAAATTCAACTGTTAAGTTGCCCCCAAATTTGACGATTTTTGGATTACACACAATATTATTAATCGCGATATTAGAGGCCTTACCGAAACCTAAAATGGCCAAAGCACCTTTATTCCCTGCCTTCACTAATGAGCGCAAGGCATGTCGAATTAGCCACTCACGTTCGGTGTCGGCCGATTTTTTCCAGCGTCGCAGTGTGTTAATGACTAACGCTGGGTTGTCTTTAGCGATATCATTTAAATTATTGGCCACTGATCGACGCACGTAAAGCTCGGGGTCATCCTTGAGCTGCTCTAGTAATTTTAATACCGGCTCAGGATTTTTCTGAAACTCGGGTAAACGTTGAGCCCACGGCAGTCTTGGTCGAGTACCTTCTGAAACAAGCCTGCGCACATGCACACTGGGATCACTCGCCCATTGATTTAGCAGATTTAATGTCTTCTCGGGATAACGTTGAATAAACCCCCTAATACTAAATTCGGCGGTGAAACGTTGCGTAATTTCATACTGGGCCTGCATAGACGCATCGAAATGATCCAGACCAAACATCGCGATATAAAATACATGCGGCATATATATAAACACCGCCATAGCGCCATTATCGTCATTCACACTACCCCAATCCCCCACGACTTCGCTCGCTGGCGGTAAGGATTTAATTAACACCTTAATGCCTTTGACATAGGGTTGAGGAAGATGTGTATGCAGCGCTTGCGCGATCACTTTGCCACGCTGCATTAGCTCGAGCGTTTCATAATCAAGCAGTGCGTTTGCAACAAACTTTTTCGCGTTGAATTTTTTATGGACCGCTTTGATCATTTTGGCGATTTTGACTGGGATATCCGGTCCAAAACTATTTTTTAGAGGTTCTGCCATGGCTATAATATTAACAAACAAAGAATGATGGCGCACTATTTGATCGTTACTATAAATCGCTCTAATTTTTTGTTTGAAAGCATAAATGAAATCGTTATTATGAAAATAGACGAGGAAGGATTCGAAATATATCCCGAAGTAGGAATAAAATCTATTTAATACCCAACACTAGAGAAATTTCTTTTACTACTTTAAGCATCAGCTTATCCGACTCTTCATTATTAGGACCTGAGACTCTTATTTTGACAAACTTACCATTCTGTCCACGCATAAAAATACTACTTTTTAATGTTAAACCACTGGGAGCCGTAATGATCATATTAAGAACAAGGTAGTTGTCATCTTTCACTGTCGACTGTTTTAATATTTTGACACTTCTATAATTTCCACGTGTCACGAAAATTCTCACATCCTTAAAGGCGTTTTCAAATTGCTTTATTACTCGCGCATCTTTAACGCCATTTTCTATATCTTTCAAACCTAAGTCATAAAATATTACAGTCACCAAAGAACGTTCAGCCGAGCTGCCCGCCGTTTTATAGTTAAGGCCATATCCTAGTCGAGAGTCATTAAAGTCAAGTTTGCGATAGAATTTGAAAGGCCCCATCATTTCTTTAAAGGCAAAACCATTATGATTATCAATGACTGGATTAGCTATAGTCATCAAGGGTAGTACCACTAACCCTATTAACATAGCGACCACTATTACTTTAAGTTTCCTGAACATTTATCGTCATCCTAAATATTATCGACAAAGCACTGGTACTGCTATTTTTTCTCGTTGTTTCAACCATACTGCCACGGTGGGTGCAACGTTCTTAATTCGAAGGAGTTTCTTATTTTTAATTATTTTACCCACTAAAAAATTTATATCACAACTCGTAGAAAACTTGGGGTTAAGAGTATCCCATGCATCCATTGTGTATCCGGCGACTAAAAACTGTCCGTGCCTATAGACAATTACTAATTGACTATGCCAACGACCCCGGCCCACTGATTCATTACCTGACACAATCACGATTGATTTCAATTTATTTAACTTAATAGAAGCCTTACGTCCTCCCATATCGTCATGCCAGGCAATATCATCAAACTTAAAGGCTCTTAACATCCGGCCAGATTCTTTGCTAAGAAAAATAACTAACGACGTCTTATTATCTGCATTAACCTGTAAAGCAGCTTCATCCTTTATTCCGTCATTATTCCAGTCAGCTTTAATTTTGCCCAAAGTTTTAACTGACTTTGAGTTACCCTCTTTTGCTAATAATAAAGAATTAAAAAGAACCAAACTTAATAAAAAAAGACCTACTATTTTTTTAAGCATTTAGATATCTCTTTAATTATTAATCAATATGATCAATACCTTAACAGTTAATAACGATCAATAGCAATTAAAACAAGAAGGAAACAACGAGGAAATACTAAACAATGAGGACCAGAGAACAAAAACAATCCATGAACTATAGGGTAAACCTAATCCATAAACATAGAGCTTACAGACTCTTCAAGACTAACACGGCGCATAGCTTCTGCTAGCATTTCTGCCACGCTGAGTTGCTTTATTTTAGGACAAGCCTGCGCTTCAGGACTTAACGGTATGGTATCGGTCACCACTAATTCATCGATTTCTGATTTATTCAAGTTATCAATGGCAGCGCCAGATAACACAGGATGAGTGATACAAGCCACAACCTTAACTGCACCGTGTTCTTTTAGTGCTGCTGCTGCCTGACAAAGAGTTCCAGCGGTATCAACCAGATCATCAACAATCACACAAGAGCGCCCTTTTACTTCCCCAATAATATGCATTACTTTTGCTTCATTGGGCTTTGGACGACGTTTATCAATAATAGCAAGATCTGCGTCATCAAGTCGCTTGGCTAAAGCGCGAGCACGAACTACGCCGCCCACATCAGGTGAGACTACCATTACATCAGGATATTTTTGACGCCATACATAGCCCAATAGAATCGGCGATGCGTAAACGTTATCAACCGGAATATCAAAAAAACCCTGGATCTGGTCAGCATGCAAATCTATAGTCAGCGCTCGATCCGCACCAACATCAGAAATCATTTTAGCAACCACTTTCGCAGTAATAGGGACACGTGATGACCTTGGACGACGATCTTGTCGTGCATAACCAAAATAAGGAATGACTGCTGTAATTCTTGCTGCGGAAGACCGACGCAATGCGTCAATCATCACGAGTAATTCCATTAAATTATCGTTAGTAGGTTTACAGGTAGGTTGCACGACAAACACATCACGACCACGAACATGCTCCATAATTTCAACCATGACTTCGCCATCGCTAAAACTGGAAACAATGGCAGCTCCCAGGCGCATGTGAAGTTTGTTCACAATATCTTGCGCGAGTTTTGGATTAGCATTGCCGCTGAAAACCAACATTTTACTGTCGGCCAAATCGGAAGAGTCACGTACTCCGATCAAAATGACACCTGTATCCTAGTTAAATTAAAAAAGAAATAAACTCGATCATATCGATATTACTCACTTAATACCGACTAAATATGGCTGGGGCGGCAGGATTCGAACCTGCGCATGCTGAGATCAAAACCCAGTGCCTTACCGCTTGGCGACGCCCCAATAACTCTGTAGTGCTAATTGTACTTCCGGAATGCATTTGTTGCTAGCTTCCGGAGAAATTAATTCAACTCAGTTAACCTTGCTGCTGTAATCGAGCCAATAGTGGCGATTGATTAACCGTTTTTGCAACAAAGCCTCTCCACTTATCAGGCAAATTCGCTAATACATCACGTGCTTGCGGCTGAGTTTCAAACAAGGCGAATACGCTTGCACCTGTCCCTGTCATTTTGGCCTGAGCATATTGCCCCAACCAATCGATCACTTGCTGAACTTCCGGGTATAATTTCGTCACCACAGCCGTACAGTCATTGCGAAACTCGTTTGAATCTAATTCTTTTCTCTCTTGGCTACATGACGCATAGCGGCTTTCCAGAAAGGACGCTATTTTGCGCGGCCTTGAGTCCCGTGTCAATTGTGTTGATGAAAATATTTTTGCAGTCGACACTTGTACTTCAGGACTAATCACCAATGACCAACACTGATGCAGTTCTATTGGCGTTATAATATCTCCCGTTCCTTCTGCCCAGGCTGACTTTCCTTTCACAAATACTGGTACATCAGCCCCTAGCGCACCACCTAGTGAGGCCAACTCTTCTAACCCCAGACCTGTTTCCCATATTGAATTGAGTGCAACCAAAACTGTTGCCGCATCAGAGCTCCCGCCCCCAATACCTGCACCCATCGGCAAACGCTTGTCGATTTTAATGTTTACGCCACCTGAGTAAGCGGTTTTATCTTTCAATAAATGAGCTGCCTGCACCAACAAATCTTGCTCAGGTGTTACCCCTGGCACATCACCATCGCGCAATATATCCGGAGACTTTATAGGTGTAAACCATAGCCAATCTCCGTAATCCAGCAACTGAAAGACCGTCTGCAAATAATGATAACCATCATCACGCTGGCCGGTAATATGTAGAAACAAATTTAGTTTGGCCGGAGCGGGCCAGGGAGTAGGTAACACTTCAGGATTCCAGTTTCCATAGTTTAATGATCATTTTAACGCGAAAGCGATCATTATTAAGAAAAATTTTCACTGGAATTTGTTGTCCAGCAACTTCACGGTAACGTAACAAACGAATAGTCCAACCTGCTTGCACAAACTCAGAGGGCAATCCTTGTTTGTTATATTTTATTTCTTCGGTTTTACCTGGTCCAAATAAGCCCAGGACCCAATAACGTAACCCGGAAATCGGGATCTTCCACCCCATCTGTCGATAGAGCAATGATTCGGCATCAGTCGCTGTGACTGATTCTTTATTTTTAGATGAACGTAGTTCAACAAAACCAGGACTGCCCTGCAGCCACATAGCTCCTTGCCCAAGTGGCCCGACAATACGAATATCATAATGAGAGTCTACTTGTTTCCATCGTATGGAACCACTCCAACCATCATCGCCTGTCACAATTGATACACGTCCCCGAACATTCCATTGATTAATTGCGCGTAATTTAACAACTCGTGGGCTGGTTTTTTCTTCAGTCTTCTTCGATTCCAGATTTTTATCTTGTTTATTTTCGTCAGTCTTATCAGTGCTCTTAATATTCTCAGTCGATTTTTTTGTTCTTATCTCAACGAGGTTTATCTGACCGTTCTGATCAGTTAGCCGCTTACCTCCTATGTATTTGAGGTCACACGCCTGCATCACCATCACAACAGCAACCATCAATAGAAATTTTTTCGACATAATCTACAGTTATTGAAAGACAGGAAGGTATTTTGACAGCATTACCGACTTGAAGCCAGACTTCTCTGTGTAATGTACGCCCACTAATTAGTTTTCTGACGAAACCGCTTGAGAGTTTTACGCAAAACCACATTATCCTTGTCTATTTTATGCGCATCACCCCAGGCTTTACGTGCCGCCTTACGACTCCCACTTACCCATAAAACTTCACCTAAATGTGCTGCAATTTCTGCATTATTATCAATTTTAAACGCACTTCTTAAATATTTTATCGACTGCTTATAGTTACCCATTCGGTACTGCACCCAGCCCATACTATCGATAATAGCTGCTTGATTAGGCGACAAAACCATTGCTCGTTTAATATACCCATGCGCTTCCTTAAATCTACGCGTCTTGTCAGCTAATATATAACCCAGAGCGTTTAACGCTTGCGTGTGTTTTGGGTTCTTTTTCAAGATGGCTTTCAAGTCACGTTCAACCAAGTCGAACTGATTGGTTTTTTCCGCCATCATGGCACGCGCGTAAAGCAAATCAGCGCTTCCAGGATTTGCAGCCAGCGCATTAGTAATCACATCCAAGGCATCTTTAAAACGTTTAGCACGCTGTAAAATTTCAGCTTCGCTTAGATATAAACGTACTTCAAGTCGCTTGGTTCTAGGGGTTAACTGATACAAGAATCGTCGGGCAGCTTCGATGTCGCCTTTTTTACTCATAATTGACGCTATGCGTAAATGAGCATCAACGAATCGCTTGCCTTGCTTGATTTTTGATAACCAGGCAATCGCTGCATCGTAACGTTTTCGCTCTTCTGCAATCAACCCTAAATAGTAATTTCCTTCTTGTAGTAGTGAGCCTGTCTTCACCATTTGCTTTAAAAAACCCTCTGCCTCAATCAGCTGTTTGCCTTCCATTGCGAGCAAGGCCAAGGCGTACAGAATATTGGGATCTTTAGGCTTCGCTTTAAGTAACACTCTAAACTGTTCACGCGCTTTTTTATATTGGCGGTCTTCACTCAGTAATCGAGCATAGTTTATACGAAGATTGCGCTGTTTTGGATAAGCTTCCACCACGCGCTTCATGCCTTTAATCGCTTCGCGCTTATGACCTTGTGCAATTTGGATATGCGCATACAGCATAGTCGCTTCGGCCCATTTTGGGCGCATCGCGCGAACGCGATTAATCGCAACCAATGCCTGTTTATGCTTTTTCATTCGCAAAGCATAATGAGACCATGCATACATAGCTTCAGCATTTTTTTGCAGTGAATTAAAAAATCGCTCCATCACTTTAAACGCTAACGCAGAGTTACGCTCTTGCGCGTACAGCGCAACAATACCTCTGTATATGTTTTTCTTCTTTGGCTTTTGCTTTTGTATTAAACTAACATATTGTTTTAATTGTTTGTAAGAAGCTTCTACTTGCTTCGTACGCACAAATAATATTGCACGGTATCGATGAGGCTCTGCCTTACCAGGCTCAAGTTTAATCCATCGCTTTGAAGCGATAATCGCTGCCCGATTATTTTTTGCGTAGAGCGCAAGTCGAGCGGCCCGCTCAGCGACGCGTGGATCACTGGAAAGCTTAATTGCCATCATATAATGAGAGATCGCCAACTTTAGGTGACGTTCCCGGCCTGCAATTTCTGCTGCCATTAAGTGAAACATCAACTCTGACTTACGACGACTCTCAGCACTAAGCGTACTTCTTTTTTTGATAGTGACCTGATTCAATGAACTGGCACTAGCACTAATCTGAGACAGAGTAATAAGTTGAGGCAGTAAATAACTACCAAAACTAGACGTTGAGCTCACTAAAATTATTAAACCTACATAAACTACGCGAATCATTTTTCCTACCTGTATAAAAATGAATATTTGGTTCTAAACAACGATAAGCTGCACAAATAATGCCATTCACTTCACTAAAGTCGTCATCCTAACAATCTCATATTTTGATGTTATCATCACCCGTAATATCAAGTATAACTGCAAATATAAAAAAACTGGCCCTGAATAAGCACAAGTTCTGCGCTTAATTTAAAATCTACAGACTATTGAGCGGTATAATTCAGCTAAGTAACTGTTTATACTGTAACATGTTGAACGAAATTGTAATAATTCCGCACGAAATGATGTAGAATTGGGCACAATTTTCGCACGCTAGATTGTTATTTAAGACAATAAGCAACTTATCGACACAAGGTTCGATTCATTCAGGTCATTGCATGCCACTGCTAACTCTGGGAATAAATCATAAAACTGCCCCTGTTTCCGTTAGAGAACGAGTCACCTTTTCGCCTGAAATAATCGTTACGGCACTGCAAGCACTAAACCAGCATTGCGAAACAGGTGAGGTCGCTATTTTATCCACCTGCAACCGCACCGAACTTTATGTCCATATTACGGACACATCCCAAAAGCATTTAATCATAAGATGGATGGCGGATTATCACAATTTGTCACTGGATGAATTACAGTCCTATATTTATGAGCATGATGAAAAACAAACCGTTCGCCATATCTTGAAGGTAGCCTCAGGTATCGATTCCATGATTCTTGGGGAACCACAAATTCTTGGGCAGATGAAAGATGCCTACCGATTTGCGGTGAAAGCGGGTACTGCAGGCACTCTGCTTGGCCGGCTCTTCCAGTATACATTTACAGTCGCCAAGCAAGTAAGGACTGATACTGCGATTGGCTCCAGCCCAGTGTCTGTCGCTTTCACTGCGGTTAATCTTGCCAAACAGATTTTTGGTGAATTAGATAACTACACTGTTTTGTTAATCGGCGCGGGTGAAACCATTGAACTTGCTGCTCGCCATCTTAATGACCAAGGACTTGGCCACATGATTGTGGCTAATCGAACAGTAGAAAGAGCACATGATTTAGCCTCGCAGTTTGGAGGCTATGCTATTTCACTTGAGGAAATACCTGCACATTTAGTCGAGGCCGATATTGTTATTTCATCCACTGCCAGCCAACACAATATCGTCACCCATGACCAGGTAAAGCAAGCACTCAAAAAACGTAAACACCGCCCGGTATTTATGGTTGACCTTGCTGTTCCCCGAGACATTGATCCAGAAGTAAGCACACTTGACGACATTTATTTGTATACCGTGGATGATTTACATCAAGTTGTTGAAGAAAATATGCAAAGCCGAAGAGAAGCGGCTGCACAAGCAGAAGAGATTATAGAAGTACAAGTGGGTCACTTTTTAGGATGGAAACGATCACTTGAAGCTGTAGATACTATTTGTGCTATGCGCAATCAGGCAGAAAATACACGTGATGCAGTATTAGGCAAAGCTAAAAATATGCTTGATAAAGGAAAAGACCCACAAGACGTGTTACAATTTTTAGCGCATACACTCACTAACAAACTAATCCACGCGCCTAGCGTCACCCTTAAACAGGCAGGTAGCCAGGGGCGCAGTGAATTAATTAAAGCAGCCAAGGAATTATTTGACGTCCAGCCTGAAAAAGCAAATGACCCAGATAAAAATCAATGAAACAATCCATACAGTACAAATTGGAATCGCTGGCTCAGCGATACGAAGAACTCGGCCTGCTGCTATCTCAGCCCGAAGTAATTTCCGATCAAAATAAATTCCGCACACTCTCCAAAGAATATGCACAACTAGAGCCTGTTGTTCGCGAGTTTAACGCTCATCAAACAGCCCTTAGCGATATTGCTGCCGCAAAAGAGATGATGAGCGATAGTGAAATGCGAGAGATGGCAGAAGAAGAACTCAAGATAGCAGAGGCTCGCAAAGAAGAGCTCGAGTCTGCATTACAAGTATTGTTGTTACCCACTGATCCGCGTGATGCGAGTAATATTTTTCTTGAAATACGTGCAGGGACTGGTGGTGATGAAGCGGCGCTCTTTTCGGGCGACTTGTTTCGCATGTACACGCGCTACGCCGAACAGAACCGCTGGCAAGTAGAAATTATTAGCGAGAATCTGGGCGAACACGGAGGGTACCGTGAAATTATTTGTCGCATCATTGGTAATGGCGCTTATTCAAAATTAAAATTTGAATCAGGAACCCATCGAGTACAACGGGTTCCCGAAACTGAATCACAGGGGCGTATACATACATCAGCTTGTACTGTCGCCGTTTTACCTGAGGTTGACGATGTCGAAGAAACAGAAATTAATTCAGGTGATCTAAAAGTTGATACCTACCGCGCCTCTGGTGCTGGCGGACAACATGTAAATAAAACTGATTCAGCCATTCGCCTTACACATTTACCAACAGGCATAGTGGTCGAGTGCCAAGACGAACGTTCACAACATAAAAATCGTGCACGTGCCATGTCTTTACTCAAAGCACGTATTCTCGACATCGAGCAGAAAAAGCAACAAGCAGAACAAGCTGCCGAACGACGTCAACAAGTGGGTTCAGGGGATCGTTCTGAGCGCATTCGAACCTATAACTTTCCACAAAGTCGCGTCACCGATCACCGTATTAGTTTAACTTTATATAAACTGGATGAAATACTTACCGGCCAGGTGGATTTATTAATTCAGCCATTAATCAGTGAGCACCAAGCTGACTTGTTGGCTGCAATGAGTGAATAATGAGACAATAACCCGGCTATTAGCATTTGGTTGCGCTGAACTTAACAAAACATCGGATGACGAAGCAAAACTCGAATCTGAAATTCTACTCGTTTTTGCTATAAACAAACCCCGCGTCTACCTGCACACTTGGCCTGACGCCAACATTCCAGTAGATACCTGCCAGCTTTATTACTCACTTATTCAACGTCGGCAACAAGGCGAGCCGATTGCTTATATTACGGGTAAACGAGAATTCTGGTCACTCAATTTAAATGTTAATTCAAATGTATTAATCCCTCGTTCTGACACTGAAGTGTTAGTTGAAAAAGCACTGCAGCAAATTAAAGACATTCAGAACCCCTTTATCATTGACCTCGGCACTGGCAGTGGAGCAATTGCTCTTGCTATCGCCAGTGAACGGCCCGACGCTAATGTGACTGCCAGCGATTCATCACAAGCAGCACTTACAGTGGCAAAAAATAATGCTCAACAACTAAAAATTGGGAACGTCAATTTTATTCAAAAAAACTGGTGCCAAGACTTACCGCTAAATCATTACCATTTGATGATATCTAACCCACCTTATATTGCCTGCAACGACCCTCACTTAACGCAAGGTGACCTGCGTAGTGAACCAAGCTCTGCCTTAAGCTCTGGCGAAGAGGGGCTTGATGATATTAAAATAATTTGTAGCACCGCAGGCCAGCACTTACGTGACGGTGGGTGGCTTTACCTCGAACATGGCTATGACCAAACCGATGCCGTACAGAAAATTCTCGGTGCTGAAAATTTTTTACACCTTGGCCAAGCTTGTGATTTAAACCAAATACCGCGGCTAAGCTGGGGACAAAAAACTTAATTACCCAGGAGCACTCAGCCTTATATTTTGGCGGTTACTTTCAATAGTTCCAGTTCCAGCTCCAGCTCCACCAGTTAGCAAACACCACTATTACCATAAAGGGTAAAAACACATTAAATTTTTGATAAATTTGTAATTACCATACTAAAAGGCCACTTCTACTCGAAAGATTACTTGCAATATTCGCTACTTTCGCTAGTCTGGAGCTTAATCAATCGTTAAAAACTATAGATATAAACGGTTTTCACGGATTAAACAGATGCATAATAGTGACGAAATAAAACATCGAGATTTATGTTTTTGCGACCGCAATCCACAACAACAAGCGGAGGATGCGTTGTTGTTATTACAGGCCGCCAACGGCATGCTGGACGTCAAAAAATCCGCCCCTAACAAACTACAAATACGCTATGATGTTCGAAAAATATCCCTGGAGATTATCGACTCTGCCCTACTTGAAATTGGATACCATCTCGACAACAGTCTTATCTGCAAGCTCAAGCGAGCTCTATTTTATTACGTTGAAGATATTCAACGAGAAAACCTGGGCATTAGTCGAGAAGAAAACAATGCCACACGCAGCGTTTTTGTAAGTCGCTATCAACAGCTGAAACATGGCTGCCGAGACCACAAACCCAGCGAATGGCGAAAATATCTCTGAATACGAGATTAGCACTCTGCCACTTGAGTTCACCCTACAACTAGCATGCAATCAATAAATTACGTAGGACCCACACTTCAATTTTTTTCTTAGCCACTCAAATTTTTTAATGCATAATCAGACAGTTGCGTAGGTCCGACCCCTGTAACCCTAGGTCCGACCCCTGTAACCTAACCTCCCGTAATTAGACATTTGCGTAGGTCCGATCCCTGTAACCTCCGAGACCCGTCGTTCTCTACATCATACAAAGTACAAAGTTGATGTTAATGACGGGTCAGTACGCGAAAAATCTGTAAGATTTTGGAGGGTCTGACCCTAGCCTCTCGTGTACTTAGTTAACAACCCTACCAAAATGACTAAACCCACCGTACCTACATCAAAATACAAATAACTACTGATCATAATATTCATACAACCCAAAATTATTCGCGCGTAATCAATGAGTTATGTAGGTCCGACCCCTGTAACTAGTAGTGGGTTCCATGGTACAATTGAATTTAATGTGTAAAGCATACAATGATATAAAGCGATACTTAAATGGAACTCTCTGACGCGCAACTCCTTCGTTACAGTAAGCAAATTATGCTGCCGCAGTTTGGAATTGAATCCCAGCAACGACTATTACAATCACGAGTATTATTGATGGGCCTTGGCGGTCTGGGCTCCCCTATCGCGTTATATTTAGCAGCGGCTGGCGTTGGCCACATAACACTTGTTGATCCTGATAAAGTTGAGTTATCCAATTTACAACGTCAGATCATTCATCAACAGACCAATATTAATCAGTATAAAGTGGATTCTGCAAAAGAGAGTATTAATAAACTCAATAGCGACACACAATTAACTTGCATCGCATCCGCCTTAAATGACAATGACTTAACGATACAAGCTCAACTCGCCGACGTTGTCGTTGACGCAACAGATCACTTTAAAATCAGAGATAAAATTAACCTGGCCTGCGTTAATACTAGAACACCTTTAGTCTCAGGTGCCGCTATTCGCATGGAAGGTCAGGTTAGCGTATTTCGTAACGACATAGATAAGGCCCCCTGCTACCGTTGCCTATACCCCGACATTGATGAAGAACAACAAACCTGCTCTGAAAATGGCGTGCTCGCGCCTGTCACCGGTATTATTGGCAGCATACAGGCACTCGAAACTATAAAATTGTTGACCCACACTGGCACTACGTTGGAAGGCAGATTATTATTACTCGATGCGTTCACTATGGAGTGGCGTGAACTAAAACTTAAACGCGATAAAGATTGTCCGGTCTGTCAATAAGTCTTAAATTAATCTCTTGACAATTTTTCGTTAGAAAAATAGACTTCAAAAAATAAAAGTATACCGACTCAATGTGTTTTCCTTTATAAGCTCTTTCAAAAAAATGACTACTCGAAAAAATTCCATAAAAATATCATTAGAAATTGCTACCCGAATTTTAGGCGATGCCCTAAATAATCCGTTTCAAGAAATATGCGGGCTAATTTCCTATGATAAAAAAAGTGACACTCAAAAATCCTACCCTATCAGGAACGTCGCCACCTCGCCTAACACCCATTTTGAAATGGATTCAACGCAACTAATTGCTACCACCAAACAAGTAAGAAACTTAAAACACAAAATGTTTGCCATTTACCATTCCCACCCAAATGGGAATATAACACCATCCTCACAAGATATTCAGCAATATGAATATCACGACTTACTCTATATTATTATTTCGCCTGGAAATGATGGGATACTCAATCTTGCTGGCTACTGGATTCACCAAAACAAAAGTGTGGAACCTGTGACGCTTTATACCAATACTTAGCAATAGTTTGGTGCCATTTGCAACCTGGGATCCCAAACGTGGCAATCTTCTAGCTTGTTTTGGGTCCAATCAAAAAATTTATGAGAAATGTAAGTCAAATTATTTTCGAATCTGCCTGCCAGGAAAATTTAGGTCACCATTGTACCTTTCATACTTTAAGGAGCCTCTGATTAAGCAATAAATCTCGTTTTCGCGTTGCAATCCGTTTTTTAATATTCTCGATACGATGCTTTGTTCAATCGCTTATAGACTTGTGGCGGCCCCCAATCAATACGATCTTTCGTATTGGCCAACCACTTCACTAATTCTTCTCGCGAGCCATATACACTAATACGTTTTTGCCTGCCATTCAGCCATGCTTTACCGCTGAGATTTCCTGACTGAATAGCTCGCGCGACCGCAGAGTGTCGTAAGGCCCATACCTTTAACACCGTAGGACTAGTCACCTTATATTTTACAAACCAATATTTTTTGGCATACGCTTTTTTATCACCATCCTGATTACTAAATTCAAGATTCATATAATAAACATTATTTATTTTGGTTGGAAAAATATAGAAATCATCCAGCTGAATTCTTTCACCGCGATTAGAGACCGGGCTGGCGACGCGTATCAAGCGCATGTTTTTTTCGTGATCAATCACAATATGCAAATAAATTTGTGTATGCCAATTTTTAGAAGTAAACCAAAGCCCGGTCAAACGGTGATCCACTTTCTTGAGTCCGCCACCATGCAAAGATACAGTAGAGGAAAAACATCCAGTAAGTAAAGTAACAGCAATTACTAATAATATACCGCGGCAAATCCATTTCATAATATATAAACCTGATTTTCCAAATCAAGAAAACCCTTTCGTTACGCCAGGGGTTACTGCTGATTCAAACCGATTCATTAAAAAACAACACAGCGTCTATGCTAGTTAACAATATTCTTATCAAATAATAATACCTAACTCATTAACAATATTCTTACAGGTAATTAAATCTTAAAACGATCGACCAGACCACCAAGTGTCACCGCCAACTCACTTAAGGCTTCGCCTGACTCGGCCGTTGCCTGAAAACTATCAGTTGAGCTTACAGACAGCTCACGAACTGACATAATATTTCGATTAATCTCTTCAGACACAGCTCCCTGCTCTTCGGCCGCACTTGCGATCTGATTATTCATTTCAGTAATAGTGCTCACTGCAGCGGTGATGCTTTGTAAAGACTGTCCCGCTTTCTTTGCCATATCCACACTTAATGACGCCTTGCTTCGACCTTCTTCCATTACTTTAACAGCATCATTAGTTCCTTGCTGAAGCTTGGATATCATATTATTAATTTCTTCTGTCGATTTTTGCGTGCGACTCGCCAGCGTTCTAACCTCATCTGCCACCACTGCAAAGCCTCGGCCCTGCTCACCTGCCCGCGCCGCCTCAATTGCAGCATTAAGGGCGAGAAGGTTAGTTTGTTCTGCGATTCCGCGAATCACGTCCAAAATCACCCCGATACTCTCACTGTCTTTTTCGAGTCTATTAATCACCTCGGCAGCACTATTGACTTCGTTAGACAACTCATCAATTGATTGAATGGTTGAAGTGACGATAGACATCCCTTGTCTCGACTCCTCGTCTGCATTCATCGCAGCATCTGCCGCGGTCGCTGCATTCTTTGCGACTTCTTGCACAGTAGCAGACATTTCTGTAATCGCGGTGGCAGCTTGATCAATTTCCTGGTTTTGTGTACTCAAACCTGCATGAGCATCTTCCGTTTGCATGCGCATTTGTTCAGACGATGTGGTGAGCTGTGATGTGGCCGAGACTACCTCTCTAATTGTACCATGTATCTTTTCAACAAAATTATTGTAATGTCCGCCGATACGGCCAATAATATCTGATGAAGAATCATCAACACGTTTGGTTAAATCACCATCGCCATCGGCCACATCTTGCAAGCTCATTTCGAGCATGTGCAGTCTTTTAGTCACCATCAACCTAAACATAAAAATTATCATTAATGTTAAGCAAATCGCAATGACAATTGTTGAAATCGTGGAAACCAGTTGACTAAAACTGGACAATGTATCCCCTGCTTTGTTTAGCTTCTTAACGCTGTTTGCCTGAATGACCGCCAGAGCTTTAACAAAATTATTTAGCTCGTTATACTTATAATGAATCTCTATATAACCAAGCATAACGCCTTCAGTTATAATTTTTTCTTTTAGTATTGATACCCCTTTTGCCTTAGCATCACCCTTTGAAGCCAGTATTTTGCCTGATTTATTGCTAAAACCGATATAGACAATATTAGGATCTTTTACCGTTACCGCAGCATATTCATTTAGGGCATCCAACTCAAATTCAGCAATAGGGCCCGCCGCAATTTTTTTGAGTAACTCGATTTGGCGTAATATTTTTTTCTTTTCACTTATTCTACTGGTACTCTCAACAACTTTAGTGATACCAGTAACCGTTTGATTCGAAGACTTCAACAAACTCTCCAAACCTTGTCTCTGCTCATAGGAGGTCACATGATTTCCCACAAACATTAATACAAAAACTCCAACCACTATTGCAATCGTAAACTTTGCGGTAATATCAACTTTTGATATGATTGATTTATTTTTGTGTAACTTTTGCGAACTATCCATGATATATCTCTCGGTAACTATTTGATGACTTAAGCAAGTACTCGAATTAATGTAAGGCAATCTTAGTCGACTGCCTCACCACTTATATAACAATTAACTATTGTAAGGAGGAAGTTTTAAGCTCTTTAAAGTCTCTTTTAAACCATCAAGACTTACCGCTTCAACAAAACCTTTTACCTTAGCTTTTTTAGCCGCCTTATGATCAGGTTTCAACTTAAGCAATGCCGCCTTTAATTTTTCGACTATCGCAGCGTCATACCCTGGCTTTACGGTTAACGTCCATTGAGGATAAAGCTGAGTAGAATGAACTTGTTTAAAATCATCTTTCACTTGATCAATAACATAAAAGTCGTCCATCTTCACTTTACCTTCTTTCGCCATAGATTCAAGCATGCCTGTTTTGACAAAGCCTGCATCCACTACTCCTCGTGAAACGGCAAGTACTATATCGTCCTGCTTCTTCGCTTGTCGGAATGTTTTAAAATCCTTGTGCGCGTCAATTCCTTTATCTTTTAAATGTTTTACCTGAAAAACATACGCGGCTGCTGAGCGCTTGAATTTGTAGGCCATTACATTTTTTCCTTTAAGATCATTCGCTGTTTTAATCCCGCTTTTCTTCGAAGCAAAAATAACACCGCCAAATTGAGATCCTGACTTCTTTACTCGAGTGACTAATGGGACATATTTATGTTTTACAATAACACCCACTGCAACAACGGGATTGGATAATAAGAAATCAACTCGGCCTGCTTTCACTGCTTTCATTGTCTGTGAAGGATTTAGCGGAATTATATTAACTTTATGACCAGTTTCCGTAGAAATGTAGTTGCCTAACTCAGTCCAAAGTTTTAACGCCTTAACTGCACCCCGTGACGCTTGCACTCCAAGATTAATGTCTTTCGCTATCGCTGTGCCCATGATAGCCAATCCAGCCACTACGCATAAAGAGTTGCGTAATAATTTTCCAATAATGTTCATTAATTTTCCCCAGTTATCAGTATTAAATAGTCATGTAAATGGCATTCACATGGCAGCTGAAACATTTAACGGCAGGAATTAGAAAAAACTTAATGACTGGATAGAAAACAATCAGGAAAATTTAGATCAGAGAAGTATAGAAATATTACAAAGCCGTCGGACACACTATCAAACGACTATACAAATAAGAGTATCATTAATGAATTGGCTACAAAACCACGAATGACTTACTTACTTTTAGCCCGCAAAATACCAAATAAAACCAACTACTTGAAGTATCACTATAATCCAATAAACTCGTTGAAACGATTTTTTAACAGTTTTGTGGCGCAACATTTTTTGTGCGGCTAATGCTGCCGGTGAGCCGCCGGCAATCGCCAGCCCCTGCAACACTATCTCGGGGACTCTCGGAAATGAGCGCCCAGCAATCAATTTATCATACGCATACAAGAATAAAGTCGCTATATTGACACCTAGTAAATACGCTAACAAGAGCCCTGTATTCCAACGATAAAAATAGTATGCTAAAAATGAAGTACCCAAAAGCGCTAGTATCCCGAATGTAAAATACGGGGAGCGTAACCTAATGATTCTTCGATTCATACCGGGGAAAGCCTGCTTCGTTAGTTAACTATCACTATCTACTGTCAAATGTTATATAGCTTACTATACTACATTATAGTTCGTCGGGTAATAAGATAAGGCAGTCCTGAGAGAACTGCCTTACCGAGTCTCTATATTAAGGCCCTATTTTAATTCGCACGAACAAAGCAAGTGGACGACGCACTAAAACTCGAACGGCTTGCGTTATTTGACGTTGATTTAAAATGACGAACCACACTTGTGAACAATGGAATCCCCCTTCTTCCATCCGCATATGACCATTTGATTTGAACCGTCAAGGGCCGAGGATTTGTCGGGTTAGCAGGAAAAATCTGAGCGGTATTCAATGTACTCGCACTTCGAGGATTTAACACCCGCTTAAAAGATGAAGGAAAAGGCGCAGAATTAGGAAAATCGCGAATTACTGTGCCATTACCATCGAAAATGCGGATGGCATTTATTTTTAGCACCTTTCCACTATAATTCCTTAACTGATAAACAGTGAAGCTCCTTTCCGTCCCATTGGCTCGGGTAAAATGATTACCTCCACAAAAGGTTACTCCTTTTTTCATAGTAGCAGCCTCTAGTACATTACTATACGCGCCGGTTAGCGGCAGTAAAAGTGCTGCCGAAATACTTGCGCCTAACCACAATTTATTACTTTTATGTAATTGTTTCACTTACTTCTCCTTGTTAACTAATACTCAACTGACTAACAAACTATCGATTACAGTTCATTGACAGAGACCCATTATAGTTATCAAAACCAATGCCACTCAATAATCCGATCGGGCTATTTTTAAATAACTGATTAATAGGTTAATTTTGGCGGCCACAGTTACCACTTCTGAATAAATAAAAATTTCAGTGTGAAATTTGCAACGCGCATATTGCATTAAGCACATCACGCTAACCACATCCAACGACCACTACCGGTTTCGATTCAACTATTGTTTCCGATAAAAGATATGTAACTAATGGCACAATAAAAAGTAGATTTATTACCACTTTCATAATTGCATAATCTCAAATATCGGCACATAATGAATGCACAAATAATTGATTCAACTTATTCTCGACTCAATACGAATTGCTTTAATGGAAATTGAGCCAATATATGTAAGCTCAATTTAATAAGAAGTAACACCTGATTTATGTAAAAAGAGTCAACAAGACTGTAAAGGTCTAAAAGTAAAGTACTTGAAAAAAATAACAATATAAATACTCAAAGTATTGCGATTAATATTACCGATAGTCGAGGTGGTCTATGTCCTGTCCAAATATTAATGGATGCGAACTGTTTGTGCAGTTTGCATTAAACCCAGCCCTGGAAATTTGGAAAAAGCACTATTGTCATGGCAATAATGAGGATTGTGCCCGATATAAACTAGCAGTACAGCGTAAGCCTGTTCCGTTAACGTTACTGCCCAATGGAAAGCTGGTTAAACTAGTTCGTTCCACCTCTCAACTAGGCACCACAGCACTTTTTAATTCTATCGCGAAGCTGCGTACACGTATGGTCGGCTCATTGATTCGTGCAGGAGTTGATATTAACGCCTCTAATATCGAAGGGACCACTGCACTAATGGCTGCGGTTAAGGTAGAGTCAGAAGAAATCGTTGCACTTATGTTAAATAACAACGCCGATCCCAACTTACGAAATATCCATGGGCAAAATGCTTATGATCTTGCTGTAGAGCAAAAAAACACTGCACTCGTTAGCCTATTATCACAGACTCGACATTAGCAATAATCAATTAAGGATGTAGTTATGAACACCTATCTGCCCTGGTGGATCACCGGAATTTCACTAGGTGCTATTACCCTCAGTTTTTACTTAGTATTGCACCGTACTTTAGGGGTCTCTGGTAGCTGGGCACGGGTTGTTATGGGTAATAAATCAGACGCCGAGAATGAAGCTGACGATCTATTTCGCAACAACCCAAAAATGTTCAACGATGCATTGATGACAGCAACTATCGAAGAGTTCGGTAAAGAAGAAGTCGTCAAATACATTAATTCACGTCATTCAAGCACTACAGCACAAAAACAAGCCGTCCAGAAAAAGTACTTATCACGCTCGCCTCGTTCCGCCCATATAGTATTTCTTTTAATGTTAATTGTTGGCGGACTCATTGGATCAATTATAAAAAATGACTGGAGCATTCAATTTACTTTAGGCGAGCTGCACACCAGTTTATTTGGAACTGGCATCGCCTCACCAATGATGTTATTTTTTGGTGGAGTCATGGTCGGCTTTGGCACTCAAATGGCTGGCGGTTGTACATCAGGCCACGGGCTAAGTGGTGTCAGCCGATTTGTCCCCTCCAGTATGGCAGCGACTGCGGTCTTTTTCGCTAGCGCCATAATATTTTCAATGATCGCTCACCAGCTAGGAGTATAATAATGTCAGGCACTAAAGGTATCCATTTTTTTTACGGCTTCTTTGGATTAGCCCTGGGACTGACGCTTAGCCTCGGGGGACTGACAGACTTTGCCCAAATACATTCCCTTTTTATTCTACAAAATATTCCATTACTGCTGGTATTTGCTTTAGCCATTGGCATTAGTATATTCGGATTTATAATAATTTTAAGAAACAACAATATTCCAAAAAAACCTTTTAACAAAGGCACGATACCAGGCAGTATTTTATTCGGTGTAGGCTGGGCACTCACTGGCGCCTGCCCTTCAATCGCTCTGGCTCAACTAGGTGAAGGTCAACTCGCCGCTGCCGTGACTATCACAGGTATCCTGTCAGGCGTATGGATATACCGTAAAGGCACTAGCGCCTCTTTCCAGTTTGATACAAGTGTTTGTGGCGAAGAATAAATCATCCCTCAACTTTCAATTAAATACCAGTTTAACTGGCTATTTATCAATAAAACTCGGCTAATTTCGAATAAACAGGAATATTCAGCTTAGGTTTATCAAAAATTCACCTATTGTTCAGAATGCCTCCCTTATACTCATTCCAACATCAATTAAATCAATTTTAAGGAAGACATAATGAAAAAATCTACAAAATCAGCAATTTTAGCCAGTGTATTAGTAACAGCATTAAGCTTTGGTATGATCGGCGGCGCTAATGCTGGGGTAAGTCATGGTGGTGGTCACATTTTTGTTAATACACATAATACCCACGGATACTCTCATGGTTATGGACACGGTTATGGACATAGCAATGGTCACAACGGCCACTACAGCTATGGGTCACACGGTTATAACAGTCATGGATATAATTCTTATGGTCACTATAACAACTACTACAATATCCATTAATTGTATCGTAACGAAAAAACCGGCGTTTATTCTCATAAACGCCGGTTTTTTTTGCTTAATTCATACTACACAATATCCAGGAACCTATGATTAAGCCCCCTACCTTACCTCGTAATTACGCATCATCCCCTTATCTTCGTGTTCAAGATTATGACAGTGATAGAGGAACTGCCCTTTGTAGTCTTCAAACTTCAAAAGCACTTTTACATGCTCTCCCGGCATGACCAATACAGTATCTTTCCAGCCTTCATCAACATAGCCTTCCTTTACGTCATTCCAAGCCGATTGATTTTTCGAAACATTTTTTCGTTCAATAATCAGAAATTGTAAGCCATGAATATGAATAGGGTGAGGCATGCTGCCACGCATACCCATCATTCCCTGAGACTCAACATTTCGAATTTCCCAGACCTCAGTGGTATTCAACTTCACTATTTCATCTTTCGCCACTTCGTTCATTTTGAAGGTTCGACGGTTAATACCCCACTGCATACGCCCCATGGTCAGGTCGAAACGACGAGGTGATTTTGCATTAACCGCATCAGCCAATTTATGTTTTGCCAACACAGTCAATGTTGCCGGTAGTTTATTACTGTGCTTAACTTGCTTCACTACTCGTGCTTTAAGAATATCAAACTCTTTAGTTTTGTTGGTTCTTCCTGCTCCCATCATTCTCATCATGCTCCCCCCCATTGGGGAACCATCATCAAACGACAAAGATTTTAAGGTCACTTCAGCTCCATCTTTTTTCCCACTAAAGTCGACCCATAACTCAACCCTTTCTGCCGGTGCCAGGGTCAAAAACTTCTTGCTCAGTGGCTTCTCAATTAAGCCACCATCAGTACCGATCACCGTAAAAGGCGAATTATCGCTCCAGGCAAGCTTATAAACCCGGGAATTAGAACCGTTTAACAAGCGCAAGCGATACGGTCGTGTTTCAACGGGTAAGACGAAATCAGGCTTACCATTAACCAGAATGGTATCCCCTAAAAAGCCCATCATATTATCCATCATGCCACGAGTATATTGCAGTTGGTTTTTTCTGCCAAAATTTCTATCCTGGATAACTAGCGGAATATCAAACGCACCAGAAGGTAAATTTAGTGCACGCTCTTCTTTATCACTGACAATAAACAGCCCCGCCATTCCTGCATAGACCTGACGCCCTGTCTTTTCATGAGGATGCGGATGAAACCAATAGGTTCCAGCACGATTTTTAACTTCAAATTCATAAATATAATTTTTTCCTGCTGCCACGGCATACTTCGGATGCCCATCCATTTTTTCAGGAATATGCAACCCATGCCAATGAATAATAGACTCTTCTTTAAGGTTATTCACAAAATGAACTCGAATTTTCTGCCCTTCCTGTACTCGAATAATGGGCCCTAAATAACTCCCTTTAATACTCTGTAAGGTTGATGCTAGCCCCTTGAGTAATTCGCCGGCATAAGTAAATACTGCCGTTTTTTCACCAGAGAATATGGCCGACTTAGCCTGACTCGCCACGAGTTTAATCTCAATATCCGGTTGAAATGTCGTCGCTGCCCACAATTTAGGGCCTGTTAACATAACCGCTGCTGTGGCAGCAGAATATTTTAAGAAATCACGACGAGATAACTGTTTATTTGTTGTCATAGCTTTATTCCTTCTTAACATTCAAATTCATAATACAACGAACTAACCCTTTACCTTTAAAAAAAACTCATTTTAGTAAAATTCTATACCATTGCTCACTATGATAAAGCCTGGTGTTGGACGCAGGTCAAGCGGAATTAAATTTATAATAGTGGCTTGAGTATTTGCCTTTTCACATCTTAATTTGAACAATTAGTATAGATTGAAATAATTCTAAGGCACTCATAACCTACAACCATCAAATTCATCGCCTACAGCCATCGATGATTAGTACGGCTTAACTATTCTTTATTTGCCGCACTTTCTGATTCATAACTATACAATCTTAGGTCATTTTCAAACAAATACCTCTCGAGGTTAATGATTCTAATTCACGCGTTCTGTATAATGAAGATAGTAACAATGATAGTTACCCATAAAAAATATAAATATCAGGAGAGATTAATGACACAAAAATTTATGACCGCACTTTGCATTTTTTTTGCTTTCAGTCTTAGTGCTAACGCCGACCATAAGAAAAGACATGGAAACACAGGTTACTTTTCAGTAGGCGTCAGTAGAATAAGCTTTGATAGTGATCTCGGTGTTAACTTTGACAATAGCTTAATAGAAGGCCGCTTCGGCTATAATATCAATTCGACGTTCGCTGTCGAATTGCGCGCTGCTGGATCAGTAAGCGATGACAACTATTTAGGTGTTAATGTCGAAATTGATAGCTATGTTGGCGCTTACGTCGTTGCCCAACTACCATTAGGAAAGACTTTGAACCTCTATGGCTTTGCAGGAGCAGCGAACGTTAGTATCACCGCGACCGGTTTAGGGCTTAGCACTACTGGAAATGATACCGACGCCAGTTTTGGAGTCGGATTTTCTGTAAAACTTCCTCGTAATTCTGCTATCAACCTTGAGTACACTGACTTATATCGAAAAGATAATATAGATATTTCTTCTGTTAGTCTTACGTATAAATTATCGTACTAAGGATTAATCTTAGTGGAGCCTGTTACCTAGCGTTTGAAATTTTCGCTAAAGTCACTAGGCTCCACCCTCAAAGACTGCTAATAATTACGAGTCTATTTATGATCTTTAAGTAAAACAAACACTCACTACAACAAACCCTCAATAGGTAAAAGACTTAGTAAGCTGATTGATAAATGTTTAAACCAACCGACTCCAGGATCAGTTGTTTTTTCATCTACTCCCCACACCACTTCGTACGCCTCTTCATTGTCATTATAGTCAACATTCACCTCTGTTTTTCTCAATGCCAGCTGATAACTATTACTACTATTTGTTAAAGTCTTGAATGTATTCGTCACCTCAGCTGCAATTTTTTTACTATCAATCATAATACTGATTTCAGTATTTAAATAACTTGAACGCGGGGTATAATTCACTGATCCCACATAGACATAACGATCGTCAATAATAATCGACTTGGCATGCAAATAGGACGCTGGCTTTTTCTTGAACCAGGTAATGTTACGACGAATTTGTTTTAAGCCGGATCTTTTGAATTCAAAAAGTTTTACCCCTGTTTCGAGCAATTTAACCCGATACCGTTGGTAACCCCCATGCGATAAAGAAAAATCGTTGGCTGCAAAAGAATTAGTCAGCACTGAAATCTCCACACCCTTTTTTCGCAAATTTTTGATCCAGCGCATACCTGAACCTTGAGGAACAAAGTATGGCGTGATAATTTTTACATTCGTTTGTGCCTGCTTCATATGCTGAGTCATTGCGTATTCTATATAAGCTTTATTGCCTCTACGAAAACCACGAACCTTACTCGGCGGATCGTACAATACCTTATAACGTGCCCATACAAAACTTTTCTTCGCATTGCGTAATTTTTTATCAATATTCGACTTACGCAGCTGACGCCAATACTCAAGATTTTTCATTACCCGATAATGCTTCGCTAACTGCTTACGCTTATCCTGATAACTTATTTTAAAAAGAAGTCGCTTGTTAACTCTTTTAATATCCACTGCCCACTTCGCGTTCCAGTAAGCATCAAAGCTCAACGACACTTGTCGTACCACTGAGCCAATCGTGAGCAAATCCAGGTCACGATAAAAATAGCGCTTCTTTGCCATATAGTACGCATCACCAACATTACGGCCACCCACTATGGCCACAGTATTATCTGCAATAAATACCTTATTATGCATTCGCCGGTTGATGCGCTTGAAATTGACCAGCATTGACACAGATCTCAACCATTTACGACGACTTATTGGATTATAAAGCTTCACTTCGATGTTCGGATGTTTCGCTAAGGTATTAAAATTCGCGTTCCCTCCAGCTGCAAAAAAATCATCCAACAACAACCGAACCTTAACCCCCCGGTCAGCCGCCTTTAACAGATAATACATCACCAGCCTACCGGTTTTATCCTGATGGAAACTCCAATATTGCAGGTCGAGTGACTTTTCTGCTGTTTTTGTCAAATAGAGAATTGAAGCTAACGCATCCATACCATTATTCAGTAGTAGGAACCCTCCTTGTTGAACGGAATTCATCTGAATCGCTGGCTTTACGAGTTTTGCCAAATAGGTTGCGTTAACGTCTGTCATTGCATACTGACTCGATGAAATCTGTTTACGATTTCCTGTGCAGGCCGTCAAAGTTACTAAGATAGAGAGTATAATAACGGCTTTTAGAAGCAGCCCAATTTCAAACTTGTTTACACTTCTGTTTCGCCTAAACCACATTTTATCTTACTCCCATCCAAGTTAAACTTTTCGCGTTATACACCTCTTACTTATGATTAATGATAACCCTCTACCTAATGGCTGGGTATGGCTCTATAGGACCATATTAAGGCGACTATAAAATCACAATTGAAGATCGCAAATGCCTTATGCATCGAACCCATAAACCGTTAAACCGTTAAACCGAGTCTAGCTACACCATATACTGTTGATTGCATTACTGATTTACAATGCACCATATCCTGCTAAGCTAGAAGTTATAGTCAATTCCACAAGGGCTACTCCACAAAGCAGGTCACAATGAAAGCCATAAAAACAGTACTTATTATTCTATTTTACGCACTAAGCAATAACGGCTTTGCCCTTAGTTGGAAAGAAAAGTGCACTACTATTAAACGCAACTACTTAAACAATAAAGGGCTAAATATTACTTTTAGTCCCTTACCCAAAATTAACACACAAGAAAAATATTATGTCTTAAAATGGAACACTATCAACGTCCCTATTCCCAAAGGCGACTATAAGGATATATTTGTCTCCCAGCATGTATCAGGAAAATACGAACTGGTTCTTAGATCCGGCGCAGTCACTATCAATCTTGTACTGCATAAAAATGAGCTAGTACACGATGTGTTTGCAACATCCACCGTTACAAATACAAAAATAATCACTAGCAAAGCTGGAATAAAAAGAACAAAGACGATGTTTAGCGGCCCAGTACGACACTCGAATCTTATTATACTGGGATATAGAACGGCACCGAAAAATCTTAAATGTAAAAAATCCGATAAAAACATAGACGCCGGAAAGTTAATGGCATTGATTTTGAAAAAACCTACCGGACCTAATCAACTTATCAGCGTTCACCAGTGGAGGCATTCAAAACAAAGCTGGTTAAGTAAGTCTATTTCGTCTAAAAACCTTATTTATTCAGCCTATCTTATTAAGAAAAACTCCTCGAACATTATTCAGCAAATAAACTACACAGTACCGATTAATCTAAAATTATTTTCACTAATATATACTGTCGATCGTATTGACCATAAACTTGAGTTAACACCTCCAAAGTGGTTAAAACTTCTCAACAGAGCATTACAGTCAAACAGCAAAAACCAATGGGAAAAATATATTTCGTACGCGAAGAAAACCACGTTAAGCCGACGCAGCATTCAGTTTACAATCAAAAATTTGAAATTAGAAAAATAATTATGGATAGGCGATTAATCGAGAATACTAGTATAATTCCTGCAGGGTCAGACTCGTACAAAAAATCGAATCTGACCCTAGGAAATTTTGCTTCCTCCCAAACGGAGTCGGATTCGAGGTCGGGGTCGGATTCGAAGGTTGAAAGCCACAGAGCCTGACCCCATTTAACACGCAGAAATGACTTAATTACTACTCACACAATAAAGTGGGCTCACTATTGAGTTTTATAAAACTCAATTTGCTCTTGGATTCTATGTCAGTTATTTTACTTTTAAACTGACATATATTATCTTTACGACCTGCTGTTTGCGGGAATATAAACGCAGCATGCTGATAAGGTGATTCTTTCGAAGACGTCTTAACAATCACTATTTTCCAATAACCACTTGGAACAGTATGCGGCTCATCAGCTCCGGGTAACTTAGGCATCTCTTTAGTATAAAGCGGCCCCGTCATTACCCACACCTCACCATATTGTTTTGCCAGTTTGCGCACCTTATTCTCAAGCTTAACCCATGACCCCTGATTCAACGCCGATTTTTGCGGTGTAATATTAGAAAGATAATTAGTTTGTTTCCAATACGGTGTTCCTGCAAACGAAGCTAACGGCGCTTGATGTCCACGATCTGTTTTTATCATTTTGTGTGCAGCTTTATAGTCGCCAGGCTCAAGCGTTTGTGGCTCTTGCAATTCGGGATCAGCCTTCCATCGACGTTTTTTCGATTTACCAATAGTTTGCGGCGTTACCTTATAGCATACCCAATCAGCAAACTTGGTTTTCGCGTTGTTACTCAGCGTATAAATCTCACGCTTGATAATTTGATTGCTTTCAGCACCACCGGGGCAATTGATAATACAGTGTTTGCTAACAATCCCGTCAGAACTAGCGGTGTACGACAGCACCAACAATAATGCGGCAATGATCGTTTTCAAGGGCTTACTTCCTTTGCTTGTTAATGCCTTAATAAGCACTCATGCATGACAGTCTACGGCACACAAAGAACATAAAGACTTATGATTTTATCGGTAGTAAATAGCTACCACGAAAATAGTAACAAGAGCCCTAACTTTATTAACGGTATGTTTACTCTGCTCTATTTAATGATTGATATTACGAAATCGTTAAATTAAAAAACGATTTCTTTGATTAGTTAGTTCAAAACTCAGAAAAATTGTTACGTTGTTACGTTTAAAGATTAATTACCTTATTTAGAAAAACACAACGTCAAATACAAACTCTAAAATATCTATCCATCAAGTAAAATTCTTGGCTCGACATCCTCAGTGAAGTTTTTTATTAAACTCCGTATATATAAGACAGTACTGCGATTTCATGAAATATATACAATGTTCGTTTTCTTAATATTCGATAGTGACTACATATTTTTGTGATGGACTTCTATAATCACAACATCGTCAAGACCATAATATAGTCTTTTATGTTAAGGTCATTTTAGCATAAAAATAGCCTGAAAAATAAAATAATAGGCGAATAAAAGTATAACAAAAATATAATACAAAGCTTAAATAATAAAACCAAAAAAATAATTTCACCTTATTCTAAAGCTTAATAAAACTAACAACTAAAACGCGAGTGACTCATTTTGACTAAATTAATTAAAAAAGGTTTAGGGCTTCTCCCTAAAAAAATTGGCAGTCTTTCCTCTAAACAACAAAAACTCTTAAAAGCCGCCATTGCAAGCAGTGCAGCGCTTAGCTTTGCGGGCTGTGGTGGTGGCTCGGGCGGTAGTGGTGGTGGTACTGCTGGCGTCACACAAGCATTAGCGTTAAATCTTATTAATGACGTGACCGTTAAGGAAGGCGGCACAATCACTTTAAGCCCAAGCGTAAATAATGCTAATGGCCAGTCTTTGACGTTTAGCTATTCTGGCTATATGACAACGGCCACAAAACAAACTACTGTTGGCGATGCAGGTGTTTATTTCGTGCAGGTAAGAGTTAGTGACGGCAGTCGCTCAGCGACTCAAAATGTGAAAGTGATTATTTATAGTGGAACCGTCACTACACAAGCAGCACACCTCGTGCGCCGTACTACTTTTGGTATGACCCCTACTTTATTCCGTGAAATCGACGCATTAGGTGCACAAGGTTTTCTTGATCAGCAACTAGACCCGACCACTATTGATGATAGTGCATTTACAAAACGCATGGCTAGCGTGGTCACTACAACTCGGGCAGAATTAAGAGCTTGGTCTCTGTTGAATATGATCTACAGCAAGCGTCAATTGCTAGAGGTCATGACCTGGTTTTGGGATAACCACTTTAATACTGACATTAGAAATGTCCACAACAATAGAGCCACACGTGATTTGCAATACCAAATTGAACGTAGTGAAAATAACGCCTTTAGAACAAACGCATTAGGGAATTTTCGACAACTTCTAGAAGTCAGTTCAAAAGGTCCGTCGATGCTGCTTTTTTTGAACAACGTGCAAAACAGAAAATCAGATTCAAACGAAAACTATGCACGCGAGCTTCTCGAACTCCATACCATGGGAGTAAACGGAGGTTATACCCACCTTGATATTGAAGCAGGGGCGGAAATATTTACAGGGTGGCAACTACAAGGAGCGACTTTTTTCTTTAATGCCGCACAGCATAATGATATACAGCAGACATATCTCGGCAACACTATTGCCGCAGGTGGTGGTGTGACACAGGGTGAACAAGTGCTCGATATATTGGCCAGTCACGTTTCTACTGCACAATTTGTTTGCAGCAAACTAATTACTTTATTAGTTAACGATACCCCACCACAAACTCTAATTGATCGCTGCGCTACGACCTTTCAGGCCGCTGTTAATGATCCTGATCAGATCGCTCAAGTCCTGCGTATAATTCTAACGTCAGCTGAGTTTAATGCACCTGCCAATAATCTAGCGAAAATTAAATCACCAGTAGAATTTGTGACTAGTGTCGCTCGAGCATTAGAGGGTGAATCTACAGCACAAAGATTACAACGGCATGTAGCAAACATTGGCATTGAGTTATATGAAAACCCATGGCCAACAGGATGGTCGGAAAAGGGTTCAGACTGGATGAGCTCAGGATTGCTGCTGGAAAGAATGAAGGCAGCCGAAGATATACTCAGGCTCAATCACGCTGATAATTTACAACAAGATTTACTTGCATTCTTTCCCGCTCATGGCGTAACAACAGCTGACGGTATTGTCGACTTTCTACTGGTTCGTTTACTGGGAGAATATCCTGCCGTAGCGCGCCAGAATGCAATTAACTTTCTCAATGGGACGACTGGTTTTAATTTAACGAATCGCAATGCAAGGAATCAATTACGATATCTGTTAGAAATAATCGTGAGCTACCCACAATTTCAATACCAATAATAATAAGTCCTATCAGGAGAATTTAAATGAATCGACGCAAATTTTTAAAAAGCGTACTTGGAACGGGCGTAGCCGCAGGCACAGGCACGCTTGGAAGCATTCTCGGCATGTCATCAGCAAACGCAGCGCATGTTGCAGGCACAACAACAGCGCCCACTGTAGTAGTAATCTTTCAACGAGGAGGCTGTGACGGCTTAAATACTGTTGTCCCTTATGGCGATGCAGCCTACTCAGCCTTACGGCCGACTATTGGCATTCCTGCCCCTAGCGCAAGCAATGTTAATTCAGCCATCGCTATTGAAGATACTGCTCGACAAGCACCCGCTTTTTTCGGACTGAACCCGAATTTATCTGCTTTAAAACCTATTTTCGACGCTGGCGACCTGGCGGTAATGCCTACTGCACATTACCCAAACAGCTCGCATTCGCATTTTGATGGACAGGACTTTATTGAAAGTGCTGTTCCTTTTACCAAATCTGATGGCTGGCTTTATCGACATTTGGCGGACAAACCTAGTCTAGGGGGTTTAGAAGGAATAGGTTTTGGCTCAAGCTTGGCGAAATCTCTACGTGGAGCCAAAGTCATTCAATCATTAACCTATCTAAGTAATTTTGGATTAAGTAGCGGCATGATCGCAAGACTGCAACAAAACGTCTTACCATTATACAACGCTGCTGCCACGACTAACCCAAGGTTATTGGTCAACAATACCGGGCAAATAATGTTTAATAACGTGGCCACATTATCTGCGATTGACAACTCCGTGTTGCCAGCAAACGGGGCGGTATACCCGGCTACCGGGTACGGGCGACGCTTACGAGAAACCGCTCTACTCATCAAAAACAATATTGGCACAGAAGTTATCACAGTTGATATAGGCGGTTATGACACGCACTCCAACCAAGGCGCAGGCCAGGTTGGCGGCAGACAGTCAAGACGATTAAAGGAATTCGCGGATGGCATCGGCGCTTTGTACACTGATTTAGGCGCAGCCATGAACAATGTAGTTATTGTTACCATGACTGAATTTGGACGTACTGCAAAAGAAAATGGCAGTGGCGGAACAGACCATGGTGATGCATCTTCCTGGTTTATGATCGGCAAAAATATCCAGGGCGGTATTCACGGCACTTGGCCTAGCTTAGCTAATACACAACTCACTCGAGGCCGATATTTAAAATACACCATTGATTATCGCGATGTATATGCCGAGATCCTCACAAAGCACCTAGGCCATACCACAGCCGACCTTGCTGGCTTGTTACCTTCTCATACTTATACGCCATTGGGCTTGTTTGTATAATTACTAATTGCCTGTGTATAGCGACCTAGTCGCTATACAGGGTAAACAAGTATTCGAAATATTGTTGTTCATTTCCGTCAGAAACGATATTAGACTCCTCTCTAACCTATCCGAGCTATCAACGCATTGAGCTCAACACCCAAACAATCAGCTGGACTTCCGGTTACGATGAAATAAGAAATGATTATCTATTCAACAACATACTACGTTATTAGAGTAGTACATTCGGAACAAATGAAATAACTTACTGCCTGAGCTGATAATTTTCTAGAACTGTAAATGATGTGTCAGGTCAGGACCTTTCCCATCATTAAGCCCCTGCCAAGCAGTATCAGATACCCGATGAGCCTGACTACCCTTATCATGATCGAACCATACGGGTTACACAATGTGGAAGGATCTGTCTTGAAGGTCGTAAAATAAATTTTAGTGTTGTTTTTGCAGGCCAACCCGTAGGGATACGTGAAGTTGCTGACAAAATTTGGCTTGTCAGTTTTATGGACTATGATTTAGGATACTTTGACGAGGATGAGGTTCGCGTTGAACCTGCAGCGAATCCTTTTTTACCGGAACTGTAAATGATGTGTCCGGTCAGGATCCAAAAATATTGGAGCTGGCGATAGGAGTCGAACCTACGACCGGCTGATTACAAATCAGCTGCTCTACCAACTGAGCTACGCCAGCATTACCAAAAAACAAGCCGCATTTTATATAATTTGCCTTACAAACGCAATCAACATCCGCGTTAATTACAGCTTTTATTATAGTGGGAAGTATTTGATTTATCGAGAATTAAGTCACCAGCCATAACTGGCGTTTATTTAATCAAAAAGCCTATTTACAACGCTGAATTCGAAACCAGCTTTCATTTTTTGCTTGTTTAATAGCCTTACGTGCGGAACGTGATAGTCGTTTGCCTGATGGCAACAAATAATCGACCCAAACTTGTTCGCCAGGACTACCTTTTACCACTAGTTTTGGCGTAAAGCCAAGACTGGCTAATTTCTTATATTTTTTCGTCGCGCTGGAATGGTTATTAAACCAACCTAATGACACTACATCTCGCTGACCTTTACGTGACACGATCTTAAACGAGGTAAAGCCTTTACTGCGTAACACTGACGCGATTCGCTTGGTGGCACGATTGTCTTGTAAGTAAACCCAAAATTGTTCTTTCTCTTTTAACGTTCGTATAACAGATTGTACTTTTAGAGCCACAAGTTGAGAATTTAAACTAAAGGCATCTGCCTTATCAATAAAAGGCCCCATTGTATAACACTGAACTTTACCCTTTTTACTAGCTGTATTAATACTACTCGCGAACGGTGTCGAATTAATAGGAGTTGTAATACGAGTGTTAATAGAGGGATTTCCGAGTGAGGCCACTTGTTGTGGCTTGCGTGAAGCTCGCATACTCATGCTTTTAGCTGTGCTTCTGGTGATTACACGCTTCGCGGGTCGAGAAGCGACCGTACGTATATTAGCACTCACTTTTCGATTGTTGTTTTTGGGTGATTTCGCGGGCTTGTCAATTCCAGAAAGATTACAATTAGCACTAGGCTTATCGCCTGCAAAACATAATAAAGAAACATTCGTATCGGTAATAGGCAAACGAACTTGCCCCCCTGAATCACCTTCAGATGCGATAAAAAAGAACCCAAAGTTCACTGCCAAGACTAAAAGTAAAATTGATTTCATTCAGCTTCCACCTGCTATTGTTGCGACCCCCTGTAACACCAAATCTGGTTCATGACGCCACCGCGATTGTTCAGACAAATGTGGTATCAAAACTGGTGCATCACCGCCGGTAATTACCCGAGGAATATTGTTATTATTTTTATTACAGGACTCTACTACAACCCTGTCTATCCACGACACTATACTATAAAGTGTACCACTTATTACAGCCTTTTCTGTGTCACAAGCCCACTTAAAACCACTACTTATTGCGTCTATATTCACTTGCTGAATCTGCGGTAAAGCTGTAGATCCCAGTGCTTCCAGTTGTAATCCCAGACCTGCACTAATAAATCCACCTTGATGCTGTCCATTCTCGCTCAGTACATCAACGGTAATGGCAGTCCCACAACTAACAATAATAGCGGAAGATAAATCGAGTGATTTAATTGCTTGCAAGCCCATCCATCGGTCTACCCCTAACTGTGATGCCACGGGATAAGCATTTCGAATCCCATTTTGTTCGTTAAATGATTGTACTTGATGAATCACCGGGACGCCTAAACCCTTTAAACGCTGCTCAATTTGTAAATAGGCGTTGTCACTTGCCACAGACGAAATCCAGGCCGCAATAATAGGTTCATCAGGTAAGTGGGTGGAAAACAATTTATCCGATGACAAGTTCTTATAAAGCTCACGTTGCGGCGCTATTATTTTCCCACCGTCATAGCCACAGTACTTTAAAGCGCTATTGCCCAGATCTACTAACAACTGCATCAGTTAATCCTCAAGCTGACTTCGCCCGATGCATAGGATTTTCTGCCTTGTGCGGTATCCACTAATAGCTGCCCTTGCGAATCAACACCTCTTGCGACCCCTTGAATTATCTTTTCACCAATATGTAAATGAACTGGCAGATCATTGCAGATATCAAATTTTTGCCAATCGTCACTAAAACTCTCAAAGCCATGCTGTGAAAATTCTTGCATCGCAAGGCTGGCATGTTCCAATAGAATTGCTGCCAAAGTATTACGGCAAATAATTTTATGCGACAAAGCCTGTGCTAAATCAGTCCAGGGCTGATCGATTTTTTCAGCCACTATTGCGTCCATCGACAAATTCAAACCAACGCCCGCAATAACATAGCCATCTCCGCCTTGCTCTGCAAACACTTCAAATAAAATACCGCCTAATTTCTTCTGTTGCCAGTAAAGATCATTGGGCCACTTAAGCCCCACATCCTTTACCCCATAATCACGTAACGCTCGAATCAACGCAACGCCCAGTGCCAAACTTAAACCGTTCATGGCGGGGCTAACATCAAATCGCCACA
>VAOX01000479.1_pt1 | contig 35519 bp, 24 predicted proteins | sample 3393891 | NCBI WGS metagenome assembly VAOX01 (sample SAMN08290429, study PRJNA428436) | hydrothermal vent metagenome | isolation source: Deep-sea hydrothermal vent chimney | place: Indian Ocean: Southwest Indian Ridge | depth 2822 m m
AGAATTACAGAAATTAACGCGACATACAAAAAACGAAGCAAAGTTGAAGTTGAAAAATATCAAGATATTGTCAATCGATATCGTTCAGGAAGAACAACAACAAATATTGTCATACAATTCGATAACGAGCGTACAGCGGCAGAACTCGATTATGAAACTCAAAGCATACTCTTAGAAAAAACAATTTCCTTATTAGCTTTAAAACAAGGAAAGTTACATTTTACAAAGGACGAAAAATAATACGATGAAAGGTATAATCGCGTTTTTTATAAATAGAAGTTTGCTTGTTAATTTGATTTCAATTTTTGTTATTGTTATTGGAATTTACGCAATATTAGTTATTAATCGAGAGGCCTTTCCCAATGTGAATCTTGATAAAATGATTGTTGGTGTTACCTATCCTGGTGCTTCACCAGAAGAAATCGATCAATTGATTATAACTCCGATTGAGCAAGAATTAAAATCGGTTGATGGCATTGATAAAATGACATCAGTCTCTTTTCCTTCGAGTGGTTCGATTGCACTTGAGCTGGATTCTAAATCGAGTAATCGCGATAGAATGATAAGTGATGTTCAGTTAGCCATAGACCAGGCTAAGTTACCACTGGATCTTCCGTATGATCCCTTCGTTTTGGAAATTGATGGACGTGTTTTCCCGATTATACAACTTGCTATATCTGCACCGATGACTGATTTGGAATTAAAAAGATTAGGAGACCAAATTGAAGACGATTTACTCAACATTGATGGTATTGCTCGGGTACAGATACAAGGAACGCGTAAAACTGAGTTACGAATTTTGGTTGATCCTAAAAAATTACGTTTGAACAGAATTTCGATTGGCGATCTACAAAAAATATTAAAAAGTTGGAATATTAATGCACCGGGTGGAGAAATAAACACACCAGAAGGACAAAAATCTCTGCGAATAGTGGGTCAGTTTAAAGGGCCGGAAGATGCTGCTAATTTAATTATTCGCTCCAACGAATTTGGGGAGGGTATACGCTTAGGTGATATTGCACAAGTCAGTGAAGCATTAGAAAAGCCAACAGAATATTATGATATAGACGGAAAGCCGGCCTTAGTGATGTTAGTTATGAAAAAGGCCGATGGTGATATTATTGAGTCGGTTAAAATTATAAAAGAATATCTAGCGACAATACCAAAAAAATACGGTTCGGACGTCACGGTAAGTACATTTCAAGATTTCTCGCGGTTTGCTAAATTACGTTTAAGCGTATTAACTAATAATGGTATTGTTGGTTTAGTGTTGGTATTTATTTGTTTGATTTTATTTCTACGCCCTTCGGTTGCGTTAACGACGACTTGGGGATTGCCGATTGTTTTTTTAACTGGGTTGTTTGTGCTTCATTCGATGGGGGTTACTTTAAATTTAGTGTCGATGTTAGGCTTTATAATGGTACTCGGCATGATTGTCGACGACGCGATTATTATTGGTGAAAATATTACCTTTCATATGGAGCAAGGCATGCCACCACTGGAGGCTGCTGTTACTGGTGCATATGAAATAATCGGTCCAGTAACAACGACTGTACTAACTACTGTGGCAGCTTTTTTACCAATGCTGTTTATGTCAGGAATTATTGGTAAATTTATAATCTCGATTCCTATTGTCGTTATTACTTTATTGATTTTGTCTTGGTTAGAATCCTTTTTGATTTTACCGAGTCATGTTGCTGAGTTTACTCATGGACACAAAAAAGTTAAGGAACGTGCTTGGTTGATCAAGTTTGAAAACTTTTATGCCTCTATATTAGGTAAAGCGTTACGTCATCGAGTTATTACTGTTTTAACGTCATTTTTGATATTTTTTGGCGCTCTTGGATTTGCCGCTAACCAAATGAAATTTGAGTTATTTCCTTCTGAAGGTGTAGAGGAGTTCTTTGTGTATACAACTGCGAAACGCGGTACAACATTAACAACCATGCGCTCTTTACTGCATCAGTTAAAAGATAAAATTAGACTCGATGTGTCGAGTGATAATCTTGAAACAGTGGTTATAACCGCTGGGAAAATAGCATTGGAAAATGGTGATCCGCTGACACAACGCGGCAGTCGCTTTGGCCAGTTACACGTTATTTATTCTCCAACAGTCTTAAGACCTGGTCATGACGCTCAGGTTGAGATGTATGAGGTTATTAAGAAATTAAGAAAGTCATTCCCTGAACTTCAACTGTCTTTGCAAGCTAAAAAACCCGGTCCACCGACAGGACGGGCATTGCAGGTAGAAATCATCAGTGATGATACAACGGTTAATAAAATAGTAGCCGAAAATCTGAAAAATTATCTCGAGAAAATTGATGGCATAGTAACGATTGAAACTGATTTACGTCGAGGTGATGATGAACTTCGAATAATTTTGGATCGTAAAAAAGCCATCTACGCGGGTGTTGATCTTGCTACCGTATCAACCCATCTACGGGCCATTGCAAGTGGTTTGCGTGTGTCGACGATTAGACGGGGTAAAGAAGAGATTGATGTCACCATACGATTACCCGACGATGTTACGAAAAATATTAACTATCTTAAGACCATAGAAATACCAAATAATAAAGGTGGTTTAATTCCGTTAGGACGTATTTCAAAAATAGAGCAGGTCTCAGCCGTGTCGACTATTAGGCATAGTGAGGGTAGGCCGGTATTGCGGGTTATGGCCAATGTTGATCCTAAGAAATTAACTAGTTTCACAATTAACAATTTAGTATTAAAAGATAAAAGTAAATGGCTAGGAGAGTACGAAGATAAAGTCCTTGTCAACTTTGGCGGTGAACAAGAAAAGAATCAGGAGTCGTTTAAAAGTTTGGGTATTGCATTTTTATTCGCGTTAATTGGTATATTTTTTATTTTAGCTATCCAATTTAATCATGTGGGTTATCCATTTGCGGTAATGTTGGCCATTCCATTTGGTGCCGTTGGTGTGATTATTAGTTTTTATGTTCATAGTATCGTGTGGAAACCCATGCCGTTATCATTCTTTTCAACAATGGGCATGGTTGCGTTAACGGGCGTGGTGATTAATAGCTCGATGATTTTAATGGTATTCATTCAAAGAGCGATTAAACAAGGAGTCGCTGCTCATGAAGCAATAATGCAAGCTGGACGTCGTCGTTTACGCGCGGTGGTATTAACTGCAACAACGACGGTGGTTGGCTTGTTACCAACAGCTTATGGCTGGGGAGGCATGGATCCTTTTGTATCACCAATGGCATTAGCGCTATCGTGGGGTTTGATCTTTGCCACATTAGTGACATTAATTACCATTCCGGCATTAATGGCGATAGTGCTACGAGCTGAAATAAAATAATCGTATTTTTGTAGTATCGGGATAAGTTTGTCCGGTACTAAAATCTAATTGTGTTTAGTTGTAGTTGACATCGATATTATCGCTATTAAATGCAATCCTATTTTATTAGTAAAAGTAATCTTTTCTAACGGGCTTTATCGATGGGCTGGTTTAAAATCATCGAAATACATTGTTCATAATTCAAGCATTAAAATTTAAGATTCAGTTTCAACTACCGATATATAAGGTGTATTTAAACTGGTTTTATATCATTAATGATTAATGTAAATAATAAATTACTGAAGTTGTTTTCGTTGACTAGCGTCATAACATTGGTTATTGCTGTTGTGTTGATTGGTTGGCTTTACCGATCTTTTTCACTTAATTTGTTAGAAGAACAAAGTGCAGAAACTAATGCTTTATTGAGTAAAATAATTTATAACAGCATTCATATCGGAATAGAAACTAAACTGGGGGTTAGTTATTTATATAATGATGAGTCCATTGAATTTATTTCAGATAAAAATAATCATCCTTTCTTAACATCAATTATTAACGATAGTATCGAACAAACTAAAGTTGTAAAAGTCAAAATTTATGATCCTAAATTAAAAAATATTTATTCTACGACTAAAGAGAATATTGGTAAAATAATTGATGCCTCTAATGTCATTAAGGTCTATGAAACTGGAAAAAGTTTTACCGAAATAAAACATTATAATCAGTTTACAATCGATGGGAAAATACTTAATAACGTTTCATTGTTAACAACCTACATTCCAATGTTAATAACACATGAAATTCAAGGAACGAATACTAAAGAATATGGTTTGTTTGGTATTTATGTCAATGTTACCGATCGCTATCAATCAATTGTCAGTAGTCAATGGCGTTTTGTTAGTGTGATAACATTGGTGTTATTAATTATTTCTATTTTATTGTACATCGAAGTTCGAAGAATTAATTTTATTACGAATAAAAAACAAGATGATTTAGACATTGAATTACGTAAAGCAGAGAAGACAAATTTAGTGTTGGGGAAGAATTTTGCAAAAGTTGCAACAAAACGAGATCGAGCAGTTAAAGAAAATGAAGCTAAACGACAATTCTTAGCTAATATGAGTCACGAATTACGTACTCCTCTGAATGCTATAATAGGCTATAGTGAGATGATTTCGGACGATATGGATGATGGCGAAACAGGAAAAGTGAAAGAGGACTCCGCTAGAATTAATAGCGCAGGTAAACATTTATTGATCATCATAAATGACATTCTCGATATATCTAAAATTGAAGCTGGTAAAATGGAATTGAACGTTGAAGAATTTAATATCAACGACATGGTGAATGAACTTGTGGCAACCAGTAAGTTACTTGCAGATAAAAATAATAATACCATCAGTGTAATCTCAAATCATTCGGTAATAAGTATTGAGTCAGATTTAACTCGAACTCGACAGATATTATTGAATTTACTAAGTAATGCCATTAAATTTACTAAAGACGGTGAAATTTCAATTTCGATTAACGACTCCACCCTTGATGGTCACAGTTCAGTTGAATTTGTCGTACAAGACTCTGGGATTGGATTAGATGCTAAATATATAGAAGAAATATTTAGTCCTTTTAATCAGGCTGACTCTAGTAGTTCTAAAAAATATGAAGGTACTGGTTTAGGTTTAACAATTAGTAAATTATTTTGTGAATTAATGAATGGTACAATTTCGGTTAAAAGTGAAATTGGCCATGGTTCTACCTTTTACGTTAATATACCACGAGAGGTTAAGGTCAATCGAGATAATAACACTGTAGTTGATAATAGTAGGCGGCGTATTGAATATTGCGCTAGTGTTTTGATCATTAATAATAATATTAATGAAATAAATATTTTGGCAGGTTATCTTACTAATTTAAAATTTCATGTCATTACGGCTAGGAACTGTGAAGCGGGTATGCTGCTGGTTAAAAACAATTCAATTGATATCATTATTCTTGATGACAATATTATGGATCGAGACAGTAGCTCAATAATGCAAACGTTAAAAAATAATATTAAAACTAAAAATACCTGTATTGTTTTATGCTCGTCAAATGCTGAGCACGATTTAACATCATCCTATTATGTGGATGTGTTTTTACCAAAACCATTAAATAAAGAAATAGTTGAAGAAACACTGTGTAATATCGTTGGGGGTAGCGATTCTGCAGTTTCTGTACAATAATAACTATACAAATAACAATTAGAAGAACAACCTGATATGACCTCTATTTTACTCGTTGAAGATAATGAGAATAACCGTGATATGTTAATGCGGCGTTTACAAAAAAAAGGCTTTGACATTCTAACCGCAATTGATGGCCAGCAGGGAATTGAGATTGCTGAAAAATCTCAACCTGATTTAATTCTAATGGACATGGGATTGCCCATTTTAGATGGCTGGGAAGCTACTCGACAGATAAAATCAAATATAAATACTAAGGAAATACCCATTATAGGATTGTCGGCTCATGCTATGTCAGCCGATCGAAAAAGGGCTATCGATGCTGGGTGTTGTGATTATGATACCAAGCCAGTTGATATTGATCGTCTTATGAGAATTATTACTAAAAATATTAATATAGAATCATTAACGGCTGTGCAAAACGTCGTTGATAAACCCCATCATTTTACTCAATCCGTCAGAAAAAAAGTTGTTGTTCTTGTCGCCGATGATGATGATAATTGTTTGAACCTAATCGACCGGTTTTTAGAAAATGAATCGAGTGAAATTGTATTAGCGAAAGATGGTTTTGAAGCTTGGGAACTTCTTAATTCAACACAGTATGAATTTGATGTTGCTATCCTTGATAGACAAATGCCTGGATTAAATGGCTTTGAAATATTACAAAAAATGAAAAAAGTCGAACGATTGAAGGAAATACCGGTCATTTTTCAAACAGGTTTAATTAATGTTGATGATATACGCGATGGTATGCAAGCCGGGGCGTATTATTATTTAACAAAACCGTACGTTAGACGTTCACTTATTTCAATTGTCGAAGCAGCAGTGTCTGAGTCATTTAGGAATAAGCAATTGCATCACGATGTTCATAATCCGCTACCCAGTAGTACGGATATTTCGACGTTAAACGGTCATGTTGTTTTTAAAAGTTTAGATGAAATTAATAATATTGCGTGTGCTTTAGCTAATCTTGGTCCTAATCCGGAGGATACTGTCAGTGGCTTATCTGAATTATTAATAAATGCGGTGGAGCATGGTAATTTAGGGATTAGTTATGATGAAAAGAAAAAATTATTGATGGAAAATACCTTATACGATGAAATTAATAGTCGATTAAAATCACCAGAGTATTCGGAAAAGAAGATAAATGTATTTTGGGAAAAAGACGAACATGAAATACGTATTATTATTAAAGATGAAGGCGCAGGTTTTAGCCCTGATAAGTACCTAGAACTGGATCCAAACCGTGCCACTCATCCACACGGTAGGGGCATAGCAATGGCCAAGATGATTAGCTTTAGTAATCTAGAATTTGTTGGTTGTGGCAATCACGTAGTGGCAACAATATCGCTAGAAACAAACTGAATTACCAATTGTCCAATTTTATCAATAGGTAACCCAGTTCGCGGTAATTAGCAATTTGTGAAGGACCTGATGCGGCTACATTGATATAATCCGGAAAGGCACTCTCGGCAACATTTTTTCGCTCGGCATAAGTGGCACATATGTGCACGGGAATATCGTCTTCCATGCTCAGTTTTTTGACTTGTTTATGCAGCTTATTGTATTGCTCTTTGTTGTTCTTGGTTAATGCAAACTGTTCATTACCATGGCTTACAACCGCTATTGAGATCTCGGGAAATCGCTTGCGTAGTGCAGAACTGTAGCCTGCTATTTTTGGAATAACCGACTTTAGTGCACCTTCAAATAAACTCACTACCTCAAACACCACTCCGGGAGGAGCTTCAGCTTGGTTTAATATCGCTTGAATTTCGCTGTCAGTACTGGCGCTAGCCGATACAGAGTACAGAAAATACAATGCCATTATTTTAAAAAAGTATCTCACGTGATTACGTTTCATAGTGCTAGGACAACTTTAGCTGTGCATGGTTCAAATACGGTAGAATATTGTCATTTGACTGCTTGAATCACGGTATGAGTTATTACTGTTGATTTAAATCCATAAAGTAATATCATTCACCCGCTTGGTGCATGGCATTGTACTTAAATACAGGTGGGTTTTATTTGGTGTTTCTGATCTTTTCGAATAGTTATATAATCACTAAATTAGTAATAGCCACAAATATAATATTGTTTTAATATATCTATAAAATTCAATACTATACGCAATAAATCCAAATAAGGTCGATTTTTGCCAGTATTGACAATAATAATTAAAACTCATGTAAAATTAGGGGAAACTTTTCCCGGTCAATGGGTTCTTAATTTTGAATAATTAACAAGCTTGCGAGGAGCTGCATGTCGAATCAACAAATTATTAAATCGCTTCGCGATTATATGAATACAGAAATTTTAGGTCAGCACGAGTTAGTTGAACGATTATTAATCGCTGTGTTGGCAGATGGCCATTTATTAGTGGAAGGGGCTCCGGGATTAGCGAAAACTCGCGCTATTAAAATCTTAAGTCAAACAATTGAAGGTGATTTCCACCGAGTGCAGTTTACTCCGGACTTATTACCGGCTGATTTGACTGGTACTGAGGTATTCAGACCAAATGAAGGATCGTTTCATTTTCAAAAAGGTCCATTATTTCATAATTTAATATTGGCTGATGAAATTAACCGTGCCCCGGCAAAAGTACAATCCGCATTGTTAGAAGCTATGGAAGAGCGGCAAATTACCGTGGGTAGCAAAACGTATCCATTAGAAAAACTATTCTTGGTCATGGCGACTCAAAATCCCATTGAACAAGAGGGAACTTATCCATTACCAGAAGCCCAGCTAGATCGGTTTTTATTACACGTAAAAATTACCTATCCTGATAATGATGTAGAAAAAGAAATTTTAAAGCTGGCTCGAAATGAAGCGATGGCACCCTCTGGATCGATTAAAATTCCAGAAGCTCAAGTCATGCAGTCGGTACTGTTTGAAGCACGGCAAGAGGTTTTAAATATTTTCTTAGCGGATAATTTAGAACAATATTTATTGGAGCTTGTATTAGCAACACGTTCACCTGAGCGTTATGGTGACGATCTTGGTAAATGGATAGAGTACGGTGCTAGTCCACGTGCGAGTATTTCATTGGATCGCTGTGTTCGTGCTCGAGCTTGGTTAGAAGGGCGTGACTTTGTATCACCAGAGGACATTCAGTCTCTAGCGTTTGATATTTTACGACATCGAATTATATTAAGCTACGAAGCGGAAGCCGATGGCATTACACCTGATAAATTTATTCAGACTTTAATCGAACGTATTCCAGTACCGTAGCTTAAGATGAAACATGAAACACCCAATGAACTAAACGACGATGTTGTTGATGTTAAAAAACAAAATCTAATTCGTTTAAGTCGAACTGCACGACAACTACCTTTGAAGGCGGGTAAAATTCGCTCACAATGGAGTGGTGGTTATTCCTCGGCCTTTAAAGGCCGTGGAATGGAATTTGATGAAGTACGACCGTATCAAATTGGTGATGAGATTCGCAATATTGATTGGCGGGTAATGGCGCGTACCGGAAAACCGTACACAAAAATGTTTCGTGAAGAACGCGAGCGAAGTGTACTACTGTTTCTTGATTTAAATTCCCCGATGTTTTTTGCAACACAAAAAGCATTTAAATCGGTTATTGCGAGTTATGTCGCTAGTTTGTTAGCATGGAGTGCTAATTATCATGGCGATCGACTTGGAGGTTTAATTTTCTCTAATCAACAACATATTGAATTGCGGCCAAAACGCGGTAAGAAGGCAGTCATTCATTATATTCAGCAGCTTGTTGAGCATAGCGCCTGGAATAATCATCAAGTTAGTAATGATGATGAAAATAAAAATGCCAATCACATAGAAAACTCCACTGAACAGGCAATGTTCAGGTTACAGCATGTGACAAACCCGGGTAGTTTGGTGTTTATGATTAGTGATTTTCGTGGTTTTACTGAGCAGGCAGAAAAAACCCTTGCACAATTATCCAAACACAATGATATTGTCTTAATCTTTGTTTACGATCCGATTGAATCCGAATTACCACCGAAAGGATTTTATCGTGTTTGTAATGACGACAATAATGCGTTTACCCTTGATACCAATAGTGCACAGTTTCGTCAACAATTTCACGAAAACTTTGAATTGCGTAAAGCGCATTTAATCAAATTGTGTCAGCGCTATGGTATGTATTTTTTGCCGATTTGTACCAGTGACAATATTTTGTCGACACTGCAAACCGGCTTAGGAATTAAGCGACGATGAATCCAGCAACATCAAGTGTGGAACTGGCTTTACGTGATATTCATTTACCTGACAGCGTATTATGGTGGCCATTAGCACCTGGGTGGTGGATGGTAATAGCAATGGTGGTGATCATTGCGTTATGTATTTTTGTGTATAAAAAAACTTACTTTAATCGAAAATTAAATAAAAATATCAAACTTGAACTATCGCAATACTTCAAAGATTATAATGAAGACAATAATGCTCAAGTGTTTATTAATAAATTATCTGCACTATTACGGCGCGTATCATTGTATAAATTTAAACAGGAATCTGTTGCCAAATTAAACGGGATTGCGTGGTTGGAATTTTTGGATTCCAAGCTACCACAAGAACAAATGAAACAAGATGAAAATTTGTCATTTAAAATTGGCGTTGGTAATATATTATTGAACGGCCCCTATCAAGCGAGCATTAATGATGATGTTAAGCCTGTTTATGAGCTTGCAAAGCACTGGCTTAAGCATAATCTAAAGAATCAGTATGGGTTACTATAATGCTATCATTTGAATGGCTTATGCTTAGTTTGGTTTTACCTGTGCCGATTTTAATTCGATATTTTTTGTCGAGTGTTACACAATCGCAACAAGCTGCATTACAAATACCGTTTAGCCAGGAATACCGCTCAGATACCATCAGTGTGGTGTCAGGTTCAATGAATAAACCATTTTATCGAATTGTGTTAATTCTAATCTGGATTTCATTAGTATTAGCCAGTATGCGACCTCAATGGTTAGGCGAAGCCATAGAATTACCCGTTAGTGGTCGAGATTTAATGTTGGCAGTAGATTTATCAGGCAGCATGGAAACCGCCGACTTTGAATTGAATGGCCAAATGGTTGATAGATTGACGGCAATAAAATCAGTTGCGAGTCAATTTATTCAACGTCGAGTAGGTGATCGTATTGGGCTAATATTGTTTGGTACACAAGCTTATTTACAAGTGCCATTAACATTTGATCGAGATACCGTTACTCAGTTATTACGAGAATCCGCGCTGGGTTTAGCGGGTGACAGTACCGCAATTGGTGATGCCATTGGCTTGGCTGTTAAACGTTTGAGTAAACAAAGTGTCGATAGTCGTGTATTAATTTTATTAACCGATGGCGAGAATACCGCCGGTGAGTTAAAACCGATAAAAGCAGCTGAGTTAGCATCGGTCAGAAAATTAAAAATTTATACCATTGGTGTAGGTGCTGATAAAATGACAGTACGTTCATTGTTTGGTTCTCGCACTGTAAATCCGTCGAGTTCGCTTGATGAAAAAACGCTGACAACAATTGCAGAGTCTACCGGTGGAAAATATTATCGCGCTAAAAATACTCAGGCATTACAAAAAATTTATGAAATACTCGATGAGTTAGAACCTATAGAAAAAGATAAACAAACTTTTCGTCCAATGTCTGAAATGTTCATGTGGCCTTTGGCAGTTAGTTTTATATTGGCGTTGGTATTATTATTGCTAGAATACTGGCCAACGTTTATTAATTTAGTAAGGCGGTCGTAATGAGTGACTTTATTCTTTTACGGCCGATGTGGTTATTCGCGTTAATACCGTTATTATTAATAGTTTGGTTAGCTAGACATAAGCAAAATAATCAACATAATTGGAAACAAGTTTGTGATCCGCGATTATTAAAACACCTTATTGTTGGCACAGAAACAAAAAAGCGAAATATTTTGGTGTGGTTCTTATTGTTTTACGGTTTGATTACAATCATCAGCTTGGCCGGTCCAGCGTGGGACAAGTTACCTCAACCGGTATTTCGTCAACAATCATCGTTAATTATATTATTGGATTTATCAAAATCCATGCAAGCTCAAGATGTTAAACCTTCGCGCCTAGTGCGTATTCGTCTTAAATTACTGGATTTATTAAAGCAACGCGAGGAAGGGCAAACAGCGTTAATTGTCTATGCCGGTGATTCTTTTGTTGTGAGCCCATTAACGGATGATACTGATACCATCGCTCAACTGGTACCGAGTTTAATACCTGCAATGATGCCAAGTCAGGGTAGTCGAGTAGATATTGCCATTAGCAAAGCGCTAGCATTATTTAAACAAGGGGGTATTACCGAAGGTGATATTTTGTTGTTGACCGATGAAGTACCCGAGTTGTATGCGCCTGCTATTACAAAATCACTTAATACAGTTAACTTTAGTTTGTCGATTTTATCGGTTGGCACTGAGCAAGGTGCACCGATTAATCTGGATAAAGGCGGATTCCTAAAAGACTCAGCCGGAAATATAGTTATTGCAAAAACCAACAATACGTTCTTAAAACGCTTGGCAATTCGAAATAATGGACAGTTTTCAAGTTTAACGGTTGATGATAGTGATTTACAAAAAGTAATAACGAATAGAATTTTTGACAACAGTGCAAGTGAACAATCAGACAACGAACAAGACGCTGATATTTGGCGCGAGCAAGGGCCTTGGTTGGTTTTGTTACTCTTACCGTTGGTATTATTATCCTTTCGTAAAGGTTTGGTTTTTGTATTCGTTGTTATATTGTTGCCCGTTCCAGAGACCAGTTATGCTTTAAGCTGGGATTCCTTGTGGATCAACTCAAATCAACAAGCCAAAAAATTATTTCGTGATGGCAAAAACAAAGAATCAGCGGAATTATTTCAGGATGAAGATTGGCAAGCTGCTGCAAGTTATAAGGCAGGAGATTATGAAAAAACGCTTGAATTGTTAGATGGGAAAACTGATGTAAATTCCATGTATAATCGTGCTAATGCACTTGCTAAGTTAAAGCGCTATGAAGAAGCTATTAAAAATTACGATGAAGTAATCAAGAATAATCCTAAGCATCAGGATTCTATATATAATAAAAAAATAGTTGAAGATGAGTTAAAAAAACAGCAAGAAAAATCTGATGATAATCAGGACAACGATAAAGACGACAAAAATAAAGACGATAAGAATCAAGAACAGAACGATAAAGATAAAGATAAAGATAAAAGTAAAGACAGTAAAGATAGCGAACAGGATAATAACGACTCACAGTCACAAGATTCCAAACAGCAGGATTCAAAGTCGGATCAAAAAGAATCCGATAAAGATAGCGAACAAAATAAATCTGAGCAGTCCAGTGAAAATAAAAAACAGCAAGACCAAGAAGAAAAAAATCAGGGCGAGAACGATAAAAATAAAAAAGAACAAGCCGAGAAACAATCAGAAGTTGATAAACAACAAGAATCAGACCAAAAAGAAGATGCGCTAAAACAACAGGCAAAGTTAAATGAAGATGCTAATGTTGAAAATAAAGAACAACAACAAGCCGTGGAACAATGGCTACGTAAAATACCCGATGATCCGGCAGGCTTAATGCGTCGAAAATTTCGGTATCAATATAAACGTCGTAACAACCAACCCTATAGTAAAGGCCCCGCATGGTAAATTTCTTACATAAAATATTCGGTATTTTTATAGTACTGTTAATTTTGATAAAAACAGCAAATGCGGTAGAGATAACGGCCGTGGTTGATCGAAATCCGATACCCGTAGGAGAGTCATTTCGCTTTATTTTGGAAGCTAATGGTAGTGTCGATAAAGATCCAGATTTTACTGAATTGCAAAATAAATTTAGAGTTTTAAGTACCTCTCAAAGCTCAAATTATAGTTTAATGAATGGTTCTATGACCAAAACTAAAACCTGGATTATGGTCTTAATTGCAGACAAACCAGGCTCTTTTATCATACCCGAAATCAATTTTGGTAAAGATAAAAGTGATGCGATTGCAATTACCGTTTCTAACACGGTTAGCACTCAGGATAGTGAACAATCAAGGGATATCTATATTGAAGCTGATATTGAGCCAAAGTCAGTCTATGTTCAACAGCAAGTAATCTACAGTATAAAATTATTTCGCCGGATACAAATTGCAAATGCAAGTCTAAGCGAACCGGCCAGTGAAGATAACCAGGCAATCATAACTAAACTGGGTAAAGATACGGATAAAAGAGTTGTTATTGATGGTGTTGCTTATTCGGTGTTAGAACGTCGTTATGCTATTTTTCCACAAAAAAGTGGCAAGCTAAAAATACCATCGGTAACTTTTCAAACTCAAATAGTTTCTAATCAACGTCAACGTTCATTTTTTAATATGGATCCATTTAATAGTCGAGGTACGATAAAACGTTTACAAACGAAACCCGTTGAAATTGAAGTTAAAAGTATTCCTGCTGAGTTTACTAAAAAATACCCCAAAGCGGCTTGGTTACCGGTTGATAATTTAACGATCAGTGAAACCTGGTCGGATGATATTAATTCCTTTAAATCGGGCGAGCCAATGACCCGAACCATTAGTTTAACGGCTCAAAATTTAACAGCCGCGCAATTACCGGAAATTAATTTTACAGCGCCAAAAAGTATTAAATTGTATCCCGATGTGCCCGAAACTGCAGAACAAGCTACTGCTACGGGCTTGATAACGAGTAAGCGTTTTAAAACTGCTTTATTGCCAACCAAACTTGGCCAGCATGAGTTAGCTAAAATTGTTGTTCCGTGGTGGGATACTAATAGTAATAGTCTTCAAGAATCAATTTTACCAGCTAAAACCATAACCGTTTTAGCAAGTAGCAACCCCGATGATTCGTTATATAGCGAGCAAGCGCCCGAGTCTAATTTTCGAGTTGACGATACTGCTAAGTCTACAACACCTCACGATACTGGAAATAATGAATCACTGAATTTAACCGTTAATAGTGGGGCAGCACAGGGTTCATCATTGTGGTGGATTATCGCGAGTAGTGTGTTGGCTGTACTGTGGCTAGCCACATTGTATTTATTGCTACAGTTAAGAGCAAAAATAACGTTGTTAGAGTCTATAGAATCTACTGCTACATCAACCGAAATTAAGCCCATTTCGAACAAGCAAATAAAAGGTGCTTGCTTAGCCAATGATGCGCGAGAATGTAGCCGGTTATTACTACAATGGGCAAACGCGCAAACACAGTCGACTCAATTTACCAATATAAGTGTATTACGTGGTTTTTCTGAGCCAGAATTTATTTTAGAATTAGATAAATTGCAATCCTGTTTATATCAAAAAAATGCGTTGGACTGGGACGGCACTGCATTTTGGTCTATATTTAATGCTCGACCACCGAGTTTCGCATTGAAACCACAAAAAAACAGCTCGACTCCGACCCTAAACTCTTTGTATGCTAAATACGATTAGTTAACCTTATTTAATTAGTGGAAAAATAATTTTAATTTATCAAAAATAGACAATCATTCGCTGATCTATGTTGGACTGGATAGTGATATGATTAACCAATAAAGTAGTCATAATAAAAACACCTTATTTCCACAAAGCAGACTGGTTTATTGACTTTGGGTATCCCGTTTTGGGTATTTGTTATTGTAGCCATTAAAATTTGTATGCGTAAGTTCTATTTTTTAAGTTTTCTTCTAGCCTTGACGGTTTTTCAATACGAAGCACAGGCCGATCAAATCCTGTCTGCTGATGAGTCAGTGATTATTGGCGTGTTAGCGTATCGTGGTTCAAAACGTGCGGTATCCCGTTGGAAGCCTACCGCAGATTATTTGAATACAAAAATTCCAGGTTATAATTTTATAATAAAACCACTGGATCTAAAGTCCATGCGTGAATCTGTTGAGCGCAATCATGTTGATTTTATCCTCACTAATCCAGGACATTATGTCGACTTGGAGCAAACCTATGGCATCACACGGTTAACCACCTTAAATAATTTACGTGTTAGACGCGGTGTCACTGAGTTTGGCGCAGTTATTTTTACACGTGTAAAGAACAAAGAGATTAAAAGTCTTTCTGATCTGAAAAATAAAACAATGATGGCCGTTAGCCAATCAGCATTTGGTGGTTTTCAATTAGCGTGGTATGAAATGGTCTCTCAGGATATCGATCCGTTTACTGATTTAAAAAAGTTAGTTTTTAATGGTTTTCCGCAAGACGATATTGTTTATGCTGTTCGTGATGGAAAAGTTGATAGTGGTACTGTGCGAGCCGATATATTACACAGAATGGCTGCCGAAAAAGTAATCCGCTTAAATGAATTTAGAATATTAAATGCCAAGTTTAATCCTGAATATCCGTTTAAACACAGTACTAAACTGTATCCCGAGTGGCCGTTTGCTAAAGCCAAACATACGGATGCAGATTTAGCTCAAAAAGTTGCAATCGCATTATTAACAATGAAATCTTCGAATGCCGCTGCAATTAAAGGTTCGTATATTGGCTGGAATGTACCATCAGATTATCGACCGGTACACGATTTATTTTATGATTTAAAAATCGGTCCGTATAAACATCACAATTCAACCGAATATTTTGTTAATCGATTCAGTGAATATGTCATTATCGTTATTGTATTAATGGGATTGTTAATTTTATTGTTTATAATTGTAATCGCTTTAAAGTTTAAATTAGTAAAGTCTAAATGTTTATTACAAAAGGAAGTCGGTAAACACAAAAATACCGCAATTGAACTCCGTAAGTTATCTCGCGCATTAGAACAAACTTCTGAAACAATTATCATTACCGATGCTGATGGTTTAATTGAATATGTTAATCCATCATTCGAACGATTGAGCGGTTTTTCGCTGTTAGAAACGGTTGGGTTTAAACCTTCAATTTTAAAGTCAGAAGAACACGATAGTAGTTTTTATAAAAATGTCTGGCGCACCATTAGCTCTGGACGTGTATTTACGGGTATATTTATTAATCGCTGTAGTGATGGTTCTCTGTTATATGAAGATAAAACGATAACACCTTTACGAGATGAAACTGGAAAAATAATTAACTACATTGCAACAGGCTTGGATATTACAGAACAAAAAATAGTTGCCAAGCAACAGGATGATCATCAACAGCAACTTGCGCATGTTTCCCGGGTTAGTATGATGGGGGAGATGGCATCGAGTATAGCTCATGAATTAAACCAACCTTTAGCGGCAATTGCTAACTATGCTCAGGGTTGTGTCAGACGCTTGTCTTCACCGAGTTATAACACCAGTCAAATTATTAATGCGCTGGAAAATATTAGTGTTCAGAGTAAACGTTCGGGTGATATTATTAAACGCATGCGAGATTTTGTGCGCAAAGGCGAACCGAATCGGGCCAGTACGGATATAAATCAAATAATTCAAGATTCGGTACAGTTGGCTAATTTTGATGCAAGAAAACGTGGTGTCTATGTCCACATGCAACTTCAAAAGGTTATTCCGTTGGTGCTGGCCGATGATATACAAATCGAACAAGTAGTGTTAAATTTAATTCGGAATGCGTTTGAGGCAATGGATGGCAATAGTTGGACTCGCAAGGAGTTAATTATTCACAGTTGGTATAATAATCAAATTGACATGGTTGAAGTTGCGGTCTGGGATACTGGACATGGAATTTCGGCCGAACAGCGCGAAAATTTATTTGATGCATTTTTTTCAACCAAACCAGAAGGTATGGGAATGGGATTATCCATTAGCCGCTCCATTGTTGAGTCACACGGTGGTCATTTAGCGGCAAACATAAATCAGGTAAATGGCACTACATTTCGGTTTAGTCTGCCTGTAGCACGTTCAGAGGTTCAGTATGCTTGATAACAAGGCAACCGTATATATCGTTGATGATGATCAAGCGGTTCGAGATTCGTTGAGTTGGTTGATTGAATCTATTAATATTAATGTTAAAGTATTTTCTTCAGCTCAAGAGTTTCTGGATAATTATAATGGTGATGATCCTGGTTGTTTGATTGCCGACGTTAGAATGCCCGGAATGAGCGGTCTTGAGCTTCAAAAACTGCTTAATGAAAAACGCTATACAATTCCCATGATTCTAATTACTGGCCATGGTGATGTTCCGATGGCCGTGCGAGCGCTTAAAAATGGTGCGGTTGATTTTATTGAAAAACCGTTTAACGATCAGTTATTGCTAGAACGAGTGAATCAATGTCTAGAAAAAGATCAACATGAGCGGATAGAACACAAAGATCTACAATCAAAAATGTCATTGTTGGCTACTTTATCACCACGTGAGCGAGAAGTATTGGACCAGGTTGTGATTGGTAAACAAAATAAGGTTATCGCATCTGATCTTGGTATCAGTAATAAGACCGTTGAGGCACATCGTGCCAATGTGATGGAGAAAATGGACGTAGCGTCACTGGCTGATTTAGTAGCACTCTATGTTTCCTGTGGATTTTATAAGGGTAAACCCTAGAACTATTCCAGAGCATACCGAATATCCATTAATGTTAAATTCATATCTAATAGCTCCAACATCTTCTTGATGTAAAGACTTAGGTTGCCTTACGTAGGAGCCTCGTTACAAGGAAATGTTGTTGAGCTAAGTTTGTTATTTGCTTCTCATACCAGTCAGTCTAGGGATAAGACTATTGATTAGGATTATCTCTGGCACGAGCGCATGGATGTTCGAACATTTTTTCATGTTAAGCTTTCAAGCTGATTTCAACACTGGTTCCGTGGTTGCAAGTAAGGTTGATCTAGGTCGATTTTAATTTTTATACTATTTGTTTGTCGAGAATACGTTTTATTTGATTTTCCCCTTGGAACACTGCCCGGTATGATACGGGCTTTTTTTTGGAACAAATCTAAATAATCTTGTCAATATTGCCGTCCATTCTATTAAATAATACTTTTGAGTATAATGTCACAGCTCCTGACATTATTTAATGTTTAAATAACAACCATACCATTATTTAAACTACCAGGAGATACTCTATATGGATTTTATAGATTTTCGTTGGGATGATCGTAAGTCAATGAATGTTGATGTTACGTTAGCCTGCGGTTCCCGAAAAACAGTTACTGGTATTACACAAAATATTAGTAATGGTGGAATGTATGTTGCGACGAATGTAGCCGATGTTGAACTATATGCACATTGCATGGTGAGCGTTAAATTTGCAGATGATATTGAAGAGCCTGAAATAAACTGCATGAGCAACAATCTATATGCCATGGTTGCTTATAAAGACAAAGGTGGTATTGGCCTCATGTTTTATAATCGTGACATTGACGATACTGTTTAGTAAAGCATTTTGAAAGCCATTTTAGGCCGATTGAAGTAGTTCTTCTGCTTGCTGTGCCGATAATGGTTTGCTAAAGAAAAATCCCTGCATTTCATCGCACTGTTGTGCTTTTAATACAGTGTATTGTTCCACTGTTTCTACTCCTTCAACAGTAACGTCTAATCGAAGGGTATGCGCTAAAGACGTAATCGCTTGTGTTATAGCGGCGTTATCACTATCTTTTGCGACTTCACGTACAAAATATTGGTCGATTTTAAGTCGATCTATCGGAAACGATTTTAAATACGCGAGTGAAGAGTAACCTGTACCAAAATCATCGATAGCAATACTTACTCCAATTTCTTTAAGCGTAAATAATGTTTTTAACGTTGAGTGGGTACTTTCCAAAAATAAACTTTCAGTAATTTCTAATTCTAAACTAGTTGGGCTTAAATTATATTTTTGTAGCGTCTCGACTACAGTGGAGTAAAAACGCTTGTCATCAATTTGTCGTATAGACAGGTTGACTGAAATTTTTAAGTTCTCGAAACCGGCAAGGTGCCAATGTGCTAATTGTCTACAGGCTTCATCTAAAACCCAATTACCAATTTTTATAATTTGCCCATTCTCTTCAGCCAACTTTATAAAGTGGCTCGGAAGTAATGTGCCATGGGTAGGATGGTTCCATCGAATAAGCGCTTCCATAGAAACAACCTCATCCGACTTCATGTTTATGATCGGTTGGTAGTGAAGTACGAGTTCGTTACGAATTATTGCATGGCGTAAATCAATTTCAAATTTTAAACGTTGTTTGGAATGTTGCAACATTCCTTGTTCAAAGAACGAATACATATTACGCCCATTCTTTTTTGAGTGAAACATGGCTATGTCGGCATCTTGAATTAATTGTTCCATAGTGATGTCATCGAGGGGGTATAAGCTTATGCCTATACTCGCACTTATTGAAAATTCCAAGCCATTAAACTTCATCGGTAAATTAAGTGATGATATTATTCTTTCCGAGATTTGTTCAGCATCATTAATAGTGTTGATTCCATTTAATATAATTGTAAATTCATCGCCACTGATTCGTGCCACGGTATCGCATTCACGTACGCTTAATTGAATGCGTGATGCGGCTTCGGTGAGAACTTCATCACCTATAATATGACCGTAGCTGTCATTGATTGTTTTAAATTTATCTAAATCCAGAAACATTAATGCAATTAAGGTTTCATTACGCCGAGCTTGGGACATAACCAATGATAAAATGCGTTGAAAATAAGAGCGGTTTGGTAATCGAGTTAATGGATCGTGATAGGCGTGATACCGAATTTCTTCTTCGCTAATTATGGTTAATTCAGCTTGTTCTTTAAGTAATTTATTTGACTTTGATTGCATTGCAATAACGATAAAATAAAAAATACACAATGTGACGAGAACCGTAAAGACGATGATACGTTGAGATTTATCGATGACAGCAATTGAGTTTGATACATTATTTTTAACGCCAAGTACTGCAATTACGTCGGACTTATCGAGATTTAATAATGGAATTAAACTATAAACTGATGAGTAATTAAACTTTTTATTGGAATGGCTTGAAAATGCGACATATTCAGATTTTTTTGAACCATCGTTTACAATTTTTCTAAAATCAATTTTTTGAGTATTACTTAAGCGGTGGTTATTAGAGCCTGATTCTGCGATTGCAAAAGTATTTAAATTGAACAAAGTGATACTGATATTTTGATGGGCTTCAGCTAAGTCAAACAATAACTGGTTTAAATTATTTAAATTGTTACTTAACTTTATTGAGTTTGATGTGAGTAAATTGATATCGGTTATATTTTTTTGAATATCTTCATTTAAAGTATTATTAAAGTTTTTTGTGAGTATGGCGTTTTCAGATTCTTTATGCATTATTAAATCTGAAATAGCTAAATATTGGTACAAATTTCCAAATAGAATAGCGATAACTGTAATGATAAAAAATGCAAAGAGTAATGAGGGCTGCAACAGTTTAGACATTTTAATTAAACGTTTTCAGGCTCCAGTAAGTACATAATTAAATAATAAAGGCTAAAAATAAATTAAGTTTAAAAATTAAATCTTAAATTTAACAATAGTCGTAAATCGTGTATTAATCCTGTAATTAAATTGATACTTGGTGGTTTTGTATATAATTTGTTCGTTTTAACGTGTTAATCCGTTTAAATGTCCACTATTTTTATGCTTAATATTCGTGGGGATATAATAAAATTGAGTTAATTTAAAAATATGATTAAAATAAGTGTGATGTATTAGACACATTAATACTCTGTTAATTCTAGGTTAAGGTTTGTTGCCTACAATTTGATTATTGTTAAGTGACTAATATAAGGTTTAAACAGTTAAGTTATATTTAACAAAAGTAATGCATTATTTATAACCTTATTAAGTTATTAACTGAAATTAGTGATTCACATTGTTGCTGAAGCGAGACATAATACGGTGTACGCTTATCAACTTTTATAAAAATTGGTAAAGTTGGTTATCTCAAGGCATTGATAATTAAATGTTAAGACTGGGTTAATAATGAATAATTATGACTTGGTTGGATTGTTTAATAATGTTTAACATGTAATCTCCCCCCCTGACACATGGAAGACAAAAATGATTGGACAAAGAATTAAGTTAGCAAGAGAAAAGAATGGAATAAATAAGGCAGAATTAGCTAGACGTGTTGAAGTGTCTCGAGCCTCGGTTTCATTATGGGAAGATGGTGGCAATATCACTATCGATAACATTAAAAAAGTTTCTGAATCATTACGGGTAACACCACAGTGGTTACAGTATGGTATTAGCGATACAGAGAAAATAGACGTTAATGATCTTGCTCAATGCATTACCACCGTTCTCAGTACTGCGGATGAAATTGAAAAAGACTTATCTCAAACAGAAACTGCTAAAGTTGCCGTGACTCTCTATGAAGAACGCAGCCGAGGTGTAGAACGAGACCATGACAGCTTAGCTGAATTAATAAAGCAGCCGAGAATTCTTGGTGAAGAAGCTGACTTTGAAGCCTATAAGCAATAAGTTTACTTTTACAGTGAGCTGCGTATCTTCAATAGGTTACATGCAGTAACATTCAAACCCGTTTAGCACGGCATCATGCCGTGCTAAATGGGTTTGAGTTCAAACTAATTTATAAGCCTTTCATTAAATGTATTTAACTCTCTGATATACATCATGAGTGATGCTTCGGCTTCATCTTTTGAGTCATATGGACCCGCATCCATATTACCGCGACGTGCAAAATACCAACTTGCTTCAATGTTAAAAAATCGGCCAGAACGAAATGGGATATTACCTTCTTCACCGTGTCGATGTTTATTCATAGCTACCTGCCTATCTGTCTATAGTGTGATGTAATTCACACTTTTAAGCACTACTAAATCAATCGACCGGAGAAAAATTAACTTTAATTATCTTTAATCGTTTGATTTTTATATTGATCTTAAAATTAGCCCAGTAATTTACAACGATTAAATCGCTATAAATAAGGTAGGTTTCAGTGAGCAACGTCGGAAGACCTCAAGAAGCCAGTATTAAACGATTAAGAGTAGCAATCTCCTTTAAGTGTTCTGAAAGTGCCTCAGTAGCTTGCTCTTTGTTGTTAAACGGGCCGATATCCAATTGTTCTCGGCTAGAAAAATACCATTTTGAATCGATATTATAAAATCGACCACTACGAAAGGGGACATTTTCAAACTCCCCACGTCTACTTTCTTCAGCCATCCGAACACTCCTTAATATTTGATTTCCATATATTAGATATGTAGTGTGATAGTAGGGTACTATTTACAAAAACAAATAAAATTCAGACCAGCGGGCACTTTTCTCCGATTAAGTATTTCTACAATGGCTTAATGCAATGAAATGTTTATTTATAAATAACAAAAATTAAAGTATAAAAAAAATTATAATGAAATCTTGGAATCCTTATGACTGACGTACTACCGAAAGATCAAACACCTGCTCCCGTGAGCCTGATGGAAGCGTTGCTTTACTGGTTAAAACTCGGTTTTATTAGTTTTGGTGGACCAGCAGGACAAATAAGTATGATGCATCAAGAATTAGTCGAGAAACGTCGTTGGATTTCTGAACACCGTTTTTTACACGCGCTAAACTACACCATGGTATTACCCGGTCCAGAAGCACAGCAATTAGCAACCTATATCGGTTGGTTAATGCACGGCACCTTTGGCGGTATCATTGCGGGGTTGTTATTTGTGTTACCGTCGTTATTAATTTTAAGTTTGTTAACCTGGATCTATTTAGTCTATGGTGATGTTAGTGCTGTGGCTGGAGTATTATATGGTATTAAACCAGCGGTAACAGCCATCGTTGTGTTTGCGGCCTATCGAATCGGATCCCGTGCGCTTAAGAATTCTGTGTTATGGACAATTGCAGGCTTTGCATTTATTGCTATTTTCTTTTTTAAAATTCCGTTCCCGTACATTGTTGTTGCTGCCGGACTGATTGGTTTTATAGGGGCAAAAATTGCGCCGGCTAAATTTGTTGCAGGTGATGGGCATGGTGCAAGTAAAGAGAAATATGGCAAAGCAATTATAGATGACGATACGCCAATACCGGCACACGCGAAATTTAACAAGCTTCGTTTTATTGCGTACTTAATAATCGGTTTAGTACTTTGGCTTGTTGTTTGGTGGGGGATGACCGGTGAATTAAAAGTCATGAGCGAATTTTTTACCAAGGCTGCATTAGTGACATTTGGTGGAGCTTATGCCGTCTTACCCTATGTTTACCAAGGCGCGGTTGATCAATACAGTTGGTTAACGGCAACTCAAATGATCGATGGATTAGCCTTAGGTGAAACAACACCTGGACCACTGATTATGATTGTGTCGTTTGTTGGTTTTGTTGGCGGTTGGACCAAGGAAATTTATGGTGCTAGTTCTCTTTTCTTGGCAGGTTTTGCAGGGGCATCGGTTGCGACCTATTTTACTTTTTTACCGTCATTCTTGTTTATTTTATTAGGTGGTCCATTTGTTGAAGCGACACGACACGATGTTAAATTTACGGCTCCCTTAACCGGAATCACGGCTGCAGTTGTTGGTGTGATTTTAAATTTGGCCATGTTTTTTGCATACCACGTTATGTGGCCGAATGGCATGGGTGAGAATTTTGGTAATATCCTGCAAGTCGAATGGTTTGCAGTGGTTGTTTGTTTAGCGTCTTTTATTGCACTGTTTCGATACAAGGTGGGGATGATGACGTTAATTGCAACAACTGGTGGACTTGGCTTAGCGTATTCGTTTTTTTAGTTTACTTTTGCTCAGTGTGGTTTTATGGCTTGGAGTTTAAGGCGAGTTGATAATTGACATAGACTGTCCGTTATTAAAATCAATATTCTATTTGATTTTACAGTGATACCAATATTGAGCGATAATTGGATCTTGTCAGCCGTTATGTGATCAAAATATCAAATTGATTGCACCTTATACAATGCACACTCTCAGATTTGCACTATATATTTAAGTGTAACCGAGAAATATTAATGGACTTATCAAACAAAAAAAAATCTTTGCAAGAAATTTGGAATAATTCAGCTTTGGCAGGATTTAATTCAGGCTATTTAGATGCATTGTATGAACAATTTATAATCAATCCAAACGCATTAACATCGCAATGGCGCACTTATTTTGAACGTATAGCAAGTAACAGCACGTCTGAGATTGAAGTTTCTCATGATGCTATTCGGCAAGAATTCATTGCTCATTTTAAACAAAGCCGAGTGAGTGCGACATTTCCTCATGCCGCTGACAAGCCTGATCTCAGCACGCCGGTGGTGCAGACTAGCATCCCTACAACGACAAATCAGACTGATCAAATTAAAGTCTTACAGTTCATTAATGCCTATCGTTTTTTAGGACATCGAATGGCGAATATAAATCCTTTTTCGATGATACACGAGAATCCGGTTGAAGAACTGACATTAGGTTTTTACCAATTTAGCGATGATATTCTTGAAAAAACATTTGAAACTGGTTCGTTAATATCAGAAGAACTATTAACATTAAAACAAATAATCACAATATTACGTTCAACCTATTCTGGTCCCGTTGGTGCTGAGTACATGCACCTATCCAATATTCAAGAAAAACGTTGGATACAACAATATTTGGAATCACGTCAAGGAAAATTAAATTATGATACCGACACTAAAATTGAATTACTGAAAAACTTAATCGCCGCTGAAGGTTTAGAACAATATTTACATACAAAATACGTCGGTCAAAAACGATTTTCGTTAGAGGGCAGTGAAAGTTTAATTCCATTATTAAAAGGACTCATCAATCGGGGTGGTATAGAACACCACATTGAAGAAATGGCGATTGGCATGGCACACCGTGGTCGAATTAATGTATTGATTAATATCATGGGTAAAACACCCTCTGATTTATTCATGGAGTTTGAAGGCAAGGCGACAAATAAATTAGGAACCGGTGACGTAAAGTATCACATGGGGTTTTCAACGGATCTTGATACGGGGAATGGCCCGGTGCATGTAGCGCTTGCGTTTAACCCATCGCATCTTGAGATTATTGCCCCGGTCGTTGAAGGTTCGGTAAGAGCTCGACAAGACAGGCGTAAGGATAAAGCCGGTAGACACGTCATTCCCATTGTGATTCACGGTGATGCTGCTTTTGCAGGGCAAGGTGTGGTAATGGAAACTTTCAACATGTCGCAGTCACGTGGCTACTCCACTAAAGGCACAATTCACATCGTTGTTAATAATCAAATCGGATTCACAACAAGTAAACAGGAAGATGCGCGCTCGACGATGTATTGCACCGATGTTGCTAAAATGGTAAATGCACCAATCTTACACGTTAACGGTGATGAGCCTGAAGCGGTTTTATTTACCGCGCAGTTAGCGCTTGATTATAGAATGAAGTTTTCAAAGGATATTGTGATTGACATGGTGTGTTATCGACGCCATGGTCATAGCGAGGCAGATGAACCCATGGTGACTCAACCTCAAATGTACAAAGTCATTCGAGATAAGATCACAACGTTAACGATTTATTCCGAAAAATTAATTAAAGAACAGGTTATTAGTGAACAACAATTCCGACAATTTAAATTTGATTATCGGGAAAATTTAATCAAAGGTAACTCAGTTGTCAAAAAATACGTTTATGACAACAACATTGCTTACCCCTATATTTCAGATTGGAGTCAGTACATTAACTGTAAATCGAATTTTCCATTTGATGATGCAGTGGTAACACAGGTAGATCGAACCACGTTACATAAATGTTATACTCAAATTAATAATATGCCAGAAGGGTTTGAGTTACACCGTAACGTTCAAAAAATATTGGCTTCACGCGACAATATGCATAAAGGCAATAGCCCGGTTGACTGGGGATTTGCAGAAACAATGGCCTATGCAACATTATTAAATGACGGGTTTTCGGTTCGGCTATCAGGACAAGACAGTGGTCGTGGTACATTTTTCCATCGTCATGCTATTTTACACAATCAAAAAGATACCAGTGTGCATATTCCACTGCGAAATCTAAATACTGATAAAGTCACTTTTTTGGTTAGCAATTCATTATTGTCAGAAGAAGCAGTTCTGGCGTTTGAATATGGTTATGCGACAACCGATCCCAAAACTTTGGTAATCTGGGAAGCTCAATTTGGCGATTTTGCAAACAATGCACAAGTTGTGATTGATCAGTTCATCAGTGCCGGTGAACAAAAATGGAATCGCTTATGCGGTTTAGTCATGCTGTTGCCACACGGTTTTGAAGGACAAGGCCCCGAGCATTCATCCGCACGGCTAGAGCGCTATTTACAACTATGTGCTCAACATAATATGCAAGTTTGTGTACCAAGCAATGCATCTCAAATTTTTCATTTACTGCGCCGCCAAATGTTAATGAGTTGTCGACGGCCATTAATTATTATGTCGCCCAAGAGTTTATTGCGCTTACCAGCGGCCATGAACAATATCAGTGAATTATCGGATGGCGAGTTTCAAACAATCATTCCCGAAGTGGAAGTTCATGATTCAAATACTATTAAACGAATGATTTTTTGCAGCGGTAAAATTTATTATGCATTAAAAGCAGCGCGAAAAGAACAAAACAGAACCGATATTGTCATTTTGCGTATTGAACAGCTTTATCCCTTTCCAACTAAACAAGTGAAAAAACAACTGGAACGTTATAGTAATGCGAATAACTATGTTTGGTGTCAAGAGGAACCAATGAATCAGGGAGCCTGGTATTCCAGCCAACATCATTTGCGCCACTGCATTGGAAAAGGAACAAACCTGGAATATGCTGGTCGGGCATTATTAGCTGCACCTGCAGTCGGAAATATTAATATACACAAACAACAAGAAATAGAATTAATATCAGATGCTTTTGGTGTAACTACTAACGTTATTTGATATTATATATTTTAATAAAATAACCAATTTTTTTGAGGTTAACGATATATGAGTGAGAACATTGTTGTCCCGGTATTCCCAGAATCCATCAATGATGGCTTGCTGTCTGCGATACACAAAAAAATAGGAGACCATGTGGACGTTGGCGATGTCATTGCTGATATTGAAACCGATAAAGTGTTATTAGAAATTCCAACTCCAATAGCGGGAGTAATTGAAGCACTATTAGAAAAAGAAGGTGCTACCGTCGTATCAGGTCAAATAATCGCACGAATAAACGTAACTGCCGATATTGCATTAGAACAAAAGAAAAAAGCAGAAATAGTTTCCATCCATGAGAATAAAGTAGTGCCTAATAAAATTGTTTCTTTATCAGCAGAAAAAATGCTCGAAGAAAATAAAATTAGCAGTAGCGTAATAGTTGGCACTGGAAAGGACGGTCGTATAATAAAAGAAGATGTAATGTCGCACATTGAACATGCGACAGAAGCAACGGCAGGCGTTAATGTTAATATACCCGATGCCAAACTTTCTGAATCAAACGCGGCTGAATCTAACGCTTTTGGCACGTCAAATACCCCAGAATTAAATATAAAAGAACAACGGTTTCAAAAACGTGTGCCCATGTCGCGTTTACGCTCAAAAATTGCAGAACGCCTATTAGAAGCTCAACACAACGCTGCTATCTTAACAACGTTTAATGAAGTTAATATGCAAGCCATCGTTGAACTAAGAACAAAATATGGCGCACAGTTCGAAAAGACCCACGGCGTGAGACTTGGTTTTATGTCATTTTTTATAAAAGCAGCAGTTGAAGCGTTAAAACAATATCCTGAAATTAATGCCTCAACCGAAGGTAATGACATAATATATCATGGCTTTGTCGACATGGGTGTTGCGATAGGTTCACCACGCGGTTTGGTGGTCCCCATCATTCGCGATGTAGATACCTTAACCGTAGCCAACATTGAAAAAATTATTTTAGAGTTTAGTGAACGTGCTAAAACCGGAAAATTAACCTTAGACGAGCTGACCGGTGGTACTTTCACCATAACCAATGGCGGTGTATTCGGTTCTATGTTATCTACGCCAATTTTAAACCCACCCCAAAGTGGTATTTTAGGAATGCATAAAATTGAGAAAAGAGTCGTAGTTGAAAATGACGGTATAGTTATTCGCCCCATGATGTATTTGGCGCTGTCGTATGATCATAGAATCGTCGATGGCCGCGAAGCCGTAAAATTTTTAGTTACGATTAAAGACGAATTAGAAGATCCTGCCAGAATACTATTAGAGATATAAATGGATAATTATAATGTTATTGTGATTGGTGCCGGCCCAGCAGGATATGTTGCTGCTATACGCTGCGCTCAGTTAGGAAAAAAAACCGCCATTATTGATAGCAATAGTTCACTGGGCGGTACTTGCTTAAACGTAGGTTGCATTCCATCAAAAGCGCTATTAGAGTCATCCGAGTTATACCATCAAGCACAACATGATTTGGCACAACACGGTATTAATGTTACTGACGTTTCGCTGGACTTACCCGTTGTACTACAGCGCAAACAAAAAATTGTGAGTGAATTAACCAGTGGTATTGCCCTGTTACTAAAAAGCAATAGCATAACATCGTATCATGGTAGCGCCAGTTTATTATCGAAGACTAAAGTTAAAGTAAGTCTTGCCGATAATAACACTATAGAAATAACCGCCGATCATATTATTTTAGCTCCCGGTTCAAAACCATCAGCGTTAAAATCAGCCATTGTTGATAATGACACTATTGTAGATTCAACGGGAGCCTTAACCTTTAGTCAAGTGCCTCAATCTATAGCGATCATCGGCGCGGGTGTTATCGGTCTCGAACTCGGTAGTGTCTGGCACCGTTATGGCAGTAAAGTCGTTATTTATGAATTTTTAGATTCTTTATTACCAAGCGCCGATACTGATATAGCAAAACTAGCCGGACGTTTATTCAAAAAACAAGGCTTAAGCTTTCATTTTAGTAGCGAAGTCATCCGGACCGACGTAAAAAATAACAACGTCGAATTAAGCTACAAAGATTCCACTGGCGAACACACTGAAACGTTTGATAAAATATTAGTCGCAACCGGTCGTGTTCCTAACACAGAAAAACTTGCTAGCTTTAAAGAGTTGAATCTCGATAGCAAAGGTTTTATTGAAGTAGACGCACAATGCAAAACCAATATTGATAACATCTATGCTATCGGTGATGCAGTACGCGGCCCGATGTTAGCCCACAAGGGATCAGAAGAAGGTATCATGGTTGCTGAATTAATTGCAGGCAATTTTGGTAAAGTAAATTACGATATTATTCCGTTTGTTATTTACACCAATCCCGAAATTGCCTGGTGTGGACAAACAGAACAACAGTTAAAACAAAAAAACACCGACTATAATATTGGTGTATTTCGTTTCATCGCCAATGGCCGCGCAAAAGCCTTAGCGAAGACCGATGGCCTAATAAAAATAATAGCCGATAAAAAAACCGATCGAATTCTCGGAGTGCATATGATCGGCCCACAAGTATCCGAACTCATCATGCAAGCAGTCATAGCAATGGAATTCAAAGCCAGCAGCGAAGATCTCGCACTAACCCTGTTTGCTCATCCAGGCTTATCCGAAGTGTTACACGAAGCAGCATTAGATGTAGCAGGCAATGCCATACATAAAGTAAATTCATAATTTTCAATAAATAATTAAAAATAAACGTACTAAGAACTTATTGTATAATCGATTGATTTTTTATCACCCATGTCGCATTAAGTATTACTCACGATAATAAAAATACTCGTTGTACAGCGTCCAGTATTGATATGTTACATGATGATACAAATAATGTTGGAGTTGAGTATTAATACACTGGTGATTCCCGCATACTCTCTCCAAATACTCTAAGCAAGAATCTTAAATGACTACCGTCGTGTCAAAAAAACTAGGGTAGAGTTGGTGTTTTATGGCAGTAACATATAAAGGGAAATAGGGATATGCTCGATCATATAAAAATAATTTTAATTTTTTCTGCAATACTAATAACGTCGTGTAGCGGTGGTACCAGTGGTGGCACAACACCTGAAAACAATTCTGTTCCAGATACTGGGAATATACCTGAACCTGTAACAGTCTTTAAGCCAATACACAATGAACTCAATATCCGAGATAAAGTACACGGAGTATCAGCCCACACGATATTGGCAGACGGTCAAATCATTGCAAAAGGGTATATTAACCCATCCAATCGCACAGGATTATTTTCAACTGGCCCTGACACCCGTACTTTCACCGCACTAACACCAAAACCGGTTCGTTACAATGATTATGCCGTTCCGAGTAAGCGAGCGGTTTATATTGATGAAGGTATTTTATACAGTAAAGGTGTGACTACTCCAGTGCAACTATCCGATGTTGAACTTGTAGAACGATTTTGGTTGTCACCTGATAAAACAAAAATATTGTACATTGCAAATGAAGGTGGTGATATTGCGCTTGATCAAGTGACCGGTAAAAAAATATTTAAGCAGCGTAATGAACTTTATATTGTTGACGTAATTGGAGGTAACCGAGCTAAAATAAATGCTTCAGTTGTCGATAGTCATATTTTATATGAAGGTATTGACAACGCTAACGCAGCGCATCGTGTACGTCCACAGTTTCTACCCGATATGTCACGAGTAATTTATGCTGTGAATATTGGAAGCACCGGAGCCACCGAGTTACATTCGGTATTACTCGATGGTAGTGATTTAAAAGTATTAAATGCTAATTTGTCTAGCGCCAAGCTTGGCACTAACCATCAGTTTACTTTCGCTTTCACATCAAACTCCTCGCATGTTATTTACGGTGTTACGGTTAATAAAACTATGTCGCTATATTCTATAACACCTACAGGCATGAGTAATACTAAGATTAGTGGTGCGTTAGTTACTAATGGTACGGTGTTGTCTCGCAGTTTTGCTTTTACAGTAATGCCATCACCCGATAATACTTATGTCGTTTTTGTAGCCGATGCTGACACTGTTGGTGTTAATGAATTATACCGTGTTAATTTAGATGGCACTAATCGAGTAAAGCTGAGTAATGGTTCAGCTGTTTTTTATCGAGCTCCTGTTTTCTCAGCCAATGCTCAATCCTTGGTGTATGTGTCAAACGATGTGTATACCGTAGCGGTCACTGGTGGCGTGTCAACCCGTCTTGCACCAACATTGAATATAAGTGTTGTTTTAAAACCAGAATTAACTCCGGACAAAAAATCGGTTGTTTATGTTGCTAAGGATAATGTTGCGAGCACAAATGGTAATAGAGTGTATCGATTGTATCTTTCAGCACTTGATGGCAGTAATACCATAGATTTATCCGGCACAATGATTAAATTTGGTAGTGTTTATATTGCTTCTGGTTTTGGTCCCGTGTTTATGTTTGATCCTTCTGGAACGCAGGTTATCTTTCGTGCCGATGCTCAAGTGAATTCAGATTATGCATTATATGCAGTCGATCTTAATGGCAACAATCGAAAAAAATTAACGCCTGATCGTGTTCAATCAAGTTACAGTACAGCTAGTAGTTTAGGTTTTTACGGTAGTAAATTTTATTTCAGTTATGATCGTAACTTTTGGGGCTTTAGAGAACTTTATGAATACGATTTTTCTGTCGCCGCTAATAATGTGAAAAACATTAGTGCTAACTGGCCTAATTTTATTAGTGAAGATGCCAAAGGAACCAGTGTTGTGCAAAGTAGCGATGGCTCCGTTCAGGCTTTTTATAGTCAACGAGCTGCATTTCGTGATGGTGCTATCATCATTGTTAATGCAACATCAAGTTGTCGCATTGAATTAACCGACTACGATCATGTGGTTTACGGTGAGGGTAATTTTTTTATGGCACCGAATGGTAATAATTTATACTATACACTCTATGACTCCGATAAAAGAACACGCAGACGATTTTATCAAGCATCAACACAGGACTGTTCAACAACGTTTCTCAATGGAGCTATAAGCCAAGCAGTCAATCGATTTAAATTATCACCAAATGGAGCTTATCTGGCTTATTCCGGAGCGAACTTTAGAGGTTCAGGCTTACATTTAACGACAAACGATGGACAAAACGCGATAGAATTAAATGGCGGTCGACAGTTTGGTGGTTTATCTAATATGGAAATTGATGGTTTTGTATTTAGCCCAGATTCCAGTAGAATTGTTTATTGGGCTGATCAAGATACTGCTGCTCTACCTGAGCTATACTCAGTAACAGTGGATGGCCTAATAAGTTCTAAACTTAGTGGCGCGGTAGTGTCAAACAATGTTGGCGTTTTTAACAATAGTGATTATAAACCGTTAATATCAGGTGATAATAACTGGGTTATTTATAAAGCAAAACAAGATACTCAAAATATTGAACTGTATAAAAATACGCTAGACGGTGACAGTACTACCAATGTTAACTTAAGCAGTTTAAATAATGCCAATGTATTCACAGGCAGCATTGCAGACAATATTAAAATCACTGCAGATTCATCAAAAGTAGTTTATTTTATAAAATCTGCTGGCGTAATAGAACTTCATTTTGTCAATTTAAATGGAACACCTAAGTCATTAAAATTGAACTCAAATATTGCAGGAGTTGAACGATTTTCCAGTTACCGAAAATCAGCATTTAGTTTAACACCAGACTCTTCCTCCGTTGTTTACTTAGCACGTGACATGGTTTCATCACCAATTGAGTTGTTTGTATCACCGCTAAACGGTAATACGATTGCGACAAAATTAAACTCACCAATTAGTAGTGACGGCGTCATTGACAATTTCACTTTAACTAGCGACGGTAGTAAGGTTGTTTATTTTAGTTTAAATAGTTTGTCAGAGCTTGCAACATTACATGTCAGCAATCTTAATGGCAGTGGTCAATTACAGCTAGCTGCAGTAAAAGGATTTCGATTTGATTCTGATTTCGGCGTACCATTAGTCACTTCCGATCATCGAGTGGTTTTTCGTACGGTGCTCAATGAAATTGATGGTATTTATATCATGCCATTAACGGGAGGAACTGCAAATCTCGTTTTTGAAATAAAACCAACACGAAAAATTGACGGAATATACCTAACGAATAAGTCGACATTAACTGTGGTAGGTGATCTTCGTGTGCAGTCTATTTCAGAAGTGTTTAATTTTGATCTTTAACACGATATTATAATCTATAACAAAAAGTAACTTAGCTAAATGTTTCCGCGTATTTTTAGCGGAAATGCAAGAGAGTAGTGTTGGAGCTACTCTCATATTATTATATTTATTCAAGCTTACACAAAATAAGTAAATTGTATAATGATAACCGGTTCCTAAAAAAAACATCCCAACTATACACCGTTGTATTTTTCCCTATACTTATCTTCAATTCACTAAGAATAAAATACAAAACTACAGGGGCGGTTTAATGCAAAAAAATGAATACAATTTATTTTGGAATTTAGTCGCTGGTCTACTACTCGTAATAGCTACAAGCGCATGTGCTACTCACGATCAAGTTTTTTTCACTAATCAAAACAACACAGGTGACATTGGTATTCTATTAGATGGCCGATTATCAGGCACTAATGTCAACGATGAATCGTACACTACCATAGCCACCGGTCACGTCAGTCCCGGCGACATTACCAACGGCACGAATAATGAAGTTATTGCATTTCAACAAGAACGACCCGTTAATTTAATTGAAGGTACCAGCTGGTCGGCAAATAACGACATAGTCACCGCATCGTTCCAAAATGAAATGGGAACCTCATTTTATGTCTGGTTACTAAAAGGGCCTTATGTTGATAGAGAGGCTCAAGCCGTTGCAGCTTGTTTAAAACTCAGTTCGATATGGAAAGATGAACGAATGGGAACCCAGATATCAACATTCCAAATAAATGATAAAACCAGTGATGCAGCAATTTCGCCTTTTTTAGATTTTAACTGTACAGATGATGAAGTTAATATACGCTCTCAAATTGGTTATAATGCTAATGGCATTAATATCTATTATGTTGACAGAGTTGATTTTGGTAGCGGTTATTCCAGTGGTAATGGCGTATGGTGTGGTGATAATACCGTCGTAATGGGCAAAAATGCGAGTGATCACCTAGCAGCACATGAAATTGGGCATGCCTTTAAACTTAGACACGTTAATGCTTTAATCCTAAATTTTGATACAACGAATGTGATGCACAATGCTAGTGGAAACCGAGAGTACTTAACTGAAGGGCAGAACTTCCGTGCGCATCTAAATTCCTTATCGGTCATCAACACAACCTACAATTTACGTCCTGGCTTAACTACACGTAACTGTGCTGGTTTATCAATACTAGCGACAAGCACCTGTCCTGCAGTTCAAAAACGAATCTGGGCCGATGGCGCTTATCCAGCAAATTAACAGGAGGTACTCATGAACAATATAAAATTTATTAAATCATTTTCATTCACGTGTCTTATGTCATTGTTTCCAGTGGCAGCTAATAGTGCCAATACAGCAAGTCACGATATAACAATTAAAGGCCAAAAAATATTACAAATTTATTTGTCTCAAGATTGTGGCAGTGGCGATAGTAATCCAAAAATAGCATTGAATGCGGTAATGAAACAACGCAACGTGACCGTACCGTTACTGTTTGTAGTATTAAAAAATGGCCCGTCTATTGAATTAAGAAAAATTCAGGAACGTGACGCAAAAGCCAGTTATGCCAAGATAAAACGTTTTTTAAACCAAGATGGATTAAAAGCATTAAAAGATAAAAATGTAGTCACCGCTGCAAATAAATTAAATGAACAACGTTACGTCGCCATGCGCATGAAAAGTTTTGTCAGTGGCTACCAAGAGCGCGCGTTAAACGCATTGTTAGCATTGAAAGATCCTAAAATTATAAAAAGACTACGCTGGCTTAAGCAGCAAGCAAAATTACCAAGCCAATTGCGCGGAATTATTGCGATGGAATTATAATAATTCCATTTACTTTAATAAATAAATTAAGCAACTTGTTGAGTTGCATTTTTAGATACAACCCGTAACTCTAGATCACATAATTCCAGTGCAGCCATAAAAGTTTCGAGTAAAGGATTACCATTTTCACCAAATGATTTATATAATGATCCTCGTTCACGGCCAGTTACACTTGCTAATTCGGCCATTCCTGCTCGTGCTTTAATGACACGATTTAAATGAACTAAAATAACAGCTTTGTCACCATCTTCAATGGCTGCAGTTAAATACATAGCGGCGAAATCAGCAT
>VAOX01007747.1_pt1 | contig 35288 bp, 33 predicted proteins | sample 3393891 | NCBI WGS metagenome assembly VAOX01 (sample SAMN08290429, study PRJNA428436) | hydrothermal vent metagenome | isolation source: Deep-sea hydrothermal vent chimney | place: Indian Ocean: Southwest Indian Ridge | depth 2822 m m
GAAAAGATTCCAATCGAGGATATCAATAAATGGTGATAAAAACTAATGAGTCATTTTAAACAACCCAAAACCGTATCACTGGTGCTCGGTAGTGGTGGTGCCAGAGGTTATGCACATATTGGAATTATAAATTACTTAATAGAACAAGGGTTTACAATTAGCTCAATATCGGGTTCATCGATGGGCGCATTAGTTGGTGGTATTTATGCAGCAGGAAAGCTAGATATTTATTCTCAATGGGTTACCGCACTTGAAAAAAAAGACACTATTAGCTTACTGGATTTTTCTTTTTCACAACAAGGGTTATTTAAGGGTGAAAAAATAATAAACGTTTTGAAAAAAATGATTTATGATTATAATATTGAAGACCTTCCAATATCCTACACTGCTGTAGCGACAGACATTAACAGACAAAAAGAAATATGGATAAACCAAGGTTCATTGTTTGATGCAATACGAGCATCTATCGCTATTCCTCTGATATTTACTCCGCATGACTATATGGGAATGCAATTAATTGATGGCAGTGTTGTAAATCCAATCCCTATTGCTCCAACACTAAATGATAAAACGGATATTACCATTGCCGTTAACCCCAATGGTAGACCTAAACCTAAAATAGAAAAAATCAGTTCATCCGTAACAACAAATAATGAAAATAGTACAAACTACCGACAACGAATAACCGATTTTATAACTGGCTTGCAATCAAAATCCGATAAAATAGCGGATGAATCAATGTCGGCTTACGATTTAATTACTAAAACCTCAGAAACCATGCAAAATAAAATTACCGGATTACAACTTGCAACTTATTCTCCGGATATTGTAATTTCGGTTCCCCGAAATGTATGCTCTTTTTATGAATTTTATCGAGCCCAGGAAATCATTGATATTGGTTATGAACTCGCACATAAATCACTGCTCGATTTCAATAACGAGCAAATTTAATGACTCGTACCCCGTGAATGATTTATTTTATTATAAACATTGTATTTCCCCGATGGTTTTTTCATTGGTAGACGTTTGATTTCTTTTAAAGTATTCGCATCGTAGACAATTAGTTCACCATTCATATCCCAAATACTTAATAAGGCATATTTACCATACCGATCAAACTCAACATGAGCTGCATTTTTGCCAGGTGAGGGCCGTAATGTTTTTATGATCGTCAGTGTTTTTTTATCAATAATGTGCACGGCCTCTTTATTTTCACCAAAAAACACATCGGCCCAAGCATAGGGTGAATTTTCATGACTGCGCATGAAAAAACCAGGTCCAAGAGTTTTAATCCGCTTGATGGTTTTCCAACTTTTCATATCAATAATACTTATTTCAGCCTTACGAAAATTCGGCGTTGCCATCACTAACCGTCCCTGATAGAGCCAACTGATGCCCGAGCCCAAATGCGGTAAGCCGGTCAATTGCAGATCAGCTACTTTACGACGAACATCCAAATTAACTACCTGACCATTTTTAGCATTTCTAGCCGCGCCCATGACATGACGATAATCGGGATCAAATTGGAAATCGTCCAGATAATCATCGAGTTTAATTCGTTGTATCGGAAATTGACTAACGTCAGCGATAGCTTCACCCTGACGGTAATCATGGACTAATCCATTATAAACGGGTGGGTGTTTATCATTGTAAAAAATTTCCCATAACTCGGGAATATCCTTAAGTGCAACAATAAAACTATTACGTGGTGCAGCAGTATAAACCGCGCTCACACGTGACGTTGTGCCATTGCTGTCACTAACCGGAATAATTTTAAGCGGCGAAAGATCAGTTGCGTCTAAAATGACTAATGAATGCGGTAAATAGTTCCCCACTAAAACAAAGCGGCCATCACCGGAAACAGCCAAATTACGGGTATTAATTCCTGCTCGAATCTCACTAACCGTTTTAAGATTATAAATATCAAATTTGCTAATCCAGCCATCACGCGAAGCAAAATAAACATAACGTCCATCAGGTGAAAATTTTGGTCCGCCGTGTAATGCAAAACGGGTTTTGAATCGATGAATAACCTCAAACTTATCACCATCAAGAATCGAGGCATGATGGTCCCCTAACTCAACCACAATAAACAAGTTGAGCATGTCCGCAGTGAACAATGGCGTATCACCAAGACTATCAGCGTTAAAATGAATAACGTGTGATTTTTTTAACTCAACCATTCCCCACACCGGAATACTGTCTAATGGTGTATAAATATAATCAATTAGTTGTTGTATTTGTGTCTTGCTTATTTGAGCAGAAAAACCCGGCATCTGGGTAGCAGCACGTCCTGAGTGAATAACGTTAAACGCATCTTTTTTACGAAGTCGTTTTAGATTGCTGGGTAATAAAGCTGGGCCCATTGAACCCAAACGAGTAGTCGCATGACAGCCCGAACATAACTGTTGATACAATTTAGTAACCGAACTGGTTTTAGTATCAGAGTTAATGGCATAAGCCTGATAAAAAACCGTTGTATAAATTAAGATAGTAAAAATAATAAAACGTATTACTTTAAAACCATTAAATGAATTATTCATGTTAAAACCTCCGCTTATCAGTCTGATATTTTCGCACTTACTACCGAGGCACTTGAAATGATACCATTAAATTGATTTCAGTTTAAAGCCTCGGTTTTGAAATAGGAGTAACCAAATTAAGACTCGCAAACCTCACATTAGCGCTATTTTTTTCAAGTATACTGTTAGTAATTAATGCTCAATATCTGGCTTGTTTTTTCTGCCGCGCCCAGGGTGTTAACTGTAAACGGGTTGGTGAATTTTTCACTCCGATTTCATCATCTGTTAAATAACACGCGGGATCTTCTTGCCAAAAGTTTCCCGTTAACTGATAAGCGCGAACTCGGGTATTACCTCCACAAATATTCTGAAACTGACACAAACCGCAACGCCCTAATAAGGGTCGAGGTTTCGATTTTAAACCGTGCATTAATGGATCGGATTGATCTTGCCATATTTCGGAAAACGGACGGTGTTTAACATTGCCTAAGGAATAATCCCACCAAAAAGTGTCCGGATGAACATTGCCAAGATTATCAATATTAGAAACATTAACTCCCGATGAATTGCCCCCCCATTGGTTTAGTTTAAAACGAATATAATCCAGTTTGTCTGGAAAATATTTCTCCACCCACAACAACAGATAAACACCATCGGCATCATTATTACCAGTTACCAACTCACGCTTGCGACCCGCTTGAACATGCTGCCATGCTGTATCAAATAATAAATCCATCGCAGCACGGGTCATGCTATGAACGACATCATCTTTGCGGTTTTTATTACCTCGTCCGGCATAATTTAAATGCGACAGATAAAATTTATTAACTTGATACTGCTCCATAATGTCGAGTAATTCGGGTAACTCGTGAGCATTATCTTGTGTTAAGGTAAAACGCATACCCACTTTAACTCCAGCCTTGCGACAAAGTTCGATGGCGTGCATCGAGGCATCAAATGCACCTTGTTTACGCCGAAATTCATCGTGCGTCTCCCGAATACCATCAATGCTAATTCCAACATAGTCATAACCTACATCGGTTATTTTCTTTATATTGGACTCATTAATAAGGGTACCGTTAGTTGACAAGCCAACATAAAAACCCATTTTTTTTGCTCGATGCGATATTTCAAAAATATCCGGGCGTAATAGTGGCTCGCCTCCGGATAAAATGAGAACCGGTACGGAGTATTTCTTTAAATCATCCATTACAGCAAAGACTTCATTAGTGGATAACTCATCATCAAAATCTTTATCAGCCGAAATTGAATAACAGTGTTTACAAGTTAAATTACATCGGCGCACGAGGTTCCATATCACAACCGGTGCTAATGGTTCACGCTTAATACCCAGTGGTGTTGCTGAGTTAATTTCTTGCATAAATTGACTAATTCGGAACATCGTTAGACCTACCTTCAATTGATTTAATACGCAAACCGGTTTTTTTTAGTATTCGCTGACTAAACAATACGTCGTGACTCCGAACCTCATCAGCAAGTAGATTTTTTATTTTATCGACCAATAACAGAGCCTTGTCACGACTCGTCGCATGTACCATTGCAAATAAATTATACGGCCAGTCTGGAATATAACGAGGGCGATGATAACAGTGGCTAACAAAATCAAGCGCACCAAGTTTTCGCCCAAGTTCATCGACACGTTCATCAACAATGTCCCATACGGTCATGGCATTAGCATTGTATCCCAAGGCATAATGATTTGGCACAGCAGCAATGCGTCGAATGATGCCATGCTGTTTCATTAAATCCATTCTTGCGATTAGCTCATCGACACTAATGTCTAAACGCTGTGCAATGTGATGGTAAGGCCGAGACACAAGTGGCAAACCAGTTTGTGTGGCATAAATAATTTTTCTATCGATATCATTCAGAAAATGTTCCTGACTCATAACACACCCCATACTGTAAACTAAACGGCTAAATTAAGGCCTATATAATATTCATTTAACTTAGGTAAGTTAAATGTTTTTAATCCTGTACGCAGTTCAATATCACGATTAATTTCATCTATTTGACAGAACGTTTCAGTCGCTAACACAAACCACATATTAAAATCATGGTCACGTTGATAATTGTAAGCAACTTCAGAATAACCATTAACAATATCACACACCTTGTCAAAGTCTTGCTCGGGTACCTGCATGGCGACTAGGCTAAATGTTCCACCTAATTTTTGTGCATCGAACATTGGGCCAAAACGTGTTAATGTTTTTTGTTGCAATAATGTTTCCAATCGAGTTAATAGCTCAGTTTCACTAATCCCCAAACTCCAGGCTACTTCAGCATAAGGTTCATCACTTAATGGAAACCCCTTTTGCAACAGATTAATAATGTCACGATCAATTTTGTCCATGTTATTCATAATAACCTCGGTCATTCTAATTAAGCTAAATGCGGTGTAAGACTCAATTCAGTTACTTTATTATTTCATTTATGATAAATCGCTCCACGTTGCTTAAATCGTCGCGAACTAAATAAAACAGTGTAATTTATATCCTCTAAGCCAAAGCGTGTTATGATTAATTTAATATTATCCAAAACATTGTCTCGATTCTGACCATGAATCATGGTAAATAAATTGTACGGCCAATCGGGTAAATAACGTGGCCGACGATAACTCAAGGTTACAAATTTGAATTTACTAATACTCAATCCAAGTTCGGTCACGTCCTCATCAGTAATATCCCATACTGTCATGGCATTAGCGTGGTATCCCAACTCATGATGTCGGACCACAATACCAAAGCGTTTAATAATTCCCGACTCTGTTAATTTCTTTAGTTGTACTAGAACCTCCGCTTCTGTCGAGCCGAGCGTTGCAGCTATATCGGCGTACGGTGTTGCCGTTAACGGTAGACCGGTTTGTATTAACGTCACCAGCGCTTTATCAGCATCATTAAGAATAACGTGATCGGGTAATAATGGTAGACGAAATCGGGATTTCATATCCATTAACAGAGTTGCTCCGAATCATGTTGTTGTTCAAAATTTAAGGTAAAACCTAAATCAATATGATAATCTTCTAGCATCGGTAAATACATCACAGCAAGACCGCTACGGTGTTCAATGTCATCGAGTACTGAATTAAGTGTTTGCTCATTTTCAGTTGTTAATACAAACCATAAATTATAATAATGTTCACGTTGATAGTTATGATTAACTTCACGATAGCTGCTAATCATTTCTGCGATAGATTCTAGCCTCTCTTCTGGCACAGCCATTGCTGCGAGAGTACTCGCGCCAATACTATTGGCTCGAAACACCGCTCCGATTCGGGAGATGACTTGTTGTTCTTTTAGCTTATTAAGTGTCGCTATAATTTCATTTTCACTGCAATCAAACTTTTGTGCAATTTCTAAAAAAGGTCGTGAAACTAGCGGTATTGTATGTTGAAAGTCATTTAGCAAATGTTTTTCTAATGCCGTTAATTGCTTAATAGTAGATTTAGTTTCCTGTATTAAATTTGAGTAACAACGTGACATTATTACAAACCTATCTTATGGGCTCGACTAGTAAAAAAAATACCACTGGGATTTTTAATCGGTAAGCTTGTTATCACTAAAAAAGTAGCAGTATCATAAACTGTTACTTTGTTTGCATCTCGCGCCGACACCCAGACATTTTCACCACGAGGTGTAAATTCCATGTGCAACACGGCTTTTCCGGGTTTAAGTGTTTTTACAATCTGTAATGTCTCTGTGTCGAGTACTTGTACCGTGTCGTTATTGGGGAATGCAAAATTAACCCACACTTGCTTACCATCGGGTCGCGCCATAACAAACACCGGTTGACCATGAACAGTGATTGTTTTTACCTGTTGCCAGTTTTGTCGATTGACCACCAACACAGAATGACGACCAACCGCCGGTAAAAAAACATAGTCACGAGTCATTGCCCAACCTTCCAAATGCGGCATTTTATAAACCGGCATTTTTTTTGTACCTCGACCATAATTATTTAATATACGTTGAACCGATTTTTCAGGATGCCATAGGTCCAATAATGCTAAACCATCTTCACCAAACAAGCCGGCAATATAATAACGTCCATCGGGACTGATCAAACCATCATAAGGTAAAACCCCAACATTTCTATAACGTGTTATTTTAGGTGCACTTAAAGTAGTCTTATCGCTGAAATCAGCCATCCATATCTCACCTGCATCATAAAGAGAAAAGACAAAACGTTGTCCTGGAGCATCTACCAGTCCAACTACTTTTGACTGTTGTTTGTTATCACCGTAAATTGCGGGAATATTGGCGACTAGTTCTAGTGTCTTGGCATCAAACACTTTAACGCCACCCGGTTGGTAATTTGATACTGCTACTAAGCGTCCATCTTGTGAGATAGCACCACCAATACTGTTTCCGGATTGAATAACACGCTTGGTGATATTGGCTGCAAGTAAATCAATTTTGGTTAGTCCACCATCACGACCAAAGACGTAGGCATAACGTTCATCGCGCGAATACACAATAGATGCGTGCGACAAATCACCCAAGCCGGTAACTCGGCTTAATGCAGTTGCTCCGGTTGTTTCAATAATTTGCACGCTACCTGTGGTTCGTTCGATAATAACCCCAAGATCACCGGAACCCCGTAGTTGGCCTGTTAGCGTGGTGCTAGAGCAAGCTCCTACAATATTAACCGCTAACAATAATAACCAATATTTAAAAATAAATAATCGGTGTAATTTAAAATAAATAGTCATTGTATCACTCCGCTATAAAGCGTTTCGACCAACCAATCAATTTCCGGTTGACTCAATATTAATTTCCAAGGTGGCATCGGTGTACCGGGTCTTCCGTTTAAAATAGCCATCTTAATTATTTTTCGTGATTTGTTTTTTAAAACTTCTTTGGTTAATGCGGGTCCAATCCCACCTTTTAGCGTCATTCCGTGACACGAACCACAGTCTTGAAGTAGCAGGTTCTTTAGTTTATCGGTGTCGACTGCCGGACTACTTTTTTTTTGTATTTCTAATTCTGAAAAAACAGTTAAGCTGTTACCCAACAAAAACAGTAATAAAAATACCTGTAGAACTTGTTTTAAAAATATCAGCACCTGTTTATGCTTGTTGTTTTTTAGTCACACGAAGATAGTTACTCTGTTCCGAAAGATTTAAAGTCGTTAAATCTAATGGTGAAAACCAATCCAGTGAATGTGCAAGTGATACCACTTTACCAATAATAAAAATAACGGGCGGCTGTTTTATAGTAAACCGAGCAACACTGGTGAGTTGAAGCAACGTTGTTAATATGCATTTTTGGCGTGGCGTGGTACCATTTTGGATAATCGCAGCTGGAGTATTTTCATCTAACCCAGCCTCAATTAATTTTCTGCAAATTAAATTTATGTTCGCTAAACCCATGTATATAACAATTGTTTTATTATCATCCGCCAAACCCTGCCAATCCAACTCCAGTGGAGTACCGGCCTGACTGTGCCCTGTTACTATTTGCACTCCTTGCGCTAGTCCTCGATGGGTAAGTGGAATACCGGCATAACTAGCACAGGCCGATGCGGCTGTAATACCAGGAATAACCTCAAAGGCGATACCGTGTTGTGCCAAAATTTGCGCTTCTTCACTACCGCGACCAAAAATAAAGGGATCGCCCCCTTTTAATCTGACTATGGTTCGTTTTCTATTGGCCAGTTTAATAAGTAATTGATTAATCTCGTCTTGCGATAAAGTATGTTCACCTGATTTTTTTCCAACATAAATTCGACTTGCATCAGGAGGAATAAATTCCAATATTTCATCGGAAACTAAACGGTCATAAATAACAACATCCGCGCAACGTATCAAGCGCAGTGCTTTAACTGTGATTAATTCTGGATCACCAGGGCCGGTTCCGACCAGATAAACAATTGCAGACTGAGTCATTATATATCCTTGCTGATTTTGTATTGCCTGAACTCAACGTTCAGGCATTTTTTAACAAATTACATTTTAATAAACATCGTGCATGGTGTTGTAAACATTAAATTTACCCGTTGGAGTAATTAAACGTTTATCTTTAATTACCGTTTTAAGTTTCATGGTTTTATCGTCAACGACAACAATAGCCGACTCTTGTTTAGCACCACTCCAGACCGAGAACCAAACTTCATCACCGGCATAGTTATACTCGGGTTGTACAATACGTTTTGGTCCTTCACCCAATTTTGCCCACTTGGCGATAGGTAACGTTATAAACGGTTTCTCAATATTCTTTAAATCAAATACTGCGACTGACTGACTCACCGCACTATCTGGGTTCAAGGGTGTATCAACATACAAGTGATTGGACTTGGGATGCGTTTTAACAAATAATGAACCTCCACCTTGTCCTTTTAAAGTACGAACGACTTTCCAAGCATATTTTTTATGATTTTTAGGGTCAGTACCAATTAGTGATATGGTTTCATCACCCAAGTGACTCGTTGCCCAAACAGGACCAAATTTCGGATCCTTAAAATTGGCACCGCGTCCAGGATGCGGTATTTGACCAACATCAATCAAAGCGGCTAATTTAGAGGTCTTAGAATCAACCACCACAATTTTATTGGACTTATTTGCTGCGGTCATAAAATACCGCTGCGTAGAATCCCAACCACCATCATGTAAATACCGAGCGGCTTTAATTGTAGTGATCTGCAAATTATCCAGATCAGAATAGTTAACCATTAGTATTTTTCCGGTCTCTTTAACATTGACGATAAACTCGGGTTTTTCATGCGAGGCAACAATAGCAGCAACTCGAGGTTCAGGATGATATTCCTGAGTGTCAACAGTCATACCCCGCGTTGCACCAATGACCAGCGGCTCCAAGGTATCACCTTTCATAATTGTAAATTGAGGTGGCCAGTATGCACCGGCAATGGCATATTTATCTTCATAGCCTTTGTATTTTGAAGTCTCTACCGAACGCGCTTCCATACCGACTTTAATTTCAGCAACATTATCCGGTACCTTCATCCACAGGTCGATCAAATTTACTTTAGCATCACGACCTATAACAAAAATATATCGTCCTGAATTTGACATACGTGAAATATGAACAGCATATCCGGTATTGATAATGGTAATTATTTTTTTAGTATCGCCATCAATAAGAGCTACCTGACCAGAATCTCGTAACGTCACAGAAAATATATTTTTTAGATTAAATTTATTCATTTGTTTCTTAGGACGTTTATTAACAGGCACATGCACTTTCCAACTCGCCTTGATTTCTTTCATACCAAATTCTGGTGGTATTGGTGGTTCATGTTGTAAATAACGTGCCATTAAATCAACGTCTTTTTCTGATAATTGTCCGGAGGTACCAAAGTTAGGCATACCTGCTGGCGAACCATACCCTATAAATGTTTTTAGATAATCCGTTCCTTTTGATAACGTAATATCGGGGGTTAATGGTTTACCTGTTGCTCCTTTACGCAATACACCATGACATCCGGCACAACGTTCAAAAAATATTTTCTTGGCTCGCGAAAACTCAACAGGAGAAATCGCGGGTCCTTTTGGAGTAAGTTGTTCCTTAGCGGAGTTAGGATCTATTGGTACCGGCGCACCCTTGTAACGTAGCTCTTCCTCTGGGGTTCCGGGGTGTTCACCACTAGCGGCGTACAACTGTAAAGAACTTAAACTACCCAGAAACATCATACTCGTGGTAATAGTTAACTTTATAATATTCATAACGACATCCTCGTTTCGTTCACTATATTAAAAAATTTGTACATTGAAGCAAAGTTTAAAACGTCAATTTCACCAGCACCTTGATTTAAGTCAATCCTAAAAATTATTTAATATCTTTACACGAAATTTTTATTGCTCGCTCGCGTTTTTTTCTTTTTTCAGTAATGGGAGGACACTTGTACGGGTTCCAGTATGTAACCTGACAATCAAGACAATAATGACATTCGTTTGGATTAATTTCACCAGTTGAACTAATCGCGCGTACTTCACATTCATGACGACAGATCTGACAGGGGCGACCACATTCTTTATAACGACGTAACCATTCAAAAATTCTAAATTTTGAAGGAAACGTTAGTGCGGCTCCTAGTGGGCAAATATAACGACAATAAAATTTACGGTTAAATACTGAAATTAATAACAGCGCAGCAGCATATAAAACATAAGCCCAATCTCTACCAAAGTGTAATGTTATCGCGGTTTTAAATGGTTCGACTTCGGCGAACTGTTCCGATATTATTAATGATTGCATTGATATCGCAAATAAACCCAATAAAATAATATATTTAATTGCCCACAGGCGTTCATGAACCACTTCGGGAAATTCAAATGTCCGGCAATGACAAAATTCACCTAAACGAAAGAGCAGTTCCTGCATCGCCCCAAACGGACATAACCAACCGCAATAAACACCTCGTCCCCACAATAAAATGGTTATTGAGACAAAGCCCCAAATAAGGAACATCATTGGATCGACCAAAAAATTATCCCAACTAAAACCGTGTAAAAATGAATTCACAAAAGTAAACACATTAACAATCGATAATTGTGCCAGTGAATACCAGCCAATAAATACCGTGGTGTAAATTAGAAATCCGGTACGTAAATAAGTTAACAACGTTGGGTGTCGTGCTAACCAGTCTTGCATTATTAAAATCAAAATTAATAAAATTAAACTAATGAGTAACACAATAATTTGAAATATTTTTTCACGCCAGACATAAATCCATACCGGTTCATTATCAAATTCAACTGCTTGTTGTAATTTTTTACCGTCCTGACTTAAAATACCATGTAATTTAGCCACCTTACGCATCGATTTATTAATCGATGCGTTTAATACCATAACCGTAATGGTTGCTCCCGTAATTGCATCGATTGATTTAAATCCATCATAATCTTTGCCACCAATTTTAATTCTATTATTAACATATTTATTCAGATATTGATCAATAAATGCTTTTAAGTCTACATCCGATATCCCTAGAACTAGGATAGGTTCCTCGTGATACACAATTTTAATTCCAACAATTTTACCACTAACATCAAAACCAATAAGCGTTCGGATGGGTTTACCGGAATAAGCAGGGATTTTAACCACATCATCGGTGTAATAAACATAACCAAGAATGTGTTTTCCGTCATAAACAGCAGCAGATAAGGGCTTACCTTGCAATTTATCAACATGACTGGCTGTCGGAAAAAATGTTTTATACAACAACGTATAATCCTTAATTCCAACAGTGGCCTGACTATAATTATTTAAAAATAAAAATAGTAATATTATACTTATTTTAATTAAATATTTTTTCATTATTGTGTTTTTTAAAATCAATCTAATTAAATTTCATCAGACACTAACTAACGTCAAAAATAGCTAACGACTTAAACGGGCATACAATAAGGGTAATTCGCGTGGTAACTCCGAGGGTTGTCGAATCACAACATAATTATCACTGCCAAACATATGCGGTAAATAATCACCTGCTTGTTCATCAATCGTAACGCAAAAAGGATGCAGTCCTTGTCGACGAGCTTCGATTAACGCCATACGTGTGTCTTCAATACCATAGCGGCCATCATATAAATCAAGATCGTTGGGTTTCCCGTCGGTTAAAATTAATAACAATTGATGACTCGCGAGCTGTTTGCTCAAAATACTACTGGCATGTCGAATAGCGGCTCCCATTCGGGTATAAAACCCGGGTTTTATTGCATTAATTCGACCGCGCGAAATAGCATTATACGATTCATGAAACCCTTTTAAGTTATAAAAACGAATGTGCTCACGATAACGTGAAGAAAAACCGTACATTGCAAATTTATCACCAATGGCAGATAAAGCCTCGGCAAACAGGAATAAACTGTCTCGAATGACATCAATTACCCGAGCATGATCATCTACCCACGAATCGGTTGATAATGATAAATCGGCCAATAATAAACATGCCATGTCACGAAGCCCTCCACGAAATTCACGATACAGTCCCTGTTCCGCCACTACTGCAGTGCCGTGTTTATGTTGTTTTTGTTCGGTTACAAAATTGATGTATGCGTCAAGGTCAATTTCCGTACCTTGTTGCTGTCCGCGATACCATAAACGTGAAGGCTGTAATGCCTCAAACTGATTTCGTAATTTTCGTGCTACGTTAGTTAATGCTACGGGTAACGCTATGGCGGGTGCATCGACGGATATCATTTCCTGCAAACTGCAGTGATTTTTAATTAATTGTTTTTTACGATAATCCCACTCTGGTAATAAAATTCCAGCCTTTAACGTTGTATCATCACTTTCGGATGATGGTAGATCCAAATCAAATCGAATTCGTTTAGCTGTTGCTTTGTTATCGCGAGCAATACTTAATTGTTCCAGATCCTTAGCAGTGTCTTCGGCTGAACTCAGATCCTCATCTTCATCGGTGGTACGATCAACTTTTATATATTCAGCCCAACTGAATATATTTTCAAAACGATCCAGCACCAAACCACTTTTACCATCAGGCATTTCTACTTGTTCCGCTCGATAACGACGTTGTTGTTCAGGGTCAAGTACTTCGCCTGCGCTATTATCAGTGCTGGTTTCATCGCTACTATCAGAATTATTCACATTTTGAGTTGTCATCGGCGCAGGATATAACCACAAGTATACTGGGTGCGGTAAGAAACGTTGCACTTGAAATGTTGCTGCTTGTGCGGTTAAATCTGTCTGCCGAGGATTTTGTAATGCTGATAATATAAGCTGTTCCAACTGTTGCTGTACGACTGTCAAACTTTTTGGATTAGGTCGTAACGCTTGTTGTGCATTAACGAGACGATAATAACGATGTTCTAAACCTGGAAACTGTTTTAATACTCTACAACTTAACCATTGGTTGGTGTATATCCAGTTAACATTGCTATTATCACTCTCATCACTAAAACTTGTAGCACCCGATGCCAGTGCCGCTAACCATAAATACAAGTCATAATTTAACGACTTTTCTGCAAAAACATCGATACAGGATGGTAAATTTAATGTCGTATCATTTCGCCAAGCTAACTCAAAACGAGTATTGGTTCCGGCAATTCGTTGCAGTACAGTACGCTTAAGTTGATACTCCATAGCAGGAGATGATTCTATTTTTAAACCACCATCACCACCTAAGGCACGAAACATAACGGCCACTACTCGGCGAACATCATCAAGATAAATTGCTGCCTCAGGATAGTGTTTAATCACCGTGCTACTCATAATACGGTGCCATACCTTACCCACATGTTCTTCAAGTTCAACCAGATGGTGTAAGGTTTTTAATGCTTTGGGGGCTCGTAATAACATTAGTGATCACTTTCCTTTAATGCTGATTGACCCGTCTGCCAAGTCAATACGGGTTGTTTTCCAATATCGGTCTGAACTTGTTCACATGCGTCAAGGCACACACCACACTCGGTGCAATTAAACATGCGGCGTTTAATCGAACGTGGATTTAAACGCATTGGACATTCATTATCACAGGCATTAAAACAATCTTGGCATTGTGATCCGTTCGGTCGATCAAAACTAACGACCATTGCACGTTTGTTTGCCATCCAAACCAAGCTTTGAAATACACCTACGGCACAAGCAAAGCGGCAGAACAAATGACGCGCAAACATAAATTCGATACTTAACAATAAGGTTGCAACACCAATAAATAACATTTGATTGCGTGTTAAACTAAGATGAAATAAATTGTAATAAATTTCCTTTGGTGGTAATAAATAACTCAAAAAAACCACCGCCCATAAAAAAGCAAATATAACTACCGCCAAATAAACCAAAAACCAGTATTTCTTTTTAGTAGCGATCATTGTTTTATCGGGTTTTTGTAATGACTGTTTCTTATCCCATAAACTAAACTTTCCCGATGCTCGTCGCATTAAACCGTTTATCGTTTCAACAACAGAAAAATGGGGACACAACCAGCCACAATACAATCGGCCGTATTTCCACGATGTCCAGCCAAATAGTAATATGACTGCCAGTAAGGGTAAAAACGCTCGTACAATAATATTAAACACTGCATCCGATGCGGTAGCCTGCCCAGTTATTACTGCATCGAGTTCAAGTGTCCAGTTGTGACCAAAAACTATAAAATGTCCCAGATTCAGATCCAATCTAAAAATATTTAAAATCGGTGCTACAATAAATAATATAAAAAAACTTGATTGGAATACTCGCCGCAATCGTTGATGCTTCGCTCTAACAGTAGTTTTAACTTTCATTAACTCCGCTCCCATATCCTTACTTCTTTGCTCGCTCTAACGCTAACGGGACAGCAGTGATTTAAAATACATTATTCAGGTAACGTCGAAGAACAAGAACGCCCTATTACCAAGTAATGATAGTGTTTCCCTGCCATTGCTTTAGCTAAACCCAGTGCTCCCAAAAAAATAAAAAATGCGTGCATTAAAACAAAATACAAAATCAGTATTATCCATGTTATCGGATGTTCTAAACTGCCAAAGAACAAAAACATGACCAATACAATACTAGCTGGAACAATAAGCACTAGTGTTCCAGCCCATAAACTTGCAAAAAATGTTTGTTGTAGATGACAATAAGCCAGACCAGCATTCATATGACGAAACCAAAAATATAAAATACCCAACAGAACAAAGGCCAAACCTGGAAACAATAACAAATTAAGCAAGTACAACACCTCAAATGTAACTGCTAAATTTTGCTCAGTAGAATCAGCGTCCGAATGTTGCATAAACCACTTCCATCAAGGCGTTAACCGTTTCTTCATCATCGGTCAGGGGTTCGACTAATGCTGCTCGACAAGCTTCAACCGAATCAAAACCTGCTTTGATTAAGGTTGCGGTATAAACCAGCAAACGAGTACTGGCGTTTTCTTCTAAATCATGATCTTTTAATGCTCTAAACGCACGAGCCAAGGAGACTAACTGGGTCGCAATGTGTTCTGCTATACCGGTTTCGGCCAAAACAATATCCCGCTCTTTTGCCGCGTCTGGATACGAAAATCGCATTGATACAAAACGTTGCCTAGTACTGGGTTTCATACCTTTGAGTAAATTTTGATAACCCGGGTTATACGATACCACCAGCATAAATTCGGGTGGCGCTTGTAATAATTCACCCGTTCGTTCAATTGCTAATAAGCGTCGATCGTCCGATAAAGGATGCAACACGACTGTCGTGTCTTTTCGTGCTTCCACAACTTCATCGAGATAACAAATCCCGCCTTCACGCACGGCGCGTGTTAGTGGTCCATCTTCCCAATAAGTCGCACCATCACCGATAAGATGACGACCAACTAAATCGGCTGCTGTTAAATCATCATGGCACGCGACGGTAAATAATGGCCTATCTAACTTGTCTGCCATATGCTGTATGAAACGCGTTTTACCACAGCCGGTTGGACCTTTTATTAATACTGGTAACTGACTTTTCCAGGCATGTTCAAATAAAACAGCTTCATTTCCTGTAGAAAGATAATAAAAATTATCCTTGTCATCAATTATGTTTCTCAAATTGTCACTCATTATTGATACCTACTACTATTGTTAACTAACGTTATTGTAAAATTTTATTTTCTGTTGCCTCGATAAAATGACTATTGAGGCAACAGTTGTTTTTCCGCAACGTTTATATTTAAATTTTCACAGTTTCTTGATTTTTCCCTGTTACAAAGAAACTCCAAACATACAATATCAATCCAATAAGAAACACAATTCCGGCAACTTCACGCATCCAATAAAATATTGAAATTTTATCCTGCACGACCATGAATGGTAGAGGATTATCACTCATTCGTTGTAACCAAATTTGTAATATACCAGCGCCGGTTAAAAATAAAGTAATAAACACCATCGCAATTGTCATTAACCAGAATGACCACATTTCCAGTACTTGAGATTTATTACTATTGCAACCTGGTCGTCCACGTAATAGAGGCATGGCGTAGGAGATAATTGCCAGAACCACCATTACATAAGCACCGTAAAATGCCATGTGACCATGCGCTGCAGTAATTTGTGTACCATGGGTATAATAATTGACTGGTGCCAAGGTATGCATGAAACCCCATACACCGGCACCCAAAAATGCCATTACCGGAGTACCAATTGCCCACAACATTGCTGCCTTATTAGGGTGCTCGCGTCGACGTTTGTTAACCATATTAAAAGCAAAGATCACCATCATAAAAAAAGGTATTGGTTCAAGAGCAGAGAACACCGAACCCCACCATTGCCAATATTCAGGTGCACCGATCCAGTAGTAGTGATGTCCCGTACCGATAAGCCCTGTAATCAAACTCATACCAATAATGACATAAAGCCATTTTTCAATTATCTCACGATCAACCCCGGTCATTTTAATCAGAACAAAAGCCAGAATGGCACCTAGAATTAATTCCCAAACACCTTCTACCCATAGATGCACAACCCACCACCAGAAATACTTATCCAGCACCAAGTTATCAGGATTGTAAAATGAGAATAAGAAAAATAACGCAAGCCCCCATAGACCAAGTAGCAACACCATACTAATCACGGTTTTACGTCCTTTTAGAATGGTCAGGCTAATGTTATATAAAAACCCGAGTGCCACGATAACAATACCAATTTTGGTTATCGTTGGTTGTTCTAAAAACTCACGCCCCATTGTTGGTAATAAATCATTGCCGGTAATTTTGGCCAGTGTTGCGTAAGGTACCGCAAGGTAACCCACAATAGTGAGAACAGCGGCCGTCAAGAAAACCCAAAATAAAATTATCGCGAGTTTCGGACTGTGCAGTTCAGTTTCGGCTTCTTCGGGAACAATAAAATAAGCCGCCCCCATAAAACCAAAAAGCAACCAAATAATTAACAGGTTGGTGTGTACCATCCGTGCAACGTTAAACGGTATTTCTGGAAATAAAAAATCACCGATAACGTATTGCAGACCTAATATAACACCAAATAAAATTTGCCCCACAAACAAACCTATCGCCGCTATAAAATACAATTTTGAAACTAATTGTGATTGATATTGCATTTTTTTCTCCTTAACCTTGAATATTTGGTGGCCAGTTAGCATTGTCGACTTCCGAGGTCCATTTAAGAAACTCTGCTATGGCATCAAGATGTTTATCGCTTAAATTAAATTGCGGCATACTGCGCCTACCTGGAATTCCGTCAACCGGCCGGCTTTTAATAAATCCTATAATGGCATCTTTGCTATAACCAAAACGTTTATAAACATTACCAAGCTCTGGGGCAAAATAAGCACCTTCACCCATAATGGTATGGCAACCAACACAATTATTGTCCTCCCATACTTTTTTACCTAAGGCAACTTGCTCGGTAATATTTTCACGATGATCTCGCTCGGGTAATTTTGAAGTTGTGTCAAACGTTAAAGCCACAAGCACAAAAAAGAAAAATGCCGAACCTCCATAAAATGTGTTTCGTGCCATCGACTTGGTGAATTTTTCACTCATGATGAATCGTCTCCTTAATTCTTATTAGGTGACTTTATTTATCCATAGCGGCACAAGGATAACCTTGACTTACGTCAATCTGAAAAATTTAACAGGTTTTTTTAAAATTATGGAATATAGAGTGGCGACTACAACAGCTCACGAATGCCATCAACATCAAGCAAGCTGATGTCATTACCACTGACTTCGATAAGCCCTTGCTTACTTAGGTTTAATAAGATACGAGAAAAAGTTTCAGGTTTAATCGATAAACGGGCAGCGATGATATTCTTTGCTGTGGTTAAATGAATGGCAGCCAAAGCTGTCGCTTCTTCTGGTAATTGTTCTAACAAATAAACCACAAGGCGGTATGTTGCATTATGTAATGTTAAATTATTGATTTCATTCACACGGGAATGCAAATGTTTGCCCATAATGCTTAATAAGCGAAAACAGGTTTCTTTTGAATTGTCGAGCAACTCACGAAATAACTTCATGTCAAAACAATATAACTCACTGTCAATAATAGCTTCAGCACTAACAGGATAAAATTGACGCGGCATAAACATGGTAGCCTCAGCAAAAGTCTGAGAAGGATAGATTATTTCTATGACTTTTTCATCACCAGCCGCTGAAAGACTAAATAATTTTATCTGGCCTGTATGCAATAAATAAAAATTTTTCGCCTGGATTCCTCGTTCAAACAATAAACTTTTTGATGACAAATTAATCCTTCGGGTAGCATTTAAAATTTTGTTCAGTTGGAGATCGTCTAAAGCCTCAAATAAAGTAACATGTTGAAACTCATCTAGGACACTTTTACTGTATTCCATGCGGTAACACTCGCTTAAGTCAATTAAATAATTGTTTCTTGATCTTGGTCAATGACAGCTACATCATAAATTTAATAAAAATTACAGATGGTTCAGTATATAGGAAGTTAATAATAGATGAAATTAATTTTGATAATTTCAGGCAGATATCCATCTTGTAATGTATCGAAGAAGATATGGTTTGAAACGTGCGTTCAAAATAATATCGAACTTGAAGTTTTTGATATGGAAAATTCAAATGGTAGAAATATAGCTGAAACACTTAATCTAAAAACATTTCCGGCATTAATCAGGGATGGAAAAGTTATCGCAGTTGGCCAGCCAAACTCAAAAACTGCTGAGAAATTAATACAAGAATTATTACACAAAATTTAAGTTAAATAATATTTTACAACAATAGTCTTTATTTATTGCTAATTTTTCAAGATGGACGTATTTACAGTGTGTCTTGACATGTGTGACCAGATTCACTGCTCGGCTTTAAAGTGAAACGGTCTCCATTAATTGACCTGTATCAATATTTTATTGAGATAGCCGTGTTAGATTTGCACGTTAAAGATACTTAAGGAAACATCGTTGTCAGCTAATAAAAACTACACATTTAAAAATCTATTTTTTGAGGCAACTCGATTATGCAATTACGCTTGCCCAATGTGTATGGCCAGTAGTAACGATACGCGCTTGGTTAAAAAAAGTCGAAAACAGGAACTGAGTACCGATGAAATTGAACACTATATTTTTAAGACTGTTGATAAAATTGGTGTTAATAAAATAACCTGGAGTGGTGGCGAATTTATATTACGTAAAGACGCTGTTGAATTGGTTAGACGTGCCACTAAATACGGTTATTCCTCTGTAATAACAACCAATGGTTCAAGAATGAACCGTGAAAAATTATTAGAACTTAAAGCGGCAAGCAATGACAGTGTTGTCATTGCAGTGGGCATTAACTCTATCGAAGATGAGAATTCGTGGACCCGCGATACCGATTGTGAACAATCACTTGCGGTATTAAAATTGTGTCAGGAACTGAATATTCGACAAAATGTTGTTGTTACAATTGGACAACATAATTTAAAAACGATCGAACATACTTTACAATGGCTCGACGATCATCACATTCCGTATAATCGTTCACCTTATACTGCCCGTGGTTACGGCCGTGAATATTGGGATGAACTCAAATTTAGTAAAAAAAATATGCAGGAAACAATACACCCTGCTTTGCGTAAACATGCCAATGGTTACATCAGTTACACCCCTTTTTTTCTATCACCTGAGGTTCATAAGACAATATCCAACGGTATCAGTAATGTCAGTGTGCCGCAAAATCCATCCATAGGTTGTTGGTGTGGTACTTGGTTGGCGGTTAATGCAGAAGGTGATGTTTCGCCTTGTGGTATTTTATTGGATGATGTTAATTGCGGCAATATACGTCAAAAAACCTTTCAACAGGTAATCGATGATAGTGAGGTTTTCCAAAAAATTCTCAATAGAAAAGAATTAAAAGGTAAATGCGGCCGTTGTCGTTATCAGTTCACTTGTGGTGGTTGCCGTGCAATGGCTTATTATCATAGCGGTGATATAATGGGTGAAGATCCAACCTGTTTTTTTGAACCTATTGATAATACAACCGTCTGTGAACACGAACAAGAAACCAATACAGTTTTTAAAAAATTTGTTGCTATCACCCGTTTCGCTGACAAAATTAATTCCTTAAAAATATCAGACTCTACTCTTCCGAAGCAAGACTAGATAACATCATTATTACATCAAAGTTCCTATCACAACGCTTAAACCTTTATTCGCTATTTTCTAATTCGTGAATTTACTCTTGATGTGAGTCAAGGAGTATTGTGAGGCAGCCCAGCATAATAAAATAACTGATTTCTTTACAACAGGTGTGTAACGTGCATAACGACATGAGTGTATCCCGACATGCTGCTCGCCAGAAAATTCAGTTCGGTGCAATGTGTGTGTTTTTGTTGTTATTATTTTTTGCTCAAAATACCAATGCGCTAGTAATTACCAAAGACTTTCCTAATGCACGGGTATTTTTTCCAAATGCTGATTCATTTGGTGAATTTAGCGGTTCACCACCCTCCGCTCCAGTTTTTCAACAACAACACATTATTGGATATATTTTTTTAAGCAAAGACGTTACTCCAATTCCAGCTTATTCGGGGATGCCTATTAATATGCTGGTTGGTATTGATCTACAAGGTTTTATTACCGCAGTAAAAGTGATTGAACACCACGAACCTATTTTACTCGTTGGTATACCACAATCACGTTTGGATGATTTTGTTCGGCAGTATATCGGTAGAAAATTAACTGATAATATCAAAGTGGGGAGTAGTCGTGGTAATCACGATAATACCGTTGATGCGATTACCGGCGCAACGGTAACAGTGATGGTCGTCAACGAAACGATTAAACGTGCTGCACGTAAGGTAGCCGTGTCACGGGGTATTATTAAAAAATCAACACAGCTTAAACGTCTGCCAGCAACTATCCGCGCAGATTTTTTTGAACAGGCTACTTGGCAACAACTTATTGATAATGGCGCTATTGTTCAACTGTATTTAAATAAGAAAAAAGTAAATGAGGCGTTTGAAGATAGTAATCGTAAAATATCCTCGCTGGTATCGTCAAAGAAAAGCAACGATATATTTATTGATATTAATTTCACCTACCTTAATGCACCAACAATTGGCCGAAATTTATTGGGTGACGCTGAATTCAAATGGTTATTGTCGACACTAAAATCCGGCGATCACGCTATCGCGGTAATGGCTAACGGTGAATACTCCTTTAAAGGGTCAGGTTATGTCCGTGGCGGAATTTTTGATCGTATCCAGATTCAACAAGCTGGTCGAGAAATTAGTTTTCACGACAGCGATTATTTTCGTCTTAACGATGTCTATTTAGCAGGAATACCTAAATTTCATGAAATGGCCATTTTTATAATTCGTGCAGTTAATGATTTTGATCCGGGCGCGCCCTGGAAATTAAATTTGTTGGTCAAACGGCAAACCGGACCATTAACAAGTACCTTTGTTAATTTTGAGCAACAATATCAAATTCCACAAGCGTATTATATTCAAGCGAAACAACTCGCCACTAGCGCTGAAGAAATTCCTATGTGGCTTTCGATTTGGTTAGAACGGCAATTTCAGATTGCCATACTGCTATTTGGTCTGGGATTGCTGCTAATTATTATGTGGTTACAAGACTGGTTGGTGCGCTATCCTCGATTGATAGTGAGCTTGAGACGCGGTTTTCAATTCTACAGTATATTTTTTATTGGTTGGTATTTATTAGGTCAATTATCCATAGTTAATGTATTTGCATTTACCCGTTCTCTTTTTAATAATTTTAGTTGGGATACATTTATGATTGATCCCACGTTATTTTTATTGTGGAGTTTTGTGGCTGCCTCGTTATTGTTTTGGGGGCGTGGTGTTTACTGTGGTTGGCTCTGCCCTTTTGGTGCATTACAAAAATCGATTAATGAAATAGCGCGCTGGCTAAAAGTGCCACAATTTAATTTACCGCAAATCGTGCACGACCGTTTGTGGGGAATAAAATATTTAATTTTACTGGTATTGTTTGCTATCTCCTTGCAGTCACTTGGAACGGCTGAACGTTATGCCGAGATTGAACCCTTTAAAACCGCCATCACACTGCGTTTTAATCGCGAGTTGCCGTTCATTAGCTATGCCGTGGCATTGCTGGTTATATCATTATTTAATTGTAAGTTTTATTGCAAATACCTTTGTCCCTTGGGTGCTGCACTGGCAATACCAGCTCGATTACGCATGGTTGACTGGTTACGTCGACGTTCGCAATGCGGTAATCCCTGTCAGGCCTGTGCCAGTGAATGTGAAATTCAGGCAATTGATGATACTGGCGTGATCAATCCAAATGAATGTCATTATTGTTTGGATTGCCAAGTTACCTACTGGGACGATCACAAATGTCCTCCTCTGGTAGAACGCCGAAAAAAACGCGAGCGAATTAAAACCAATTATTCAACAACAAAATCTATCCCAGTAAAAATAAGTACTTAATTAATTAAACAGTAAGCCAAATTTAATAAGGAGCATTAAGGATGAGTAAAAAATCAGATAAATTAGATGAAACCAAGCGACATTTTTTGAGTGCAACCGCCTTAGCGAGTGTCGCTAGTAGTGGACTGGGTGCAGGCTTAATTGGCATGAGCTCTGGAGCACAAGCGAGTAGTAGCGATCACAATTCAGCGACTGTTGCTCCTGGAGATTTAGACGACTACTACGGTTTTTGGAGTGGCGGTCAATCTGGCGAAGTTCGTATTATGGGCTTACCCTCAATGCGCGAATTAATGCGTATCCCGGTTTTTAACTACGATAGTGCTACCGGATATGGCTTAACCAATGAGAGTAAACAAATTCTTGGGGATAACGCACCAATGAATGGCGATGCCCATCATCCGCACATGAGTTTTACCGATGGTCATTATGACGGCCGTTACTTGTTCATTAATGACAAAGCCAACACTCGGGTTGCACGCATTCGTTGTGACGTTATGAAAACAGACAAAATTGTTGATATTCCGAATGTGCAGGCAATTCATGGTTTACGGCCACAAAAAGTTCCGCGTACCAACTACGTATTTTGTAATGCTGAGTTTCGTATACCGCATCCAAATGATGGTCGATTTTTAGATCAACCCGAAAAATATTACACTATGTTTAATGCCATCAATGCAGATACTTGGGAGCTTGCTTGGCAAGTCATTGTTGATGGTAATCTGGATAATACCGATGCCGATTATGAGGGTAAGTATGCCTGCTCAACCTGTTATAACTCAGAAGGTGGTGTCACACTCGAGGCGACTATGCGCAATGAACGTGATTGGGCGGTGGTGTTTAATATTCCCCGTATCGAGGCTGCCCTCAAGGCCGGTAAATTTACCACCATTGGCGATTCTAAAGTACCGGTACTCGACGGCCAACACGGTTCCGATTTAACGCTTTATATCCCAATTCCTAAAAGTCCGCATGGACTCAATACCTCGCCTGATGGTCAATATTTTATCGCCAATGGTAAATTATCGCCCACGGTAACTATTATTTCGATTAAAAAAATTGACGACTGGTTTGCGGGCAAACTCAAAGAACCGCGTGATACCGTCGTGGCAGAACCTGAACTCGGCCTTGGTCCATTGCATACCGCATTTGATGGTCGGGGTAATGCTTACACCACTTTGTTTATCGACAGCCAAATTGCCAAATGGAATATAGCCGATGCGATAAAATCCTATCAAGGTAAAAAAGTAAATTACATAAAACAAAAACTCGATGTCCATTATCAACCTGGACACAATCATACCAGCATGGGCGAAAGCCGTGATGCCGATGGTAAATGGTTAGTCTCGCTCAGTAAGTTTTCTAAAGATCGATTTTTACCCGTAGGACCATTACACCCCGAGAATGATCAGTTAATCGATATCTCGGGGGATACAATGAAGTTGGTGCACGATGGTCCGGCTTATGGTGAGCCACACGATTGCATGATAGTTCATCGCAGTAAACTGAAACCCAGCAAAATTTGGTCACGGGATGATCCCTATTTTGCCAAAACAGTGGCAATGGCAAAAAAAGATGGCATTGTATTAGAGTCGGATAACAAGGTAATCCGCGACGGTAAAAAAGTTCGAGTGTACATGACTTCGATTGCACCTATGTTTGGCTTGAGTGAATTTAAAGTGAAAAAAGGCGATGAGGTAACCGTGGTGGTTACCAATCTGGATCGGGTGGAAGATGTCTCTCACGGTTTTACTTTGATCAATCATGGTGTGTGCATGGAAATTAGCCCTCAACAAACCGCCTCGGTGAGTTTTGTCGCTAATAAACCCGGTGTGCATTGGTATTACTGCCAGTGGTTCTGTCATGCCCTGCATATGGAAATGCGTGGCCGGATGTTGGTTGAATCCTAACTAGATGCTAAAGCCAGCTATCAATTATAGTATATTATTGCTAACCGGGTTGCTCGAATTAAGCTCGGCACATGCAACACTAGTTCCGGTTGCTGCTAATGGTAAAGCTTTGCAACAAGCCATTACCAACGCGGCAACCGGTGATACGCTGCAATTAGCATCCGGTGTGTACCGCGGTAATTTTATTATTGATCGCGCCATTACCTTGCAGGGACAAACCAATAAAAATGGTCAATCAAAAACACTATTAGACGGCAATAATACCGGTGATGTATTACGCGTGACAGCAGCTAATGTGGTGATTAAAGCCTTAATAATTCAAAACTCCGGCCACAACCTTACCAACATGAATGCGGGAATATTTGTGGAACGTAGTGCCACGGATATTATTATTCGTAATAATACACTCAGTGGTAATGCCTTTGGTATTTGGTTGGATGGCTGTAAACGTCCACAAGTAAACAATAATCGTATTTTTGGTGAAACTCAACGCCGCTCGCAAGATCGGGGTAATGGCATTCACTTATACGCAGTTCATGGTGGTGTTATTAGTGGTAATGAAATAGAGCAAACCCGTGATGGCATTTATATTGAGACCAGCAAAAATAATCGCCTTGAAAATAATTACCTACACGATTTACGTTACGGTATTCACTATATGTTTTCTTATCAAAATAAAATAATTGGTAATTTAACTCGGCGAACCCGCACAGGTTATGCCTTGATGCAATCCAAATATTTAACCGTTACTGGTAATCGTTCTGAACAGGATAACAACTACGGTATCCTAATGAATTTTATTACTCAAAGTACCATTAAAAATAACAACATAAGCCAGACCCGACATGGCCAGGCCCATGTCACCGGTGGTAGTAATATTAGTGGTGCCGAAGGTAAGGCTCTGTTTATCTATAACTCGTCATATAATTTTATTTTGGGTAATCGACTCGATAATGCCGATATTGGTATTCATTTTACAGCCGGCTCGCAACATAACGAAATCCACAGTAATGCTTTTATCAATAATCGGGTGCAGGTGAAATACGTATCCAACCGTCATCAGGAATGGTCCAAACAAGGACGTGGTAATTACTGGAGTGATTATCTTGGCTGGGACGTCGATACCGATGGGATTGGTGATCGTCCCTACGAGCCTAATGATGCAATCGATAAATTGCTATGGAATTATCCGGTGGTACGCATACTAATGAATAGCCCTGCAATTGAAACATTACATTGGGTGCAACAACAGTTTCCGGTATTGCGCGCGCAAGGCGTGCGCGATAGTTTCCCTTTGATGAAACCTCTATCAGACAGGCGCTAGAATTATGAATTCGATAATAGAATTGAATAATGTTAGTAAAAATTACGGTACTGTTCCTGCCTTACAAAAATTATCGCTGTCTATTCACGCCGGTGAGATAATCGGTTTACTCGGTCACAATGGCGCAGGTAAGACCACCACCATGAAATTAATTCTTGGTTTACTCACTGCCAGTCAAGGTGAAATTTTGGTTTTTGGAGAAACGCCCAGTTTACACAGTAACATGGCATTTCGACGACAAACTGGTTTCTTACCTGAAATCGTTAGTTTTTATCCCCATCTGAGCGGAAAAAAAATACTCCACTATTTCGCACGGCTTAAAGGCGTGGCACAACATAAAGTACAAACCATTTTACAGCAAGTTGGACTAGACGATGCCGCTGATCGTAAAGTAAAAACTTATTCAAATGGTATGCGGCAACGATTGGGCTTAGCACAGGCATTATTGGGATCACCCCGATTACTTTTATTAGATGAACCAACTGCTGGCTTGGACCCAACAGCAACGGCCGAGTTCTATTGCATGTTGGATGAATTACGCCAAGGTGGCACGACCGTTATTTTATCATCACACATACTCACCGGTATCGAAGACCATATCGATCGGGCGGTGATTCTCGGTGACGGGCAATTACTCGCAGCGGGTAATCTGACTGAACTACGTGCAACTGCAGCGCTTGCCATTCACATTCAATTTGAAATACAACGTCCAGAGGGTGGTTACTTAAGTAGGCCATTAAATAGCAATTTAACGAAACGAGGTGCAACAATAATCTCTAACACGAATAATGTCATTCAATTAACCGCACCCGAATCTAAAAAATTAAGTTTACTGCGTTATATTATGACTATTCCCGAGCTAGTTGATATTAGCGTGTTACCCGCATCATTGGATGAACTCTATGCATATTATAATAACAGGAGCAACAGTTATGCACCCCATACTAATTGTAGCGGCTAAAGAATTTCAGGACGGCATTCGTAACCGTTGGGTGATGGCTATTAGTATTATCTTTGCATTGTTTGCACTTGGCCTGTCGTATTTTGGCTCGGTCGCGTCAGGTACTGTTGGTTTTAGTTCACTAGCCACAACGATAGTGAGTTTAGCCAGTTTGGCAATTTTTTTAATTCCATTGATAGCACTATTACTTGCCTATGACGGTATCATTGGTGAACACGAACAAGGTACCTTATTATTATTGCTGAGTTATCCATTGAGCCCAACGCAATTATTATTGGGCAAGTTTGCCGGCCACGCAAGTATTATGGCTGTTTCAACCATCATTGGTTTTGGTAGTGCCGGATTGTTAATCGCAATAATATTAGAGCAATTAACTAATCCTGTGTTATGGCAAGCATTTGGTTTTTTTATTTTATCGGCTACCTTACTCGGTTGGGTCTTTATATCAATGGCCAATTTAATCAGCGTGTTGGTTTCTGAAAAATCTCATGCAGCCGGTCTCGCATTAATTAGCTGGTTTTGGTTTGTGTTGGTGTTTGATTTGTTACTACTGGGTTTATTAGTCATGGTACAAAATGAAAACAGTGGTAATTGGTTAGCCTGGTTATTATTGCTTAATCCAACCGATATATTTCGACTTGCAAATCTTGCCGGTTTTGACGCAGTACGGGAATATACCGGTCTGGCTGCAATCGCGCAGGGACCTTTGTTTCAACCGACAACATTAATTTCAATTTTATTTATCTGGATAATATTGCCATTAACTATTGCTGTTTGGCGTTTTAAGCGCAAGTCTAATCTATAACAAGGTTAAGCTGATCGTATGTTACTTATCGACAATTGACTAATCCCGCTTTATTATGCCAGTAACCATTACAATAGTGTTGATCGTTATTATTTTCGTCAAAACGATTGTCCAGTGCGGCTCTAAATTTTTTAATTACTGTATCCGTCCCAGACAACTGAGGACTGATACGCATTATATCAACTCCTGTTTCAATTATTGACGGTGTCTCGCGTGATAAATCACAAGTGTAACCTGATTGCGTTTGTATGCCGTTAACAGAAAACACCGTTTTTTGATCCTGACTAATAATATCCAAACCATCAGGGTAATCCATGCATACAAATTGACAGTTATCTTTGGCTAAGTCGCGTGAACGCGCAGTAAAGCAACGAGCTGAGTAGGCTAAAGGTAATTTTCCATAGCTAAACAATTCAATTTCTAACGGAGTATTACTATCATTTTTATTCACTGCGACACTTTCAGCTACTATTTCTGACAGTCCTTGTTGTGCTAATTCAACTGGAATTACCCAACGTTTTAATCCTAATTTATGCAATAAATCCAGCGAACGAGCGTTATATATATTGATAAACGGACCCGCTACAAACGGTAAGCCTTGCTCCGATAGTATTTGTACTGCCGACATATCATTGGCTTCAACCAAAAAATCCTGTTGTGAGCAAATTTTTCGAACCGTGCTTAATTCCGATGCGGCTTCAATTAACGTCAAGGTTGATAACACCACTTCTTTCCCTGAGTCGTTTAACATTTTAGCAATCGTTAGCCAGTCTTGTAATTTTATGCTGCGCCGCTTAGCACAAACGGTTTCACCAAGATACACAATATCAATATCAAGATCCTGCATAGATTCGTAAAAATCATATACCGTATTTTTAGGCCAGTAATACTGAATGGCTCCCAAGGATAGTTTCATTTTTTTCACCAATTTTTTTATTGCCAAGGACGTGAGTAGGCACCTAATGTTGTTTGGCTTCCTTCGGATAACGTGGACAAACTCGTATTCCAATTATCGAGTACTCGGTAATTTTCAGGCGAAGCCTTATAACTATCAATGGCATTGCGCCATACGCGTGTCACATCCGAAACATAGGCCGGACTACGTTGACGACCTTCGATTTTTATTGCGCTAATATTACTCTTGAATAGCTCGGGTAAAATATCTAATGTATTTAAGCTTGTCGGTTCTTCAAGTGCATGTTGTAATTTTCCTTCGACTTCAAAGCGACCTTTGCACAAGGTTGGATAACCTGCATTCTCGTCCTTGGTATACCGATCAATGACTATATTATTAAGACGAGACTCTAAAATTCCGTTAGTTTCTTTCCAACTAACGGCACTTGCTGGCGAACACACACCACACATATTCGGTGACTCACCAGTAATGTAGGACGACAAATGGCAACGACCCTCGGCCATAATACACAAGCTACCAAAGCCAAAAACTTCTAATTCAACCGGTGTATTTTTTGACAACGTTCTAACCTGAGCCAGTGACAATACACGCGGTAAAACTGCACGTTTAATATTAAAGTGTGTTTTATAAAACAAGAGCGATTCTTGATTGGTCGCGGAGCCTTGCACTGATAAATGTAACGGTATATCCGGCCAGTTAGTGGCAGCATAATCCAATACAGAAATATCCGCAGCGATGATGGCATCAACTTGATAACTGCCAGCAAGGTCGACTGCAGCCTGCCATCGAGCCCAATTTGAAGACTGCGCATACGTATTTATCGCAAGCAATACTCTAACATTGTGTTCACGCGCATAACGAATAGCTTCTTCAATTTTTTTGTCGTTAAAATTAAGTCCTGAAAAATGCCGTGCATTAGTTTCATCTTTAAAACCAATGTATACTGCATCCGCGCCATTATCAACAGCGGCCTTAAGAGATTGAAAATTACCTGCCGGACATACCAGTTCCATTATTCACCTGTTTAAATTATTTATAACTTTTGATGCTGTAATCCTATAATAGATATCTCGCCACTTTAACAGACTATAACTGACCATTAATTGATTAAAATCAATACAAGCTCAGTGTTAATGGCATTTACTATAGACCTATCAACTTGGAATGATTATGAATCATCTTACGCTCAAACTTAAAAAAAATATTGCACAAAAAATACCGGATATTATTGGAATACCCTTATTGTTAGTGCCATACAGTATACAAAAACACGTATTTGGGCGGATACTACAACGTGTTTTCCATGAATCAATCATCAATGGAGATATGGATTTTTTACACAATAAATACATACGCTTTAGCATTAGCGATTGTAACTTTACTTGCAATATTACGCTTGAAGATAACACGCTAAAAATATCTAACCGTGATCAAGCTGATGCGGATATTAAATGTAAATTACAAGATTTCATTTTACTGGCAAATCGAAAGGTTGACCCAGATACGTTATTTTTTCAACGTCGATTAATTATTGAAGGTGATACCGATCTTGGCCTTACCATGAAAAATACGATGGACAATCTGGATCCCGAAAAATTACCAACGAGATTAACCTCGAGTTTAAAGTTAATGGAAAATATCCTATTACCTGAGAATTAAATAACCATAACACATCATGGTGCAAGCTTAGAAAGCTTGTGTGTCATTAAATATTTCTTCTCTAGCACTCATTTCAGCTATTTTTGACCAATACCCGCTTATTTTAACAACCCAACGCCAACTCGTGGCGACAAATATACTTACTGTTACATTTGCTCCATTGTTTTTGAAATAATCTCTCGATATAGTAAAGCAGTAATCGCAACGAAGTTTTTACCTTACTTATCTAAAAAAATAAAATAAAATTCAACTAAAGGATGGAAAATAAATGACAATAAAACAAGGAGTATTATCACTAATATCACTGGGCACAATACTAAGCTCGACTGCACTTTTTGCAGCAGCGGTCACACCAGGAGTTGAACCCAATGCAGAAAAAGTACAGTTACGACAAAGTTGTACCGCAGGCGGGGTAGCCTTAGCAAACTGTTTTGTTACGTTCCCGCAATTAGCCCATTGGATGAAAACTGTACGAAAACCAAATGCAACAAAACCACTCCACGTTAGTATCGGGCCAGGTACATTTCTTGGTGCCAATACCTCCACATCAAACATCAACATTAGTTGTGTTCCCGCTGATGGCTATACCGGTTATGTTAGCTTTAATGGCAGTGGTAGTAGCCAAACTATTTTGCAAGGCACAGGCAGCTCAAGCACAGCAGCGGTTAATGTTACAAACTGCACGGAATTAAACTTTTCCAATTTAAAAATCACAACCAGTTTTTATGGCGGTGTTTACTGGAATGGCGGTGGTAATTCAAAATGGACCAATGTTGATATTGAGGCTACCGCTCGTGCCTGGAATGAAAGAAACTGTGCAACCACACGCGGCAATCATTATTGGTATAGTAGTAAATTAACTGCTACCGCAGCGTTTTCTGTTGGGGCACCCTATGTTGCCTTTTGTGATGAAACCTGGTTTTTTGGTTCTGAAATTAAGCTAGTCGCAAACGACGGGCTTACTGGCAACACCTCCGGAAGCATCATGGCAGCCAATAAAGGCATCATTCATCTTTATGGCTCCAATCTTCGAACATTTTTTGATAGCACTGGCAGTGCGGCCGCAGCCGTTGCACGAGCAGGCGGTCAAATTCACATTCATGGAACTGGAATAGATGTGATCAGTAAAACCGGAAAAGATATCATAGCCCTACAAGCCGAAACAGGTGGCCAAATCCATGCCGATGTATCCGCTTATGTGCTTCAAACCACCGGCAAAATATCGCGTATTATTAATAATGGCGGTTCAATTCGTGCACCCTATCAGTGGGGACAAAGTAACCAACCACCACAAGTTATATCTGAAAATGGCGCTGACACATTCGTTGAAACAAATTGTGATCCAAGCGGATGTCATGATGCCAATACCGGTACCGAGACTCATTTGTTAATTTATAATAAGAGCTGTAATACTGGAATTCATGGACCATGGTTTGATGTTGTAACAGGAAGGTGTAGAGGTACTATTTAGCTGTCTAATTGTCCCTGTGACTGGAAGCCTATCACAGGGACATAACCATAGGCCTCTTCGATAGGTATTAATGGCCTGATCAAAAATATCCAATTAAGTCAGGTTTCAAAATTACATTTTTTAATGTTCTATTTATGGAGATAAATAAATGAAGTCTATTATTAAAAATAAATTTAAGCTAAAACTAAAAGTGATATCTGCATTCATTATGATTGTTTCAAATTTTATAATTCTACCCACAGCATACTCCCAAAGTCCAGATTGGTCCTATAATCCTAAAATTGTAAACCCTGAAAATATCCCAAACCCAATAATACTTTTTGATGAAGGCCATAATAATTTTCACATAGCGAATAAATCTTATTATGGTTTTTCAAAATTACTAACCGCCGACGGTTACAATATTCGTTCAATTAAGGGACCATTCGTTGATGCAGCAAATACTGCGCCAATATCCGATTTTCAACAGCAGAAAACTTTATCTAAAATATTAGTCATTGCCAGCCCTTGTCAAACAAGCCCTTGTCAAAAAACAACGGCAAATGCACTAACCACTCAAGAAGTGGCAGCAATAAGACAATGGGTCGTAGAGGGTGGTTCACTGTTACTAATAATTGACCATCCACCGTTTGCACACGTGACTAATCTAGCGTCTACTTTTGGTATTGATATTATCCTAAGTACCATACCAAAGGTTATTTTCAATAAAACAAATTTGACAAATAATATATTAAATAGCAGCTCTGATCTTGTACAAGGGCGAAACAACACTGAAAACGTTTCTTATGTGAAAACTTTTACCGGTATATCATTTACAATAAATCCAAATCCTCCACTTGATACAACACATGAAGCATTATTAGAATTACAACAAGGTGTTTATCAAGGAGTTGCAATAAAAGTTGGCGCTGGTCGTGTTTATTTATCAGGAGAAGCTGCAATGTTCACCACACAATTAAATTCGCTTAATGAGCCTTGGGGAATGCACGTTCCATCAGCCGCTTACAATCAACAATATTTAAAAAATATAATTCATTGGCTTGACGGTAGAATGGCCGTTATTTCTGGTAGAGTTACACAATCTGATGGTAGTGGCGTTAGTGATGTCACAATTGAATTTTTAAACCAAAACGGCCGAATATGGAACACTAAAACAAATGCGAATGGATATTACATCTCACCAAAAGGAGTTCGCAATAGAACCTATCGTGTAACGGCGCTAAGTAATACTTATAATTTTTACAATAACGGTAATTATGTTTTTGTTGGCGATACACCAGTAAGAAATAAAAATTTTACAGCTCAATTGAAATAATTAACGCTCAAAGACTAACAGTATTTATAATATATTTTCATAAAATAATACTTAATACGTTTTTTGATTATCTGCCGCAGGGATGCGGCAGTCAAAGCAATGCGATTAGCGATATACAAATCGTGGTACTTGCATTTTCAACATTGAAAAAGAATAATCAAATCATTATTTGAAATATTAAACTGCTTATATACGTCTCACTTAAAACAATTTTTTAATCCTGCTTCAGTTACGTGCTTACTAAATAGCCCGTCATCATCACAATAATGCAATTTATGTTCAATACTAATGAATGAAGTTACACGTTATATTTTAAAAATCAATTCAACGATTCTAAAAAATGATTTTTTACAGTTGCCTGGCAAGCAACAATGATAATGATGAGATGCATAATACTCGCAACAAAAAACATTGATGATCCCGCCAATTCAATCATAAAAAATTCTGGCCAAGGGATTGAAATATGTATCAAAAATGCTGCTAACGCATCCCATATAGCCAGTGCATTCCACACAATAATGGCAACCCACACCCATAAGCCTGTTTTCTTTACTATAAGAAATGCTATCCATATTGCCGTCACACCAATAATGGCGTCACCAACTAATGGCATTAACCAAGCTGCTGGCGGGTCACCCGGCATAGCGCCACCAACACGGTGGATAAAAGCGAGTGTCATTGCACGCCCTGATAACATCAAAGTCAAAACCAACATTAATTTTATATACATTTAAGTCACTCCGTTTCAATATGAATTAGTAAGTTATTGATAATAAAGATTTAAATTCTACTTGCTTAATGCAAGTACTTATATTATAGAGCACCACTTGTATAATGCAAGTGGATATTATGTTAGACTAGAATTATGCAGACATTAAACAAGCAAACTAACGGTATATGCCCTGTTAACTATGCGCTTGATATTTTCGGTGATAAGTGGAGCCTGCTCATCCTTCGGGACATTGTATTTAAGAGCAAGAAATATTACGGCGAGTTCTTAACGTCACCAGAAAAGATATCAACAAACATTTTAGCTAACCGCTTACTTAAAATGGAATCTGAAGGACTTCTATCAAAAACTCAGGACACGCAAAATTTATCAAAATTTGTTTACCAGCTCACTTCAAAAGGACAAGACTTAATACCAGTGCTACTGGATTTAATTGAATGGGGGGCAAAATATGATCCTCAAGAAAACGTATCAAGCGACATAATAAAAGGCGCACCTCTAAATCTATTAACTCGCTTACACCAAGAAAGAGAACAGTTGATAGATGAAATAACAAGAAATATTAATCAAGATCTCAACGTTAATTGACAATAGGATAATGATTCCAAAAAATAAATACGTAATACAATAAATCTTCTAATTTCAAATAATAAGTGCATAACCCTTAACTTTCTCCCAACATAAAGCGGCGAATATTGACTTACTAACAACGTACTTGAAAAGCATACTTATAAAATTAATTCCAAGTTAGCTCCCAAGCTAATCCAATTCCCTAACATCATTACTTTTTTTAACGATACCTAGGTGGTATTCTTTTTAAGTAAATCAGTAGTAACATATTAAATTACTTATAACCAGAATCGTTATTCATCAAAGAATACAATAGAATATTTTTTATTCAATATACTATTTATCGGTTTCGGGAATGTTGATTCTATCCAGTCAATAGCTCGTGATGATTGTCCACAATGCACCAAACTATAATGTCTTTTTCAAAAAAAAATTAAGTCGGATTTGGCTTTTCCTCAATACCTATTAATGACCATCAATGACCATCAACTTAGTACTGTAATTTTTTAGTTTTCCTTTTCTAAATTAAAATATTTTAATTAGCGCTGGTTATTCAACTAAATCACTACGACCTCAGTTATTGAAAACATTCTTACAGCTCGAAAATCAACGAGTCTGACCCCTTGATCATTTGTTGATGGCTCTGGCAGTGCGGCCGCAGCCGTTGCACGTACAGGCGGTCAAATTCACATTCATGGAACTGGAATAGATGTGATCAGTAAAACCGGAAAAGATATAATCGCCCTACAAGCAGAAACAGGTGGCCAAATTCA
>VAOX01036331.1_pt1 | contig 35178 bp, 36 predicted proteins | sample 3393891 | NCBI WGS metagenome assembly VAOX01 (sample SAMN08290429, study PRJNA428436) | hydrothermal vent metagenome | isolation source: Deep-sea hydrothermal vent chimney | place: Indian Ocean: Southwest Indian Ridge | depth 2822 m m
AAAAACAATATAACAAATTTCAGGGGAGGTTTTTACCTTTTTTTAATATTTTTTACTTATAATTCAATCGCTTATATATTTATGGATGGGCACTAGTTAGTGCTACCAGTACCAGTATCTATCAATCCAGCATAATCATACCAGAAAAGTCTGATTATGCCAGGTTTACTGGTTGCGGCCATTGTCTTTTTACATTCAGGGGGCATGTGCGGCAATCGAAGTTTTTTATTTATATGCGCTAATTTTTGTTGTTCAGGCTATTCTCCACAAACACCAGAGTCTATTCCAATGGTACCACCAGAAACAAGACGTCTAAAAGCCCATGTGCCGAAGTAAATGCCAAAAATAACCAGCAAGGCAGCCATTTTACCTTCTCCTAACTGAATCATTGCAATAATTGGGCAGGCCCCGGTAATTGCCCAGCCAATGCCAAACAGTATGCTGCCGGGTATGGTGCCTTTGTTGTATTTCTTTTTTGGGATCTGTTTTTTATAGTCCAGTATGGCAAAGCCCATGGCGAGTAAACCAACGGCCCCCATAAAGGCAAATATAAGGCGAAAATCGCTCAGGGTGAACATTTTATGCACTTCATTGAAATCAGTAAATCCAATAAAACTCATTACGATGCCGGTTAGGAGGCCGAATATTCCATAGGTTATATGATTTTTCATTGCAGTGTTCCTGTGATCAGGTAGTGGACGAGTACGGATGTAATAATAGCGGCTGTAAAAAACGCCGCAGTTGCAATCAGGCTGGCGGGTACAAAACGAGGGCAACCACCCAGGCCATGTCCAAATGAGCAGCCACCTCCTAGCTGAGTGCCAAAGCCAATCATAAAGCCACCTATAATCAGGGTGATCCAGTAACCCATGCCGCCACCAAATAATGTGGTATGTAGTTCGCCATAGTTAGCGCGAAATTCAAAATTACCGCTCATTAAAGATGCAAAAAAACCACCTACTATTAGCATGGACAGAAAAGACAGATGGGCCGTCCAGGGGGTGCGGGCGCTAAGCGCACGGATTTTCTGTGGTTCAGGCGTAATGGTTTCGCCTTTGCGCTCGGCAAGAAAATCAACAACGGCCCTGTAACCAAATTCCTCCAGTGTGGCTTTCATTAAAGCATCATTAAGCATTCTGGGGTTTTTTCTAAAGGGGCCTTCTGCCTGTATAAGGTCATCGTTATTCTGGTGTAGAACTACCCGCGCCCAGTTACCTGAGCCACTTATAGTATGGCGTGTTGTCAGGATAAATCCAATGGCGAGTACTGCCAGTGTTATTGCGCTAAACCACCATGGCCAGTTTTCAAGCATAATTATTGCTCCATATAGGAAATTAAAACAGAAAAGTATATTTTATTAATTTTATTAATTTTATTAATCAGGGAGAGAGAGCAGATTTTTCATCCGGCGAAATTAATTTTGCAATATTGAAGTGTTTGTTTTTCACGGCAATATCATAAGCGGACTCATTGTCATTATTAAGTGTTGTTCTGTTAGCACCATTTTCCAGCAAAATTCGGGTAATGTCCTCAACACCATATTCTGCGGCAGCCATCAGGGGCGTTGTGCCTTCAATGTTTCTGATATTTAAATCAATACCCACCCGCAATAGTGATCGAATCATATTTGTCTGGTGTTTGATAATGGCATTAAAAAGGCTCGCCGAACCAATGTTCTCGTTTTCAGTATCGGTAATATGTGTACCATTGGGTAATAGTGTAAGTGAAATAGGCAGGCCAGAAAGGGATTTTTTAAATCGTGCGCAACGATTGTAGTCCCGAGACTTACAGTAGCTTACCTTCCATAATTCAAGTGCTGGATTCATTGCAAATTGAACAAACAATTCACAGCTGTTTATATGACTACATGCCATTGTTGCAACCTCAACTCGTATGGATAACCGAGTGTTTTAAAAACATAAAAATATACAAACTTATAAATATAGGTCTAAATACAGGTTTTTATATCTAACATAATGTATTTTAGTTGATACTATATTTTTTTTATTGATAAATAAATAGGGGTTTTTTCGTATATGTCTAATACGCACTTTCAAATAAAGTTATTTTCATGTAGAGAGTCCTTGCCAGAAGCCTGTTTTCTACCGTTAAAATCCTGAATTTATGCTTAAAATATCAATAAAATCAACTCGTTACGCTGCTCTCAAATAAGACGTGGTTTTTTCATGGGAAATAGGCTCGCCTGAAAAACACAGTTCATAGACTTATTCTATATTTCATAATCTGTATTGATTTCTGGATAAAGGGTCTCATTCGTATGGGGGTTAATACCTGTGATACTGAGTTTTACAGGTGTCTGGATAAATATATGAGCTTCTAAATAACACCTGGCATCTATCCTGCTACAGAGCGTTCATTAACGACTTTTTCGTCAAAAAAACAACGAGGGTTCCTATGACTCAGGATACAGTAATGAATCTCGCAAGTCAGACTTTATGGGTTACGATTTTGATCGCAGGCCCTTTATTGCTTTCAGCGCTAGCGGTAGGCCTGATGGTGGGTATGTTTCAGGCGGCAACGCAAATTAATGAGATGACCTTAAGCTTTATTCCCAAGCTGGGCATTCTGGTGGCTGCGTTATTGATTTTTGGCCCATGGATGCTGAGCATGATGGTGGATTTTACTCAGACATTGTTCAGTGAAATTCCTTCACGCCTTGGTTAGGTCTGCATTGAGTCATAGTTACCTGTGTTAACGCTAACAGCAGAACAAATTTCGATATGGCTGAGCAGTCTGTTCTGGCCCTTTGTGCGAATTAGCTCAATGATGCTGGCATCGCCGGTGTTTGGTGCACGTATGATGCCGGTGCGTATTCGCATTGTGATGGCAATGGTGATCAGTGCATTAACAATACCTTTACTACCCCCTATGCCCATCGTTGAGCTGATCAGTTTTTCGGCGGCGGGTATTTTGTTTCAGCAAATTATTATCGGTGTATCGATGGGCCTCATTGTGCAGATGGTGTTTCAGTCGCTGGTAGTCGCCGGGGAGGCTATAGCTAATGGTATGGGACTGGGTTTTGCACGCATGGTTGATCCGGCCAACGGCGTTCAGGTACCGGTTATTTCACAGTTTTTAATTGTGATGGCGACCCTGTTATTTGTTATTTTAAATGGCCACTTATTACTGATTAAACTGGTGATTAGCAGCTTTGAAATATTGCCTGTTTCTTCTTCCGGTTTATCGCTACCAGGCATTAAAGCGGTGGTGAGCTGGGCCAGTCAGATGTTTGTGGGTGGCCTGTTAATTGCTTTACCCGCAGTGACGGCACTGTTGGTGGTTAATATTTCCATGGGGGTGATTACCCGTGCCGCACCGCAGTTAAATATTTTTGCAGTGGGCTTTCCATTGATGATTTTGCTGGGGTTTGTTTTTCTCAGCGCAACACTCCCGAGCATTTTTGCACATTTTACACGTTTGCTAATGGAAAGCTTTGAATATATAAATCAGTTACTGGCGCTGCGCTGATGGCTGAATCAGAAACAGGCCAGGAAAAATCAGAAGAGCCCACCGCCAAACGGCTGGAGGAGGCACGTAAAAAAGGCCAGATTGCGCGCTCACGTGATTTTAATACGATGGTAATTATTGCGCTTGCTGCCAGCACTCTCATTATTATTGGGCACACAATGGTTAGCGATTTAGGTGATTTGATGATACGTGCGCTACAGCCTGAGCGGACAGATATTTTTGATCCGCTGGGATCGTTACGCTGGTTTTATATGTTGATTCTCGAAGGGGTCTGGCTATTGTTGCCTTTTCTTGCGGTTATGCTGGCAGGTGCATTACTGGCTCCTGTCAGTATTGGAGGCTGGGCTTTTAGTGTCGAAGCAATGGCGCCCAAACTAAGCAAGCTTAATCCGATTAAGGGATTTAAAAAGATTTTTTCCCTGAAAGGTCTGGTGGAGCTGATTAAGGCAATGGCAAAATTTTTTCTGGTGGCAGCCACGGCGCTGGTGGTGATCTGGAGTAATACGGGTGAGTACCTTCAACTGGGCAGTATGCCTTTGCAGCCAGCATTGGTGAAAGCGGGACAGCTGGTAAGCTGGGCGTTTTTACTGGTGACGGTGGCGCTAATGATTATTGCTGCGATTGATGTACCGTTTCAGATATGGGATCACAGAAAGCAGATGAAAATGACACTTCAGGAAGTCAAAGACGAGATGAAGGACACCGAAGGAAAACCGGAGGTTAAAGGCAAAATAAGGCAGCTACAGCGCCAGATGGCGGAGGCGCGGATGATGGATTCGGTGCCAGATGCAGATGTGATTGTGACCAATCCTACGCATTTTGCAGTGGCGCTTAAATACGATCCGGACACGATGAAAGCGCCGCTTGTGCTGGCCAGAGGAGCGGATTTTGTGGCTATAAATATTCGCCGTATTGCTGCGCACCATAATATTTTATTAATAGAAACGCCACCTTTGGCACGGGCCTTGTATCACTGTACAGAAATAGGACAGGAAATACCCCATGGCCTTTATGTGGCGGTTGCTCAGATCCTGGCGTATGTCTTTCAACTACGAGATGTACAAAAAAATGGCGGCAAAAAACCGTCACAACCAGAGCCAGAGCTGCCAGATGAATTTTTTAAGTATACCGAAATGCCGCATGATGAACCTCTGCATTGATAGTGGATTATAAAAGATAAGGTGAATTGAATTGGATACGATACTAAACAATCTGAATAATATGAGTCGGCGTGGTTTAATCGCGCCGGTTATGGTTATTGCTCTGCTGGGCATGATGATTGTTCCCCTGCCACCACTGGCACTGGATCTGTTTTTCACATTTAATATCTGCCTCTCGATTATTATTGTGCTGGTGAGTGTTTATGCAGAACGGCCGCTGGATTTTGTTATTTTTCCAACCATTATTCTGGTGTCTACCTTGTTTCGCCTGGCCTTAAATGTTGCTTCAACCCGGGTTGTTTTACTTGAGGGGCACACGGGTACAGGGGCTGCGGGCAGTGTGATTGAATCGTTTGGTGAGTTTGTTATTGGTGGCTCCTATGCGGTGGGTCTGGTGGTGTTCTCCATTCTGGTGATTATTAATTTCGTGGTGGTCACCAAGGGTGCGGGCAGAGTATCTGAGGTGAGTGCGCGTTTTACGCTGGACGCGATGCCGGGTAAGCAGATGGCAATTGATGCGGATTTAAATTCGGGTATTATCGATCAGGATGAAGCAAAAAATCGCCGCGAGGAAATTGTTTCTGAAGCAGATTTTTATGGTTCTATGGATGGCGCCAGCAAGTTTGTGCGAGGCGATGCGGTGGCCGGTATTCTGATTTTAATTATTAATATAGTGGGTGGTTTTGCGATTGGTGTGGGACAGCATGATATGGCAATGTCGGATGCGGTTCGAAACTATACTCTGTTAACCATTGGTGATGGGCTGGTGGCGCAAATTCCCTCGCTGTTACTCTCCAGTGCTACGGCGATTATTATAACCCGTGATTCAAAAAAACAGGAGCTGGGCACGCAGGTTAAAGAACAGATGTTTGGCAATACACGTGTGCTTTGGGTTACAGCGGCAATCGTAGGCCTTATGGGTGCAATTCCCGGGATGCCGAATTTTGCTTTTTTAAGTGTTGCCGGTGTGTTGGTGTTTGCCGCCAGGTGGCTGGATAAAAAGCAGCAGGAAGGTGAGGTAGAAGAGCAGGTGGCGCAGGAGGAAAAACCGACGGAGGCAGAAGAACCTAAGGAGTTATCGTGGGATGATGTTCAGCCAGTAGATCTGGTGGGGCTTGAAGTAGGCTATGGGTTAATCCCAATGGTGGATAAAAATCAGAATGGCCAGTTGCTAAACCGTATTAAGGGTGTGCGTAAAAAACTTTCTCAGGAGCTGGGCTTTCTTATTCATTCCGTGCATATCAGAGATAATCTTGATTTAAGCCCGAATGACTATCGTATTACATTAAACGGTGTGCCGGTGGGTGAAAGTGGTGTTCACCCTGATCGGGAAATGGCAATTAACCCCGGACAGGTATATGGCGAGTTACAGGGTATAGCGGGCAAAGATCCGGCTTACGGTCTGGATGCAATATGGATAGAGGCAGGGCAGCGTGATTATGCGCAAACCCTGGGTTATACCGTGGTGGATGCAAGCACGGTGATTGCCACACACATTAATCAGATTCTGTATGACAATGCTCAGGAGCTACTGGGCCATGAAGAGGTGCAGCAATTGCTGGATAACCTGGCGCAACACTCACCCAAACTGGTGGAAGATTTAGTGCCCAGATTAATGCCACTGAGTGTGGTGGTAAAAGTTATGCAAAATCTTTTATGTGAAGGTGTTTCGGTGCGCGATATACGTACTATTGCAGAAGTACTGGCTGAGCAGGGTGCGCGCACCCAGGATCCTGTGGAGTTAACTTCACTGGTGCGTATTGCGCTTGGCAGGTCGATTGTGCAAAAAATAAATGGCATAGGAAAAGATCTGCCGGTGATTACTCTGGAGCCTTCACTGGAGCAGTTGCTGATGCAGTCTGCACAGAATGCATCGGAAGGTTCGATTGGTGTGGAGCCGGGGTTAACAGAGCGTATGTTCAAGTCGCTTGAGGATGTGAGCAGACAGCAGGAAATGGCTGGACAACCGGCTATTCTGGTGGTGGCTCCAGCGCTTAGACTCTGGCTATCCCAACTGGTGCGCCACTCTATTTCGGGCCTGAGTGTGTTGTCTTATAGTGAAATTCCAGATAATAAGAATATTAAGGTTATAGCGGCAGTGGGTGCTGAATAAGCAGGTTAACCGTTGAGTTGGAGAAAAAAATGCAGGTAAAAAGATTTGTAGCCGATGATATGCGCTCAGCAATGCGCCAGGTTAAAGAAGAGATAGGTGCAGATGCGGTTATTTTATCGAACCGGGTGGTGGATGGGAAAGTAGAAATTCTTGCAGCTCGTGATTTTGATGAGAGCTTAATTAATGAGGCGCTCGATCAGTCGATAATAAAAAGTAAGCCTGATAGCGCAGCGGCGCATTATGAGCGGATGGCTGCCGAGCGAGCAGAAACTGAACGGCAGTTGCAACAGACGCATCAGCGCCCATTAGCAGAAAATGAATTGCCGTCTGCAAATAGTCGTTTGCAGGCGCATCAGGCCGCGGGTCTGTCACAGCATAATCTGGCCGATGGCGCTACACATAACCGCTCGTTAGAAGCGCCGCTGGATACCAGCGTAATGCAAATGCGTGATGAGTTAAAGTCATTGCGGGCGATGATTGAAAACCAGCAGATATCAGGCGCATGGAGTGAGCTGGCCAGTCGTTATCCACTGCGTGTTTCATTGTATAAGCGGTTGACTGAAATAGGCTTAAGCCAGGAGGTATGCCGGTATCTGGCCAAAGGGCTGGATGATTCGGTGGATATTGAGCAGGCGATGCAGGCCGCCCTTAAGCAGCTGGTTCATCAGATACCTGTTGCAGATGATGATATTTTAAATCGAGGCGGAGTCTATGCCATGGTGGGGCCAACCGGTGTGGGTAAAACCACAACGGTAGCAAAACTGGCGGCGCGTTTCGCAATGCAGCACGGGCCGCGTCATGTGGCGCTCATTAGTACTGATACTTATCGAATTGGTGCTCATGAGCAGTTAATGACTTATGGCCGCTTATTGAGTGTTGCGGTTCACTCAGCCAGTGATGCAACCGAATTACAGCAGTTGTTGCATAAGTTGCAGGATAAAAAGCTGATATTGATTGATACCGCAGGCATGAGTCAGCGTGATCTGGGGTTAAGTCAGCAGTTTGCAGGTTTAAGTCACCCTGCATCAGGCATAAAGCCGTATCTGGTGCTGGCCGCCAACGCTCAGCTCTCTACACTTGATGAGGTGATTGGTGCATTTAAGAAAGCTAATTTAGCGGGTTGTATTCTCAGCAAACTGGATGAGGCTGCAAATCTGGGCGGCGCACTGAGTGCAATAGTGAAGCATCATCTGCCGGTTGCTTATGTTAGCAATGGGCAGAAAGTGCCGGAAGATCTGCTGCCCGCAAGGGCACGAGAGCTGGTGAATCTTGCGATTGTTCATTCTCGGCGGCATAAATTACCCGTGGATGATGAGTTTATGTCGGTTGCGTTTGCACAAAGTATGAACCATGCTCCTTTATAGAGATTATTTTAATGAATGACCAGGCAGCAGGTATACGACGAATGGCCCCAGGAAAACCAGTACAGGTAATTGCGGTGAGCAGCGGCAAAGGCGGGGTTGGGAAAACCAATGTTTCGGTTAATTTATCGCTGGCCATGGTGGCAGCAGGGCAAAATGTATTGCTGATGGATGCGGATCTTGGGCTGGCAAATGTTGATTTGTTACTGGGTTTGCATACCGAGCTGAATCTGTCTCATGTCGTGTCCGGTGAGCGGACTTTGCAGGAAGTGATTGTCGATGGCCCCGAGGGTCTGAAAATTATTCCTGCTGCGTCGGGTATGCAGATGATGTCCGAGCTCAGTGCTGGCCAGCATGCGGGGGTGATTCGGGCTTTCAGTGATTTAACCATGCCGATTGATACTTTGGTGGTTGATACGGCAGCGGGCATATCGGATGGGGTGGTGAGCTTTATAAAAGCCTCCAGTGAAGTGATTGTTGTGGTGTGTAATGAGCCGACTTCGCTTACCGATGCGTATGCGCTGATCAAGGTGATGTCGCAAGAGCACGGGGTGCACAAGTTTAATATTCTGGCTAACTCGGTGCGTGACCCGCAGGAAGGCCTTAAATTATTTAAAAAATTAAGCCGCGTTACCGACTATTATCTGGATGTGGCATTGATTTACATGGGAGCGGTGCCTCATGATGAGTACCTGGTGAAAGCGGTGAAAAAACAGCGGGCTGTGATGCAGGCCTATCCACAGTGCCCTGCGTCGCTGGCGTTTGGAAAGCTGGCCAGAACGGCAATTTCATGGCCGGTACCTGCGTCTGCATCCGGGCATCTGGAGTTTTTTGTTGAGCGGTTAATTAAATTCAGTGCAGCCGGTTAGTGGTTGTGAATTTCCCAGATTATATCCTGGTTAAAGGGCTAATGTCACTGTAATGATGTATGCACAGATACACAAAGATCAGCGAGATCAACGTATTATAGAACATATCGGGCTGGTAAAGCGTATTGCATATCATCTGATTGTTCGCATGCCGCCTAATGTTCATGTTGATGACCTGATTCAGTCGGGTATGCTCGGGCTGATTGAAGCGGCTAAAAACTACGATCCTTCTCAGGGGGCCAGCTTTGAGACCTATGCGGGTATTCGGGTGCGCGGTGCGATGCTTGATGATGTGCGCCATTCAGACTGGTCTCCCCGATCCCTGCACCGAAAAATGCGCCAGCTGCGCCAGGCGGTTCAGCAAATTGAGAGCGAAACAGGCTGTGATGCGAAAGACCAGGATGTGGCAGATAAGCTTCAGATTACACTTGATGAGCTCTATGTTATCAAGCGAGACAGTGCGAATTCACAAATTTTTAGCCTCGACCAGGTAGAAGATGATCCTGGGCAGCAAAGCAGGCTTAAAAGCTCACAGAGTGATCCTCTTGAGTCGTTGCAACGTGCAGACTTTAAACGCCATCTTGCGTCCGTTATAGCGAGTCTGGCAGAACGAGAGCAAATGGTGATGTCGCTTTATTATAATGAAGAGCTCAATTTAAAAGAAATAGGCCATGTGCTGGAAATTTCTGAATCCAGAGTGAGCCAGATTCATAGTCAGGCACTGAAAAATATACGTGCTCAGATGAAGGACTGGGTGGCCTGAGTTCGAGTTGAGGGCCGGAGTTACAGGTTTGGGCTAAAGGTTTTACAGGTATTTTTCGCTTCTTACTGGATATTACTCAAATGTCTGCCAAAATCTGTAGTAAAACATAAACACTGAGGGTTTGTGCCTTGGACAAAAATATGAAAATTCTCATTGTCGATGATTTTTCTACAATGAGACGAATAATTAAAAATCTGCTGCGGGATCTGGGCTTTAATAATACTGAAGAAGCAGATGATGGAAATACCGGGCTGCCTAAACTTCAATCGGGTAATTATGATTTTCTTGTCACGGACTGGAATATGCCAGGTATGACAGGGATTGATTTATTGCGTGCGGTTAGAGCAGATGAACGGCTTAAAGAGCTGCCTGTGTTGATGGTAACGGCTGAGGCGAAAAAGGAGCAAATTATTCTCGCGGCTCAGGAGGGTGTAAACGGCTACATTGTAAAGCCTTTTACTGCGCAAACGCTGAAGGAAAAAATCGATAAAATATTTGACCGAATTAAAGGCTAGGGGGCCATTATGGATATAACCCCAATCAACCGTGATTTATTGCTGGAAAAGGCTGAGGCACTGGTGGTTAGTTTACAGTCTGCACAAACCAGTGAGCAGCAGCTGGAAGCAGAAATAGAAGACATTAATAATCTTCGGGATAACAGCCTGTTTAAAGAACTGGGTAAGATGACCCGCGAAATTCATGACTCTATTATGAATTTTCGTATGGATACGCGGATTGCAGATCTTGCTGAAACAGATATTCCAGATGCCAGAGACCGCCTTGAATATGTTATTACGATGACAGAAAAAGCCGCCAACACGGCCATGGGGGTGATTGAAGAGGGTAGCCCGGTGGCTGAAAAACTCGGTGCTCAGGCCAGTGTTCTAAAGGCGCAGTGGCAAAAATTTCGAAAACGAGAGCTAACGCCGGGTGAGTTGCGTGACATGGGTCATGATGTTGAGGCTTTTTTCGATGAGTCTGAGTTGATGATGTCCAAATTGCTGTCGGGTTTTACTGAAATTTTAATGGCACAGGATTTTCAGGACTTAACCGGGCAGATTATACGCCAGGTGATTAACCTGGTAGATGAAATTGAAACCAACCTGGTTGAGCTGATAAAAATACAGGGCGAAAGCCAGGTTCATGAGGGCGCACAAAAAGAGAAAGCACAGGGGGAAAATCTGGCAGGGCCTCAGGTGCCAGGTAAGGAAACCTCAGATGATGTGATGAAGGGTCAGGATGATGTTGATGATTTGCTGGCAAGTCTTGGTTTTTAAGCGTATTACGGTGGACAATTTTTCTGGTTATTTATCTGATACAGGAAAACAGTTTTAAAAAATAAAATTATGAAAGGTCAGTGATAATAAATGGCAATTGATCTAGACGATGAAATACTACAGGATTTCCTTGTGGAAGCGGGTGAGATTCTTGAGCTATTAAGTGAGCAGCTAATCGAACTGGAGCAATCTCCGAAAGATGCCGATTTACTGAATGCGGTATTCAGAGGATTTCATACAGTTAAAGGCGGTGCTGGTTTTCTGGCGCTGGATTCTATGGTCGATTGTTGCCATGTCTGTGAAGATGTTTTTAATGTGTTACGTCAGGGAGACCGTGCGGTGAGCGCGGGTCTGATGGACTGTGTCTTGCAGGCGCTGGATGCGGTGCAAAGCATGTTTGTAGAAATTCAGGGTGGTGATGAGCCTACACCTGCGACGGCTGAACTGCTGCAAAAACTTAAGGTGTATTCGGTTGCGGGTGATAGTGAACCGGATGATAGCGGTACGGGTAGTGTGGCTGAATCTGTAGTGGATACCCCATCTGATATAGTGGCTGATATAGCGCATGATGAGACAGATGATGACTTTAATGCACTGCTGGATGCAATGGACTCAGGTGCGGATAAACCGCCTGCGCAAACAGCGACGGCTAATGATAATTCGGGCAATAATAACTCGGGCAGCGATAAAGGTGATATTACGGATGATGAATTTGAGTCGTTGCTTGACGACCTGCATGGTAAGGGTAAGCATGGCGGTGGAAAGTCTGATACCGTTAAAGCTGAAAATAAAAACGTCTCTGCGCAAACGGGCAGTGGCGCAGATGCCAGTGATGAAATTACCGATGATGAGTTTGATGCCCTGCTGGACCAGATGCATGGTAAGGGAAAAGGCCCTACTGCTGTTTCAGATGAGACGGCATCAGAGGCATCTTCTACGGCGATATCTTCGGGCGTAGAGGGAGGCAATGACGATATTTCTGATGATGAATTTGATGCCCTGCTGGATCAGATGCACGGTGAGGGAAAAGGCCCTACCGCTACTGCTGTTGTAAAACCAACAGGCTCTACAGTGGCCCGGTCAAAATCAGAGCCAAAGCCTGGACCAAAGTCCGGAGCACAGGCAAAAGAAAAGATAGCTGCCGCAAAACCGCGGGCAGCTGCCAAACCGGCAGCTGAAACATCCGTCAGGGTGGATACTGAGCGGCTGGATGAAATGATGAATCTGGTGGGTGAGCTGGTACTGGTGCGCAATCGTCTTGGCACTTTGCGAGCCACTATGGCAGAAGGTCCGGTGACTCAGGCTATCACTAATCTGGATATGGTTACAGCAGACCTGCAAACCTCGGTGATGAAAACCCGAATGCAGCCCATTAAAAAAGTCTTTGGTCGTTTTCCGCGTGTGGTGCGTGATTTATCCCGTTCAATTAATAAAGAAATAAAACTGGAAATGATGGGTGAGGAAACAGACCTTGATAAAAACCTGGTTGAGGCGCTTGCAGATCCGCTGGTACACCTTGTGCGCAACGCGGTTGATCATGGCATTGAGCTGCCGGATGAGCGGGTAAAAAAAGGTAAGCCCAGAGAAGGTACTGTGAGCTTGTCTGCTACTCAGGAAGGGGATCATATTCTGCTTGCCATTGAAGATGATGGCGCGGGAATGGATCCGGAAGTGCTGCGTAGAAAAGTTGTCGAGAAAGGCTTAATGGATGAAGAGACGGCTGCGCGTATGGATGATAAAGAATGTTTTAATCTGATTTTTATGGCGGGGTTTTCTACCAAAGAAGAAATATCTGATATATCTGGCCGAGGTGTCGGCATGGATGTGGTGAAAACACGTATTGCACAGCTCAATGGTGTGCTGGATATTGATTCTCAACTGGGCAGAGGCACTATTTTAAGCATTAAGGTGCCCCTGACACTGGCTATTTTGCCGACCCTGATGATTGCACTGGGGCGACATACCTTTGCATTATCTCTGGCGAATGTGAATGAGATTTTTGAGCTGGAAACACGTAAAACCAATGTCGTGGATGGTCAGCTAATGGTTATGGTACGTGAGAAAGCAGTGCCGCTATTTTATCTGTCGAACTGGTTGCTCAAACATGGCGAGGAACACACCTCGGGAGACGGTCATGGGCAGGTGATTATTGTTTCTGTGGGAAATCGTCTGGTTGGGCTGGTGACCGATTCGGTGATTGGTCAGGAGGAAGTGGTGATAAAGCCCCTTGGCAGTATGCTACAGAATCTGGCAGAGTTTGCAGGCTCAACGATTACCGGTGATGGTGGGATTGCATTAATTGTTGATATACCGAGTTTGTTGAAGGCGCGTATTAACAAAGGTTTTTAGATTAACAGGATAAACCTGGGAAAATCAGTTGAGTCACGAAAATCTACACAATTTCCTGATTCGTATAACGATATGAAAAAAGTGTTCATCACTCGTAAGGTGGTAGAGAGCAGCTCCTGCATTCTCTGCATATTCACCGTCTATGGTCATAACGGCTTTACACTTTTTCATTACGCTATCCAGATCAATAACGTGTACATTTTTTTCGCGTCCAGTGGATTAACCCGGAATAAAACGGATAACTTACTCAGGAGTCCCGGTTGTGTGGATAGCTACAGAAATATAATGGCTGCGCACGCTGACTCGCTAAATTCAGGAAACTTGTATGGCTATACGCGTACTGATCGTTGATGATTCAGGTTTTTTTCGTCGGCGGCTAACTGAAATTTTTAATTCTGACCCGGCAATCGAAGTTGTGGAAACGGCGGTTGATGGCAAAGATGCGGTTGAAAAAGCGCGAAGTTGCCGACCCGATGTGATTACCATGGATATTGAAATGCCAGTGATGAATGGCATTGAAGCAACGCGGGTTATTATGCAGCAGCAGGCCACACCGATTATTATGTTCTCCTCACTGACCTATGATGGTGCTCAGGCAACACTGAATGCGCTTGAAGCTGGCGCAGTGGATTTTCTTCCCAAACGTTTCGACGATATTTCTAATGACAGGGCGGAGGCGAGAAACATTCTCTGCACGCGTATTAAAGCGTTGGCCGCTCAGACAAGGCCAGTGGCCAGATTATCTGCCAGTTCAGTGCCCGGGGCATCACCTGCCGGTGCAGGTGCTATGCCCCCCGAGCGTGCCAGACCGATTCAACACGCTGGCGGAGCGGGTTCAAAGCCTGGCACTGCATCAGGTCGAAGTGCGAGGGCATTTACACCTTCAAATTATGATGTCGTGGCTATCGGTACTTCGACCGGTGGTCCGGTTGCACTACAGGAAGTGCTGGTTCAGTTACCTGGCAATTTTGCACTACCATTACTGCTGGTTCAGCACATGCCATCCAGATTTACAGAGGCATTTGCCGCACGCTTAAATCAGCTGTGCAAAATTGAGGTGCGTGAAGCCAGGCAGGGAGACGAATTGAAACCCGGGCTGGCATTACTGGCCCCCGGGGGTATGCAGATGAAGCTTGAAAAGCGTGGCGGTCGATTACGGGTGAGGGTTGAGGAGGAAAAAGATCCTGCGCAAAATTATAAACCCTGCGTTGATACTACATTTGATACTGTCAGTAATGTTCTGGGTAATCGAGCGCTGGGTATTATTTTGACGGGCATGGGCGCAGACGGGCGAAATGGCTGTACCAATATGAAAAACAGAGGTGCCACCATCTGGGCGCAGGATGAAGCCAGCAGCACCATTTATGGTATGCCTGCGGCGGTTGCGGATATTGCTGAACAAATTCTACCACTACAGAATATAGGCAGGAAACTTGCATCGAATAGCTAACATGGATATTTTAAGTATTATTGGGATCGTTATTGCATTTGTCGCAATTTTAAGTGGCAGCGTGATGGAAGGCGGTCATCTGGGGCAGTTATTTCAGTTAACGGCGTTTATTATTGTTGTAGGCGGTACGGTGGGTGCTGCTTTATTGCAAACTTCGCTTCCCGTTTTCTGGCGCGCAATGACCATTGTGCGTTGGGTTTTTGTTACCCCCAAAGTCGATTTAGTGGCAAGTATTGATAAAATCATCAACTGGAGTCAGCTCTCGCGTCGTGAAGGTTTGCTTGCACTGGAAAATGCATCAGAAGATGAGACAGACCTGTTTTCTCGAAAGGGGCTACAGATGCTGGTGGACGGTAATGAGCCAGAGAGTATTCGCAGTGTAATGGAAACCGAAATTAACATGATTGAACAGCATGACTTACAGGCGGCGAAGGTATTTGAATCGATGGGGGGCTATAGTCCAACCATTGGTATTTTAGGTGCTGTTCTGGGGCTGATTCATGTGATGAATAATTTATCGGATCCTGAAAAACTCGGCAGTGGTATTGCAACGGCGTTTGTGGCAACGATTTATGGTGTAGGGCTGGCAAATCTGATATTGCTACCTGTAGCCGGAAAACTAAAAGCCCAGGTGAGGCAGCAATCCATACTGTATGAAATGACGCTGGAGGGAGTTGTTAGTATTGCAGAGGGAGAAAACCCCCGCAGTTTGCAGGCAAAACTACAGAGCTATCTGGGGCAGGCATAGGAGAGTGGTGAATATCTGTGAAACGCCGTAGGATTACCCATGTTGATACTGAAGAACCGACTGATCGCTGGCTGGTGTCATATGCGGATTTCATTACATTGTTGTTTGCTTTTTTTGTAGTAATGTACTCAATTTCCAATGTTAATCTTGGAAAGTATCGAGTGTTATCTGATTCTGTGAGCACCGCGTTTAGTGCGCAGGCAAACTCACCCTTTGGCGTAGGAGCACAACTGGGTGTGTCTGCACAGCGTGCGCCCATTGCAGTTGGGCTGTTAGGGCAAACGGGCCTGGTGTCGATGCGTGAAACCGCGGCTGAACTGGATGCGCGGTTACAGAAATGGGTAAAAAAAGGCATGATTGCGGTAAAAGGTAATGAAAAATGGCTGGAGATTGAAATAAAGTCGAATCTGTTGTTTAGCTCAGGCGATGCGTTATTGTCGTCAGCCGCCGCTGAGATATTATCTGAATTAACCAGTGTGATTAAAACTACCCATAATCCGCTGTATGTGTCTGGCTATACAGATAACGTGCCGATTAGCAGTAGTCGTTATCCAACAAACTGGGAGCTATCAACTGCACGTGCTGCCAGTGTGGTGAGATTATTTGCACAAAGTGGCATTAATCCGGCACGTATGGGGGCGATTGGTTATGGTGAGTATCGACCGGTTGCGGCGAATGATACGCCCGAAAATCGTCAGCGTAATCGACGTGTGGTTATTCGTTTGATGACAGGTGAAGATGTTTTCGCACAAACCGGGCCTTTTGGTGATATGTTGGTAGAGCCTGCTATTCCTTTAAACCAGGTGCCCGCTGAGTCGGTTAATGAATTGCAGCCGAGTGAACCCGTGCGATCGATTTTTGAGACGCGTTGATGAAAGTCTGGGCAACAGCGAATCAGAAAGGAGGGGTTGGTAAAACAACCTCAGCTGTCACACTTGCCGGGGTGATGCAAAAGCGTGGTCTGCGTGTTTTGCTCGTTGATTTAGACCCCCATGGCTCGCTCACCAGCTATTTTGGTGTTGATCCTGACGTGATTGAACCCAGTGTGTATGACCTGTTTCAATCGTCTTTTGAGAGTATCAGGCCTGTTATACATAAAACAAAATTTAATCGACTGGATTTTTTACCGGCCTCCTCTGCGCTGGCAACGCTGGACAGGCAACTGGGGGCGAAAGGTGGAATGGGGCTGATAATGAAAAAATCATTACAGCAGGTGGCAGAGGATTATGATCTTGCGATTATGGACTGTCCTCCCATGCTGGGTTTGCTAATGGTGAATGCGCTGGCGGCGTGTCATCGACTGTTAATTCCGGTGCAAACAGAATTTCTCGCACTCAAGGGGCTGGAGCGTATGGTACATACGCTTTCCATGATACGAAAAGCACGTAAACATCAGGTGTGTTTTACGATTGTTCCTACGTTTTACGATCAGCGTTTAAATGCCTCTATTGAAACACTTGAAACCTTAAGAAAAGACTATAAAGAAACGATATGGGAGGGTGTTATTCCGGTGGATACGCAGTTTCGTGAAGCCAGTCAGAGGGGGATTCCGCTTTCTATTGAGAGAATTAGCTGCAAAGGTTCCAGGGCTTATTCGCATTTGCTGGATTATCTGCTGGAGCTTGATGAAGCTTCTTTATCGGTTACAGGTGAGGCCTAGTGTATGCGTGAAACGGGCAAAAACATAGTCTCCAGTGGAAAAAAAACACCCGAACATAAATCCTCAGAAAATGCAGTATCAGGTAATGGGCTTTCGGGGCAGGACAGGGCGGTACATGAATATCTTGAATCGTTATTGCTGGAAGTTGATGATGAAACAATGTTATCAAAAGATGGATCATACACAGATAAAAATATAGTTATTAAAATAGTTAATGAATACCCGGAAAGTGAAGATATAAACAGTGAAGGTGCAGAACTACACCATAAAGATCCTGTACCCATAACTTCTGTGCCCGTAGCCTCGGCACTGGGTCTGGAGCAACTGGTTGCTGAGATACCGGATGTTACTGTTGATGTTGTTGAGATGCTCGGTGAAGCACCCAATGAAGCAGAAGTACAAGTAGAAACACAGATAGAGGTGCAGCCTGAAACGGCAGTACCCGACTGGGGTCAGGCTGAATTTCAGTGTTTATTGTTTAAAGTATCAGGTCTGAGTCTTGCTGTACCACTGGTTAAGTTAAAAGGTGTAATTGCGTGGGATGAAAATATTACTCAGACACCTAATCAGACTCAGTGGTACCTTGGGCTTGTAAAGCATCTGGAGTATCAGATAAAAGTGATCGATACAGCATTGCTGGTAATGCCAGAAAATTATCGTGAAAAAATTGAGGCAGATTCGGCAGAGCGTTTAAGTCATATATTGCTGGTGGATGATTATAAATGGGGGCTTGCCTGCGACAGCATTGGTGAGGTGATCTGGCTAAAAACCGAAGATGTAAAGTGGCGTAAAAATAAAACCTCAAGGGCCTGGTTATCGGGTACATCGCTTGAGCACTTATGCGCCATTATGGATACCGAAGTGTTTGCTCAGATGCTTGATAAGACATAGATAGTGGCGTTTGTGTTGATCTGGTCTAAAATCCATATTACAGCTCATCAGTATGAGCTCGGGGTAGTTCAGGATAAATAAAACTGGCATGTAAACTGCTATAAAACTAATAAGTGGAGCATATGATATGAGTGATGACGGTTTTGGTAACGATGATCACAGGCAGTGTGTAACATACCGGCTGAATGAAGAGGTTTATGGAATTAATGTGATGCTGGTGCAGGAAGTGCTTCGCGTAACCGAGATTGCGCCAGTGCCAGGTGCGCCTGGTTATGTTATTGGTATTATAAATTTACGCGGCAATGTGGTGACGGTAATTGATACTCGCATGCGTTTTGGATTGCCCCCGAAGGATATGGATGATTCGACCCGTATTGTTATTATAGAAGCAGAGAGCCAGACTGTTGGGATTGTTGTGGACAGTGTTTCTGAAGTCGTGGATATTTATTCCCATGAAATTGAAACTGCGCCGAATGTAGGTAATGATGAAACCGCTCGATATATTGAGGGTGTGGTCAGTCGAGATGAATATTTACTGATTCTGGTTGATCTGAATAAAATGCTGACGGAAGAGGAGTGGTCGGATATGTCGGGATTTTAAGATTATTCTGCTTCTGCTTAAGATTGTATGTGGAGAAAAAAATGAATGCACTGGTACTTCTAGTTTCTGGCTTAATGCTGTTAATGTCGTTTGCTTTTTTAGTTTACAATAAAAATCAGCTTCAATCATTCAAACAGGGGGTTCAGGAAAAAATGAACGCATGTAATGTCAGCAGTGAGCTGATTGCACTCAATGCGGGATCAATTGGTTTAGGTGAGCGATTTATAAAAATGGAAAAGCAGATGCAGAAATTACTTGCCATTATTGATGAGCTGGAAAATAAAATACAAAGCACATCACCTTACGCCTACGCAATAGAGCTGGTACACAGGGGAACGTCTGCGGATAACATCGCGGAGCTTTGCCATATTAGTCAGACTGAAGCTGAGTTAATGGTTGTTATGCACCAGCATGTAAAGGCGGCGGCGTAAAGTCAGGTATAATCCTGCAACGTCTGATAATAGTTAATACTATCAGATGTTGCAGATCACCCATCTGGTAAATACGGCTGTGCCCTGAATCAATTAATAGAGGTGGCCTTAAATATATAGCCGGATAGTTTAGTTAAGACCTCCGTCCAGGCGCTTTTTCTTAGCCGCTTTCATTAAATCAACAATCAGAGTGTCAGAAAATCCCTGGGTAACGTACTGGTATTGCCTGTCCTGAGGAAGTGTTTTTAGAATTTCTGGAATAAGACGCGTTATTGAGCCAGTATATTGCTGCCAGTCGATGTCGATAAAGGTTTCGGCAACTAGCATCCGGCCCTGTTCCCAGTCATCGTGTGCTGAACCTGTATGTATTTCAGTCCAGTCGATACAGCTTGCACATGTCAGAGGGTCGATTTTTACTTTGTTAAGGTCGATTATGTTTTGAGCGTGCAGGTTTATCATATTAGTGTCCTTATCAATTTAGATGACCCGTTTAGCGGGTCGGTTAGCCTGTTCAAGGCGGCGCACTTATGACTAAAACTTGAGGAGTCAAAAAAATGGCGGTAATTAATTTATAGAACATGAAGGGGAAATAGCAATGAGAAATCACTATTTATTTTAATAAGTATTGTATCAAAAGATACATGCGCTGTGTTTTAACCTGAATTAATAGCGCTGTCTTTAAGATCATCCTGAGTATCAATATCAAAATGAATGCCACAGTCATCTACATTTATATAGTGAATATGATGTGCGTTTTCATTGATGATAGTTCTGGCTCCACAGTCTCCAGTCAGGCTTTGTAGCGGTGTTCCCCAGGCTTTGGAAAAGCCAGCAGGGTGGCCTGCCTTTGTGTGGTAACGGGGAAGAATGATGCTCTGTCTATTTCCCTGAAGCAGGGCGGTATGTATTTTCCTGTATGTGTCTGGCTGTATAAGAGGCATATCACCCAGGCAAATTAGCCATCCTTTAGCCTGTAAACTAGCCGTAACGGCCTGGGAAATACTTGAGCCAATACCGCAATTATGGCTATTTATTATATAATTTATACTCTGTTTATCTGCTGCCTGTTGCAGGTTTTTATTGTTCTGATTAATAATGAGTAAAACGTTGGGTGTTATTGTCTGTAATGTGAGTGCTATGCTGATTGACATGGGCCTGGCATTAAGGCAAATTTTTGTTTTGTCGCTGCCGAAACGTCGGCTATTGCCTGCGGCTAGAACAATGCAGTGAATCTCATCTGAATGGAGGGGGGGAGTTGTCATAAGCTGCCAGGTGTCTATAGGAAAAGGGGGATCCTGTATATTAACGGGTATTTCGAAGTAGCGTTAATTCAGCAAAAATTGAAATTGCAATTTCAGCAGGTACTTTACTGTGAATATTCAGGCCAACGGGTGCGTGAAGTTTTTTAAGTGAATCCTGGCTCAGGCCTAATTCAGCCAGGCGTTGCAGCCTGGCATGCTGGGTCTTTTTTGATCCAATAGCACCGACATAAAACAGATCAAGCTCTAAAGCCCTTAGCAGCGCCATATCATCCAGTTTAAGGTCGTGACTGAGTGATAACACAATGGTGGAAAAATTAACCGCATACTGATCCACTGCATCATCCGGCATGAGCGAGGTGATTTCGAACTCCTGCAATGTCCATGAGGATAAATAGTTTTTTCTCGGCTCACATATGATAATACTATAGCCAAGCATTTTACCCAGCCTTGCAACATAGGCGCAGACATCGTTGGCCCCCGTTATGATAATGCGCCAGCGGGGCCCGAATGATCTTCTGAGACATTGCCCATCATAAAAAAAGTCGTTATCAGCCGTGCCAGTTGTTTCTATATCGGATGAGCTTTCACTGATTTGTATCAGACGGCTTATTGTTTGTCCGTTGCAAAGATGCTGGTAAATAGTCTGCAACTGATGGGAGTCAGATATTCTCTCAACAACGATTTCAAGAATACTCCCGCAGGGTATTTTTATATGTGCTGTGTCGTTGTTATTTGCATCATAGGTCAGTACAGTGGTTTTAGCATGATCAAAAGCACCTTCATTATATTTGAGTAAAAGGTCATCCTCTATACAGCCCCCTGAAACAGAGCCAAAATGCATGCCCAGCTCGCTTATAACCAGAAGAGAGCCAGCGGGCCTGGGGGATGAGCCCCAGGTGCGTGCCACCGTGCAAAAAGTTATAAAACGGTCATTTTTCAGATAGTCCAGGGATTGTTTGATAATCTCAATATCTTCATAATCAAGTGCGTTCATTTAACGTCTGCCCAGAATAAGGTGTTGTAATTCTGAATAATCTGTGTTTTTATAGGATACAGTACACTGCCCTGAAATATAACATTATTTATGGCGCTGTTATTAAAATAGTTAATGGGCTGAGTCAACGCAGGCTTATTTGTACAGGGCTAACACGGCTGTCCAGATAGCACTCGCAGGGTCAGTGGTTGCGTAAATTCTGTTATGAAACTATCCGCTATTATTATGCAAGCTATCAAAACATTCACATTCTCAGTAAACGCTAAACAATATGAGTTTGATCTGGCTCCTGATATGCCATTACTGTGGGTATTAAGAGATTACGTCAGGTTAACAGGTACTAAATACGGCTGTGGTGTCGGGCAATGTGGAGCCTGCACAGTATTGCTGGATAATAAGCCTGTTATGTCCTGCCAACTGACAGCAGAGCAAATTAATGGTCAGAAAATTACCACAGTTGAAGGGCTCTCACAAGCTGGCCTGCATCCGGTACAGCAAGCATGGATCGATGAGGATGCAGTGCAGTGTGGCTACTGTCAGTCAGGTCAGATAATGATGGCGGCTTCACTGTTTATGCAGGAGATGCCGCCGAATGAGCAACAGATTGATGTTGCAATGTCGAAAGTGATTTGCAGGTGCGGGACGTATACCCGTATCAAAAAAGCCATCACACGTCTTATTGAATCCGCTGAAACGAACAATGCCTGATAAAAAAGAAATGAAGCCGATAAATAGAAGAGCGTTTATAAAATATTCAGCCAGTGGTAGCGTTTTTGTGCTGGGTATGAGTCTGTCAGGGACGAGTAATGCTGCTTCAGCTGACCCGGGTGAGACCAGGCGAAGGAATACAGAACCTGATAATACTGGTTCGGGTAATGCTGTCTCGGGTAATACTCGGCCAGGTAATAATGAATCGTTCTCGCCAGATATCTGGCTCAAAATAGACAGTAGCAATACCTGCACAATAACATTGCCAGAGTCTGAAATAGGCCAGGGTGTTTATACAGGGCTTGCAACCCTGGTTGCCGAGGAGCTGGATATTGGCTGGTCGCAGGTTATTATAGAGCGTGCGACTTCCTCCAGAGTATACGGTTATCAGTTAACGGGGGGCAGCACCAGTATTCGAGATGGCTGGTTCATGTTTCGCAGAGCAGGTGCTGTTGCTCGCTATATGCTTGTCCAGGCAGCAGCAAAAATATGGAATGCTCAGGTATCAGACTGTTATAGTGATCAGGGAATGGTATTTCTAAAAGACAGCGACAAAAAACTTAAGTATTCCGAATTAATAGCTGAAGCTAATCAGTTAAGTATCCCTGACAGTGTGCAACTTAAAGAGCCAGCTGAATATAAGCTAACAGGCAAGAATAATTTACGTATAGATGCGGCAGAAAAAGTCAATGGGGAAGCGGTTTTTGGTATCGATGTTCAGTTACCTGATATGCTTGTTGCAACCACTGTTCATCCCCCTGTGTTTGGTGCGGAGGTGGGTAAGGTTGATGACAGCCAGGCTAAAAAAATAGCCGGTGTTCTTAAAATAGTTAAAATTGATAATGCAGTTGCTGTTGTTGCAAAAGACTACTGGAGCGCAAGCCAGGCATCAAAAACATTAAAAATTGAATGGCTCTATGATGGTGAACTCATTGATGATACAAAAATAAAACAGAAGTTGTATAGCGCATTGGAAGGTGAGGGTGTGGTGGCCCAGCAGCAGGGTGACGTTGAAATGACTGATACGGATAAGGATCGAGAGATTTCAGCTCTGTACAGTGTCCCTCTACAGGCACATGCAACGATGGAGCCAATGAACTGCACTGTACATATACATGATGAGCTGTGTGAAGTATGGGCTCCAACACAGTCCCCTACAGAGGCAAAAAAAGTTGCCGAAGAGCATTTCTCTAACCTTGTAGTGCGTGCCTGGGGGAAAGTAAAGTCCCTGTTTAATGACACGGCCAGGGATAGGGTACTGGTACACACGACCTATAGTGGAGGTGGCTTTGGGCGCAGGCTAAATCAGGATTTTGTTGCAGAAGCGGTGCAAATTGCTACGCATTTCTCACAACCGGTTAAACTTATCTGGAGTAGAGAAGAGGATATACAGCATGATCGCTACAGACCTGTCGCACTTTGTAAGTTACAGGCACAGGTTAATGAAGATGGATACCCCGTTTCTATTTTACATGAACTGGCATCGCCCTCCATTCGAGAGAGTTTAAACCCGGGGTATATCGATATAAAAAATGGCATGGATTCTTCAGCCGTTGAAGGCGCACGCCACCTTCCCTATGAGATTGAAAATCATAAAGTCATCTATAAATATGTGGAACTGCCTGTTCCTCTGGGGTACTGGCGCTCGGTAGGTTCCTCAATTAACGCTTATTGTATTGAGTCGTTTATCGATGAGCTTGCAGTTAATGCGAAAAAAGACCCGTATAAATACCGAGAAGAGTTGTTAGCGTTTAATCCGCGAATTCTGGCGACGCTTAAAGCTGTGGCAAAGCTCTCCGGCTGGAAACAGGATGCAGAGGCATTTTATGGTATTGCCTGTCACTCATCTTATGGCAGTCATGTCTCATCAGTGGCTAAAATACAGCGCATCAATAATAAACTGAAACTCACCAGTATGTACTGCGTGATTGATTGTGGGCAGATTGTGAACCCGGGTGTTGTTAAGGCACAAATTGAAGGGTCTGTTATCTTTGGTATGAGTGCGTTATTCAGTGAAATAAATATAGTTGATGGTCGTGTAAAGCAAAGTAATTACGATGATTTTTCTGTTGTCAGGTATAACCAGGCACCGGATATCCACTGTGAAATCATTCAGAGTACTGAGGATCCGGGGGGTGCGGGAGAACCAGGTGTGCCGCCGACGATACCGGCAATACTCAATTCTGTGTTTGCGGCAACGGGTGAGCGAATACGGGATTTACCGTACAGGTCGTCGTTGTAAGCGCCATTGTAATCCTCCTCCCCCTGTAGCTGACTCTGGAATTGTTCTGGTTGTTTTGGCCCGGATAATTGCCAGCCTTATGGGCTTGACGGGCGACTGAAATGTTTTCAGGCTCGGAGAGTCTCCATGTACGACTGCGCCCTGGTTTCATATGTTCGAGTAATAACGTAAAAATAGCATAAAACCCTGTAAACGAGGTATGTTTCTGGTCTATTCTCAGTTGTATCATAGACGCAAATAAAAACAGTGTAAAATCATGTGTGGCATAGCTGGAATTATAAATTTTAAAGTAGGTCGAAAACCTGAGCAGAAAGCCCTTGAGCGTATGATTCATCAGTTGCAGCATCGAGGGCCCGACGATTATGGTTTTTATATCGATGATCAGACAGGTCTGGCACACGCTCGTCTGAGTATAATTGATATAGACGGTGGACATCAGCCTGTACACGATGACAGCAATAGTATCTGGACGGTATTCAATGGGGAAATATTCAATTACATAGAGTTACGTGAAGAGCTCATTAAGGATGGTGTAAGATTTTATACGCAAACAGACACAGAAGTTATTGTGCATCTGTATAAGAAATATGGGCTGGATTTTGCGAATAAACTAAACGGCCAGTTTGCCATTGCGCTATGGGATACAAATAGAAGTCGATTGCTTCTGATAAGGGACAGGGTCGGGATTGTTCCGCTGTTCTATTATAAAGAAGACCGGCGTCTTTTTTTCGCATCTGAAATCAAGTCCATTGTGCCCTGTATGAAAAGCAGTCCTGTATTAAATTCTCAAGGACTGGATCAACTGTTGTCTTTCTGGTCGCCTGTCTCTCCCGATACATTATTTGAAAATGTATTTGAAGTGCGCCCCGGTGAAATGATGATCATAGAGAATGGGGGTTTCAGGCATCAGAGGTATTGGGACTGGGAATACCCTGAACACGACACATCGCATTATTTGCAGGGAAGTGTGGAGGAGCTTGCCGAAGAGCTACATGGCAGAATGCTTGATGCGACGAGAATACGTTTGCGCTCAGATGTACCGGTTGGTGCATATTTATCAGGTGGACTGGATTCATCGGCCCTGGTGTCCATTATGCACCATCATGGCAGCGTGGACTTAAGAACGTTTTCCATTGGATTTGAAGATAAAAAACTGGATGAGTCAGGCTATCAACAACAATTGATTCAGCATCTGGGCACGCAACACAGCAGCATTGTCTGTTCATCTAAAGATATATCGGATAATTTCAGCAAAACCATCTGGCATACAGAGTCTACTATTCTAAGAACAGCGCCTACACCGATGATGCTGCTATCTTCGCTGGTACATAAAAACAATTATAAGGTGGTGCTAACCGGTGAAGGTGCAGATGAAGTATTTGGTGGTTATGATGTTTTTAAAGAAGGAAAAATAAGGCAGTTCTGGGCAAAGAACAGATCTTCAAAGCTGCGCCCATTATTGTTGAAGCGCTTATACCCTTATCTGGATATCGCCAAATCGAACTCCAGGGCTTATCTCGAAGCTTTTTTTGGCATTGGACTTGAATACCCAGATGAAGCCGGTTTTGCACATCTGCCACGTTGGCAAACAACATCCAGGACGAAAGCTTTTTATTCTGAAGATATGAAAGCTAAATTAAAAGAGAGCGCACCGAGTAAAATATCGGCATTATATCATCGAGATATTTCAGCCTGGCATTCATTTAATCGCTCTCAATATATTGAAGCTCGTTCATTAATGGCCGGCTATTTACTGTCTTCACAGGGCGACAGGATGTTGATGGCAAACTCTGTCGAAGGACGCTTCCCATTTCTCGATCATAATGTAATAGAGTTTGCAAACAAGCTGCATCCGAATTTAAAGATGAAGGTACTCAATGAAAAGTACCTGCTAAAACAGGCAATGAAAAGATACTTGCCTGATGAAATAGTTAACAGACATAAACAGCCTTATAGAGCGCCAGACATACCCTCGTTTTTTCATCAACATAAGCCTGACTATGTTGATGAGCTTTTATCAGAAAATATGATAAAGGATTATGGGTATTTTGATGCAAAAAAAGTATCTATTATGCAAAGAAAGATAAAATCTGGAAAGGCTACAGGCTTTAAAGATAATATGTCGTTTATGGCGGTTTTATCGACACAAATGTGGCATTATCTATTTGTAGATAATTTCACGGATTATATGAAATAAAATAGTGATCACAGAAAACAACTAAAAAATAGCTAAAAAAATAAACTTCGAAAAATGAGAATGTATTATGAATTTTGAAAAAAAACTAAGAACGTTTATTCTTGAAAACTACCTGTTTACTGAAGATGAATCGGAGCTGGATAATACCGATTCTTTTCTGGAGTCGGGTATTATTGATTCAACGGGGATTCTTGAAGTTATTACATTTATTCAGGATGAGCTCGAAATAGCAGTTGAAGATGACGATATGATTCCAGAGAATCTTGATTCAGTTAATAATATACTGGCATTTGTGGCGAAAAAGGCTGATTAGTCGTGTCAATATCCATGCCCACATCTATTCCAGTGTCTATTATGGATGTCATTGAGAAAAATTTTGTTAATTATGATAATAAGCCAGCGGTTCGTCAAAATAATATAGATAAAACATATTTACAGATAATGCAGGTATCCCATTCAATTGCTTCATACCTGTTATGTAATGGCCTGAACAGAGGGGACAGGGTGGCATTGCTGACTGAGAATTCATTTGAGTACATATCAACCTATTATGGAATATTGAGTGCTGGAGGTGTGGTTGTTGCACTTAATACGGCTGCTAAAGCAAATGATTTGTGTAACTGGATAGAGCATTCAGGTGCTAGTTGGTTGATTAGCGCAGGAAAGATGTCGCAGATTAACGAAGTTGTTTTCGAATCTCCCGCTGATGTTAGATGCGTTATTCAGGCTGAAGAGGAACTTGATATAGCCAGACCTGTGACTGCATTTGATGATATGCTGGAAAGTGGTATATCAACAACGCTTCCACGGCTGGAAGGTGAAGATATTGCCACTATTATCTATACCTCAGGTACTACGGGCCACCCTAAAGGTGTGACGCTTACACATACAAATTTATTGGCAAATATGCAATCAATACTCGATTATATGCCGATGACTGAAAATGACCGTTGCCTGAATGTTCTTCCCTTTTACTACTCATATGGTAATTCAGTGCTGCATACACATATGATGAAAGGTGCGACATTAATTCTTGAAAATTCATTCATGTTTCCCCGGCTTATTTTAAAAAAAATGCAGGATGATAAAATCACATCATTTTCTGGCGTGCCCTCAAGTTATGCTCTTTTACTGAATAAAACAGAATTCTCAAAATTCGATCTGTCTTCCCTGCGTTATATGACACAGGCCGGAGGCGCGATGCTACCTGTCCATATAGAAAAGTTAAGGCAGCGGCTTCCCAATGTTGAATTTATTGTCATGTATGGCCAGACGGAGGCCACGGCACGTATAACGTATTTACCCTGTGAGTTTCTTGATAAAAAAATAAAATCTGTAGGTAAGCCGGTGTCAGGTGTTGCACTTGAAATACGCGATACGCACAATAATCCAGTGCCCTGTGGCCATGAAGGGGAGGTTTATGTGTCAGGTGATAGCGTTATGAAAGCTTACTGGAATGATGCAGAACTGACTTCAACAGTGCTCAGTGATGGGTGGTTGAAGACCGGTGATCTGGCCACTCAGGACAAAGAGGGTTATATTTATATTACAGGTAGAAAGACAGAAATGATTAAATCAGGTGCGCATAGAATTAGCCCGCTGGATATTGAAGAAGTGATATTGCGCTGCCCTGGTGTTGCTGAAGTAGCGGTGATTGGTCAGAGTGATGAAATATTGGGCCAGACGATTAAGGCGTTTGTTGTTCCGTTGAAATGTGAAGGGATGGAGAGCGAAAAAATTAAAAAACGTGATATACAATTTCATTGTAAAAAATATCTGGCGGTTTACAAAATTCCAGAAACAATTGAGTTTCTAGAGGAGTTGCCAAAAACATCCTCCGGCAAGTTGAAACGTTTTGCGCTGCATGATATCCATTAACCTGTAAAAAATCCATATTAAAGGCAGTTAACTTATGGCTATTAAACTAACAGATAGAATTCTTGAAATTGATTATGAAGTAGAGGCAGATAGAATTGCCAGTCGTTTAAGAAAAATTTTGAGCCGAAACCTTAAAAGGCGCGGCCTTGTCGTGGCAATGTCAGGAGGTATAGATAGTTCGGTATCAGCAGCACTTGCGGTTCGAGCACTGGGTAAGAAAAAAGTATTCGGAATGTTGTTGCCTGAACAGGATTCATCCGATGACAGTAGTAGCCGAGGTGAGATGCTGGCTGAGCATCTGGGTATAGAGTATATTACCCAGGATATTAGAGAGCCTTTAAAATCTATAGGTTGTTATGAATGGCGTGATAGTGCGATTAAAAAAACATTCCCTGAATATGCAGATGGCTGGAAAAATAAAATAATTATATCTGGTGGTACCGAGGGTAAATATAATCACTTTAAACTGGTTGTGCAGAGCCCGGAAGGTGAGCTAATGGAGAAGCGGCTGGAGTTAAAGGAGTATTTACAAATCGTTGCGGCTACAAATTATAAGCAGCGTATTCGAAAATCGATAGAGTATTTTCACGCTGATAGATTAAACTATGCAGTTGTTGGTACACCTAATCGGCTGGAATATGATCAGGGTTTTTTTGTTAAAAATGGTGATGGGGCAGCAGATGTTAAGCCTGTTGCGCACTTGTATAAAACACAGGTGTATGCGATGTCTCGACACCTGTGTTTACCAGAAGAGATATGCAGTGCTATCCCGACAACAGATACTTATAGTTTGCAGCAGGGCCAGGATGAATTTTATTTCTCTTTGCCCTATAAGAAAATGGATGTGGCACTGTGGGCGCTGAATCATGAAGTGCCAGTAAATGAGCTTGCGGAGTATTTTGGAATTGCTACAGATCAGGCCGAATTTATCTATAAAGATATTCATAGCAAGCGGATTGCTACACATTACATGCACGCTAAAGCCTGTCTTATAGATAATCAGCCTGAATTAGATTTGAGTAAAGCGCTTGAAAAATAAAAAAAATATTTTTTATAAAATTTATAGTGAAGTCAGGCGATCTGGGATTTCAGGTATATTGTATAAAATTTCAGAATATGAATATTTTCCTGTCTGGTTGTTTCATTTTTCCAGCTCAAATATTTATATATATGAAGGTTCAGGTGTTTATAAATATGATTACAGAGATAAACTGGGTAAATACGAGTTTGATCTTGCGACAAAGGTTGATATACCGAAAATTTTAAAATTAACGGGAATTGATGATAAAGATATTTCTTCGGCCACAGAACGATTAAACTGGTTTTTCGATAATGGTAATTATTTTTATATAATTAAAAACGATAATGCTATTATAGCATATCTAATGCTTTACAGCGGTGAGTATAAATTAACGCGGGATGATTATAAATCTATTAATTTAAATATTTCGCTGGATAATAATGTAATGTTTTTTGGCTACGGTTTTATTGAGCCTAAATACAGAATGAGAGGGCTGTTTCCCTATATGATGAACTATGCAATGGGTAGTCATGATGGTGCTGTATTTATAACTGATATTGCAGATCTAAATAAGCATTCCCATAAATCCCATATAAAACTCGGATTTAAGACAATATATAGTCTTGTCGCCGCCAGGTTTTTTTCAAAAAAACTGATATTCTGGAAATTGTATGGTGAGCATTCGATTTCGATTTCAAATGAGTCGAAAATTTTTATGTCTAAAAAATCTTCGGGAGATGCTGTTTTTATTAAAAAATCATCAAATTTAAATATTTATCCATCCAGAGAGGGCTTGAGTTATAAATAGCTCCAGGATAATAGAGATATCCATAATTCTTAGATAAAATATAGCGGGTGGTTATTGTATGGCAGTTCCTGAAAATATGAATTACGAAGTCATAATAGATATTGATGATGTTGAGCTGTTTTTTTTGTCTAATGTCAATGAATTGAACACGTTATCAAATTCAACTATATTTTTAACAGATGATTTCCTGATAACCTGGCTGGAATGCTATGACACCTGTATTCATGTGTTGCAATTTATTGTTTTTTATTCAGATAATAAAATTATTGGTATTGCTCCATTATATATAAAATACGATGAGGTATTTGAGTTAAGATTTATCTGTACGGGAGAGCCGGAGGAAGATGAAATATTTTCTGAGCGCCTTGATTTCCTGGTTCTTGATGAGTTTAAAAATATTATTGCTTCGCAGTTTGTAAGTTATATGTCGGCGACAGGAAGTAGCTGGGTTAAAATGGTGATAAATAATTATCTTGAAACATCTTTCGTTGCCAGATATGTTATACCGGCTTTGATAGATCATGGTTATAATGTTGTTACTCATTGTGAGGGTTTTCGGTATTTTCTTGTGCTACCGGAAACTATTAATGGGTTTTATCAAAATAGAAAAGGTTCGTTTTATAGTGGTTTAAAAAGAAAGAAGCGACATCTGGTGCAGGTTGATGGAGTTAGCTGCTCTGTAGTTATGGATCAACAGGCTGTGCGCCGTGCTCTTGAAGACATTAAGCGCCTGCATAATGAGCGTTGGGAAAGCGCCAATGTTCGTGGCGCATTTGAGAGCGATGTTTTTTTTAAATTTCATAATTTGCTATCTTCCAGACTTCTTAATAAAGGCAGGTTGTTTCTTCTGTCTGTGAAAGATAGAGAAAAAGTGATTTCAGTAATTTATGGGTTTGTTTTTAATGGAACGCTTAGTTTTTATCAGTCCGGGTATGTAACTACCGGGTATAAAAAACTTTCAATTGGTTCTGTGAGCCATTTGCTGGCAATTGAGCTTGCTATTGATAAGAAAATTGAAATTTATGATTTTATGTTTGGTTCGGAAAACTCATATAAAAACAAATATAAATGCAGCACCGAGGCCATGTTTCAATGTGAAATATATCGACCTGGATTGATGGGGCGATTGAAAAGAGTGTATAATAAACTGCTAAATTAGCGTTACTGCTGGCTTATTTAGCCTGATTTATTTAGCCTGGTTTATTTAGCCTGATTTATTTAATCTGGATTATCACAACAGGCTAGCGTACTCACTGGCTGAAAAGCCGATAAGCAGTGTTTTGTTTTTAACCAGTACAGGGCGTTTAATAATACCGGGATTATGCAGTATTATTTTAATGGCCGACTCTTCATCAACTGAAGCTTTAATGGAATCATCCAGTTTGCGCCAGGTGGTGCTGCGCTTATTGAGTAGTTGTTCCCAGCTCGCCTGTTTTATCCATTTATTGAGATCTTTTTCAGGTACGCCCTGTTTTTTATAGTCGTGAAACTCGTACTCAAGGTCATTGTCTGTTAGCCATTTTCGGGCTTTTTTGATGGTGTCGCAATTGGGTATGCCGTAGAGTTTTATCATGGTTTTAACAGGCTGTTTATTTTTTTCTATCCACAACTAAAAGGCAGGTGCCCTGTAGCTGTGGGTAAGAGTCTTTTAGTCAATATCGCGCAATAACTGGTTAATGCCGACTTTACCCAGAGTCTTCGCATCCACCTGCTTAACAATCACGGCGCAGTAAAGGCTATATGTGCCATCTTTGGACGGCAGGTTGCCAGAGACCACAACGGAGCCCTCTGGTATGCGGCCATAACTGACTTCACCGGTTGCGCGGTTAAATATTTTTGTGCTCTGGCCAATGTAGACACCCATGGATATAACGGAGCCTTCTTCAACAATCACACCTTCAACCACTTCAGAGCGTGCGCCGATAAAGCAGTTATCTTCGATAATGGTAGGTGCTGCCTGTAAGGGTTCGAGTACACCACCAATGCCAACGCCACCGGAGAGGTGAACGTTTTTACCAATTTGCGCACATGAGCCAACGGTCGCCCAGGTGTCTACCATGGTACCACTGTCCACATAGGCACCAATGTTTACGTATGAGGGCATCATAACAACATTGGGTGCGATGTATGAGCCTTTACGTGCGGTGGCAGGGGGCACAACACGAACACCCGATTCGCGAAAATCCCGTGTGTTGTAATCTGCAAATTTAGATTCTACCTTGTCGTAGTAGTTGGTAAAGCCGCCTTTGATAAATTCATTGTCGTTAATGCGAAATGATAATAACACGGCTTTTTTCAGCCATTCATTTACCACCCAGCCCCCACTGGCTTTATCAGCTACTCGTAGCGTGCCAGAATCGAGTAAATTAATGGCCTCTTCTACGGCTTCACGTACATGGGTTTCTACATTGCGGGGGGTGATGTCTGCACGTCGTTCGAATGCTTCTTCGATGATATTCTGTAAATCACTCATCGGGGTCTCCAGTTCAGGTAGCGTTAAAAGTTATAGTGTTTGTAAAAAGTCTTTAATGCGCATGGCTGCTTCGAGTGTTTCTTCAGGTGAAGTGACCAGCGCCATGCGAATATGTTTTTCTCCCGGGTCAATACCGTGTGCTGTGCGTGACAGGTATTGCCCGGGTAATACGGTTATGTTTTTTGCCGCAAATAGTTTTTTTGCGAATTCTGCGCTATCAACAGGTGTGCGTGCCCACAGGTAAAAACCGCCATCAGGACGTTTAACATCAATGTGCGGTGAGAGCACTTCCAGCGCATGGCTAAACTTCTGCTGATACAGCGAGCGATTTTCCAGTACATGCTGTTCATCATTCCAGGCGCAGATACTGGCGTGCTGGTGGTGCTCGGGCATGGCGCAGCCGTGGTAGGTTCGGTATTTTAAAAATGCCTGTATAATTTTGGCATCCCCTGCAACAAAGCCTGATCTCAGGCCTGGCAGATTTGAGCGTTTGGACAGGCTGTGGAAGACAATGCAGCGTTTGTAATCGCTGTTACCCATGTCTGCGGCGGCTTCAAGCAGACCGCAGGGAGGGCAGCTTTCATCGAAATAGATTTCTGAGTAGCACTCATCAGAGGCTACGATGAAGTCAAACTCTTCAGCCTTGTTGATGAGCCATTGCATCTGCGGCTTTGAAATAACGGTTCCGGTGGGGTTGCCCGGTGTGCAGATATAAATAATCTGACAACGCCGCCAGGTGTTATCGTCAATGGATGTGAAGTCTGGCAGATAGCCTGTTTCGGCCGTGGTATTGTAGTAATAAGCCTCCGCTCCAGAAAGCAGCGCAGCGCCTTCATATATTTGGTAAAATGGGTTTGGCATGCAGATCAGCGCACGATCACTGCGTTCGACCATTGCCTGAGCGAATGCAAACAGGGCTTCGCGGGTGCCATTAACAGGCAGGATATTCTGCTCTATGTTAAGGCTGTTAATCGGCAGTTTAAAACGTCTGACCAGCCAGTCTGCGATTGACTGGCGCAGTTCGGTAGTTCCTTGCGTCAGGGGGTAGCGTGCAATTTTATTGACTGACCGAGCCAGCTCTTTTAGTACAAATGTGGGTGGCGAGTGTTTGGGTTCGCCAATGGATAAAGCAATATGGTTGAATTCACTGTTAGCGAGCACTCCCTTTTTAAGCTCGGCGAGCTTTTCAAACGGGTAGGGGTGCAGGTGGCTGAGATCTGAGTTCATGTGATATGCGAGTATGTGTGTCGGGCGGCTTAAAGGCGGCCTATTATACGCTTTTTTGTGGCTAATTGGGGAGTTAAAGTGGTTGTTTTATCTATTCATCATGTGAGTCTGGTGATTGCTGATACGCAGCAGTCTGTGGCTTTTTATCAGGGGGTACTGGGGCTTGAGGTACGTGATGACAGACCCGATCTGGGGTTTGCGGGTGCATGGCTGAATATTGGCCCGCAGCAGTTGCATTTACTGGAGGTGGCGAATCTGGATCCAGTTGACAGACCCGTACACGGTGGGCATGATCGCCATCTGGCTATGAGCGTAGAGAACCTGCCGAGTTTTGAACAAAAGCTGGATACAGCAGGTATTGCCTTTAGTCGTAGCCGTTCTGGCCGACAGGCGTTATTCTGTAGAGACCCTGATGGAAATGGTGTGGAGCTGGTCGGCCTGTCAAAACGGGCTGAATGCGGTCTATGAATTTTTAAAATGATAAAGCAGGTCTGATTAGCAGGATATGAACGCTTTCTGGGAAACCTTATCACTGGAGCAGATGACGGATCAGCAATGGGAGTTATTATGCGATGGTTGCGGGCGGTGTTGCCTGTTGAAGCTACAGGATGTTGAAACCGATGAAACGTTTTATACCCGTGTTAGCTGCCGTTTACTGGATATTGAGCGTTGTCGTTGTACGGATTATAAAAACAGGGCTTCCCGTGTACCGGCGTGTTTACAGATCCGAAAGATGGCTCAGGAAACCTGGCGGTGGTTGCCTGAAAGCTGTGCGTACAGGTGCCTTTCAATGGGCAGGGCGTTACCACGCTGGCATCCGTTAATTACGGGTGATCCAGATTCAGTTAAAAATGCCGGGATCACGGTTGATACTTTTGGGGTCTCAGAAGAGTATATTCATCCCGAACAACTTGAAGAGCATATCATTACATTGTCTGTGGGCTGAGAGGCTGGCCTTAAAATTTACTGAATTCATCATCCTAAAAAAATCAGTTGAACGCGCAATAATACTATAAGCGCCTGATAATAATCAATATTATCAGGCGTTGCAGATCACCCATCTGGTGAATACGGCTGCGCCCTGAATTGCACCTCCGGGAGCCCGCCTGGCTATATAAAAAAATTCGCGAAGGACTGAGCCATTCACTCACTTTTTTATTACGCCAACCGGCCTCCCGGAAGCACACTTCAGGGCACTCAACTGAT
>VAOX01057949.1_pt1 | contig 35153 bp, 33 predicted proteins | sample 3393891 | NCBI WGS metagenome assembly VAOX01 (sample SAMN08290429, study PRJNA428436) | hydrothermal vent metagenome | isolation source: Deep-sea hydrothermal vent chimney | place: Indian Ocean: Southwest Indian Ridge | depth 2822 m m
CCCCCCCTTTTCCCGGAAGGGGGGGGGGGGGGGGGGGGTTATCGTGAAAATACTTATGCAACGATTAATAAGTATGCTCGGAAATAATGAATTATTTGTGACTATGCCTTATTGAGTAATATACATTCCCTATTCATTTGCTAGAATCCTTGCATCAGGCATTCAGGCAACAAGAGGAAAAGGCCATGGAAGATCTTGACGTCATTATCGAACAACCCAGGCTCGAACCCCGGGAATTATCCGCTGCCTATCTGGATATGGCCACACTTTATGAATGGCTGGATAGGCCGGTCACTGACGAAGACGACGAACTGAACGGCTAATTTCAGCGCAATAGAAATCCACCTTCCCTTGGCGGCTTATCGTTCATCCGCCATCGCTGCGGCTGTCTTCTGATGCTGCGCATTCTCTCTTCGGCTTTTATGCCACAAACCACGTTGATCCCCTCTCGCAAACTCTGTAAATTAAGGCTCCTTTAACCAAGTTTATGGAGGTGGAATATCCACCTGTATTCCCGGGAGTGGCATGTGAATAAAAGTCTCGTTACCAATGCTCTGGCCTTGTTGCTGCTGGCCGCAGGCATACTCATACATAATACGCTGGTTTTGAATATTGGCCTGTTTGCCCTTTCAGGTGCTATTACCAACTGGCTGGCGATTTACATGCTGTTTGAAAAAGTGCCGGGTCTGTATGGTTCGGGGGTTATCCCGGCACGTTTTGAGGATTTCAAACGGGGTATCCGTCAGTTAATGATGGATCAGTTTTTTACTGAAGAAAATATCGACCGTTTTCTACGCACATCCAGTGGCAAAATGCCGGATTTGCACCTGGCTCCGGTTATCGAAAAAGTGGATCTAAGCCCCGCCTTTGATGCCCTGATCAAAGTCATCATGGAATCCTCATTCGGCAGTATGCTGGGAATGTTTGGTGGCGAGGAAGCGCTACACCCGCTCAAGGAACCCTTCATCAAAAAAATGAAAATATCCCTGATTGAGATGACCAAACATGAAGAATTTCTTGCTCTGCTGCGCGATGAGCTGGAACAACCCGATATCATGGCAGATATTCGTGACAAGGTTTCCGAGATTATCGAGAAACGCTTGCACGAACTCACTCCACAACTGGTCAAGCAGATCATTCAGACCATGATTAGAGAACATCTGGGTTGGCTGGTCGTCTGGGGCGGTGTGTTTGGCGGCCTGATTGGTTTTGTTGCCACCATGCTGGGCTCCTGAATAAAAATATCAGGTAACGACTTACTCCTGAGTTATCCCCACGATTTTTTGCTGGTTCCCACGCTCCGCGTGGGAACCAGCAATGATATTTTTAAAAAATTCGCGAGGATCCCTCGGGACTTACTCTACAAATTGCAGAACAGTCGCTATTCGACACTGCCTGTGGCTCGCCCGAATACGTCTTTGCGAAAATAACGGGACACTCTTTGGGGGGTATAACGGATTCAGATTTAACGCCTTAATGTCAGCGATTCGAGGATGAACTCGACAACATCATGTTCCTGCTCATCATCACCACAAGCACAGGCATAGGTAACAAACAGGAACAATGAGCCCGCCAACAGATACCATTCACAACCATATTCATCATCGACTTCATATTCCAGTGTGATACCGTCAAACTCGCCCAGGGTTACTTCCTCAGGTTCAGCCCCTGCTTCGATATGCTCGGCAGCCAGCTCCAACAAGCCCTCCCCGCTTAGTGGCTCATCAAATTTAATCGTACTGATCTGCAACTCGCCCACACCTTCAGGCTGGTACAATGTCAACACCTCAGTATCAGCATCATCATCTACCTGCCATTCGTCCGGTAAGGTTATTTTCCAGTACGCTGTTTGATACTTTTTCATATTTATAAATTAGCTTGGACGTCAAGACTTGATGCAATAGCAGGGTATATATTCTTTGCCCGGTAACTTCATCCTCTGCTGCTTTACAAATGAAGCCAGTAGTGAATCCATTAAACTCATGATGGAGGGATCACCCTGTATTTCAAAATTACCATGTTCTTCAATCGCACGAATGCCTTCTGCTTTGACATTACCGGCAACCACACCCGAAAACACCCTGCGCAAATTGGCCGCAAGCAAATGCGTCTCCTGATCCCGGTGTAATGCAAGTGCGCGCATATTTTTATGGTTCGGCATAAAGGGTTCCTGAAATTCCTGTTCAATAGTCAATGACCAGTTAAAATAATAGGCATCACCTCGTTGCTTGCGAAACTCGCGCACATGACGAATACCCTCCCGCATTTCACGCCCAACCTGCATTGGATCATCAATAATAATTTTATACCGTTGCTGAGCGTCCTTACCCAACGTGCCGCCAATAAAGCGATCAATCTCGACAAAATAATCTTCGGCGCTAGCCGGCCCTGTCATGATCAGGGGAAAGGGAATCGACTGGTTTTCAGGATGTAGCAAGATCCCCAGAATATAAAGAATTTCCTCGGTCGTTCCCACGCCGCCAGGAAAGATGACAATGCCATGTCCAACACGAACAAACGCCTCAAGACGTTTTTCGATATCCGGCATGATAACCAGATTATTAACGATAGGATTGGGTGATTCGGCAGCAATAATGCCCGGTTCAGTGATGCCAAGATATTGACCATCATTAATCCGTTGCTTGGCATGGCCAATAGTGGCTCCTTTCATCGGCCCTTTCATGGCTCCTGGGCCGCAGCCAGTGCAGATATCCAGACCGCGCAAACCCATCCTGTAACCCACTTCCTTGCTGTAATCATATTCCTGACGTTTAATCGAATGCCCCCCCCAGCACACGACCAGGCTCAGGTTGGTCATTGGCCGCAGGATGCCGGCATTGCGAAGAATATGAAATACAGCATCGGTTATACCCAAGGAGGTGTGCAGATCAAATATTGGATTGCTATTGATTTCATCGTTGGCATAGACGACATCGCGCAATACTGAAAACAGATGTTCATTGATGCCCCTTATAATCCGACCATCGACAAAAGCCTGCGCGGGTGCATTTTTGACTTCCAGCTTAATCCCCCGCTCCTCTTGCACAACCTGAATTGAAAAGGAATGATAGCGCTCCAGCAATTCCTTGGAATCATCCATATTATTACCCGAATTCAATACGGCAAGGGAACAATTGCGGAACAGGTTATAAAGGCCACCCTGACTCGTATCCAGAAGTTTATTCACCTCGGCTCTGGATAAAACTTCCATGCGACCTTCGGGGGAAATACGCGCATCGACGACTTTGTATTTTTTTGTTGTCATTATTATTCCTTTATCATTAACCTGGCGGGGATAACAATACCCCTTTATCATATTATCTATATCGGATGCACCCGGCAATCCATTACCAAAAATATTATTTATTCCGGTTTATTCATACTCCGATTCAAAATCGATGATACTTTTAACTTTATGATATCAGCCCGCTTTCTATATACTCTCCCCATTTCTGTAAGTCATACAATACCTGTTTTTTTTCATCGCTAAGCTGATCATTCTGCAAGTGTGCCTCCAGTATCTGTTTAAACGCGTCAAGGCTCAGCACATTAGCGCTCTCATTACCTTCAAATTTATGCTGCCGATAGTCATTCCATCGATCACGCTCATTATCAGACAGGCTCTGCGGGTAGTTTCGGGCACGATATCTAAACAACATATCAGAAAGACGCTTGTCTTTAAAGTCGAACTCGGCTACCGCAAGTTCAGCAGCGCTCAACTGACGCAGTTGTTCCATATATTGTTTATCCTGACCACTGAAAAAGCCACCTCCATACAGGTTTTTATCCGGATCATCTTCTTCCTGAAAGGGTTTATGACTAAACACCTTGCTTAACTTTTGTTTTATTTTTTGTTGCAGACCCGGGGAACTTGTTAATATTTCAAGGTGTTGTAAATGTTGATTTCGATCAATATCCAGTCTCCTGGCTGAGGCTTCATCCAGCGTGCTAACAGGTGCAACTACCGGGCATTTATTAATCTGAATGGTTTTAAGCGGAATGCGCTCTACGCCTTCAGGCAGTTCTTCTTTAGGCGTGTACAGGCGTTCGATAATTTCATCGGCCGTGAGATTAATCAGATCTTCAGGCGAATATCTAAGATCATAAACGATAATGCTATTCTTGTTACTCGGATGCGGGGCAAGCGGATAGATCATAGCCGTATTGCAGACCGTACCGGGATACATACCTGATGTATGTAATACAACCTTGGGTTGAAACAGATTAAGCAATTGCGATAGCTTTTGCTTGCTCTTGTGGGTGAACACGAAATCAAATAATTTTTCTTGTTTCTGTTTTATTAATTTAGCCAGCGCAATAGTTGCATAAACATCAGACAGGGCATTATGTGCAGCTTCATGCGCTATCCCATTTGCTTTTGTAAGCAGCTCCAGTCGGTTGCTGGCAATGCCTTCATCATTAACAGGCCACTCGATGCCTTCCGGTCTGAGGGCGCGAGTCATTCTAACCAGATCAATGATATCCCAGCGTGAACAACCATTTTGCCATTCCCGTGCATAGGGATCGTGAAAATTACGATATAAACTATAACGCGTAAATTCGTCATCAAAGCGAATATTATTAAAGCCCACCACACAGGTATCAGGCATTGAAAACTGCTGAAGGATACGACTGATAAACTCAGGCTCAATCAGACCTTCCTGCACGGTTCTTTGTGGCGTAATACCGGTAATCAAACAGGCTTCAGGATTAGGGATAACATCATCAGCGGCTTTACAATAAATATCAACAGGATCACCAATAACATTGAAATCCATATCAGTACGAACCCCGGCAAACTGTGCAATCCGATCCACTCGCGGATCAATACCAAAAGTTTCGTAGTCATACCAGTAAAAACTGTGTGCAGACATATTCAATCTCGACAGGTTGTGGTTTTATGCAGCTTGCTACGCCAGATAATAACCTGCAAGCCTTGAATGGTCTTAAGGGTGTGGAGTAACGTGTTTAATCAAGAGTCGTCACCTCTCATCCCGCAGAACGCAGAACGGTGCCTGTTTATCAGTCCGCTATGCATTTAGCTGGAAGGACAGGTATCCTGGGGTGCGAACGGTTATCATTATAGCCATAATAATGTAATTACATAAGACTGCAATGGCAATATAACCGGCTTATCGAAGCCGACACAGTAAACCTGTGCTCACATCATTCGGAGGCTGGCGCAAACAACCATCTTATCGCCCTGTGTTTTCTATCCTGGAGAAATATACGCAATCCCTGTGCCTGATGGCCACCTGCGCCATTTCATGGCCGATGACCCGCCCCTGCGTGGTTTTTTTACAGTGATGCCTCATCAACGGTGGCTGGTAGCCGACTGAAACGCGACAGGGCCGTCTGCACAGAGTCAGAGGCACTGACCAGCATGCCGACGCGTTGGTGCGTCGATTTGATTTCATCACGGGTGTGATATGCCAGGGAAGCCACCGTTTCGATGCTTTTGGTGATCTCGCCGGTAGCATTGGCCTGTTCTTCTGTTGCCGCTGCAATCTGCTGCATGCGTCCCGCAACAGTTTCCATGGAACCATCAATATCACTCAACGCAGATTCGATATGTTCACCAGCCGTCACTCCGAGCCGGGTCTCGTCACGAACCAGCTCCATGGCATGCTTGGCCTGTTCCAGCAGGGTATTGGTCAACTCAATAGTAGACAGAATATTGCCCGTGGACTCTGCGGTGTTTTGCGCAAGCAGACGTACCTCATCGGCAACGACCGAAAAACCTCGCCCATGTATGCCTGCCCGTGCTGCCTCGATGGCTGCATTGAGGGCAAGCAGATTGGTTTGTTCCGCGGTGTTATTGATGATCTGGCTGACGGTGCCAATACGCTGGGCGGCGGTGTCGAGTTCCTCCAGGGCGGCGACGGCAGCAGTAACAGCAGTATCGATCTTTGTCAGCGCCTCGCGGGTATCCTGACCGGTGCTAAGGCCGGTTTTCACGCTTAATGAGGTCTGCTCCGCTGTTTCAGTCGCCGAGACCGCACTGTTGGCGGTATCGGTGATACTACTGTCCATTTCCTCGATAGCGGTGCTGATGCGCATGACCTCATCGGACTGGGATCGGGTGTTGGTGCCAAGCTGGACGAAAAGATCATTGAGATGTGCGCCGATTCGGCGCGTGTCTTCGGAAGTATCACGGACTTCCACCAGGATCGCGCTGATACCATCGACAAAGTGGTTGATGGCCTGACTGATCTGGCCGATCTCATCATCTGTGCGTACCGGGATCCGAATACCAAGATCACCCTGCGCCAGAGCCTCACTGGTACTGATAATGTCATGCAGCCCCCGTTTGAGACGCCGCGAAAAAGCGCTGATGAAAAGGATGACCAGTATCCCGACCGCGAGCAGTGGCAGGGCAATAGACCAGAACAGCGTGTCGATATTGCCAACGATATTATTTCGAGCCTGCACTTCAGCACTGGTATTGTGTGCGACTATAGCGTCGAGCTGTGTGGTCATGGGTGCAAGGTAGAGCTGATACATGGCATCAGGAATATTCAATGCATCTTGGGGTGCATCGGAGGCGATCTTGATCGCGCCGTAGATACCCTTGGCATATTTGTTCCATTGCCCGGCGATACCTGCGAGCTGTGCCAGCATGGCCTTGTCCCGAATGGAGGTACGCAGGTCGGTGAGTAGTATCTTTATCCGGTTATTGGCCTTGTCCAGCGCGTCTTTGGTTTCAGGCAGGATGGGATCGACGCGACTCACCGACAGGGCGGTCGCTTTGATATCAATGATGTTCTTGTCATCTGACAAAACGTGTTCGTAGCGTTCGAACTTGTCCGTAAGCCGATACACGGCAAGGCCGGAGGCCGCGATGACGGCACCCAGACCAAGCAGGGCGAGTAAGCTCATCAGGCGTAACTGTTGTTGTATGGTCATAGCACTATATGTAAAACAAGGTGATTGAGTCGTTACAGGGAATGTTATAGTCTTTATATGACAACACTATGACGTTTGTCATAGATGTCATTTGAAATATGACCGCAGCATGACGGTAATAAATCCCATGCGATTGATGTATACAGGGTGTCTGTATGCGGTGTTATTAATCGAGCCAATGTGAATTTTACCAGGCATTATGAACTCGACCGTGGCGAGGCCTTCGGGACATGCCTGTCACCAAACCTGAATACGCCGCCTTCGCTCATTGCAAACGAATATCCGACAGGCTTATTCCTCTGGCTCAAAACATTTCTGAAAATCGCTACAAACCTCACAAGAGGGGGAGCGGCAGATATAAATCCCTTCGGCATCACATAATTGTTTGTAAAAGAATTTTTTCCATTTCATATTATGATTATTACGCGCTGCCAGGGTCGGGAAATTTTCCTGTAACAGGCGGGTAAGATCCTTACGTGACCACAGGCCAAGATCCTGCCAAAGGTGATTCTGTGCCAGACATGCCGTACTCACGATGCTGGCAATCCAGTTTTCTGATTCCGATTCACCCACATCATCCCGTAACAGCAGGCTTAATAATTCATTTCGTTCATGCTGCCGTTCTGAATCAGGCTGCGTCCTGATCCGGGGCTGTCGCCATTGCCGCTGTTCAAGCCCCGGATAGTGGTAAGCCAGCATGGCATAAAACTGTTCAGGATCAAGCCCCATAAAAGTGGGTAAGCCACCCTGCCTGCCACTCCAACTGGTCAGAATGCACGCTAACAGATCATCATTCTTCCGTCCCTGACTATGTTTCATTAATCGGGAATGAAGCTGATGATCGGTATTGTCTATATCTCTGAATGATATAACTGTATTCATTTTAATTCCGCTGTTTTGATACCCGGCTTCAATTTTTATCCTGAAGCCGACCTATAGGCCGGGTGCGATTTACCCATCCATGCGGGAAATTAAAATAAATGCTCATCATCAGGCCGGGCGTACTTTTATATCACCCACTACCTGTGCCTGACAGGCAAGTCGATAATGCCGTCCTGCCATATTCTCCCGCAAGACCTTGTCTTCGAGTACCGAGGGTTCGGATAAGTTATTCCATCCTTCCTCGACTTTCATTATACAGGTGCCACAATCGCACTCCCGACAACCGTAAATAATCCCTGAGCCTACTTTTTCAGAAATTTCAATCACGCGTGTGCCAACTGGAACGTTTACTGTGAGTTCGATATCCGCAAATGTTACTTTTGCCTTTGCCATATTGTCTGTTCCTTTATTGAATAGTTTAACGTGCCTGAATTTCAGCCATGCACTCAGCCACTCTTGATGGCGGTATGCCTGTCAGGGAGCCGGGTAGATTAACTGACTCCCCCAGACCATTTAGAATGGCTCCTTCGACCGGACAAATACCGGCGCACAGGGGTTCAGAAAAATCACCTTCACACTCGGTACACTTTCTCGCATCAACCAGAAAATGCGGGCTCGCTTCGTATATCGCCTGATTGGGGCAAAGTGATTCGCAAGCCCAGCAGTTGACGCAGCTTTCAATAATTCTGTATGTCATATCCACCTCAAACTTTATGCCGTTTCACGTATTTCCTTAATGCTGTTATCCACCAGACCTTGCGCGAGCATTTCAGCATAAACCGCAGCGATAGCATCCTCGATAGGTTCCATGGCATGTTCACCATCAGGCCGTATGCCTGCCTGTTCCAGAATAGTCCACGGTTCAATACCAATTTGAGAACATAACACCACTTCGCAGCCCGCCAGTGTGTGAATGATCCTGTCCAGTGCCGTCTCGTCTTCACCGCAGTGCTCAATGCCTTTGCAATACAGTTCTATCTTTCTATGTCCGATAAAGCGCACATCCGTAGCTGATGCCTCGTAAATGAGAAATTCTTTTGCATGACCAAAGTGTTGATTGATAATGCCGCCACCCGACGAGCTGACAGCAACCAGTATCGGTCGTGATTCTTTTCTTGAATCACGCTCATCCAGCGTCACCATGATGCTGCCGGATTGGTTCTTTAATCTGCGTTTTTCTTCGATAGCCTGATGAATTGCTGCGCGTTTTTTCATGGCGACCGCATAATCAATCTTCATATTCCCGATTTTGTCCAGGGTAAACTCATCACCGCGATCTTCACCCAGCATACCTACGGCATCTGCACGGCACTGGCGACAATGCCGCATCATATTCATATCACCCGCACAGGCGTCCTGTAACGTCTGTAACTCCGTATGCGTGGGTCCACGTTGACCCATAATGCCATAGAATGTGCCATGTTCTGCCTCGGCAATCAGGGGCATAACATTGTGCAGAAAAGCACCTTTCTCCTTTACCATCCTGCTGACTTCCTGCAAATGCTGATCATTGACACCCGGAATCAAAACCGAGTTCACTTTAACCAAAACACCTTTATCGACGAGCATTTGCAAGCCTTTCTGCTGCTGCCGAATAAGAATTTTCGCACCTTTGCGCCCCCTGATGCGGCGGTTGTTCCAGAATATCCACGGATAAATTTTGGCACCGATATCGGGGTCGATACAATTAATGGTGATGGTCACATGATCAATATTATGTTTTAACAGTTCATCGATCTGCTGCGGTAAAGCCAGACCATTGGTGGAAATACATAATTTTATATCCGGTGCTTTTTCTGTCAGCGCCCGAAAAGTGGCAAAGGTTCTTTCCGGATTAGCTAGAGGGTCGCCAGGCCCCGCCACCCCGAGGACGCTCATTTGCGGGATCTTTGCAGCAACCGTCATCACTTTTTTAACCGCCTGTTCCGGAGTTAGTAATTCCGAAACCACCCCCGGCCGGGACTCATTGGCACAGTCATATTTCCGGTTGCAATAATGACACTGGATATTACATGCAGGTGCTACTGCCACATGCATCCGCGCATAGTAATGATGTGCTTCTTCAGAATAACAGGGATGGTTATGAACTTTCTTGCGGATTTCTTCCGGCAAATGTGAAAGCTGATCCTTATTACCGCCGCAAGCACCCGAGGCACATCCCTCTGTCATCAGGTTTGAATCATCCAGCACTGTAGGTTCCATACACCTGTCTCCGCTTGCAATTACCGTTAAATATTGTCATGAGTGCTATTGCATACTCTATGCCTATGTCGGGAAATATTGTTAACTGTTGTTTTTAGTTGCTTTTATTAAAATGTATGAATTTCCTGGCTGGTGATTTGGGTACAATTTATTTAGCATTGTTGCAAAACGCACATTGATCAGCCAGACACTCACAGCCTGCTATCCTGGATTTACATTTGTCTGACTTTGATATTAAGCGTCTGGATACGGTAAGCAATCTGACGTGGCGTCATGGTAAGCAGTCGAGCGGCCTTGGCCTGAACCCAACCCGCTTCCTCAAGTGCCGCAATCACCCGTTCACGCTCATCCAGATCAGGATCGTTAAAATCAATTTTTGCACTATTTTCAGTTCTGCTAACCATGCCGACTTGCTCTGCATCCAAACCGGTATCAATAATCATATCGCGATCTATATTGCCTTCAAAACTCATGATCGCAGCCCGCTCAAGAATATTTTCCAGCTCACGAACATTGCCCGGCCAGGCATAACGCATCAACAGTCGAATGGCGCTATCGGTAATAACCAGATCACGGTCTTGTTGTTTAGCCACTCTGTCCACCAGAAAGCGAGCCAGATCCGGAATATCCTCAGGTCGCTCGCGTAATGCCGGGGTTCGGATAGGCATCACATTCAGGCGATAGTAAAGATCTTCACGAAAGTCTCCTTTTTCAACTTCGTCCTCAAGATTGCGGTTAGTGGCGGCAATAATACGCGTGTCCACACGCAGGGTATGCATACCGCCGACACGTTCAAACTCACCTTCCTGTAGCACACGCAGCAACTTGGCCTGAAAGGCCGGTGAGATTTCACCTATTTCATCCAGAAAAATTGTTCCGGCATCTGCCTGCTCAAAGCGTCCTTTCCGCTGACTGACCGCACCGGTAAAAGCACCTTTTTCATGTCCGAATAATTCAGATTCAAGCAGACTGTCGGGTAATGCCGCACAGTTAAGTTTGATGAATGAACCATTCGCACGCGGGGAGTGGTAATGAATAGCATTGGCAATTAACTCCTTGCCAGTACCCGATTCACCGCGTATCAACACCGTTGTATTCCACTTCGATACTTGCCTGACCTGTTCGAATACGACCTGCATCACCTGACTGTGGCCGACTATATTTTTGAAACTGTGATTGCCTTTCACCTTTCGGCGTAAACGATCACGTTCTTCTTTCAACTCCCGTTTTTCATTAGCCACTTCTCTCGATAGATACACGATCTGTGCAATCAGGTTTGCCGTCATTTCCAGAAAACGAGCCTGCTCATCGATAAGTTCACTACAGAATGATGGTTGGGCAGTGAAAACACCGATTGCTTCATCGCCACCATTTCTGATCGGTACCCCGATAAATGGCAGATTGACATCATAGACCCCAAGGCGGCCAAGAAATTTTGGTTCATCCGCTATACGCCGGAGAACAACTGGCTCGGCCTGACGCATAATATCTCCGACCACACCTTCATCGACGCGATAACGCACATCACAGGTAAAACTGGTTTTATGTCCATGTAAGGCGACGACCTGAAGCTCACTGGTTTCTTCATCAAGCAAACTCACCATGCCATAGCTTAACTGTCCCTTATCATGCAAGAGCTTAAGCACTTCAGCCAGTGTTTCCCGCAGGTTGAGAGAACGACTAAGTACCTGGCTGACAAGATAAAGAATATCCAGCTCCGACTCCATAAGGCTATTACGTGAATCAATCTTATGCATGTATTTGCCCCGGCTTCATTTATTATTTCCCGATATTGAGGGGGATCGAAACCCTGATCCGACAACCATTTCTATATTCTGTATCCACTTCAATGTCACCACCATATTCAACCGCAATTTGTTGCGCCATGGTTAGGCCCATGCCCGAATGACCACGCCGGGCATTCCAGTTGCTAAAGAAAGGTTCAAATACTTTGAAGCGTAACTCCCTGGCCAATCCAACACCCATATCCTGGATACACAATTCTATGCGTTCATCATTATCATTCCTGGTTATGATCATAAACTCACGTTGCCGGTTTCCGGGCTCCCGCAAAGCATCAATGGCATTGTCGAGCAGATACTTTACCAACGCTCTTAGTTTTCCGGCTTGTCCGGCAATAGAAGGCAAAGATTCCAGATGTCTACAGTCAACCACTACACCTTCAGCCAACAGGCGCGGAGCCATGACGTTCAGCACATCCCTCACCACATCATTCATATTGACTGGACCGATGACTTCACTGACTTCAGTCGGGATCGATGCTCGCAAAGTTTGTGCTGCCTGGTGACCCGCATCCAATGCCTGTTTAAGAGTACTGCATAAATATGCCTGTTCGGGCTCCTGACGTTTCAAGATCTCGACTGCGGCTTCAATCATATTTAGTGGTTCCTGCATCTTGAAAATAGCACCCGACAGAGTCTCCCGCATATTCAAGGTAGCACTTTGTTCCATCGTTAATGCCTGTGCTGCACTAATACGGGCGTGTTCCTGCTCTCGTTTCTGCCGGGTAATTTCATTAGCCACCAACAACAATCCGCTTTGCCTATGTGACTCAAAATATGACTCTGCACGCAGATCGAATTCCTTGATCCAACTGGCAGAACAGGAAAACCAGCGAGGTTCCGGCCCTGGCTCCTGTACCAGACTGACCTCGTGATGTTCAATAGAATATTCTCTGGTACAGGCTGTTTCAAAATCTTCGCCAACAAGATTTCTGATATCCTTCAGGATAAGTTCAGCCGGTTCACGTCCACCAAGATCAGCCATCAAGGTTTTATAGGCTCGATTATCCAGAACCACCTTACCGTCCATATCCAGCAGAGCAATGACCATGGGTGTATGATCGACCACGGATTCGATCAACGCCTTCTGGTTATGAACCTTGTTTTTGAGATTATGCAAAGCGGTAACGTCACGCTGCATACCCAGGAAATACTCCGCTTCCACTCGCTTACGATATACGGGGGCTACAGTAACTTCGGCCAGATAGTGACTGCCATCCTTGCGTTTATTAACCAGCATTCCATTCCATTCCTTAGCGGACAGAATACTTGTCCATAGATCTTGATAAACTGCCTTCGGTGTTGCTTCGCAAGAAAGAATAGACTGATTCTTACCTCTTAGTTCATTGCTGCAATAACCGGTTAAATTCTGGAAGGCCCGGTTCACATATAAAATACCGGCCTGATTATCTGTAATCGAAATAGCGATAGATGATTGTTCAACCACTTCATAGAAAATCTGCGGAGGTAATATCCTGTCGTGATTAAAGATCACGGCAAACGCTTCAAGAACTTCAGCGGGAACGTCATCCGGCGGTGACGCAAAGAAATCTCCCAGGGTATCGACCCAATCATATTCACCTTGCACACTCCTTAGATTACTACTCATGGCTCACTCCCGTTTTCTGAATACTGCATACATGCACCCCATCTCCGCATAATGATTTTGCAAGGTACATGCCATAGCGGCTTTAGCCTGTAAAGCCCGTTAAAACGCATATATTTGTCGCTTCACGTACATTCAGCCATAGCAACCTTCACGTATTGTTAGTTTCAAAACACTCTGTTTTGCACCCGGTTGAATCTCGATCACGATTAATGCCCTGAAACAAGGCAATTTCATCACTTGAAGCCTAATGGAAAATCACTGGTACGGTTAATGCAGTACCTTATTTCAAACACGAATGGGATTGAACAAGCAATGACGGCATACCTACTCCTACTGTTAAGTACTGCATTGGTTAACAATGTTGTATTGGTCAAGTTTCTTGGCCTGTGTCCCTTTATGGGTGTATCCAACAAAATAGATAGTGCCCTGGGTATGGGGCTGGCCACCACCTTTGTGCTAACGCTTGCGGCTGTTGCCAGCTGGTTACTGGAATTTTATGTATTACAACCACTAAATCTTGGTTTTTTGCGCATCCTGACCTTTATTCTTGTGATTGCTGCCGTGGTTCAATTCACCGAGATGGCAGTAAAAAAGGTTTCACCAACGCTGTATCAGGTTTTGGGTATCTTTCTACCTCTGATCACAACTAATTGTGCGGTTCTAGGCGTAGCTCTACTGAATGTACAACAGCATTATGGATTTGTTGAAAGCGTACTCTACGGTTTTGGCTCCGCTGTAGGTTTTACTCTGGTATTGCTTATTTTTTCCGGCCTGCGTGAACGTCTTGCTTTATCGAATGTACCCAAAGCCTTCGCCGGTGCGCCCATCGCTTTTATCGTTGCCGGTCTATTATCGCTGGCATTTATGGGCTTTTCCGGATTGACTACATCCTAGGAGTAATCATGTTTGCGGCTATCGCCAGTCTCACAATACTGGGTCTTGTACTAGGCTATCTTCTTGGTCTTGCCTCCCGCTATCTTAAAGTGGAAGGCAATCCCTTACAGGCGGAGATCGAAGAATTACTGCCCGGCTCTCAATGCGGCAAATGTGGTTATCCCGGTTGCTCTGCGGCGGCGGATGCCATAGCCAACAGTCAGGCAGAAATTACTATCTGCCCATCAGGAGGTCTGGCGCTGGTTGAGGTGCTGGCCAACAAGCTGGGCATCAGCATCGATCTTTCTTCAATCGAAGATACAGCTCCTATGGTTGCCTTTATCAATGAAGCGCTTTGTATCGGCTGCACTAAATGCTTAAAACAATGTCCGACTGATTCACTCGCAGGGGGCCCTAAACAAATTCATGTCGTGATTGAAGATGCCTGCACTGGCTGCGGGAAATGTGTTGATATCTGCCCCACAGAATGTGTCGCCATGCATTCGATTCCTGTCACTTTGCAGAACTGGCATTGGCCAAAACCAGGCCTTGCCCCTGTGGCCCGGGTTTCCGCTGTATGAAGAGGAATACACTGCGCCACCACAAGCAGCGGGAATCAAACCCAAAGAGATCTAATTGTAATGAAATTATTTAAAATTCGTGGTGGCGTGCATCCCGATGATCGCAAACAACTATCAGCCGACAAAGCAATCGAGCTGATGCCGTTGCCCATATTATTGCGTATTCCCCTACAGCAACATATCGGTGCGCCTGCCGAAGCGGTAGTGCGTAAAGGTGATAACGTTCTCAAGGGACAACTTCTTGCCTCTAGTAAGAGTGCAATCTCGGCTGCGGTGCATGCACCAACTTCGGGGAAGATCATGGCCGTTGGTAATTACATGGCACCACACCCTTCCGGTCTACCGATTAGAACAATCACTCTCAAACCCGACATGAAAGATCGCTGGATTGCTCTGCCCGCAGCCGATGATCCCTTTACTCTTAGCCGGGATGAAATTACCCGGCGTGTAGCTGATGCGGGGATCGTAGGAATGGGCGGAGCGACATTTCCCTCGGCAGTCAAACTTGGTCTGCGAAAACGCCATCAACTACACACGCTGGTGATCAATGGTGCTGAATGTGAACCTTATCTGACCTGTGATGATCGGCTAATGCGGGAACAGGCAGACGAGATACTGGATGGCATCAGAATCATGATGCATGCTCTGCAAGTTAAACTGGCACTGATCGCTATCGAAAACAATAAGCCTGAAGCCCTCGCCGCTATGCGCAAAGCAAGCAGCGGCTTTAATGAACTAAAGGTAATCAATGTTCCAACCCGTTATCCTATGGGCTCGGAAAAGCATCTGGTGCAAACGCTGAGCGGAAAAGAAACGCCTGCGCGTGCCCTGACAGCAGATATAGGAATCGTAGTGCACAATGTTGCCACTGCTCATGCGGTGCATGATGCTGTTCGCTTCGGTCGGCCCCTAATCAGTCGCGTTGTCACAGTCAGTGGCGGTGCCATTCAGGAGCCGCGTAATCTGCGTGTCCCTGTCGGCGCCACTGTCCAGGATTTGCTTGACTACTGTGGCGGTTTTTCGGAACAACCCAGCCATCTACTGTCTGGCGGACCGATGATGGGACATCCTATACCCGATACGAAGGTTCCAATTGTAAAAGGTTTCAATGGTGTCATTGCTCTCACCGCTAAAGAAACAGCAATCCGGCCGCCAATGCCCTGTATTCGTTGTGGCAATTGTGTCGGTGCCTGTCCCTGCGGTTTAGTGCCTTTGGAAATGGCAGCCCGTGCTCGCAATGAAGATCTGCAAGGTGCGGTTGATCTCGGATTGATGGATTGCATTGCCTGTGGTTCCTGCGCCTATGTCTGCCCGGCCCATGTTCCACTACTGCAATATTTTAATTATGCCAAAGGCGAATTAACCATGCGCCAACGGACACAGCATAAGCAGGTGGAAACCAAGCGCCTGGCTGAACAACGAACGCTACGAATTGAGCATCAGAAAAAAATTAAGCGGGAAGCCATGATGCGCCGACGCCAGGAAGCAGCAAGAAAAAAGGTCGCCGCACAGGCTGCCGGGATTGAAGTATGAAAATAACTGTTCCACTTATTGGTGGGCCCTATACCCACGAAACCCGCAGCATTAATCACATGATGTTATGGGTCATGTTAGCCCTGCTACCTGTCACTGGGTATGGTCTTTACCTGTTTGGCTGGCCCGCTATTTTTCTTTTTACAGTCACTGTCAGCACAGCCTTTATTGCTGAAACCGTCAGTCTCTGGATTGGCAAACGCCCTGTCAGGCCTTTCCTGCTGGATGGCTCCGCCATTCTTAGTGGATGGTTACTGGCACTTACCCTGCCACCCTGGGCACCTTGGTGGATTGGTGTAGTCGGTTCACTGCTGGCCATTGTGATTGGCAAACAGGTTTTCGGCGGCCTCGGTCAGAACCTGTTTAATCCGGCTATGGTTGCTCGTGTCGCACTACTCATTTCATTTCCCTTGCCACTGACAACCTTCGTCGCACCTCACCCTTTATTCGCAGCCAGTTCACCTGGATTAATGGATAGTTTGAAAATTACGTTTGGCCATGCTGCACAACTGGATGGCATCAGTAGCGCCACCCTGCTTGGACATATACGCACACAATTGTCACAGGGGATAGATCTTTCCAAAGCACTGGTGAAGCAGGCCTCATTAAGTCAGCTGTTATGGGGAAATACGGCCGGTAGCATCGGTGAAACTTCTGCCATTGCAATTCTGGCAGGGGGACTGTTGTTACTGGCACGACGCATCATCAGTTGGCAGATCCCTGTTACCATGCTCGTTACCGTGGCTTTGTTGGCAACTGTCATGCATATAATTGATCCCTTACGCTACCCTGATGCCGCCTATCACCTGCTATCCGGCAGTCTCATGCTGGGAGCCTTCTTTATCGCTACCGATCTTGTGACCTCGCCAGTTACCGGAAAAGGACAAATCCTATATGCCATTGGCTGCGGCCTGCTGATTTATGTTATCCGTAGCTGGTCCGGATTTCCAGAAGGCGTTGCCTTTGCCGTACTCCTGATGAATGCCCTCACGCCACTGATTGATCATTATCTGAAACCACGCGTCTATGGCCGCACCCGTCGAGGTGAACCCATTCAGTATGCCAATGAAGCCACGGGTGAAGAATCATGAGTACCCCTGAACAGCCGTCTTATCGTTCACGAGCCAGTTACCATGGTGTTTTGCTGGGTGGATTCTCCTTGCTCGCGGCAGCCTTGTTGATACTTGGTAATATCAGTACCCGCAATGCTATCGCCGAACGTCAAAAAGAGGATGTTCTGGCATCACTAAGCCAGGTTCTTCCTGATAAGCTGCATGATAATGATCTACTCGCCAACACTCTCAAAATCGATGGCCCGGATCACAAGCCACTCACCGTTTATCGGTCGCTCAAAAATAAAAAAGTGAATGCTGTTGCCTACACGATGACCGCTCAAGGCTATGCCGGTAATATCAAAGTTCTAATCAGTGTCAGGAAAAACGGTGAAATTGCCGGTGTAAGAATCCTCTCCGATGCCGAAACACCCGGGCTCGGTGACAAGATCGAACTTTCTAAAAGTTCCTGGGTCTTGCATTTTAACGGCCTTTCATTTAGCAACCTTCCGGAATCTAAATGGAAGGTAAAAAAAGACGGAGGATTTTTTGATCAATTCAGTGGTGCAACCATTACTCCAAGAGGTGTGGTGCATGCAGTCAAAGAGGGACTCATTTTCTTTGCCCGGCATAAAAATGAATTGTTACATGCAAGCATTGGAAAAACTGTTCAGGAGCACTAGAAATGGCCAGTTCATATAAAAAGATCATCCTTGATGGACTCTGGGATAACAATATTACCTTTAGCCAATTGCTGGCCCTGTGTCCGTTACTGGCAGTAACCAGCACCGCCACCAATGGCCTGGGTATGGGGCTGGCAACCGCAGCCGTGCTACTCCTATCCGGGATAACCATTTCACTGTTTCGAAATATGATTACGCCTGAAATCCGGATTGCTGTTTTTGTTTTACTCATTGCCACCATCGTGACCCTGGTTGATATGGCCATGAATGCCTGGCTGCACGATCTGCATAAGGTTCTGGGGCTATTCATTCCCCTGATTGTCACAAACTGCGCTATTCTTGGTCGCGCCGAAGCCTTCGCTTCCAAAAATACGGTGCTGCCGTCTGCACTTGACGGCCTGATGATGGGACTCGGCTTTACCATGGCCCTGGTCATAGTGGGTGCCGCCAGGGAAATTCTCGGTAAAGGTACGTTGTTTGCGAATGCTGCACTCCTGCTCGGTGACAGGTTGTCATTCCTTCAGGTGCACCTGATTCCGAATTATTCCGGATTTCTGTTGGTAGCCCTACCGCCGGGGGGATTTCTCGTCCTTGGTTTTTTACTGGCAGGTAAACGCATTCTTGACGGTCGTTTGCAGCAACGCGCCGAAAACAGATCCCAGTCAATAGAAATCCTGACCACAGCATAAAGAGGAGCCAAGAAAATGAATGTCGGTGTCGTCTACGCAAAAGCCACCAAACAGATCTGGTTACAACTGGAAATTCCGGAGGGCAGCACCGTGCAACAGGCCATCGAAATATCCGGCCTACTGCGTCAATTTCCGGAGATCGATCTCGGCAAACAAAAAGTAGGTATCTTTGGCAAAATAACAAAACTGGACAGCATGGTGGAAGAAGATCAGCGAATTGAAATCTATCGGCCGATCATCGCCGATCCGGAAATGGTCGAACGGCGGGATTGATTATACCGTTCAAAAGCCAAAGGCTTATCTGTCCGCCAATGAACGCGAATATACGCCAATAAAGACAGAAGCATTGGTTGTTGTACGCCGTGCCTGAAACTCATCAACATAAAATGCTGGCGTTTATTGGCGGATATTTTTATCTACTTCTCGTTCCCACGCGGAGCGTGGGAACCCGTAAAAATTCGTGGAGATACATCCGGTGTCACAACCCGTATTTTATCGACAGGATATCGATCCTACTCTATTCTATACGTCTCCTGAATTTCATTGACAAACACCCAGCCTGCGGATTCCTGCCCTGTACGTGCCTGCTCACGAATAATGCTAACAACCGCATCGATTTTATCATTAGCGATTACCAGTTCCAGTTTTACCTCGGTAATAACGGAGCCACCCAGTTGCAGTGAGTAATTTTGTTCACTGTTGTCCAGTGCCACCAGCATGCCTTTCACATCCACCACTGAAATATTGCAATTATCTTCACATAAACCGGAATGTTTGAGTGCATGCAGAACATCGGCTATACGGTTGCGATGAATAAAGGCTTTAATCTCTTTCATTATTTTCTCTCCTTTCGCGTTTCCATCCACTCATAGATAACAGGTAAAAGAACCAGGGTCAGCAAGGTTGAAGTAATCAAGCCCCCCACTACCACAGTCGCAAGGGGTCGCTGGGTTTCGGCACCCACACCACTGGACAGCAACATAGGAATCAGGCCAAGAATGGCGACACTAGCCGTCATCATAACCGGTCGCAGCCTGAGTTCCGCACCCTTACGCACCGCTTCAGCCACCGTCAGGCCTTTTTCACGCAGCTCATTGATGAAACTCACCAGCACGATGCCGTTGAGCATGGCTACCCCGAATACGGCAATGAAACCAATCGCCGATGGCACCGACAGGTATTGTCCGGAGATCCATAATGAGATTAGCCCGCCAATAGCTGCGAAGGGGACATTAGCGATAATCAGAGTCGCGTACTTAATCGAATTAAATGCGGTATAGAGCAAAACAAAAATGAAGAAAATCGTCAATGGTACGATGATAGACAAACGCTTCAATGCTCGCTGCTGATTTTCGAACGCGCCGCCCCATTCAATCCAATAACCGGGCGGTAGTTTCACCTGCTTTGCGATAGCCGCATTAGCATCTTTGACAAAGCCGTCTATATCGCGGCCACGAACATCCATTTGCACCACGGCATAGCGTTGCAACTGCTCACGCCGAACGAAGGAGTAACCTTCGCCCGTCGTCACGTCGGCAACCCGTGACAACGGTATAATCGCCCCCGCCGCCGTGCGTAACGGAATATTACGAATATCTTCCACAGAATCCCGGGAGGCATTATTCAAACGTGCGGTGATATCAAAACGCTTAACACCATCGATCAGGGTAGACACTGGACGGTTTCCGATACCCGTTCTTACCACGGTGAGTACATCATCGGCATTGAGTCCATAACGTGCGAGCGCCTCACGATTAACCTTGATCCGAATCTGAGGCTTGCCCATATTTGCCTCCAAAGATAGATCTGCCACTCCGGGTACACTGGCAATTGCATTTTTGATCTTGCTACTCAGACGATCGAGTTCCGCAAGATTCTGGCCATAAAGTTTCGCCGCCAGAGTCGCACGTACGCCCGAGATCAATTCCTCAACCCGCATTTGAATAGGTTGGGTAAAGGCAATCACCGCGGTGGGTACGGTTTTTTCCAGCTTCTTGCGCATCGCATCGGCCAAATCGCCTATCGAACGGGTCCACTTATCCTTAGGTTTAAGACCCGTGTAGATTTCCATATAGTTGACATCAGCAGTCTCTCCTTTTTCCGCCCGCCCGATCATGGCAATGGTCGTGCTCACTTCCGGAAATGTCGCCAGCGCTGCCTCAATCTTCTTTGAGATTCTAATCGACTCCTCAAGCGAAGTGGAAGGAATGGAGGTCACGCGCCACATGATCGAACCTTCCTGCAACGTGGGCATAAACTCTTTACCCAGAAAAGGAAACAACGCCAGACTTCCGGTCAGTAATGCCACCGCCGCGATCACCACCCTCCTTTTGTTTAACAGCGACCAGGCCAATAGCGGCAAATAACCGCGTTTGATCCAGCTCACCAGCATGGTGTCACGCTCCTTTTTCGGTTTTAGAATCAGTGCCGCCAGCACCGGAATAATCGTCAAGGTCAACAACAATGAACCCGCCATGGCAAAGCTGATATTAAAAGCCATAGGCTTGAACAGTTTGCCTTCCAGACCTTGCAAGCTGAACAGAGGCATGAACACAACAATGATAATTATAATGGCGAAGGTGATCGGGTTGGCCACTTCACGCGCTGCGGTTAATACAGCCGCTGTGCGATTGACTTTCTCGCCTCGCTCACGCCACTCGGCCATGATCCGAAAAGCATTTTCGGTCATCACCACAGCCCCATCCACCATCATACCAATACCGATAGCCAGACCTGCCAGCGACATCAGGTTAGCCGACAGACCCACCTCCTTCATAAAGATAAAAGCAATCAGCATTGATAACGGCAAAGCAGCAATGACAACGATAGCCGAGCGCAATTCACCCAGAAATAAAAACAAGACGATAGCTACCAGAATGGAGCCTTCAATCAACGCCCGTTCAGCGGTTTCCACTGCCTTTTCCACCAGATCGGTACGTTCATATACCGGTTTGATCACCGCCCCCTTGGGCAGGGCCGACTGGGCGATGGCAACCTTTTTCTTAACCGCATTGACAACATCGGCGGCATTGGTACCAATGCGCGATAAAGCCATACCCAACACCACTTCCTTGCCGTCACGGGTTACCGCACCAAAACGCAAAGCCGGTGCCTGTTTAATCGTCGCAACATCATGCAGATAAACGGGGGTACCGCTGACCACCTTGACCATGATGTTACCAATGTCGCGCTCGTTCGACACCAGCCCCAGGCCGCGAACCAGATATTGCTCCGATCCCAGATTGATGTACTGACCACCCACCTGGCGATTGTTAGCCTCGATGACAGTCATGATATCCCGGTAACTGAGTTTGTATTTAATCAGCCGCAGGGGATCGATGACTACCTGGAACTGGCGCTCCTGCCCACCCCATGACATGACATCATCAACACCCGGTGCAGTACGCACAATCAACCGCACAGTCCAGTCTTGCAACGTGCGTAGATCCATATCACTCAGGCCGGACTTCAGCTTCTTATCTGCCCGTTCCACCGTATACCAGAAGACCTGACCCAGGCCCGATGTATTCGGCCCCATCTCCGGTCGACCGTATTCCTGCGGCATCCGGTTACTGACCTCCTGCAATCGCTCCATCACCAGCCGACGCGCAAAATAGATATCCATACTGTCTTCGAAATAAACCGATACATAGGACAGACCAAACAGGCTCACCGAACGGATTTCCGTTACTCCCGGCAAACCGGCCATCCCCGATTCCACCGGAAAAGTCAGTAGCTGCTCCACATCCTCAGCTGCCAGACCCGCTGACTCGGTATAAATATTCACCTGTACCGGGGTCACATCCGGAAAGGCATCGATGGGAATAGTGTCAACCGCCCGCGCCCCCAGAAATCCAACCACGATGAAAATAATGATTACCAGAAATTTATAGCGCAGCGACGCTTCAACCAGATTATTTAACATGATTTATAGTCCTCAATCGCTATCGCCAATCTGTGACTTGAGCGCCAGCGATTTCAGCAAGAAGGCGCCCTTGATCACCACCTCATCACCTACCGCCAGCCCGGCCTGAATCTCGGTGAAACCACTGCGGGTGCGTCCCGTCTCGACGGGCTGTGGAACCAGCTCATCACCTTTGACTTTGAACACCGTAGGTGAACCCTGCATCAGAATTACCGCCGTATGTTCAACCGCAATTACGGGCGCTGCATCGCTGGTTTGCAGCTCCGTTTGTACAAACTGACCCGGATGTAACATATCACCGGTATTGACCACTTCGATACGAACAGACTGAGTGCGCGTAATCTTGTTCAGCCGGTGATGACGCTGGATCACCCGACCATTGATCCAGGTTTTGCCATCGGTGCTAACGCTGGCATTGGCACCTTGTTTGATGCGCACCGCATCTTCTGGTGACAATTGCGCTTCGACCCAGAGTACTGATTCATCACTAATCCCGTATAGCAAACGACCAGGCTTTGCCAGTTCACCAACAATAAAATTATCATCGATGATCATTCCGGTCTGCGGACTGAACAGATCAAAAGCACCCGTTGCCATGGACGCATTTTTCTGTTTCAGCAACATACTGATCTGCGTTTTACTCATACCATAAGCCCGTACCCGCGCATAAGCCTGCTGCCGCGTCACCTGCGAAGCAACATAACGCCGTTCGGAGACAACCTTGCGACCCAGCCTTTTGACCCGCTGCCACTCACGATCAGCAACCAGCAAGGCCCCCTGTGCATCCGCCATCTCAACACTGGACAGCGTAACCAGTCGCTGCCCTTTCGTGACTTCATCGCCAAGCAGGGCATAGCGTTTGATAACCTGCGCACTGATTCGTGGTGTGACCTGGGTAGAGCGGTAAATATTGATGGAGACCTCAGCGGGGGCCCTGACCAGATCAGACAGAGCGTGCCGCTTTACCCGTGCGCTTATAATTCCTTGTGCCTGGCGTGTTGCAGCGTCCATTTTTAATGGCCCGTCTGTATGATTATCAGCCGCATATCCCGATGCTGTGAAAAACAGGCTGAATGATAAAATAAATAATATTGAATAACGCATAATCAGCTTCTCATTAACTAAATTCGATCAGCCTGCGCATAGCTTTAAAGCACAGACAAGATCTGACAAAGATAGTGGGAAATCCGCTTTTTAGTCAGCCACGGCCGAAAAAAATGTGCAGAATAAACCAGAATACCGACGCAGCTATGAGTTGTTTATCAGGATGGATAAGGGGCGATAATGCAGCTTTTGGCCACATGCCACAGACAGACTGACGCGCCGGAATGGCTGATCAGGCTTTGGGGGGTTGGGTAGGGGGTTGCTGAATGCGGGAATAAAAGAATTTAAGCCGGGTGCCAAGATTATTGCTGGCTGAATTGAATCCGGAAAGCATAGCGCACTGAGTCAGACCGACAAGATGAGCGCTGGCGTGGGCACAATGGCCACAGAAATCGTAATCAACGATAGTATTTAATGCTTCATTATCCTCGGCTAACTGTACCTCTGACGAGTCACTGAACTGTCCAAATACAGCTTCAGCACAACTGTCTGCCGCCCAGGCAATGTTTACCAGGAGCAGACACAGCGCCAATATATGAACCAGTCTTTTCTTCATAGAGATATCCTGCATGAATTCTATCCATGATGCAAGCCAGAGATAAAGGCCATCAGAGGGTAGGCCATCATCCCTGTTCGCAATCTTGCCTTTCGTCCCATGCCGGTTTTTCTCGTCATGTCGGCGAGGCTAAAGCCTCACTTCCAAAGTTATATGGCGTGTATAAGCAGGCGCCGAGCCGCAACAGAGGAGCCGGGACTTTAGCCCCGGATACACTATCTGAAAAAACAGTAAATCCATACGGCAAAATAAAAAGGGCATCTTGCGATGCCCTTACTTATCTGGCGGAGAGCGAGGGATTCGAACCCTCGATGGGCGTTAACCCATACACCCTTAGCAGGGGTGCGCCTTCAGCCACTCGGCCAGCTCTCCATTGAGGGTGCAAAGGATACTAGGGCGCGGGGTTAAGGTAAAGAGGGTTTAACCTTCCTGCTGGGATTTATCCCGTTCTTCCTGCTTGATCCGTTCATAAATCTCTTCACGATGCACAGCAATCTCTTTGGGGGCATTGACACCGATCCTGACCTGATTGCCTTTGACACCGAGCACCGTTACGGTCACTTCGTCACCGATCATCAATGTCTCACCTACCCTTCGTGTTAAAATCAACATTACTTTTTCTCCTGTATTGCTTTTTGAATTTGATGCTTGCTTTCCTTGCCATAGCTCGGGCAGATTCCAGCCAAGTATATCGTCAAAAAAGCTTAAAACTTAAATAAATTCATTTAAAAATTCGTTCACTACAGACGTTCAGTAGCGAACTCAATCCATTTTTTAGACACCGGGTGCCTCGGCCAGGTTAAATGCCGAATGCAAGGCTCGCACCCCCAGTTCCAGGTATTTTTCTTCCACAACAACCGAAATCTTGATTTCTGAAGTAGCAATCATACGAATGTTGATACCCTCATCTGCCAACGTTTTGAACATTTTGCTGGCTACACCAGCGTGGGAACGCATACCCACACCCACAAGCGAAATCTTGACTATTGCCTTATCGCCACTCACTTCCCGCGCACTCAACGCATCGGCGGTATGTTCAAGAATCATCAAAGCCTGATCATAATCATTACGATTCACCGTAAAGGTAAAATCAGTTGTCAAATCGGCGGCAACATTCTGAATAATCATATCAATCTCGATATTGGCATCACCGATAGCGCCCAGAATAGCATGTGCCGTACCCGGTTTGTCCGGCACACCCAGAATTGTCAGCTTGGCTTCATCCCGGTTAAAGGCAATACCGGAAATTACAGGCCGCTCCATTTTATCGTCCTCAAAGGTTATCAATGTGCCCATCCCTTCGACAAAGGACGATAGCACACGTAATTTAACATTGTATTTACCGGCAAATTCCACCGCGCGAATTTGCAGGACTTTTGAACCCAGACTGGCCATTTCCAGCATTTCTTCAAAGGTGATGCAGTCCAGTCGCCGGGCATCAGGCACAACCCGCGGATCAGTGGTATAGACACCGTCCACATCGGTGTAGATCTGGCATTCATCCGCTTTCAAGGCAGCCGCCAGTGCCACGGCGGTGGTGTCAGATCCCCCCCGCCCCAAAGTGGTGATATTGCCCCGCTCATCCCGACCCTGGAATCCGGCCACTACCACCACGTGTCCGGCATCCAGATCTACACGCATACGCGACTCATCAATATCAAGAATCCGTGCCCGGGTATGCGCACTGTCGGTGAGAATACGCACCTGCGATCCTGTGTAGGAACGAGCAGAATACCCCCGGCCGTTCAGAGCCATACTTAACAGGGCAATCGTTACCTGTTCACCGGTGGATACCAGCACATCATATTCCCGCGCTTCCGGACGCGCTGAAATCTGCTTCGCCATATCGATCAGGCGATTGGTTTCACCGCTCATCGCGGAGACGACGACGACGACATCATCGCCAGCATCGCGGGCAGCCATGACCTTTTCAGCCACATTCTGGATTTTCTCGACGGTTCCTACCGAAGTGCCGCCATATTTCTGGACAATCAGAGCCATTAAACTTTAAATCTACGCAAAAAAGTGGGCAAATTAAACACTACTTTGGCGTAGATTGAAAGCAGAATACGCCATAAACCACCAAGTAATTCAAGACCTTAAAATCCTGATCTCAAATGTTTAATCTGGATTCAATCCAACCGCTTACTGCGGCCAGTGCCAGATCCAGGTTTTCCGGCTGATTACCCCCCGCCTGAGCCATGTCCGGCCGACCGCCGCCGCGTCCCCCCACTTTCTCCGCCACCACGTTAACCAGATCACCCGCCTTGATACGATCGGTACAATCCTTGCTCACACCCGCTATCAGGCTGACTTTACCATCTTTCACGGTAGACAGGACAATCGCGGAACAACCCATTTTCTGTTTCAGCTGATCCACGGTATCGCGTAGCGACTTGGGATCGACTCCCTCCAGTTTTGCCGCCAGCACCTTGATACCCCCGATGTCGGTGGCCTGTTGAACAAGATCATCGCCCCGGGAACTGGCCAGTCGGCCTTTCATCTGTTCCAGTTCTTTTTCCGCCGCACGATGTTTATCCAGCAACTGTTGCACCTTGTCCCGAAGCGTCTCCGGCGTACTCTTGAGTAACGCGGCAACCTCGCTCAACAGGTTTTCATGCGCCGTAATCTGTTGCAAGGCGACCGGCCCCGTCACGGCCTCAATCCGCCGTACCCCGGCCGCAACCCCGGTTTCTGAAAGAATTTTGAACAGGCCGATATCACCCGTACGACGGACATGGGTACCCCCGCAGAGTTCTACCGAGAAATCCCCCATGCTCAGCACCCGCACCTTATCCCCATATTTCTCACCAAAGAGAGCCATAGCGCCGCTGTTTTTAGCCGCATCCTGATCCATGATGCGCGTTACCACCGCATGATTGTGACGAATATGCTGGTTGACCAAGGTCTCGATCTGGCTCAGTTGCTCCGGACTGACAGGTTCAAAATGGGAAAAATCAAACCGCAGGCGATCATCCGTGACCTGTGATCCTTTCTGGGTAACATGCTCGCCCAGCCGTTCACGCAACGCCGCGTGCAACAAATGGGTCGCCGAGTGATGCGCGGCAATAGCTTCTCGGCGCTGGCTATCCACCTGCGCCCTGACCTTGTCCCCCGGCAGCAGAGAACCTTTCAACATACGTCCGATATGCACAAAAACCTTATCCTGCTTCTGTGTATTCTGCACTTCAAATTCAGCGGTAGCAGTGAAAATCCGCCCTCTGTCCCCGACCTGGCCCCCGGATTCAGCATAAAAAGGAGTCTGATTCAGCACCAGCATGCCGTCTTGCCCGGCATCCAGTCGCTCACAGGGCTTGCCATCGACCAGCAACTCGCTGATTAGAGCCGAATCGCTGAGATGATCATAGCCGCTAAATTCTGTCTTGCCTTCCAGTTTCAGGCCTTCACCATAATCTATGGTGAAGCTATTGGCAGAACGCGCCCGTTCGCGCTGTGCTGCCATCTCCTTATCAAAACCCACCCTGTCCAGTTCCAGATTCTGTTCGCGTGCAATATCGGCGGTGAGATCAACCGGAAAACCATAGGTATCGTAGAGTTTGAAAACCGTCTCACCAGGAATAATGCGCCCCGATAATTCGCTGATCACATTTTCAAGAATGGCCATGCCCTGATCCAGGGTTTCCGCAAAGCGTTCTTCTTCCTGTTTCAGCACCCGTTCGACCCGCGCCTGCGCTTTTGCCAGCTCAGGATAGGCTTCACCCATCTCCGTTACCAGCGCGGCCACCAGCTTGAAAAAGAACGGATCGCGCATACCCAGCTTATGCCCGTGGCGCACCGCACGTCGAATAATACGGCGCAGTACATAACCGCGCCCTTCATTGGCAGGTATAACGTCATCGACTATCAGGAAACTACAGGAACGAATATGATCGGCTATAACTTTCAGGGAGTTGTTGTCTTTATTCTGGCAACCACTAACCGCCATCACCGCCGCAATCAAATGCTGGAACAGATCGATATCATAGTTACTGTGCCCACCTTGCAGGATAGCGGCCAGTCGTTCCAGACCCATACCGGTATCCACCGAAGGTTTGGGCAGGGGATGCAACACCCCCTCCTTGTCACGGTCATACTGCATGAACACCAGATTCCAAATCTCGATATAGCGATCGCCATCTTCATCGGAACTCCCCGGCGGGCCACCGGGAATCCCTTCACCATGATCATAGAAAATTTCAGAACAGGGCCCGCAGGGACCCGTGTCCCCCATGGACCAGAAATTATCCTTGGCACCGATACGGCTGAAATGGGCCGGATCGATCTGCATTTCGTTCAACCAGATGTCGGCGGTTTCATCGTCGTCTTCGTACACCGTGACCCAGAGCCTCGAACCTGGCAGGCCCAGGGTTACGGTGAGAAATTCCCAGGCAAACTGAATCGCCTCACGTTTGAAATAATCACCAAAGCTGAAGTTTCCCAGCATCTCGAAAAAAGTATGGTGACGTGCGGTATAGCCAACGTTTTCCAGATCGTTATGTTTACCACCTGCACGTACACAACGCTGGGCACTGGCTGCGCGCACGTAACTGCGCGTTTCCTTGCCCAGAAAAACATCCTTGAACGGCACCATGCCCGCATTGGTAAATAACAGGGTCGGATCATTCGTCGGTACCAATGAGCCGGAAGGCACCACATCATGGCCATGTTCCCTGAAATATTCAAGAAAGGCGGCTCTAAGTTCTGCACTGGTCTTCATAGATTTTTACACTTCAATAAACTACCCCCATCAGCACACTACGGGGTATTAAGTTGTAGGTTGGGCTGAATAAAATAAAGCCCGCCAACCTGCTCTGATCTTCTGTCGGGTTTCATTTCATTCAACCCAAGCTACCGTTTTTCGCTGCCAGCAATGCAGAATTAAACCCGAAGAGATTCAACGATAAACCATACCGTGAGAAAGACACAGACTTCTGCTTTGTATCCGAAGCCCTGTACTTTCAAACTGTTTTTAATACGCTGTTTATCTGTTCATGGGTAAAACCACGCTGCTGTAAAAAACGCGCCTGACGCATACGCTGCGGGTACTCACTCGGCAAAGCCTCGCCAAAACGCTTGCAACGTACTTTACAGGCCTGTACATACCAATCTGTCTGGCCATTCAGATATTGGCTGATAAGCGCATCATCCACACCGCGCTGTTTAAGCTCGCTCTGTATTTTTACAGGCCCCTTACCACGTTGTATGCGTGCGTTCACGAAAGACTCGGCAAAACGCGCATCACTCTGCAAACCATCGACAATCAATCGATCCAGGGCCTCTCTGATTTCAGTTTCATCGAAATCCCGAGCGGCCAGTTTCTGCTCCAGCTCCAGCCGACTGTGCTCTCGCCTGGCCAGATAATTCATGGCGGATTCACGAATAGACCTTGCCATCAGCAAACCTGCGAAAACTGTTTATGAACAAATGAAAAGGGCGGCCAGCAGGCCACCCCTGTAGATTGCTCTCAAATTGCTCATTCTTCGGCCAATGCGACCTCGGCTTTCAGCGGCTTTTCAGCCGATGGCAGATCCAGCAATTTCTCCCGAATCCGGGTTTCAATCTCCATTGCCATAGCACTGTTTTCCTTTAGGAAGTTACGCACATTATCCTTGCCCTGACCGATACGCTCGCCATTATAGCTGTACCAAGCACCCGCCTTGTCGACCAGGCCTTCCTTCACGCCGAGATCAATGATTTCACCTTCACGGGAAATACCCTCGCCATACAACAAATCAAAAACCACCTGTTTGAAGGGCGGCGCAACCTTGTTTTTCACGACCTTGACCCGGGTTTCGTTACCGATGATTTCATCACCTTTCTTCAAGGCACCGATACGGCGGATGTCCAATCTCACTGAAGCATAGAATTTCAGCGCATTACCCCCCGTGGTGGTTTCCGGATTACCGAACATAACGCCAATTTTCATGCGGATCTGGTTGATGAAAATCACCATGGTATTGGAACGATTGATATTGCCGGTCAGCTTGCGCAAAGCCTGGGACATCAGGCGGGCCTGTAATCCCATGTGGGAATCCCCCATGTCACCTTCGATTTCCGCCTTGGGTGTCAAGGCCGCCACCGAATCGATAACCACGATATCCACCGCCCCGGAGCGCACCAGCATGTCAGTAATTTCCAGCGCCTGCTCACCGGTATCAGGTTGCGACACCAGCAATTCGTCGACATTCACGCCCAGCTTCTCTGCATATATCGGATCCAGCGCGTGTTCTGCATCCACAAATGCCGCCGTCCCCCCCTTTTTCTGACATTCTGCAATCACCTGCAAGGTCAGCGTGGTTTTGCCCGATGATTCCGGGCCGTAAATCTCAATGACCCGCCCCTTGGGCAGGCCACCCACACCCAGTGCCACATCCAGACTGATGGAGCCCGTGGAAATGGTTTCCATATCCCTGGCCGCATTACTGTCGCCCAGACGCATGACTGCGCCCTTGCCAAACTGCTTTTCAATCTGGCTCAGGGCTGCGCTTAATGCCTTTTGCTTACCGTCATCCATTATTGTCAACCTCGCTTGCTCTATTTGTAATCATGAAACCCTGTCCCTGGTTCCCGATTTGGATTTTTTTAACCGAATATCGATAACATTCACCTGCCATTATTTCATAGATTGAGTCTTGAGGTCAGCCCTGATTCGCCCCTCATCCAGGATAAAAACTCCAACTCCGTCAGGAAGACGGTGCGCGGCTAAAAAACCGATCCGTTTCCGCTTCTCTCATTCAGGATTGTCAGTAGCCCCTGTAGCGCACAGGCCACAGCCTGACGCCGTACCGCCTCCCGGCTACCGTTGAAAATATGCTGCCTGGAAAATGCTTCCAGTCGGCCTGCCCTGGTTTTGCGCAACCAGGCAAACCAGACCAGGCCTACGGGTATGTCTTCACTTCCACCACCCGGCCCCGCAATCCCGCTAATGCCAAGGCTGATACTGGCCTGGCTATGATGCAGAGCACCCTGCGCCATAGCCTGTACCACTTCTTCACTGACTGCGCCATAACGCTCCAGCAAAGCCGCATCCAGCCCCAGCATCTCCTGCTTGGCGCGGTTGGTGTAGGTGACAAAGCCTCGATCGAACCAGCGCAGACAACCGGCAATATCCGTCAGTGACTTTGCCACCCAGCCGCCAGTGCAGGATTCCGCGCAAGCCAGTACCCATTCACGGGCAAGGAGTGCTTCGCCCACCTGGGCGGATAATCCCTGCAACTGCGCATCCGAAACAACATCAGTCGTCATAACACAGGTCAGTCATCCAGAATTTCCTGGATTACGGCACCAATTTCATAGCCGTCCGTATGCCGCAGCTTATTCACTCTCACCACACGGACATTCGCATGCAACGGCGGAGTCAGGTCATTTTCCGGATGAATCTGAACCTCGATACGATCCTCCACTGTCAGTGGATGGTCAGCGATAAACATCATCCCCCGGCCGCTCAGATTGGTTACTTTTCCACATTCATCCTGGCCTGAACCGGACAGGCTGAACTTGATATCACTATCGACAGTAATACGGATAAAATCCCGTTTTTCATCATATTCCCGCGGCATGCTTCCCCCCTGACGGTTATATTCTGCTTGTTTAATGTTGGTGAGCTTTCAGGAGCAACGGAATTAAATAATACAATCTGCACCCGCAAAATTTGCTCCCTTGAATATCCCACCTGACTATTCAACCATAAACAGGCTCAGAATCTCCTAAGACATTGATTATCTATGCCCTGGATTCTTTCACTTTAGGGGATTTTCCTACCCTATTGCAAGCCCGGCAGATCGCACAAAAAATACTTTCCACGGTTTATCAAACCCGCCTTCCAGGATTAAAGGTCACTATTCGGCACCCTTGCCAGAGCACATTGCATACCGGTCGGCGCGGAGCCATGTTCTTTGATCGCTGTCATAAACGGCAGAGAGGTGAGCCCTCGGCGAATTAATAGCCTTGATATTTCGCTAAACATATCGAGCCACATGCCGATACTTATGACAAATATCAGAGGGAAAGTTGTACGCGGCCATCACTTAGCCTGACTATTTCAATCGACTTATCCTTAAACCATCAGGGACGACTTAACCTTTAAAATATCAAACAAATGAAAAAATTCAGCAACCTTTCAATTTCGAGCAAGATCAATCTCACCCTGGTGTTTGTGTTCACCATTATCCTGGTGGCCATCATTTTGCATATGGTTCGCAATGAACGCAGCATGGTAAGAAACATCGTTGAACAGCAGAGCAAGGCTACTGCCGACACGTACTTTGACTCGGTTAACACCATGATGATCACCAACACCATGAGCAAGCGTGAAATACTGCGCGGCAAACTGCTGGATCGTCCCAACATAACCGATGTCCGGCTCATCCGGGGTGCTGTTGTTGCCAAACTCTTTGGCAAGGGTCATAGCAGCGAGCAGGTCAAAGATCAGCTGGATAAACAGGCCTTGGCAGGCAAATCCATCTTTCGGATCGACCATACCGATAAAGGCCGCATACTGACGGTTATTGACCCGATCATAGCCTCGACAGACTACCGCGGCACCAACTGCCTGAGCTGCCATGTCAATGCCAAAGTCGGTGACATCATGGGCGCAGTACGCATCAGTTACTCTCTCAAAAAACTGGATGCCGAAGTGAGACAGGATACATTCAGCTCCGCCCTGATTCAGCTCGTACTCTTCGGCCTGGGTCTGTTACTGATGGTCTACATTCTGCGACGTATCATCAACAAACCACTTGATAGCTTGCACCATACTATCGAATTAGTCGACCAGCAGTCGGATCTTCAACAGCGGGTAAAAATCCATGCTCAAGGCGATGAAATTGGAAGAGTGGCCTGTGCCCTCAATAATATGCTGGAAAAATTTCAGGGCAGTCTGCGACATGTTAACGATGCCAGCCAGCATATTACCAGCATTGCAAACAATATTTCCGAGGTCGCTGAAGAAACAGAACAGACTACCCGTGCGCAGTGCAATGAAACAGCTCAAGCCGCCACGGCAATTAATGAAACAACCGCCAGCGCCGAAGAAATCGCCGCTAATGCCAGTGAAACCGCCCAGTCGTCACAAGCCGCTACTGACAGTGCCCGATCCGGTGCCCTGATCTCCACCAATGCGATGGGCAGTATCGACATGTTACTCAAAGAAATGGGGCATTCCACCGAAACTATCGGCAACCTTGAATCCGAGAGTGAAAATATTGGTGTCGTACTTGATGTTATCACCAAGATCTCTGAACAGACCAACCTGCTAGCCTTGAATGCCGCGATCGAAGCCGCCCGTGCTGGTGAGCAGGGTCGAGGCTTTGCCGTGGTGGCAGATGAAGTTCGCAGCCTGGCCTCTCGCAGCCAGGAATCTGCGGCTCAGATTCAGGACATGGTCGAGTCCCTGCAAGCCCATGCACGTAAGGCTGTTGCCGCAATGTCCAAGGCCAGCAAACAGGCCGAGGTCTGTTCTGAACAGGTTGAAGAAGCAGCCGAATCTCTGGCCATGATATCCGGCAATATCAACGACATCTCCGATCGCAACGTCCAGATTGCCGCCGCCGCTGAAGAACAACGAGCAGTGATGGAAGAAAGCAACCGCAACCTTGTCAGTATCAATGATCTGGCGGAGAACACCGCCACCAGTGCCAGTCGCACGGCCGAGGTCAGTGAAGAACTGCTGCAACAGTCCCAACGTCTGGAGAAACTGGTGACACAATTCAAGATCGGATCGGATTCTTAATCACCAGCCCGGATGGGCACAGATTCTGTGCCCATCCCGCCAGATCTGTTCGACTTTCCGATAAACTTTCTGTTGTTTGTTCTTATCCGGGGCTAAAGCTCCGGCTCCTGCTAACGCCCCAGCTCCTACGCTGGCTCCTGCTAACGCCCCGGCTCCTTGCGTACGCGCCATACAACCCCGGAAGTGAGGCTTTAGCCTCGCACACTACCGACGGAGGGAACAACATATTCAATCTTGCTGTATGAGTAATTATGGTATACATTTTAAACCATGAATCATTTTGAATATGACGATAAGAAAAGCCTTCTAAATCTTGAAAAACATGGAATTAATTTCATTGCCGCACAAGCACTTTGGAGTGATCCTGATCTTATCAAGGTACAGGCTAAATCAAGTAATGAACCACGCTTTTTAATAGTCGCTTGTATTGCTGACAAACATTGGTCAGCCGTCATAACCTATCGTGGCAATAATATCAGAATAATTTCAGTCAGGCGTTCACGCAAATCCGAGGTAGAGCTTTATGAAAGCTAATGAATTTGATAAAAAATTTGATGACAATGAAATAGATGTGATCGATGATCTTGATCTGTCTACGTTAAAACGAGCCAACCAAACCCAGAAAAGAATAAATGTTGACTTCCCGATTTGGGTCATCGACTCTCTGGATAGAGAGGCAAGTCGTATTGGCGTTACTCGCCAATCCATAATCAAGCTCTGGTTAGTCGAACGGCTCGAAGAAAAAAGCGCTACAACCTCCCCCAGAGGACGTTAAAATAAACTACTCCGCTGCAACCAGCGGTGAATGACACCAAAGAGATTAAACAGTTTGGATATCCGATAGGTCTTCCGGATACCCGAACGCTTATGAATTTAAAAATGGATGTTTATGTTTGTTCGTAACAATTCAGCACTATTTCCGGAAGCCATTATATGTAGGTTGGTGCTGAGCAACGCATGTTACCCATTGCATCGAATAGCGTTGAGCTTGCATACAACCCCGGAAGTGAGGCTTTAGCCTCGCAC
>VAOX01007449.1_pt1 | contig 35152 bp, 35 predicted proteins | sample 3393891 | NCBI WGS metagenome assembly VAOX01 (sample SAMN08290429, study PRJNA428436) | hydrothermal vent metagenome | isolation source: Deep-sea hydrothermal vent chimney | place: Indian Ocean: Southwest Indian Ridge | depth 2822 m m
AAGATGAACACCTGGGGTAAAAAGGCAACTACGTGATGCGTTGAAAAAATCGTGTTCAACTTGAACCAGAATAGGTGTTCAACTTCACCGGAATATGCAGGTAATCGCAGGCGCGGAACTGGAATCCTCAATAACCATCTATATATTGGGGAATTAATCTGGAACCGCCAGCACTTCATTAAAGACCCTAATACTGGCAAGCGAGTTACCCGCCTTAATGATGAAAAGGATTGGGTGAGAGCGGATCAGCCAGAGCTTCGTATTGTTGCCCAAGACTTATGGGATTTAGCCAAGGCTAGACAAAAAGCACTTGATACTACCCTTCAAGGGCTTCACCGCAATAATCGCCCCAATTACCTGCTATCAGGATTGCTCAAATGTGGTGCTTGCGGTGGTGGATATTCCAAGATCAATAGTGAGCGATATGGCTGTTCGCAAAGCAGAAACAAGGGCACAAGCGTTTGTTCCAATAAGAAAACCATCAAACGCGATAAGATAGAGGCTCTTGTTCTTAACGCCCTAAAAACCCATTTGATGCGTGATGATCTGGTGAAGATATTTTGCGCGGAATATACCAAGCATTTTAATAAGCTCCAAAGCCAGCAAGACCAGACTTTGAAGGGTTATAAATCCGAGCAAACCAAGCTCACGACTGAGCGCGCCAATATTGTCCAAGCTATCAAGGACGGAATGCCAGCCGATTTGCTAAAAGATGATCTTTTGGCGGTCACGGATCGCTTAGAAAAGCTGTCCGTAATACTTAAAGCCAAACCAACATCAGAGCCATTGCTCCACCCTGCTATGGCACAGCGTTATCGTAAATCTATCAGTGATTTAACTAGATTGCTTAATCAAGAGGATGTACGAGGCGAAGCTCATATCCACCTCAGAGGTTTGATCGAGAAGATCATGCTCACCCCAATGCCAGAGCAAGATGAGCTAGCTATTGATCTCTATGGCTCTTTGGCGGGAATTTTAAAAATAGCTTCACAGGAGAATCCTATGAATAATCATACGGGCATAAAAAAACGGCTCAGACAAATTGCTGTCAATGACAACTATTCAACTGAACCGTCTATAGAATTGGTAGCGGGGGCGAGATTTGAACTCACGACCTTCGGGTTATGAGCCCGACGAGCTACCAGGCTGCTCCACCCCGCATCAGAAGGTTGGCATTCTAAACGGACTGTTATAAATTAGCAAGCCTAAGTTACAGAAAAAGCAGCGGCACAAACAGCCATAAGCGATCCTGGGAACAAGCCGATACCCAGCACCATTAGTGCATTGGCACTTATCATCAACCGCATATCGGCACTACATTCCAGTTCTTCTTCGCTAGCCGGTTCATCAAAATACATCAGCTTGATAATACGCAGATAATAGAAAACACCGATGATAGAAAAAATAACGGCTACCACGGCGAGCCAGATCATGCCCGCATTAACAACCTCTTGCAGCACAGCCAGCTTGGCCCAGAAGCCAAGGAAAGGCGGTACTCCAGCCATTGAAAACATCAGAATCAACATCATGAATGCATACCAGGGGCTGCGCTTGTTGAGGCCTTTGAAGTCATCCAGCATATCACCTTCAAAACCCTTGCGACTAATGAGTATAATCATACCGAAACCACCCAGAGCCATAAGCACATAGGTCAGTGCGTAGAACATGGATGCGGCAAATCCGCTCGCTGTGCCTGTAAGTATGCCCAGCAACAAAAAGCCGATGTGGGAAATAGTCGAATAGGCCAACATACGTTTAAGGTTTGTCTGAGCAATGGCAACAATATTACCGACCGCCATCGACAGTACAGCAAGGATAATCAGAATGCTCTGCCATTGATCATGCAGACCCATCAGGCCATTTCCCAGCAGACGAACCAGTAAAGCAAATGCGGCTATCTTCGGAGCGCTACCGATGTAAAGCGTAACGGCCGTAGGCGCGCCCTGGTATACATCCGGTATCCACATATGAAACGGTACTGCTCCCAGTTTGAACGCCACACCGACCAGCAAGAAGACCAGCCCGAAAGCCATCAGTGTTTTATTCGCCGTCGCGGCCTGGCTGGCAATACCCGTTAGATCCAGCGTGCCCGTGGCACCATAAATCATGGACATGCCATAGAGCAACATGCCGGAAGCAATAGCGCCTAAAACAAAATATTTCATCGCCGCTTCCGAAGCGCTGGCTGAACCTCGTTGCATAGCCACCATGGCGTACATCGACAGGGAGAGTAGTTCCAAACCCAGATAAAGCGTCAGCAGGCTGTGCGCCGAGATCATAATCATCATGCCCAACATGCCGAACAATCCCAGCATATAGAACTCACCCTTGAATATATCGTGATCACGCAGATAATCTTTGGCATACACAAAAACTACAAACACGGCAAAATAAACACCCAGCTTAAGCACCTGACTCATGCCATCCGCCACATAGTTGCCATTGAAGCTTATCTGGGCTTTGCCGCTGTAACCATAGAGGGTCAATACAGCTACCAGTATTAGAGTGAATAATGAAAACAGATAAGTCAGATAGCGATCCTGATCCTTGAGAAACAGATCGATCAGTAACAGCACGCAGGCCATGCCGAGAATGAATATCTCGGGAAGCGCCAGAAGAAAATTGGGCATTTCAAAATTCATTTTATATTGCCATTATTGTATTTACAGCTTGGATTGCATTATGTGCTGCAACAGGTTGTGGACTGTTGGCCCCATTACGTTCAGTAAGGGCGCAGGCCAGAGACCCAACAACAGTACAACAGCAGCCAGGATGCCCAGGATAAGGAATTCGCGATTATTGATATCCGTCAGCGCCGCTACCTGCTCATTCGCCACATCGCCAAAGATTACCCGCTTGACCATCCACAAGGTATAAGCGGCCCCCAGAATCAGGGTGGTCGCAGCCAAGAAGGCAAACCAGAAATTAGCCTTGAAGCTGCTGAGAATCACCATGAACTCACCGACAAAACCGGAGGTGCCCGGAAGACCTGTATTGGCCATTGAGAACAGCACCATAAATGCGGCAAACGTAGGCATGGTATTGACAACACCGCCGTAGTCACTGATCTGACGACTGTGCATACGGTCATACATCACGCCGACACACAGGAACATGGCCCCGGAAATAAAGCCATGGGAAACCATCTGAACAATACCGCCTTCGATACCCATGGCGGCACCTTCAATACTGCCGGTATTGTCAAAAATGCGCCAAGCGATAAAAAAGCCGAGAGTGACAAAACCCATATGGGCAATGGAAGAATATGCAATCAGTTTTTTCATGTCTTCCTGCGCCAAAGCCACAAAGCCGACATAGACCACCGCGATCAGTGACAGACTGATCATCAACCAGTCCAGTTCCTGACTGGCATCGGGGGTAATCGGCAGAGAAAAACGCAGAAAGCCGTAAGCACCCAGTTTGAGCATGATCGCGGCCAGAATGACAGAACCGCCTGTAGGCGCTTCGACGTGCGCATCCGGCAACCAGGTATGTACTGGCCACATGGGCACTTTAACGGCAAAGGCGATCAAAAAAGCCAGGAAGATCAGCAATTGCGGGGTCATCCCCATATGGTAATTCTGGAAATCGGCAATCAGGAAACTGCCGGTTTTGAAGTGCAGATACAGGAGCGCCACCAACATGAATACCGAGCCGAAAAAGGTATAAATGAAAAACTTCATGGTCGCATACACCCGACGCGGTCCGCCCCAGATACCAATGATCAGGAACATGGGGATTAGCATCGCTTCCCAGTATACGTAAAACAAGGCTGCATCCAGTGAGGCAAATACGCCGATCATTAAACCTTCCATGATCAGGAAGGCGGCCATGTACTGAGCCACACGCTCTTTGATTACTTCCCAGCCTGCCAGGATTACCAGCACGGTCATAAAACTGGTCAGGAGAATCAGCGGCATGGCAATGCCGTCCACGCCGAGATGATAGTAGATGTTGAATCGGGGAATCCATGCTATCGGCCCTTCAACAAACTGCATTGCCGCCGTACTCGTATTAAACTCGGTGTAGAGCGGAATCGAGAGCACAAATGTCAGAACGGAAAACAGCAACGCTAAGCCACGCGCCACTTTTTTATGCGACTCGCCGTTTGCGGACAGTACCGCAAGTCCCCCAAGAATGGGGGTCCAGATTACAAGGCTCAGAAGTGGCCAATCAGCAAACATTAAATATAACCCTGGTTAAAGAACAAATACGGCCAGCAAGACCATCAAGCCGATGATCATGGCAAAAGCATAGGTGTACAGATAGCCGGTCTGGATACGGCGCATGATGCCTGAAAACCAGCCCATGGTATTAGCCGAACCATTAACAACAAGCGTGTCAATCAAAAATACATCACCTATCTTCCACAACATCTTACCCAGCACACGGCCACCGCCAGCAAAAAACATTTCATTAAATTGATCAAAGCCATATTTGCTTTGCAAAATATGATAAATGTAAGACCATTTTTTGCTGAGAGTCTCGGGAATATCCGTGCGTTTTACATACAGACACCAGGCGGTGGCAAAACCAGACAGCGCCAACCAGAACGGCAGCGTTGTAATGGAATGCAACATCATGGCTCCAGCGCCATGAAACTCATGACTCAGTTCACCCAATACATCATGTTGCGGCAAGACAAAAATCGCCTTACCGAAGAAATGGCCAAACGCCATACTATCAACGAAGAAATAACCGATAAACACCGAAGGAATGGCCAGCGCTATTAGAGGCAGCGTCACAACCAGGGGTGATTCATGCAGGTGTTTACGGGTATGTTCATCCATACGCTCTTTGCCATGAAAGACCAGAAAGTACATGCGAAAGGTGTAGAGTGCGGTGACAAAGACACTCAGAACTACCGCCACATAGGCATAACCGGAACCCGGTAGAGTCGATTTGCCAACGGCCTCGATAATAGAATCCTTGGAGAAAAACCCGGAAAACCCGGGCATGCCAATCAATGCCAGCGAGCCCATCAACGAAGTAAACCAGGTGATGGGCATATACTTGCGTAAACCGCCCATCTTGCGCATGTCCTGCTCATGATGCATGGCGATAATCACGGAGCCCGCTGCCAGGAACAGTAACGCTTTAAAAAAAGCATGGGTCATCAGATGGAACATACCAGCCGCATAGGCTGAAGCACCCAGCGCCGCCGTCATGTAACCCAGCTGCGACAAGGTTGAATACGCTATCACGCGTTTAATATCATGCTGCACCACACCCAGCAGACCCATGAACAGCGCTGTCGTGCCGCCAATCACCATGACAAACGTCAGCGCAGTTTCCGATAACTCGAATAATGGCGACATGCGTGCGACCATAAAAATACCTGCCGTCACCATAGTCGCGGCATGAATCAAGGCCGAGATAGGCGTGGGGCCTTCCATTGAATCTGGCAGCCAGACATGCAGGGGTATCTGTGCAGATTTACCCATAGCACCGATGAATAGCAAAATACAAATCAGCGTCGCAACTGACCATGACTGGCCGCCAATGACATCAATCGTCTGTCCATCGAGGATGCTGGCATTGGCAAAGACTTGCGCATAATCCAGGGTGCCAAAATACATAAGTACTGCTGCAATACCCAGCAGGAAACCAAAGTCACCCACACGGTTAACCAGAAAGGCTTTGAGATTGGCATAAATAGCGGTTTCTTTTTTGTACCAGAAACCAATTAATAAATAGGAAATCAGGCCTACAGCTTCCCAACCGAAGAACAACTGCATAAAGTTGTTGGACATCACCAGCATGAGCATGGCAAACGTGAACAGGGAAATATAGCTGAAGAAACGCTTGTAGCCCGGATCGTCATTCATGTAGCCAATAGTATAGATATGCACCATGAGCGAAACAAAACTTACCACCACCATCATCATGGCGGATAGCTTGTCGATCAGAAAACCGATCTCGAAATGCACACCATCACTGACCATCCAGGTATAAACTGTGCCGTTGAAGCTGTCTCCACCATCGATAATTATATGTTTGAACACATACAGGGATAACAGGCAACTGATACCAACACCGAGGGTCGCAACCCAGTGTGCCGCAGTGCGATCAAGCTGGCGTCCAAAAACGCCTGCCAGCACCGCGCCCAACAGCGGTGCAAGTACAATTATTAGATAAATGGTCTGCATAGTTTCCACCGGGCCTACCCTTTCAGTGTATCCAGTTCTTCAACATTGATGCTGCGCCGATTGCGGAACAACACTACCAGAATTGCCAAGCCAATGGCTGCTTCCGCTGCCGCTACCGTGAGGATGAAGAAAACAAACACCTGACCCTCGATATTATTCAGAAAGTGCGAAAAGGCAATAAAGTTCATATTTACTGCCAGCAGCATTAACTCTATCGACATAAGTATAATAATCACATTCTTGCGATTGAGAAAAATACCGGCCACACTGAGTGAAAACAGAATTGCACCAAGAATCAGATAATCAGATAATTCAAGCATCCTATTTCCTCTCCTCTGCCTTCATTTTTACCATTCGAACACGATCATTACGCTTCACCGCGATTTGATCGGCGGGTTTCTGGTGTTTGGTATTAGGCCGTCGACGCAAAGTCAGGGTAATGGCGGCAATAATTGCGACCAACAAAATCACGGCGGCAATTTCAAAGGGGTATACATAATCCGTATACAATACCAACCCCAAGGCCTGTGTATTACTATAGGATGAACCATGCAAGACACTGTGATCGAAAGCGCTACCATGGCCACCAACAACCCAGATCAGCATCCCGGCCATCGTCAAGGCCACTAGAATGCCAAGTGGCAAATAACGAATAAAACCTGCGCGCATGCGTTCGATATTGATATCCAGCATCATGACCACGAACAAAAACAGCACCATCACCGCACCCACGTATACCAGTACCAGCACCATGGCGAGAAACTCCGCCTCAAGCAGGAGCCAGAGCACCGCACAGGCAAAAAATGACAGCACCAGGAACAACGCGGCTTTGACCGGGTTGCGCGCACTGATCACCATGCCGGCACTGGCTATGAGCAGTGCGCTGAAGATATAAAAAATAAATTTTTCTATGCCCATTTCTATCGATTCACTCTGGTTAGCGGTAACGCGCATCCTGTTCACGAGCCCGGGCGATCTGCGCTTCGTACTTATCACCCACTGCCAGTAATTTTTCCTTGGTCATATACAGGTCACTACGTTCCTCACCGTGATATTCAAAAATATGTGTTTCAACAATCGAATCCACCGGGCAGGATTCTTCACAATAACCGCAGAAAATACACTTGGTCAGATCGATATCATACCGTGTGGTACGGCGGGTGCCATCTTCACGTTCTGCCGATTCAATCGTAATCGCCAATGCCGGACAGACCGCTTCACACAGTTTGCAAGCGATACAGCGTTCTTCACCATTAGGATAACGCCGTAGAGCATGCAGCCCGCGAAAACGCGGCGACAACGGAGTGCGCTCTTCCGGATAACGCAGCGTGATCTTGCGCCTGAAAAAATAACGTCCGGTCACGCTCAGACCCTTGAGCAGTTCCAGCAGGAACAGGCTTTTTATAAATTGTACAAAATGCTTCATATTTTCCCTGTCCCTTCTATGCCGGTGCAAACCAGGGTGGCAGCCCTGCAAGAATGGCAATACCGACAACCAGCAGCCAGAAAATGGTTATTGGAATAAAGACCTTCCAGCCCAGACGCATGATCTGATCGTAACGATAACGGGGAAAGGTCGCACGGAACCAAAGGAAGAAAAACAGGAACACTGCAATTTTTATAAAGAACCAGTGGATACCATTGCCCAGTAATAATCCCAGCACCGGTATTTCAAATACCGAATGCGGCAACAACCCGGTAAACGGTGATAACCAGCCACCGAGAAACATCACCGAAGCCAAGCCGGAAATAAGAATCATATTGGCATATTCGGCAAGGAAGAACACTGCAAACGGCATCCCGGAATACTCAACGTGGAAACCAGCTACAATTTCCGATTCACCTTCGGCCACATCAAAGGGGGCACGATTGGTTTCTGCCACACCGGAAATAAAATAAACCACGAACAAGGGAAACAGTGGCCACATATACCAACTGGCAAAACCGTAGCCTTCCTGACCACGCACAATATCACCAAAATTAAGACTGCCGGCCGCCATCAGCACGCCCACCAAGGCAAAGCCCATGGCAATTTCATAGGAGACCATCTGGGCAGCTGAACGCATGGCACCCAACAGCGCGTATTTCGAGTTCGACGACCACCCTGCGATGATCACACCATAAACACCGATTGACGTAACCGCCAGCACATAAAGCAGCCCGGCATTGACATTTGCCAGTACCATTTGCGCATCAAAAGGAATCACCGCCCACGCGGCAAGTGCAGGACCAATCAATAGCAACGGAGCCAGCAAAAATAAAAATTTACTGGCCTTAGCCGGAATAATGATTTCCTTGAATATCAGCTTCATTGCATCCGCAATGGGTTGTAGGCTACCGTTCCAACCTACCCGAGTCGGTCCCAGCCGAACCTGCATGGCACCAATAATTTTACGCTCGGCATAGGTTAAATAGGCAACTGCCAGCATCAACGGCAAGACAATCACCACGATCTTGATAAGGATCGTAATTATTGTCACCCACCCAGAGGGCAGGAAACTTAATAGCGATGTTATCCACTCAATCATGCTTTGTGCTTGCCTTGTCTAGATTCAGTTTTCATCAGTTTGACCAACCTTCACTTATGTAACTCGATAGCACCATACGCTGCGCCCAGCGCCGAGGTTTCTTTTAGCGCAACCGGAATCATCACGCAGTCATTCGGTATCAACTCATCGATCACCACCGGCAGGCTCACGCTGCAACTGCCCTGCACTGCCTGTACATACTCACCATCGGCAACATCCGCCCGCAATGCTGTATCTGCATTAATATAAATCGCGGCGGCAATCGCATCACAGGTATCCTGCAACGGCTGTGCGCGACGCACCAGCATATCGATGGCATACATGGGTAAGTGACCTATACGCTGCAAACCGATATCGTCCATCTGCAAACTGGGGCAACGCCAGGCCGTAGAAGCTGAAAGATCGAGATTCTCACAACGGGCCTTGAGTTCATCCCGTACCTCTTCCGAAGATAAATAGTCAAAACCATCTAGTTCGAAGAGGTTGCCCAGCACCCGTAATACTTTCCAGGCCGGTCGCGCCTCGGCTATCGGGGCACAACTGCCGTTAAAACTCTGCCAGTCCCCGGCACCGTTGACAAAGGTGCCCGAGGTTTCTGCAAAGGCTGCAATCGGCAACAACACATCAGCCGAAGCCTTCATGTTTTCGCTCACATAACTGGTCATGCTGATGACAAAATCAGCATGGCGCACCATATCGTGGGCAGCGCTGGCATTCGCGCAGTCAAGTTCCGGTTCCACATTCAACAATACACAGGCCATCAGATGTTTAGCCAGTACGGCGGTGCCATCATTGTCTACCGCCGCGCCAGCCGATCCTTGATGCGGTAGCGCACCCGCCAGCCAGGCACCTAGCGCATTGGCTCCTTCGCTCAGATATCCCAGGCTGGCCCCGGTAGCCTCGGCAATAAACCCGGCCAGCGCACGTATACCGGCCAACTCATTTTGATTCATGGCCTGGGTTCCAATCAAAACTGCGGCCTTTTCTGCATTTTGCAGATGATTTGCCATAGCCCGATGCGTATCGTTAATCTCCACCGCCAGCAACATGGCTGATAGTCCCTCTGGCGTTTCAATACTGCTAGTTTCCAGCAACACTTTACATATTGCCGCCAGTGAATGCAGCATCTGCGCCGGTGAGACCACCAGGGTTTCAGCCAGCGGGAAATTAAAATCGTAATCCAGCGCATTGATGACCATAATATTTGCGCCTTTGAGCGCAGCCTTACGCAGACGGTGGGCAGCAATGGGCTGATCCTTGCGAACACAGGAACCAATTAATAACGCAGCATTCAGATCGTCCAGTTCTGCCACCGGCAAACCCAGCAATGGATACGCTCCGCCTGTTGCATCGCTGCTGAAATCCTGCTGACGCAGACGATGCTCAATGTTGTCACAACCTATGCCACGCATCAGTTTTTGCAACAGGTACATTTCTTCCAGTGTACTGGAAGGCGAAACCAGCGCACCAAGATGCCGAGCATCATGTTTGTCGATTACGGCCTTGAGGCCATCGGCGGCATAAGTTAATGCCGTTGACCAATCTACTATTTTCCAGTCATCACCCTGCTTGATCATCGGCTGTGTCAGACGTTCATCACTGTCCAGGGCGCTGTAACTGAAACGATCCCGATCGGAAAGCCAGCATTCATTGAGCTTTTCATTTTCGCGCGGCAGTACTCGCATAACCTTATTGCGCCGCACCTGAATACCAATATTGGAGCCGATGCAGTCATGGCTGGCAATGCCATCGATGGAAATATTTTCCCATGCCCGACCATTATAATGATAGGGTTTCGAGGTCAGCGCGCCCACCGGACAAAGATCGATCACGTTGCCTGACATTTCAGAATTAACCGCACGTTCGACATAGGTGCCAATACGCATGTGTTCGCCACGTCCGGTTGCCCCCAGTTCCATCATACCGGCAATTTCCTGGCCAAAGCGAATACAGCGGGTACAGTGAATGCAGCGCGTCATTTCTGTGGCAATCAGCGGGCCAATGTCCTTGTCCTGTAGAATACGCTTGGCTTCATGATAACGTCCTCTATCTGAACCAAAGCCTGTCGCAATATCCTGCAGTTCACACTCCCCCCCCTGGTCACAAATGGGGCAGTCCAGCGGATGATTGATCAGCAAAAATTCCATCACACCTTTCTGCGCATCCAGCGCTTTGCCTGAATGCGTCTGGATTTTCATACCATCGGTTACCGGAGTGGCACAGGCTGGTACAGGCTTGGGCATTTTCTCGATATCTACCAGACACATGCGGCAATTGGCGGCAACCGACAGTTTGCGGTGATAACAAAAACGCGGGATCGTCATACCGGCGTTATCAGCGGCTTCGATGACCATGGTTCCCTGTGGAACCTGGAGCTTCTTGCCGTTAATTTCGATATTGACCATCTGTTTCGTTACCTGTTTATTCACGTTCGTCTGAAATCAGACCATGCACTTGCCGTGGTCGATGTGATACTGGAATTCTTCACGATAGTGCTTGATAAAACTCTGCACCGGCATGGCAGCAGCATCACCCAGGGCGCAAATGGTGCGTCCGCGAATATTTCCAGCTACATTATTCAGCAGATCCAGATCTTCCTGCCGACCCTGACCGTGCTCGACGCGATGCATCACTTTCGCCAGCCAGCCCGTGCCTTCGCGGCAGGGCGTACACTGGCCACAGGATTCTTCTGCGTAAAAATGCGACAAACGCGCCAGCACTTTAACCATACAGGTGGTTTCATCCATAACGATCACCGAGCCTGCACCCAGCATCGAACCCGCTTTGGAAATGGAATCATAATCCATATCGGTTTGCATCATGATCTCGGCAGGCAATATCGGTGTGGAAGAACCACCCGGTATCACGGCCTTAAGCTTATGGCCTTTACGTACGCCACCGGCCATCTCCAGCAGTTCGGCAAAGGGGAGCCCCATTGGCACTTCAAAATTCCCCGGATTGTTGACATGGCCGGAAACACTGAACAATTTAGTGCCACCATTGTTCGGCTTGCCCATATCCAGAAACCATTGCCCACCTTTCGCCAGAATCACGGGGACTGAGGCCAGGGTTTCCGTATTATTAATGGTTGTCGGCCGACCATACAAGCCAAAACCGGCCGGGAACGGCGGCTTGAATCGGGGCTGGCCCTTCTTGCCTTCAATAGATTCCAGTAGTGCGGTTTCCTCACCACAAACATAGGCACCACCACCATAGTGGGCGTTTAAATCAAAATTAAAACCAGAGTTAAATATATTACTGCCGAGCAAACCTTCGGCTCGAGCTTCTTCAAGCGCCGCTTCAAAACGTTTAATGGGTTCGGCAAACTCACCACGAATATAGTTGTACCCTTTCGATGCGCCGATACAATAGCCTGCAATGAGCATACCTTCGATCAACTGATGTGGATTATAACGCAGGATATCGCGATCCTTGCAGGTACCTGGCTCGCCTTCGTCAGAATTGCAGACAATGTACTTCTGCCCTTCAGCATTGCGTGGCATGAAACTCCATTTAAGCCCCGTCGGAAAGCCTGCACCACCCCGCCCTCGTAAAGCCGAGAGTTTAAGTTCTTCTATCAGTTCATTAACCGGGGTTTGTTCCGTTAATATCTTTTTGATGACCTCATAGCCACCCACGCTACGATAACTATCCAGCGTCCAGGGCTTATCCAGATGCCGGGTACGGAAGCAAACTTCATTAGTCATGCACGGCCTCCGTTGAAAATCTTTACGTTGAAGAATACTGTATGCATGATCACTCAAGCCCGTCCAGAATTTCATCCACCGTCTCAGGCGTCAGGTTACCGTGATACTGATCGGCAATCTGGAACATGGGTGCCTCGACACAAGCACCGAGACATTCGACCTCTTTCAAGGTGAAACGACCATCGTTAGTCGTTTCGCCCAGCTCAATCCCCAACCGTTTTCTCAGATGGGCGACAATCTCGTCTGAACCACGCAGCATGCAGGAAATATTGGTGCAAACGCAGATCTTATGTTTGCCCACGGTTTCCCGTTCGTACATAGTGTAGAAGGTCGCCACTTCATAAACCGCAATCGATGGCATTTGCAGATATTCCGCTACTGCATCTTTCAGATCATTACTCAGATAGCCCTTGTTCTGATCCTGCACGATACGTAATGCAGCCATGACTGCGGAGCGTTTGTGTTCGGGCGGATATTTGGCTATCCAGCGATCAATTTCGGCACAGGAAGCCTCGCTTATCAGCCCCCGTTTGCTTTGCGTTTTTTTCTGCTCTGCCATCACCGATCAATCTCTCCAAAGACAATGTCCATGGTGCCGATTATGGCTACCACGTCCGAGATCATGTGTCCCTGGGTCATCTCATGCATGGCCGAAAGATGAGCAAAACCCGGAGCACGAATTTTCAGACGATAGGGTTTGTTAGCGCCGTCAGATACCAGATAGATACCAAACTCTCCCTTGGGGTGCTCGATCGCGGTATAAACCTCACCAGCAGGGATTGAATAACCTTCGCTAAAGAGTTTAAAGTGATGAATCAGGGATTCCATATCGGTTTTCATATGTTCCCGTGATGGCGGCGTAATCTTGTGATCATCCAGCATCACCGGCCCTGGATGTTTGCGTAACCAGTCTATGCATTGCTTGATAATACGGTTCGACTGGCGCATTTCTTCAACCCGCACCAGGTAACGATCATAGCAATCACCATGGGTGCCGACGGGAATATCGAAATCGAGCTTGTCGTAAACTTCATAGGGTTGCTTCTTGCGCAGATCCCATTCTATTCCTGAGCCGCGCAACATCGGCCCGGTCAGCCCCAACTGTTTGGCGCGTTGCGGGGTAACGATGCCAATATCAACCGTGCGTTGCTTCCAGATACGGTTATCAGTCAGCAGGGTTTCATACTCATCCACGTAGGTGGGAAAACGGTTACAGAAATCTTCAATGAAATCCAACAGTGAACCGCTACGGGCTTCATTCATCCGCGCAGTTTCGGTTTCATTTTTATATTTGCTGGGTTTGTACTGCGGCATGCTGTCCGGCAAGTCACGATAGACCCCACCAGGACGATAGTAGGCGGCATGCATGCGTGCGCCGGAAACCGCCTCATACATATCCATGAGATCTTCACGCTCACGAAAACAGTAGAGGAACATGGTCATCGCGCCGACATCCAGCGCATGTGCGCCCAGTTGGAAGATGTGATTCAGCAGGCGCGTGATTTCGTCATACATCACCCGGATGTATTGGGCACGCTCGGGAGCTTCAATGCCCAGCATTTTTTCCAATGCCAGTACATAGCCGTGTTCATTACATATCATGGAAACATAATCGAGACGATCCATGTAAGGAATGCTCTGATTATAAGGTTTGCTTTCAGCCAGTTTTTCAGTGCCGCGATGTAACAGACCGATATGCGGGTCAGCGCGCTGCACGACCTCACCGTCCAGTTCCAGTACCAGACGTAATACGCCATGAGCCGCCGGATGCTGGGGACCAAAATTCAGTGTGTAATTATGAAACTCAGGCATCGATTTGATCCCCCGCCGGTTTGTCCCGTCCTTCATAACGGAAGTCATCGCGAATAATGCGAGGCTGATTAATGCGCGGCTCGATACTGACCGGCTCATAGACAACACGTTGCTTATCGGGATCGTAACGCATTTCCACCTGACCCGAGAGAGGGAAATCCTTACGGAAGGGATGGCCGATAAAACCATAGTCAGTCAGGATGCGACGCAGATCAGGATGGCCTTCAAAAATAATGCCGAACAGATCAAACGCTTCGCGTTCATACCAGTTGGCACAATTCCAGATATCAATCACCGAAGCCACCATCGGCAGTTCACCATCAAGCAGGGTTTTTACCCGAATGCGGCGATTATTACTGACTGACAATAAATGATAGACCACGGCAAAACGCGGGCCAGTCCAACTGGGTTCACTATGCTCATCTTTACCATAATGCAGGTAATCTACGCCGCAAACATCCATCAGTTGGTCATACCTGAAGCTGTCTGCATCCCGCAGTTCCCGGCAAACTTCCAGTAACTGTGTTTTAGCAACCGTGACAGTCAATTCGCCATTCTGCACCTGACAGTCTTCAATCCTGTCCTCGAAATGCTCGCGCACTTTGTCGGCTAAATCATCGTAATATGCGGACATATAATCGGACTCGAATTATCGGGCTATCGTGTTGGTTCGGCGGATCTTGTTCTGCAACTGCATAACGCCGTAGATCAAGGCTTCCGCAGTAGGCGGACAACCCGGCACATAGATATCAACAGGCACCACACGGTCGCAACCGCGCACCACCGCGTAAGAATAATGGTAATAACCACCACCATTGGCGCAGGAACCCATGGAAATTACCCACCGCGGTTCGGCCATCTGGTCATAAACCTTGCGCAAAGCCGGTGCCATTTTGTTACACAGGGTACCGGCAACAATCATTACATCGGACTGGCGCGGTGTGCCCCGGAAAATACCGGCACCAAAACGATCCAGATCATAGCGCGCAGTGGCGGAGTGCATCATTTCTACCGCACAACAGGCCAGACCAAACGTCATCGGCCAAAGCGAGCCAGTGCGCGCCCAGTTGATCAGCTTGTCTGCATTGGTTGTGACAAAGCCTTCGTTTAAAATCCCTTCTATTCCCACTCCAGGGCTCCTTTTTTCCATTCGTAAATAAAGCCGACAACGAGAATACCGAGGAAGACCACCATGGAAGCATAGCCAAACACGCCGATTTCTTTCAGCACCACGGCCCAGGGAAACAGAAATGCAATTTCAAGATCAAAAATAATAAACAGGATGGCAACCAGATAGTAGCGCACATCAAATTTCATTCGCGCATCTTCAAAAGCTTCAAAACCACATTCATAAGGAGAAAGCTTTTCATCATCCGGACGATGGGGACCCATAACAAAACCCAGGGCAATCATGACACCACCGACAACGACACCCACGATGATGAAAATGAGTACCGGGAGGTAATTCTCTAACATGGATTCACAGTCCCTTCAGCTAAGGTAAACAGTAATTTCTGTTTTAACGTTATTAACTTCATTACGACGTATTGTTAACGTATTCTTATTACTTTCAGGAGCTTGCAGTCTAGGCCAGTAATTCCATAAGTGCAAGCTAAAGTAACCCGGTTATGTCTTATTATTTCAATACGTTATCTCAACTGTCGGAATAAGCCAGACTGACAAAAAAGGTGCTTTTCCGGTTATGCTCGATAACGCGACATGCGTATATTAAAGAACTACTCTTTAACATTATGCTAAATTACAACGATTATTATTACACCCGCATGCGCTCGGACAGTAGCAGGTAAAAAGAGTGTGAAAACAAGTCAATATGGTGCCGAAGGCCGGACTCGAACCGGCACAGCTTACGCCACTACCCCCTCAAGATAGCGTGTCTACCAATTCCACCACTTCGGCAATATTCCGGGGTTTACTGAGGAAACAATTAAAAGACTACTTGCTAACGGGAACTTCGTTACCCGGCGTATTAGCCGCAGGGGCTGTAGTCGGTGCTACTTGAGGCACGCCGACATCTGCCGGCTTCGGTGCAGGCTGTTTAATTCCACTGGTCTGACTGGTATGAATATCCACTATACTTTCCTGCTTGGAACGATTCGCCGCCAAGGTAAACAAGGTCAGACTAGTAATAAAAAACAGCGTTGCCAGTACGGCAGTAGTACGCGTCAGGAATGAAGCCGAACCCTGGCTGCCAAAAACCGTTCCGGAAGCGCCACTACCAAAGGCAGCACCGGCATCAGCACCCTTGCCCTGCTGCACCAGCACCAGCGCAATCAAGGCGCTAGCAATCAATACGTGAATGACCAATATAATGTTATACAGCATAATAAATTCTTGAATGTAGGTTGGTGTAAATCTGTTCCCGGGTTTCGCTTCGCTCGACCCGACTATGCTAGTTTATCAGGATGCTCGGTATTTGTCGTGATCCTGATGATTAGCGTGAGCTAACCCGCAGCTCGACCAATAGCGAGAAAATCATCGGCTTTCAGGGATGCACCGCCAATCAGGCCACCGTCGATGTCGGCCATCGCCAACAGCTCTGCAGCATTCGCGGGATTCATACTACCGCCGTAAAGAATCTGCACCTTGTCGGCCACGGCGGCATCAAGCGTCGCTAGTTTAGCACGAATAAAGGCATGCACTGCCTGTGCCTGATCCGGCGAGGCGGTTTTTCCTGTACCAATCGCCCAAACCGGCTCATAGGCAATCACGCCATCGGTCAGCGCGGCCACACCTTCGAGTGCAATCAGCGCATCAATTTGCCGGGCAACAACATCTTCAGTAACATTCGATTCACGCTCTTTCAGGCTCTCACCCACGCAAAAAACAGGCTTCAGGCCGGCCTTGCGTGCAACAGCAAATTTCTGTGCCACCAAAGCATCATCTTCACCATACAGGCTGCGGCGTTCGGAATGGCCGACGATGACATATTTACAGGCAAAATCCAGCAACATGGCAGCAGATACTTCACCGGTAAACGCGCCCTTTTCCTCGGTACTGAGATTCTGTGCACCCCAGCTTAGGCTACTACCCGTTAACTGTTCCTGCACATCGGCAAGATAGGGAAACGGTGAACAAACGGCCAGTTCGGCCGATTTGACTTCGCTGGCACAGGCCTTGATACCATTCAACAGTTCACGAATGCTGCTACGCGAACCATTCATTTTCCAGTTACCCGCTATCAGTACCTGACGCATTTATTTCTCCCGAATCCCGTATGACCGAAGTCTAAAAATAGCGCGAAAGCTTAACGTTACAGTGCCAATAAATCAATGAAAAACCACCATTTTACGCCAATCAGGCAAAGCAAGAGCATATTAGCTCCCTTGACACACCAAAGCAGAGTGTAAGCTATCATCCCTATTCGCAATCTTGCGTTCCGTCTCATGCCAACTTTGCTCGTTGTGTCAGGCGTGACGAAAGCCTCACTTCCGATTCTATGGGCGATGAGTAAGAGCCTTCGACAGGGCTCTCCTGAGCAAAGAAAGACGGAGGGCTTCCTTCGACAGGCTCAGGACGAACGGTTGTTGTGGTCAAGTACTGGTATTTGGAATAAAACTATTTAGACGCCGCAAGAACCTGTGTCCCAGCGGAAATAACGGGCATGAATTTTTTTATGCAGCAACACCCCCAGGTAAATACCAATCAGCGTAAAGATCGCTGCCAGTTTTCCGGAGCCCAGTTGTACAAAAACTATACCCGGACAGGCTCCTGAAACAGCCCATCCAAAACCGAATAACATACTGCCGGGAATGGTTCCTGGCTGAAAAATTTTATGCTGTTTTGGAATTTTTTTTGAAAACAACATGAGTACCAACATCGACAGCAGCGCGCCACCTAAAAACGAATACAGCATGCGCAGATCTTTTAAAATAAACATCCGGTGTAATTGATCATAATCAGCAAAACCGATGCGTGCGATCACAAAGCCCAAAACCAGCCCCATAAAAGCATAAAAAAAATACTGTTTAGTCATGACGGCCTCAGTTTAATGTTGCCTGCATCAAAAATGATAATACTATAGCGCTAAACAAAAAGGTTATAGTGGCCACCAAGCTGGCAGGAATCAGCCTGGCACAGCCGCTCAGTCCGTGACCCGAGGTGCAGCCACCTGCCATTTGCGTACCAAACCCAACCATAATCCCGCCAAGCAACAAAGCCAGCCAAACCTTCCACTCAGCACCAAATATTTGTGAATGAATGGGACTCAATGTCAACTCAAACTTGAACGTGCCGGACGTTATCGCAGCAAGAAAACCACCGACAAACATGAACAATAGAAAAACAAAATGCAGCGTCCAGGGAGTATACTGCACCCCTTTTTTTACAGGCTGACCTGAAACTTCGGTGTCAGGCTCGGCATTGAGTTCCTGCAAGGATTCTTCACCAAACTCAGCCAGCGTTTCCGCCAGCAGAGCATCATCCATGCCACTCCTATCTTCGGCTAGTGACTTTATTTCGGCGCTACGTTCCCGATCAGCTCTCCAGCCCACCACCTTTGCCCAACTACCGGAAACGCCCAACAAACGTCCCAGTAGAAGAAAATTCAAGACGCTAATAGACGCCAAACCAATAGCGCCCCACCACCAGGGCCAATATTCCACGTTGATCACTCCTTACATTTCAGACACCGACATCCTTTATCGAAGCTTCAGATAAAGGGATTGTGCCTCCTGAAAAAACCTGTCATCCATGAACTGGAAACCGCTGATTCTTTGCCGGGAACTTTAGGCTGAATCTCATAGTCCTCTACTGTCATGCTTGAACGTGCCTGCTCAATGATACTGACACAATTCTCAAAGCCTGAGCGCAGCGCAATATCCAATGCGGTTTCCCCTTTAGTATTCATCGCATAGGGATTACAGCCATGTTCCAGCATAAGTTGAACCAGTTCAACATTGCCCACAGAGGCTGATGCCATCAAGGGTGTCATACCATCACTGCTCATCACGCGCTCTGAAGGAAGACCTGTTTTTAACATGGATTTCACCATCGGTACACGCTGTTTGAGAATAGCATTGAATAACGCTGCCGCAGATATCTGCTCCTTGCTACGTTGTTTTACCCGCCGTCCGTTTGGCAAAAGCGCCAGTGGTACAGACTTGCCTTCAAGCGCAAGCTGGTAACGCGCACATTTTTTAAAGTCTGCCACGCAATAACGCTGCTTCCATAGCCGTAAGGATGGCTCCATAGCAAACTGCGCATACAACTGACAATCTTTACTGTGACTACAATCCACATTAATTTCCTTTTACCCATGACCCGAAACCTAAAACCTGTCCCATCTATGACTATCGACAGTATCAGAACAGACTTTAAAAGCATACTCAAAGTAGCTTGATTTATGCAAGTAGAATAAAGCTAATGGCGCTAACTATTTATAATTTTATACCCATTAGAAAATACTGATTTTCTAATGCAGGGGCAGGTTGAAATCGGCGAGGATGAAACTATCAGGGTTCCATTAACCCCTGAATATCTTTCAGCTTACGCACCCACGGCGACCATTTGCGCAAATCCTTTGGTAAACTTGCAATGGCAGCATTGGCTTCCAATGCGGTAGGATAAGCACCATAGACAAGTGAATACCACTCTTCACCCTGACGCTGAGTAACATAGTAACCCGCCGTCCCTTGCAACTGGTTCTCATTATAATATTTTTCAATCAATTTTTGATTGGTGCTGCTTGCAAGTTGCAAGGTATAGTAACCCGCATTCTGAGATCGTATCCACCCCTGCGGCGTCTGCACTACCAGCGACCGCTGCCCGTTGGCAGGCTTAATTGTCAGCAGGCTTAAATTACAGGCATCGATCAGCTTGTAGTGTGCGGCTTTTTCAAACAATGTCCTGGCTCCGGCAAGGTCAGCGGGTACGCCCATGCCTTTTTGTGCCATAAGGCCGAGATTAAAAAGGGCAACCGGATCATTGGTCTGTGCCTGTTTGGTGTATAACAGATGGGCGCGAATATAATTGCCATTTTGCAAAGCTTCAGCTGCATCTGAAAGCGTGTCAGCATAAAGAGAATGCATAACAAACAAATTGGCAAAAAAAATGAGCATAAGTCGGGAGATACGAGACATTTTATTTTTACACATATTCAATTCCATAAAGGTAATCCATGCAAACCTGGAAATGGCACACAATCCTGGTACTGTCACTCATACATATTCCCGATTTTGTTTCAGATCATGCGCGAGCACAAGGGAAAGCCACTCATACAATAAAACATTTGCCTGATACTTCTCATCTTTTAGCATCATATTCCTGTTAGGGTAACAATAGTGGGGTTGCAGATGCCCTATTCCCTCATACCCTGTGACTTCAACCATCTGCGCATCATAATAAATCCTGATTTTCATAACCAGTTCCCGCATACAGTTTTCAGGCAGGCGTAACTTTTGACGAAATTCCAGCATATGAGTATAACGACAACGCTCAAGTACGTGAATGCTGAAACGCATACCGGCTTGTTCAGGAATAAACTCAAAGTGATCCGTTATTTCAGGATCGGGGAAGATTGAATGAAGAAGCACAAAGTTTTTTTCATACACCCACATCGGAGTGCGAGAACGCTGTGCCTGTATGGTATGTGTCACACCCGTATACCTGTGATTCGTAACGCTCGTGTCAATAGATGGGTTAATACTAATATAATCGAAAACGGCAATGAAGGGTGAAATAAAAATAAAGATCTAAATAACTATTCCCAAAAGCACTCAGTCATTCCTGTAAAACGTGGTCTGGGGGGAAAGAGCAGGAACTACCGAAGGGAATCAAAACCATAACGATTAATCGTTGCACGAGTATTTGCATGTATTTTATCCGCCCCCCCCCTGGCAAACCAAATCAGAGCGTAAACCATCATCCTTGTTCGCAATCTGGCGTTTTCGTCTCATGCCAGTTTTGCTCGTCGTAATCGGCGAGGCTAAGGCCTCACTTTCAGGTGGTTCCATGACACGTATGAGCAGGAGCCGGGCCTCGCAGCAGAGGAGCCGGGGCTTTAGCCCCGCGGGCTATACGGTTTAAAAAAGCTGCACCACAGTGCGAAATCATTGGGCGGGGTAGCGGTACAGAAATGAACATGAACAGTTATCCGAAACATTCACCGATCCCCACGCTTTTGCATGGAAACCAGCAATCTTTGTCACGAATAGTCCTTTTGTGGTGAATAATTGCTCAGAATTTAAGTATGGATTCCAGCCGCGCTAGATCGTTGACCACTTTCCATCTGCCTCCGCCTGACACCACCTTTTTCTGCCATCTTGCCAGGCGGTTAAGGTACTTGCGTGGATCAATATTATCACTACGTAATTTGGTCACATTCAGAGCGACAACAGAAACACCTTTCAAATGCAAGGGTATGTTCCGTATATACCCCTTTTTCAAATCTTCTTTCAGATCTGAAAAAATCAGAATTAAATTGTGTCCGGCACCCACTTCATTCAGATATTCGATCGCCTGCAACATCCCGCCAGTAATATCAGTGTGCGCACTGCCTCTGACATTTTTAACAAAGCGGGTGATCTTGTCCTTGAATTCCCGCTTTTGCTGGTTTGCCATACTCGGACGATCGGCGAATGTTATGCTGTCAATAATATTCTTCTCACTGAAACTGGCCGTATCAACTCGCGCAACGACAAAAGTATCACCCGGATTAAGATTGGAAAGAATAAAATTAATGATTCTTTGTGCCTGTTTCAGTTGTTTTGTGTACGTGCCGGATGTATCCATCAACATATAGACTGCACGCGTATTTGGAACGTTCTTCCTGGAGCAGCTGGCTATCGAAACCAGGATGGCCAGTAGAATAAATGTAAAAACAGGAAGTTTTAATTTAAGCATCATGACCTCGACAGAGAACCATACTGAACATCATCTGTACCTTCCTTTTCATTTTCTTTTTTAGCGCCCGGCTCTTTCTGTTTGGATCGGAATTGACGCTCGACCCACAAGGGCCCGAAAATAAACAGGTCATAAAAATTAACCAGCATGTCACCCGAGAATCGGGCAATATTTCCTGTCACGCGCAGTAACCAGATCAAGCTGCGCAATAAGGCCACCACGACAACCCCCATTACCGTGCGCAGGGAATGAACAAAGGATTCCATCGGGATTGCAATGAAGGTCAGAGCGAAAGGCAGGATAAAGCCCATCCCCATTTGTGCTGCGGTAGTAATCCAGAGATAGGAGCTTGCAATCACCTCAACCTTATCCCCTCGTAGCAGCGCACGGGTTGCCGCAGCATCCTGCATCAGAAGCTCTCGCATGTAAGCCAGACCCGCCTCAACACAGGCCAGGGTCAACAAAATCCCGAAGGTGATCCAGATCATTTTGACCCGCAACTTGTCATTCAGTGCGCCAATAAGTGGAAACAAACGCGTAATACGCAAGGATTCCATCAGGAATAATCCCATGGCTATTTCCACCAGGATGATAACCAGTGCTGCAATTTGAGAGGTTTTAAAGCCCATCAACTGACTGGTACCACCTACCATCTCTGACATAGGACGGGCAATCAGATTGAAATTGATCATTGCCCCACCTACCGCTATGGCCAGCACAAAGGCGGCGATAAAAAACTGGGTAAGAGAAGACGATGACAAATGCTGCACGGCTCGTTTAGAACCTGCCTGGATATTCTCATATTCATCCATATGCCGATCAATGCTGATGGAACGCAAGAGCAGACTATTGATATTTTTATCAACTTGGGCAAGCGTCCGGGAAACTTTTCGCCAGTGTGGCATCATGTTACTTAAAAGCTGATGACGTTTATGGCTGGTTTTGCGATATTCATCCGTTGCCCGGACATTAGCCTTAATCATGGATTGATGAATATCTTCCAGCACATGCCCAACCATAGTATCGGCCTTGCTACCCGGTATTTTCGCAACCGCCTCGACAGCTTTTGTCCAGCCCGGAGGTGCGGGTGGCACATCGGTGCTTTCCTGGTAATCCTCATTGATTTGGGTGATTCTTTCACTCAGCAGGCGATGTAGTGCGGGATACTCAGACAAATCTTTCTGTACCGTATCGTTGATACGTTCAAACTCACGTTCAATGATGTGTTCGGTCGCTTCCCGTCCCTGCGTCAACAATACCTCGGTATTGCGTTCAAGCATTCTTTTTTCTGCCTGGCGTACCGATTGTGCCGTTAGACGCAGGGCATTGTGAATAATCCGGGTAAAGGAATAAATGGCCTTGTGCGCATGAATACGGGCAACATAAAAAACCAGGGTAAGGATAAAAAACCAGGCAAAACCCGACATAACCGGACTCTGAAAAAGCATGAACACATCATTAAAGGACATCGCTATCTCCTTACGCTATATAGGCTACCTCGCCATGACGCGACATTTTCGAATCGGCCTCGGCAAAGCACGGCATACGTCATGTATTAATCGTTGAATATGCATCTGTATGTATTTTATCTCCCCACCTCCCTCCCGAAGAGAGAGGCTGGTACAAATACTTATGCAACGATTAATATAGGTAACAAAAAAATACCTGATTATTATCTCTAAATAATGAAGATATGAACGCCTAGCGGTTCACATAATATTATTAAAAAACATGCATACAAGCGAACATTGACTTGCAAACAGTATAGCTGAATATATCGTTTACTCATGCACGGTGATGCATTGAGAAAATATTTATTTGTGAAATGTGATGACCGCCCATTTAGAATCAATCCTGATTCTATGGCGTTTGTCTGCATTGACACGGTAAGTGGCCACACCATACCCACGCGGGAGACTAGATAACGTTATTAACTCTTTTCTTGTAATTGTTTACGAATACGCAAATGTGCCTGACCCAGTAACTGACTGATGCGTGATTCACTTACCCCCAGAATTTCACCTATCTCACGTAGATTAAATTCTTCATCATAATAGAGGCTAACCACCAGCTTTTCGCGTTCGGGTAAGGCATTGATCGCGGCTGCCAGATGTTTTTTAAACTCATCCTGTTCGATATTTTCCTGAGGATCGGCAACATCGGACTGAAAACTGTCGGTAACGTACTCTTCCGCCGTACCAAGATCAATAAAATTCAGGATACGACAGGCATTGATTTCCTGCATGGTATGGTAATACTCATCCAGCGAAATTCCCAACTCATGAGCTACCTCACTGGCGCGCGCCGCATGCCCTCTTTTACCCTCAATACGGTTCACTACCGTCATCACATCGCGTGCTTTTCGATGCAATGACTTGGGTGCCCAGTCATTGCGCCGCAGTTCATCCAGCATGGAACCACGAATACGAATTGTGGCATAGGTTTCAAAACTTGCGCCCTGTGAGGCATCATAGTGCTGTGCCGCATCCAGCAGCCCCAGCATCCCCACCTGGATGAGATCATCCACGACTACGCAGGCAGGCAGTCGCGCAATCAGATGATAGGCGATGCGTTGCACCAGTCCGGAATAACTGTTAACCAGTTCTTCCGATTCGCTTGACTTGCAAACCGTATACATAAAGACCTTCAATTTCCTGCCAATGGCAGAGGGTTACGAGTAATCAATCGACAGATGGGAGGGTTTCTTTAGCCTCTGGAAGTAATTCTTTTGCAGATTACCGGTAAAAAAACCACCCATAACTCACTCTCAGGCATAAGCATCCAGCATGCCAATACCCCGTCGTGGCGTGATGGGTGCGATCGCCTCCAGACGGTCGTTTTCAGTTTCATTATTGGCCATAATATTCGTGGATCGGGCATTTTCATTGGCCTGCTGCCCCTGACTAAAGGAGTGCTGTGACACGTTCACATCACCTAATGAGAGGCCGATATTGCCCATCATTTCGCGCAAACGTGGGACAGCCGATTCCAGCGCATCCCGCACCTGCTGATTTGGCGCGGTAAAAACAACACTGGCATGATCCTTATGTAACTGGATATGAACATCCAGCCTGCCCAATTCGGGCGGATCCAGACGAATGTCAGCAGACTGGATATGATGCCCGACCATCCACTGCAAACGATCGCCCACGGCCTGATTCCAACCCGGATGCTGTGACGGCACATTCAATGCCGGGGGCGACTGGCCTGGCATGACATCTGTTTTTGTCACGTCCCCGGTAGAAAGGCTCGCCATATTCAAGCTGTTATGTGCCGATGAGGCCGGTAACGATGGCGGGTTGACGACATCGGTTGCTCCCCCCTTCTGCTTGAGCAGGGGGCCAATGGGGGGAAGGCTGCTCTTGTTGTTCATCACGCTCTGCATCAGTTGTTGCTGCTGACGAGTCGTCAGTACCTCATCCATATTCAAGCTGTCATTGGCGTTGGCATCAGGATTGGTGTTGGTATTAGCGCTGGCGTTAGCGTTAGCATTGACACCGGTATTGGCCTTGAGGTTGAGCGCGGCACTATCTGTGACATCGCCACCAGCGCTGGTGGCGGCCGCCAAGGATTTTATCGCTGTTGCCTGCTCGGCTACCTGTGGGTTGCTGACAGCATTATTCTGAATCTGGAATATGGCAAGCGGGATCATGGCCGGGTTTGTCGGGCTTACCTGGTTTGCCGGGGTTGCCGCATCTGACGGCGAATCATTGCCGGACTCCGAGTCCTGTTTTGCAGATTTTAATTGTGCCTTCATCAATTTGGTGAACCCACCACTGCCGTCAGCAGACTCTGTATCCGCTGTTCCATTTGTATCGGTATTCACGGCTTCCTTGCCCTGACTGGGCGGCGGCGCTGTGCTTGCCGTAATAGGCATGGATTCTGACATGATTCCTCACATTCATGTTGATGTTCCTGTGAGAATGAAATGCAAGGCACATGCCAGTTGCAGGCAATATGATTTACTCTTCGCCGCTGGCCAGTTTCTCGGCAAAAGCGTGAGGATCAATCAGGGCGCACATGTGTTCAATCACGGTTCCCAGCAACCACTTGCGCCGGGTGCGTTCGCTGCGCCAGCGTACTTTCTCATGTTGCAGGGTAATCACTTCTTCGACGGAGTCCACGGCCAAGCCCCAGCGTCCTTCGTCTATTAGCACGATGCGGGTGATCCTGTCGCGTGGCTCCGCTACGGCCAGTGATTTCAACTTGTCGGGGGGGAAAACCAGACTGGCGGTTTCCACCACAGGGATACGCTGTCCCATATGTTGCAGAATGCCCAGATAGAACTCGGCATGGCCGGGCATTTCGGCCAGATCATCTTTCCATTCCAGCACGCCGTTGAGGCCATCCAGCGGCACGGCCAGCGTTAGCCCTGCAACTTTGAATAACATGACCTCAAATTCATTCTCCCGACCTGAAGCCGCATCCATCACCGCCTCTTCCTGCACAACGTCAAATACGCTTTGCTCGACTACCGGAGTGACCGGCTCGGCTTCGGCAATTGTCGGGGTGAGGATTTCCTTAATGGGCGGAACAGGCGTGGCGGAAGGGATCTCGGTAACGACTCTGGTATCGACCTCCGTTTCAAGCACCGGCACATCCATTGGCTCACGCAAAAGTGAATCAAGGAACAGGGTTAGAGCCAGCTTTTCATCAACCAGTACAGGCTTGCTCCCCTTGGTCGTCATGAACTCGCCAGTTTAAGGTGGGTCTTGTCTCGCCCGGCAAGCAGGTTGGTGAGTAGAGCCTCGTAGGCTTTGGAGCCTCGTGAGGAGGGTGACATGATTGAAAGCGGCAAGCCCTGCTTGCTGGCTTCACGAAATTTGGTATCAACCGGTATAACCGATTCCCAGAGTTCTTCTGTGCCATATTGCTCGCGCAGGCTTTTCAAGCTATCGATAGCCGCACGGGTACGGCGATCAAACATGGTGGGGATAATGGTGTACTGGAAGGTATTCCTGCGTGCACGGCGAATCATTTTCAGCGTGCGCATCATGCGTTCCAGCCCCTTGATGGCGAGAAATTCAGTCTGCACCGGCAACAGCAAATGTTCACAGGCCGCCAGTGCGTTAACCATTAGAATTCCCAGCAAAGGGGGACAGTCCAACAGTGCATAGTCGAATTCCTGTTCCAGTTGTGTCAACGCATTAGCCATGACCAGTCCCTTGCCTTCTTCTGTTCCCAATTGACGATCCAGGGTCGCCAGTGCAGTCGAGGATGGCAGCAAATGCAATCCTTCGATGCGGGTATCATACAGGATTTCGCGGGCAGGAATCCCGGACTTGATGCCACTGCCCTGAAACAGTTGATACACACTTTTTTCCTGGGAATCCGGATCCAGGCCGAAATAGGCACTCATGGAACCATGTGGATCCATGTCTACCAGCAACACACGCAGCCCCTGCTTGACCAGGTGGCCTGCCAGGTTCACTGCGGTTGTGGTTTTGCCTACGCCCCCCTTCTGGTTGGCTATGGCCCAAATTTTCAAACTTGATACCTCATTAATAAACCATCTAACAGCCTGGCAGTGGGTTTCCCTAGCGGACTTCGCGCATTGTTCTACTCATCCGGCCGACCAGAAATCAAGAAAACAGATCGCTTAATGGCTATCGTTCGATTTCCATCATCCGACGCGCATTCTTGTCAGCCAGAATGACCACGACTACGCGCCGGTTACGACGCCGTCCCTGTGCAGTGTTGTTATCGGCAACGGGCCGATACTGTCCATAACCAATCGCTGACATATGCTTTGGATCCACGCCATTGCGTGTAAAAAGATGCACAACACTGGCCGCACGGGCGGCGGACAACTCCCAGTTGGAGGGATAGATTGATGTGCGAATCGGCAGATTATCCGTGTGTCCCTCTACATCAATATGATTAGGCAAATTACGTACCGCTTCGGCCAGTTTTTCAAGAATAGGATGACCTCGCTTGGCCAGACGTGCACTGCCGCTGGAAAACAGGATTCGATTGCTCATTTCCACTTTTACCCAAAGTTTATCGCGGGTAATTTTTATCAACTTTTTATCAACCAGCGATGCCAAATCCTGTTCTAGTGCATCGGCAATATGCTTCATTTGCTGAGCGTGTGGAATGATATCCGGCTTAACCCCGAGCAAGTTGATTTCATTGACTGTGCTCTCAACCGTTTTGAGACTTTTACGCTCCTTGCCTATTTGAATAGGTTCAGGAGATTTGGGTGGCGTTTTGAAGGCTTCTTCCATGGTGTCAGACAGCACCCGGTACTTACCTGCATTAATGGACGACATGGAATACATCACCACAAAAAAAGCAAACAGCAAGGTAATGAAGTCTGCATAGGAAACCAGCCAGCGATCGGTGTTTTCATGTTCTTCCGGTCTGCGTTTGCGCCTGCTCATTATTCTAGCCTGGCGTCCGCAATTGAACAGCATGTGGCGCTGTCACCCCTTGGGCGAATGGTGTAAATGAGAATATAGTTAATAATTTCATATAACTAATAGATTCCTCAAGCGGTCAACTGCGGATTCCAGGTTTAACGCAAATAACCCAGCAACTTGGTTTCGATGTTGCGCGGATTTTCACCTTCAGCAATAGCTGTCATGCCTTCCACTATCATTTCTCGATACTGACTCTGCCCATGCACAATACTTTTAAGTTTTTTTGAAATCGGCAAAAACAGCAGATTGGCCGCAGCTACACCATAAATGGTTGCAACAAAGGCCACGGCAATGCCGCTCCCCAGCAGTCCAGGATCAGAAAGGTTGCCCATGACCTGAATCAATCCCAGCACGGCACCAATAATACCAATCGTGGGGCTGTAACCGCCCATGCTTTCAAAAACACTGGCAGCACTGCTATCAAAACTATCCCGGGTATCAATATCGACTTCCATAATACCGCGAATAATATCGGGCTCACCGCCGTCGATGAGTAATTGCAAGGCTTTCTGGGCAAAGGGATCGGCTTCATGTTCTTCCAGATCTTCCAGTCCCAATAAACCTTCCTTGCGGGCTATATTGCTCCAGCGAATAATCTTTTCGATCGTTTCCTCATAATCCAGCCGAGGTGTAAACATGATCCAGAACAGCATGCGCATGGCTCGCAGAAAGACCACCTGTGGCGATTGCAGCATCACCGCACCAAAGGTACCCCCCAACACAATCAAAGCCGCCGGCCCGTTTACCAGGGTCTTGATGTGGCCGCCTTCCAGATACTGCCCCAACAAAATGGCGCTAATACCGGCGATCAGACCAACGATGCTGAGGAGATCCATTTTCATAGACGTTTGACGATCCCCGGCCCGATCTCGTCCAGACTCAATATTTTACTTGCCAGCCCGGCTGAGACAACCGCCGCCGGCATACCATAGATAACACTGCTGGCTTCATCCTGCGCCCAGATTTCCGAGCCCCGCTGCTTCAACATTTTTGCACCTTCACGGCCATCAGCTCCCATCCCTGTCATGATAATAGCCAGCGTATCCTTAGGGTAAACATTGGCAATGGATGAGAACGTCACATCTACCGAGGGCTTATATGTCAGATTGTTTTCCTCGCTGATACGAATATGTGCATTGCCAGACCGGCCTTCAATTCGCATCTGCTGGCCGCCGGGTGCCAGCAAAGCTACGCCCGGCCGCAAACTGTCTTTGTCTTGTGCCTGCCTGACTTCAATCGCACACATCTGGTCAAGCCGTTTGGCAAAGGCCGGAGTGAATGAAGCAGGCATATGTTGCACCAGCAAGATAGGCGTAGAGAATTTTTTCGGCAGACTCACAAGAACCTTCTGCAAGGCCAACGGCCCACCTGTCGAGGTGCCAATGGCCACCAGTTTGATCATACCAGTATTACTGGGAGCTAAGCTGGTAACTTGCTGGGTTGCCGACGGACGAGTCGGCCGCACCGATGAGGCACGATGAGAGATGATTGCGCGTCGACTCCCGAGTGCCCGCACACGCTGGCAGAGTAATTTTCGCACTTCGTTCCGATCCTTGGCTATATCCTCAAAACGCTTGGGCATAAAATCCACCGCGCCAGCATCCAGTGCATCCAATGTAGCTTTTGCACCTTCGGTCGTCAGAGAAGAAAACATGATAATCGGGGTCGGCGTCTGGCGCATGATTTTGCGCGTGGCGCTGATACCATCGAGCACTGGCATTTCGATATCCATAGTAATAACATCAGGTTTTAATCCGGCTGCTTTTTTTACAGCTTCCTCACCATTTTCCGCCATCCCAACCACCTTTATAAGGGGATCGGCTTCCAGCATTTCACTAACCCGGCGACGAAAGAAGCCGGAGTCATCAACCACAAGTACACGGGTGGCCATTCGTTCTCCTTAAAATTTAAATAGTCTGATAATTTGCTAATGCGGGTCAAACCAGGGAGGCAGAACCCTCATTAGCTTTAAACATACATGCGGATCAGGCCAGGCACATCCAGAATAATGGCTATACCGCCATCTCCGGTTATGGTGGCACCGGCCATGCCGGAAATACCGTGTAACAGGGCTCCCAGCGGCTTGATCACCACTTCTTCCTGGCCGATGAGTTCATCAACTACAAAACCGATTTTTTGTGTGCCAATATGCACTACGACCACATGCCCCTGCTTGGGCAGTTCAGCGCTGCCCTGCCCCTTAACCAACCAGCGTTTGAGATAAAACAGAGGCAGGGAGCGTTCGCGCACCAAAATTACCAACTGGCCATCAACAATGTTGGTCTGGGTTAGATCGAGATGAAAGATTTCACTGACATTTACCAGCGGCAGAGCAAATAACTGCTCTTCCAGCCGCACCATAAGAGTAGACATGATCGCCAGTGTCAAGGGTACCTTGATAGAGAGACGTGTACCTTTTCCCAGCTCCGAATCAATGTCCACCGTGCCGTTCAAACGGGAAATACCCGTCTTCACCACATCCATGCCGACACCACGGCCGGAGATATCCGATATTTCCTTTTTGGTTGAAAAACCGGGTGCAAAAATCAGTTCATAGCACTCCTTGTTAGTCAGCCGATCGGCGGCTTCCTGATCCATCAGGCCTTTCTCGACGGCAATGTTGCGCAGTATGTCCGGATCCATACCCTTGCCATCATCTTCGATGGAAAGAAGAATATGATCGCCTTCCTGAGAGGCTGCCAGCACCACGGTTCCTTCACGAGGCTTGCCTGCTGCGGCGCGCTCATCCGGCATTTCGATGCCATGATCCACCGAATTACGCACCAGATGCACGAGGGGATCGGCTAACGCTTCGACCAGGTTCTTGTCCAGATCGGTATCTTCCCCCACCATCTCCAGACGAATTTCTTTTTTAAGGCTGCGAGCAATATCACGCACCACACGCGGAAAACGGCCAAACACTTTTTTGATCGGCTGCATGCGTGTCTTCATCACCGACAGTTGCAAGTCGGCAGTCACCAAATCGAGGTTAGCTACGGCCTTCATCAGATCCTCATTGCCGCTATGTTCACCCAGGCGAGTAATGCGGTTACGCACCAGCACCAGCTCCCCGACCATGTTCATAATGTCGTCCAGACGGCTGGTATCCACACGCACCGAGGTTTCGGCCGGCGGTTTGTCCTTGCTGCCGACTTTCTTTTCTGCTTTTTTAGTTTGGGCTTTGGCCAGCTTTTTCTCGGCCACGGCCGAGGCTGGCGCTGTATTATTGGCTACCGTTACTGCCTGCCCTGCATCTGTTTTTTTCGTTTCAAACTTGCCCTTGCCATGCAGCTCATCCAACAAGGCTTCAAATTCATCTTCGCTGATCATTTCATCCGATGTCGATGAATTCTCTGTTACTTTATTTTTATCCGATGACGTCTCTTTAGCCTCCGCATCAGCAGAAAGGTTGCCAGAATTAAATTTTCCCTTGCCATGCAATTCATCCAGCAAGGCGTCAAATTCATCTTCGGTAATATCTTCTGAATCTCCGCTAGCGACGGCGGGTTGGTTGCTGCTATCCAGAACATTAAGAAGTTCATCGAATTCCGCATCGGTAATATCTTCGCCGCCCCCCACCTTGCCGCCTACCGGGCTGGTATCAGACGATGTCTCGGCACTTGGCACAACTATGCCAGGTTCAGCATTCGCCTCGTCCTGAGCCTCCGGTCTGGTGAATTTTTCCAGCGCATTCAACATGACGGGATCGGCATCAGCAACTTGCTCACCATCGCGCAGCGCTTCAAACTGTTCACCCAGGACATCCAGAACCGGCAAAATCGTATCCATCAGTTCAGGAGTAATCGTGCGTTCACCATTACGCAGGAGATTGAATATATCTTCTGAGCGATGGCAAAGCGCGACCATGGCGTCAATCGCCAGAAAACCAGCTCCCCCCTTGATAGTATGGAAACCACGAAAAACAGTATTAAGCAAATCCATATCATCCGGACTCTGCTCAAGATCAACCAGTTGTTCGTTCAGAGTTTCGAGGATTTCTCCAGCTTCAACAAGGAAGTCCTGTAATAATTCATCATCCATCCAGCATACTCCAGTCCTGAGCTTTAGAATCCCAGGCTCGATAAAAGATCATCGACTTCATCCTGCCCCGATACCGTATCACCACTATCTACACCCGGCACTGCGGGACCTTCCAGTTTCTGCTTCGATTTTCCCTGTGAGTGCTCATCATATTCAGGCAAACCGGCAACCTTGATCAGATTCACCAGGTTGCCTTCCACTTCGGCAACCAGATTAATCACCCGGGTGATAATCTGCCCGGTTAAATCCTGGAAATCCTGCGCCATCAGCACATCATTCAAATGTCCCTTGAGCGTGCTAAAACCATCCGACTGGGTCAGAAGAAAGCTGTCAATTTCTTTGCTCAGTTTGCGAAAACCATCGGCATCCATTTCCCGTTGGGTAAACTGACGCCAGCTCTCCAGTATACTGACCGCCTGTGTTTCCATGTTTTCACAAATAGGGATGGATTCCTCTACCGCAGTCAGTGTTCTGTCGGCGGCATCCGCAGTCTTGGTAATAACAAAATTCAGCCGCTGGCGGGCATCGGGAATGTCATGTTCAGTAATGTCCGTAATACGATCATCCATGCCAAAGGCGCTGATAGCATCATGCAGTTCACGGGTCAGTTTGCCCACTTCCTGATATAATACGTTTTGACGAATATCCGTGAGATCATCGATAATTTCCTTGGTGCCGTTTTCATCACCCGCCTTGATACAAGCTTGCAGATCACGAGCCCGTGCGAGATTATCTTCATTTACTAAGGCATCATCACTCATTTCGCAGTCGCTCCTTTTGCTTACGCTTCCAGCCGTTCAAATATTTTCTCCAGCTTTTCCTGAAGCGTTTGTGCCGTAAAGGGCTTGACGATATAACCATTAACGCCAGCCTTGGCCGCTTCGATAATCTGCTCCTTTTTCTGCTCCGCAGTGACCATTAGCACGGGCATTGACGAGAGTTTTTCATCTGCCCGTACGTGCCTGAGCAAATCGATACCCTCCATGCCTGGCATATTCCAGTCAGTCACCAAAAGCTCAAACTTGCCCGTCTGTAACATGGGCAAGGCGGTGGTGCCATCATCAGCTTCTTCCGTATTGGTATAGCCCAGATCACGTAACAGATTTTTGATAATGCGCCTCATGGTAGAAAAATCATCTACAATAAGGATCTTGATATTCTTGTCCACTCATTTTCTCCACTTGGAATTAGCAATGACATCTGCCCTTGCAGATTAACCTGGCGAATTCTATACAGTTTATCGGCCATACCCTCGGCTAACTTAAGCACGTGTTTTAAAAATATTTCCAGCCGCAGAAAGTATTACCAAGCGGTTAAAAATCAGCCGCTTTTGATTACCTTAATCAATTATCAGGCAGTCCCCCTCATTGCAGATTAGCCCTATAGATTTATGCATCGGTCCAACAGATTTTTTTAGCTGCCGAAATAATGGCTAAAAAAAACCCCGCGCAGGCGGGGCGTCCATACGGGTGGGAAAGAAATATGCTATATCCCCCCTAAATCAAGCATTATCCGTGCGTGCGGCCATTCTGGCCTGCAGACGAATGACTGCCTGGCTATGGATCTGGCTGACACGGGATTCGCTCACCCCCATCACTGCGCCGATTTCACGCAGGTTGAGTTCTTCATCATAATAAAGTGCCATCACCAGACGTTCCCGTTCAGGTAGACCGGCGATAGCTTCAGCCACCACTCGCTGCACATCTTCACGTTGCAAACCATCGAGAATCCCAGGGCCACCATCGGACATATTATCCAACATGGACTCTTCACCTACCCCCATATCCTCGAAACTCAATACCTTGTGGTAGCTATTATCCTGCAGGATCTTATAGTATTCTTCCAGCGTCATCCCCAGGTTTTCAGCAATTTCCGTATCCCGGGCATCACGTCCCTCGCTGTATTCGATTTCCCGTACCGCCTGCGCCACCATTCGCGCCTTGCGATGCACCGAACGCGGGGCCCAGTCATTCTTGCGAATTTCGTCCAGCATGGAGCCGCGAATGCGAATCCCGGCATAGGTCTCAAAACTCGCACCCTGGCGCTCGTCATAATTGCGCGATGCTTCCAGCAGACCAATCATCCCGGCCTGAATCAAATCTTCCAGTTGTACACTGGCAGGCAGTTTGTTTATCAGGTGACAGGCTATACGTTTGACCAGTGGCGCATGTCGTTCAACCATATCATCGAGAAAATTGGGCTGGCTAGCCGCGTACATTGCAATGCCGTTCATGGCATGACCTCCGCATCTGTCAAGTTGCCTTGTACCAAACGTTCAACAAAAAATTCGAGATGACCACCTGCGCTAGTCGGTATCGGCCATTTATTTACTTTTTCCGCCAGCGTCCGAAAGGCTATGGAAGCCTTGCTACGCGGATAAGCGTCAACCACGGGACGCTGTTTGCGAATTGCTTTGACGACAAATTCATCGTCAGGAACAAAGCCGACATAATCCAGTGCCACATCCAGAAAGCGATCGGTCACCCGGGTAATAGTGGAATACAACTCACGTCCCTGCTGGGCGCTTTTTACGCGATTACAGAGAACACGAAAACGAAACAGGCCATATTCACGGTTCAGCACCTTGATCAGGGCATAAGCATCGGTGATGGATGCCGGTTCATCATTTACCA